>Ga0335085_10013091_pt1 | contig 12175 bp, 11 predicted proteins | sample Lox_Sample_45_FD_206712 | JGI IMG/M metagenome (GOLD analysis project Ga0335085, IMG submission 206712) | Soil microbial communities from Loxahatchee National Wildlife Refuge, Florida, United States - Lox_Sample_4.5 | ecosystem: Environmental > Terrestrial > Soil > Wetlands | place: USA...
GCGACACCATCGGCGTGGGCACGCCCAACCAGACGCGGGCGATCCTCGACCTCCTGCTCGCCCGGGCCCGACCCGAGCAGCTCGCCCTGCACATGCACGACACCCGCGGCACCGCGCTCGCGAACGTGCTCGTGGGGCTCGAGGCCGGCCTCACCACGTTCGACGCCTCGGTGGGCGGCCTGGGCGGCTGCCCGTACGCCCCGGGAGCCTCGGGCAACCTCGCCACCGAGGATCTCGTGTACCTCCTGCACGGCATGGGGTACGAGACGGGCGTCGACTGGAAGAAGCTCATCGCGGCGGGCGCCCTGGCCCAGCGGCTGGTGAAGCGACCGCTGCCGGGCAAGGCCCTCCAGGCGGAGCTCGCGACGGCGGAGGGGTAGGGATGGAGTTCAGCGTCGAGCGGCGCGGTGCGGTGGAGACCTGGACCATCGACGGGGAGGCGCGCCGGAACGCCATCTCCCGCGCCATGCTGGCCGAGCTCGGACGCCTCCTCGCCCGGGCCGCCTCGGACCGGACCCTGCGCTGCGTGGTCCTGACGGGCGCGGGCGACAGGGCGTTCTGCGCCGGGGCCGACCTCAAGGAGCGGGCCACGATGTCGGCCGACGACGTGCACGCCTTCCACGACGGCCTGCGCGACGCGTTCCTCGCCATCGAGGCCGCCCCCCAGCCCTTCGTGGCCGCCCTGAACGGCGCGGCCCTGGGCGGCGGGCTCGAGCTCGCGCTCGCCTGCGACCTTCGCATCGCCTCGGAGACGGCGCAGCTCGGGCTCCCCGAGGTCGGCCTCGGCATCATCCCGGGCGGGGGCGGGACCGCCCGCCTTCCGCGGCTCGTGGGCGTGGCCCGGGCGAAGGACCTCGTCCTGACCGCGCGCCGGTGCTCGGCCGGCGAGGCCCTCTCGATGGGGCTCGTGAGCCGCGTCGCCCCTCCCCGGCGCCTCGCCGAGGAGGCGTGGGCCCTCGCCGCGGAGATCGCCCTCAACGCGCCCGTCTCGCTCCGGCAGGCGAAGCGGGCGGTGGACGGCGGTTTCGATCTGCCGCTCGGCGAGGCGCTCGCGCTCGAGAACCGGCTCTATCAGGACTGCCTCGCCACCGAGGACCGCAAGGAGGCGCTCCGCGCGTTCGCGGAGAAGCGCCCGCCGGTCTTCCGGGGCGAGTGACCGGAGGGACTCCGATGGCCGACGGACCGGCCCCGAAGGGCACGGTGGACGAGAGCCACCCCGACGCGCGAATCGAGCGGGAGCTCGGTCGCGTGCACCGGGGCGGCGCGTCGAAGTACCACCAGAAGAACGCCGAGCAGGGGAAGCTCTTCGTCCGCGAGCGGCTGCGGCTCCTGCTCGACGAGGGATCCTTCGTAGAGGACGGCGCGCTCGCCAACGCGGTGGACGCCGAGCTGCCCGCGGACGGCGTGGTCACCGGCATGGGCCGGGTGGACGGCCGCCCGGTGTGCGTGATGGCCAACGACTCGACGGTGAAGGCCGGCAGCTGGGGCGCCCGCACCGTGGAGAAGATCCTGCGCGTGCAGGAGGTGGCGGCCGACCGGCGGGTGCCGCTCCTGTACCTCGTGGACTCGGCCGGCGCGCGCATCACCGACCAGGTGGAGATGTTCCCCGGCCGCCGTGGCGCGGGGAGGATCTTCCACAACGAGGTGCACCTCTCCGGCGTGGTGCCCCAGCTTTGCCTGCTGTTCGGCCCCTCCGCGGCGGGCGGCGCCTACATCCCGGCGTTCTGCGACGCGGTCGTCATGGTGGAGGGCAACGCCTCCATGTACCTCGGCTCGCCGCGGATGGCCGAGATGGTCATCGGCGAGAAGGTCACGCTCGAGGAGCTGGGAGGGGCCCGCATGCACTGCTCGGTCTCGGGCTGCGGCGACTTCCTCGTGAAGAGCGAGGCGGAGGCCATCGCCCTCGCCCGGCGTTGGCTCTCGTACCTGCCCGGCAGCCACCGGGCCCTGCCGCCCCCGGCGCCGGCCCGGGCGCCTCGCGCCGGCCGGCCGGTGGAGGAGATCGTCCCCCGCGACCAGAACAAGGTCTTCGACGTCATGGAGCTCGTCGAGGCGCTTGTGGACGAGGGCTCCTTCCTCGAGGTGAAGAAGCTCTGGGCGGGCGAGCTCGTCACCGGCTTCGGGCGGATCGACGGGCGGGTGGTGGGCGTGCTCGCGAACCAGCCGAAGGTGAAGGGCGGCGTCCTCTTCGTGGACTCGGCCGACAAGGCGGCCCGCTTCATCTGGCTGTGCGATGCGTTCAACGTGCCGCTCCTCTACCTCGCCGACGTGCCCGGCTTCATGATCGGGACCAAGGTGGAGCGGGCCGGCATCATCCGCGCCGGCGCCAAGATGGTCAGCGCGGTCTCCGAGGCCACCGTGCCGCGCATCTGTGTCGTGGTGCGGAAGGCCTACGGCGCCGGGCTCTATGCCATGGACGGCCCGGCCTTCGGGCCCAACGCCACCCTGGCGCTCCCCCAGGCCATGATCGCGGTGATGGGGCCGGAGGCGGCCGTGAACGCCGTCTACTTCAACAAGATCCAGGAGCGCCCCGAGGCCGAGCGGGCCGCCTACGTGGCGGATCTGCGCGAGGAGTACAAGAAGGACATCGACATCGTGAAGCTGGCGAGCGAGCTCGCCGTGGACGCCATCGTGCCGGGCGGCGCCCTGCGCGACGAGCTGGTTCGCCGCTTCCGCCTCTACTGCGAAGGGCAGGAGCCGACCCGCGAGCGGAAGCGCGGCGTGCTCCCCGTGTAGACGCCATGGACCTCGACCTTCCCGAGCACCTGCTGGAGATCCAGCGCACCGTCCGCGAGTTCTGCGAGGCGGAGGTGAAGCCCCGCGCCCGGGCCTGGGACGAGACCGGCAGCTTCCCCCACGACGTGGTGAGGAAGCTCGGCGAGCTGGGCCTGCTCGGCCTCTCGGTCCCGGAGGAATACGGCGGCTCGGCGCTCGGCGCGCTGGGGGGCGCCGTGGTGATCGAGGAGATCGCCCGCCACGACGGGTCGCTGGCGCTCACCGTGGCGAGCCACAACGGCCTCGGCACGAACCACATCCTCCGCTTCGGGAACGAGGAGCAGAAGCAGCGCTGGCTGCCCCGCCTCGCGACCGGCGAGCTGCTCGCCGCCTGGGCGCTCACCGAGCCCGGCTCCGGCTCGGACGCGGCCGGCATGCGCGCCCGCGCGGTCCTGAAGGGCGACCGCTGGATCCTGAACGGATCGAAGACCTTCATCACCCAGGGCACGGTGGGAGGCGTGTTCGTCGTCCTCGCGCTCACCGACCCCGAGCGCCGCCAGCGCGGCGTCACCGCCTTCGCGATCGAGAGGGGGACGCCCGGGTTCACCCAGAGCGCGATCCACGCGAAGCTGGGCATGCGCTCCTCCGACACGGCCGAGCTGCACCTCGAGGACGTGGAGGTCCCCGACTCGCAGCGCATCGGCGCGGTGGGCGAGGGCTTCCTCGACACGCTGCGCATCCTCGACCGCGGCCGGGTCACCATCGGCGCCCTGGCGGTCGGGCTGGGCCGGGGCGCGCTCGAGGAGTCGCGCACCTACGCGCTCGAGCGGAAGACCTTCGGGAGGGCGATCGCCGAGCACCAGGCCATCGCCTTCATGCTGGCCGACATGGCGACCGAGGTCTCCGCAGCGCGCCTCCTCGTCCAGCGCGCGGCGTCCCTGTGCGACGCGGGGCAGCCCTTCGGCAAGGAGGCCTCGATGGCGAAGCTCTTCGCCAGCGAGGCGGGCATGCGGGCGGCCGCGAAGGCGGTGCAGATCCACGGCGGCTACGGTTACACCCGGGAGTTCCCCGTGGAGCGCTACCTGCGCGACGCGAAGCTCTGCGAGATCGGGGAGGGGACGAGCGAGATCCAGCGCCTGGTCATCTCCCGCGAGGTTCTGAGGTAGGCTCGCCCCGCGATGGAAGGCGAGCACACCATCATCGGCCGCATCCCCCGCGAGCGCCTCAACCAGATCGCGGCCCGGAAGCTCTCCGCCCTCGGCATCGCGGTGCGCCTCTCGGCGGACCGGGAGACGCTGGAGGGCGACATGGCGTTCTCGGGCAGGGTGGCCCATCCGGCCACCGGCGCCGCGATCCCGCGCGGGCGCTTCGTGGTCCTGGGCCACGACCGGCTGCGCTTTCTCGACCCGCCGCTGTCCGCGCTGGGCGCGGTGAACTTCTACGACCACGAGCGCGCCGTCGCCCTCGAGGCCTGGGTGGTGGCTGCGCTCGCCGCCCGGAACGGCGCCCTCGCCGACGTGGCGGCCCGCATGCGCGCGCTCCGGCTCGACGTGGCGCTCGACGCCGACCGGCTCGCCATGCGCGCCGTCGTGAAGACGCCCACGCACGCTTTCGAGATCCTGGGCGGCCCCGCCGACGTCCGCGTCTCCCGCGTCGCCCCGGTGGGCGGGAAGCCCTTCGAGGTGGCTGCCGGCTTCCCGGCGCTCGACCTCGCGTCCTACCACACCTCGGTCGATCTCGAGCTTCATCTCGTGGGAGCGGTCGAGGAGATGGCCTCGGCCCGCCCCGCCGCGCCCGCCGCGACGAAGGGCGAGCAGGGCCTCGCCGTGACGCCGCCGCCCCGGAACGCGCTCACGCTCCGGGCCCTCGCCGACGTCTTCGGCGAGGAGGCGATGCTCGCACCGAACGCCATGGTCGAGCTCGTGCAGGAGTTCCAGCACGGCGGCACCCGCTACCGGTTCGTCGCCTCGCGCGACATGGGCACCCGCTTCCGCGGCCGGCTCATCGGCCCGAGCGGCGACGTCTGGTCGGACCGCTTCGAGCTCGCCGACTTTCCGGGAACCCAGAAGGTGGTGTCGCTCGCCCTCGGCCTCGGCTCGGCGCCCGGAGGGGAAGCGGAGCCCGGCGCGAAGGCCGCCCACGCCGACACGCCCGGCCACCTCATGCCGCACCCCGGCGAGGTGTGGGTGATGAGCGTCGTCGTCGAGGAGATGGGCACGGACGAGGTGCGCTACGTCGGGACCGACATCGACGGACGGCCCTACGGCGCCGCCCGCGTGCTGAAGCGCTCCGACTTCGAGGCGGTCTTCTCGTCCGAGCGCGGCGGCTGGCGGCTCCTCGTCGTCATCGACCAGGTCCAGGACGGCGGCGTCATCTACCGACAGCTGGACCGGCAGCGGCAGCCCATCGGCGCGCCGCGCAAGATGGCCTCGGCCATCCTGGTCGCGAACTTCGTCCCGGAGGCGGCGGCGTACTGATGTCCGGGCCGGGGTCGAACGGGATCGTGGAGCGGGTGCTCGCCGGGGACGCGCGCGCGGCGGCGCGCCTCATGCGCGACCTCGACGACCGGATGCCCGGCGCCGAGGCGGCCCTGCGCGCGCTCTTCCCGCGCACGGGCAGGGCCTGGGTGGTCGGCCTCACCGGCTCGCCGGGCTCCGGGAAGTCCTCGCTCACCGACCGCCTCATCGCCCACCACCGGAAGGCCGGCCGCTCGGTCGGCGTCGTGGCGGTGGACCCGACGAGCCCGTTCACCGGCGGAGCGATCCTGGGCGATCGCATCCGTATGCAGGACCACGCGCTCGACCCGTCCGTCTTCATCCGCTCCCTCGCCACGCGGGGCCACCTGGGAGGGCTGTCGCGCTCGACCGCGGACCTCGTCCAGGTGCTGGACGCCATGGGCAAGGACGTCATCCTCGTGGAGACCGTGGGGGTGGGGCAGGACGAGATCGAGGTGGCCTCGCTCGCGCACACCGTCGTGGTCGTCGCGGTCCCAGGCATGGGCGACGACGTCCAGGCCATCAAGGCGGGCGTTCTCGAGGTGGCCGACGTGTTCGCGGTGAACAAGGCGGACCGCGACGGTGCCGACCGGACGGTGCACGACCTCCAGATGATGCTGGAGCTCCGTCGAACGGTCGCGGGGCATGGCCTGCCTCAACTGGACCACGACGCCGCCCACCGGTTCACCGGGGCGTCGCCCGGCGGGGGCCCACCTCCGCCCTCGGTCGGCTGGGAGCCGCCCATCGTGAAGACCGTCGCGGTGAAGGACGAGGGCGTGGCGGATCTCGCCGGGGCCATCGACCGCCACCGCGCGCACCTCGAGGCAACGGGCGAGCTGTCGGTCCGCAACTCGGCGCGGGCGAGGGCGCGGTTCGTGTCCGTGCTGCGCGAGCGGCTGCTCGCCGGGGCGCTCAGGCGCCTGGAGGCCGAGCAGGCCGGGCTCGACGCCCTCGCCGCGCGCATCGCCGCCCGCGAGGCCGATCCGTACGCGCTCGCGGACGAGCTCGCCGCGCGACTCGCACTGGAGCCAGGATGAGCGACGTACTCGAGCCCCTGCCCCTCCTGTACCCGGGCGATCCGGTCGCGGCCCTCGAGTCGCGGCTCGGGTTCGTCTTCTCGGACCGGCTGACCGCGCTCGCTGCGCTCACGCACAAGTCGTACGTGAACGAGCACCGCGACGAGGAGGGCCTCGCCGACAACGAGCGGCTGGAGTTCCTGGGCGACGCGGTCATCGACCTCGCCGTGTCGCACCGGCTCATGGAGCGCTTCCCCGGCGCGCGCGAGGGCGATCTCTCCAAGATGCGCGCGGCCGTGGTGGACGAGCAGGGGCTCTCGGAGATGGCCCGCGCCATCGCGCTCGGCGAGCTGCTCAGGCTGGGCCGGGGCGAGGAGCTCACGGGCGGCCGCGCCAAGGCGTCGCTGCTGGCGGACGCCATGGAGGCGGTGATCGCGGCCGTGTACCTCGAGGCGGGCCTCGCGCTCGTGCTCGGGCTCATCGACCGCTTCCTCTCGGATGCCTTCTCGCGGGCCGCCGCCGGCACGCTCGACCGCGACTGGAAGACCCAGCTGCAGGAGATGGCGCAGAGCCGCCTCCGGGCGACGCCCCGTTACCGGGTGATCGCCGAGCACGGGCCGGACCACTCGAAGATGTTCGAGGTCGAGACCGACCTCAAGGGCGAGGTGGTGGGGAGGGGCACCGGCCGGTCGAAGAAGGACGCGGAGCAGGCGGCGGCGCGGCTGGCGCTGGACCAGCTGGCGGCGAGGTTCGTCGAGGAGAGCGGAGCTGGATCCGGGGACGGAACCGGAGCCGATTCCGGCTCGGAGGCCGTCGCGGTGAAGCCGTCGAGGAGGAAGGCCCCGAAGGCGAAGAGGAAGGCGGCGGCGAAGGGGGCGCGCAAGGAGCGGCGCTAGACCGGTTTCCCGGGCTTTCCCTTTGCCCACCGCCAACTCCGCCGCTAGCATGCGCGCCATGAACCGAACCGACCTCCTCCGCGCGGGCGCGCTCGCGCTCGCGCTCACGATCCCCGTCGCCCGTGCCTCGGCCCAGGACAAGCCCGCCAAGGCCGCCGCCAAGGGAGACCAGTACGCGGTCTTCGAGACTTCCCGCGGCAAGATCGGCGTGAAGCTGCTGCCCCAGAAGGCGCCCAACGCCGTCGCCAACTTCGTCGGCCTCGCCACCGGCAAGAAGGAGTGGACCGACCCGGCGACCGCCAAGAAGAGCAAGGCGCCGCTCTACGACGGCACGCTCTTCCACCGCGTCATCCCGAACTTCATGATCCAGGGCGGCGACCCGCTCTCCCGCGGCGCAGCGGTCGGCCAGATGGCGACGGCCCAGGGCGGCCGGCCCTTCGGCACCGGGGACCCGGGCTACCGGTTCGCCGACGAGCTCGAGGCCGCGGGAGCGACGCCGTTCGCCACGCCATGCCAGCTCGCGATGGCGAACTCGGGGCCCGACACGAACGGCTCCCAGTTCTTCATCACCGAGGTGGCGACCCCGCACCTCGACCCGCGCGCGTGCCAGCAGTCGAAGACCGGCGTCTGCGGCTACGTCCACTTCGGGGAGGGCGTCTGCGGCTGCGAGCTCGTGAAGGAGATCGCCCACGCCGGCAACGGACAGACGAAGCTCGTGAAGGTCACCATCACGGGCACGCCGCCCACCTGCAAGTAGACGAGGGAACACGACCATGGCCAATCCCACCGCCACCTTCGACACGAGCCTCGGCAGCTTCGTCGCGGAGATCTACGTCGACAAGATGCCCGTCACCGCGAAGAACTTCCTCGACCTCGCGAAGGGCGGCTTCTACGACGGGCTGCACTTCCACCGGGTGATCAAGGGCTTCATGATCCAGTTCGGATGCCCGTACTCGAAGGACCCGGAGAGCCCGCGCGCCGGCACCGGCGGGCCGCCCCACGGGACCATCGCCGACGAGCATCCGCCGGAGCACAAGCTCTCGAACGAGCCGCTCACGCTCTCCATGGCGAACACCGGCCGGCCCAACTCGGGCGGCTCCCAGTTCTTCATCAACGCGGCCCACAACAGCTACCTGGACTGGTTCACCCCCGGCAACTCCCGCCACCCGGTGTTCGGGAAGGTGGTATCCGGCGCCGACGTCGTGAAGGCGATCGAGACGACGCCCACGAAGGCCGGCGACCGGCCGGCGAAGCCGGTGCAGGTGAAGAAGATCACGGTCGAGGGCTACTAGAGTCCCTCGACCGTGCCCGGGAAGAAGCCGCCGTTCCGCGCGGGATTCGTGGCCGTCGTGGGCCGGCCCAACGTGGGCAAGTCCACGCTCGTGAACCGCATCCTGGGCGAGAAGGTCGCCATCGTCACGCCGAGGCCGCAGACGACCCGCACCCGCATCCTGGGGGTGTGGAACGGCCCGTCCGCGCAGGTCGCCTTCTTCGACACGCCCGGGCTCCACCGGGCGAAGGGCGCGCTCAACCGGCGTATGGTCGAGGTGGCCCTCTCGACGCTCCGCGAGGTGGACGCCGTGCTCCTCCTCGTCGAGGCGGGCACCGGCCCGGGCGGGCGCGTGGAGGTGGGCGAGGCCACCCGCTGGGCCATCTCCGAGGTGGCTCGCTCGGGGAAGCCCGCCATCCTCGGCGTGAACAAGATGGACCGCGCACCCCGGCCGGCGCTCCTCCCGGTCATCGACGCGTACCGGGGCCTCGCCGAGTGGGCCGAGGTGGTTCCGTTCTCCGCGCTCACCGGCGAGAACGTGGACCGCCTGCTCGAGGCGCTCGTGGCGCACCTGCCACAGGCCGACGCGCCCCTCTTCCCGCCCGACGTGCTCACCGACCAGCTCGAGCGCCAGCTCGCCGCCGAGTACGTGCGCGAGCAGGTGATGCTGCAGACCCGGGACGAGATCCCGTACGCCACCGCGGTCGAGGTGGAGGAGTTCGACGAAAGCGATCGCCGCGAGGGCGGTGGGCTCGTGCGCATCTCCGCCCGGATCTGGGTCGAGCGCGAGGGGCAGAAGGCCATCGTCATCGGCAAGGGCGGCTCCATGCTGAAGACGATCGGCACGCATGCCCGCGAGGCGCTCGAGCGGCTGCTCGGCGCGAAGGTGTTCCTCTCGCTCAACGTGAAGGTGGAGGAGCGCTGGAGCGAGCGCGGGCCGGCGCTCACGCGCCTCGGGATCCTCGGGGGTGGGAGGTGAGCGCCCGGCCGATCATCGCCCTCGTGGGACGGCCCAACGTGGGGAAGTCCACGCTCTTCAACCGCATCGTGGGCCGCCGGGCGGCCATCGTGCAGGATCTCCCCGGCGTGACCCGCGACCGCAACTACGCGGACGTCGAGTGGGACGGCCGCGAGGTGTCCCTGGTGGACACGGGCGGGTTCGAGCCCGACTCGCGCGACGGGCTGGTGCGGAAGATCCGGGAGCAGGCCCAGCTCGCCGTCGAGGAGGCGGCCGCGGTGGTGCTGGTGGTGGACGCTCGTGGGGGCCTCACCTCGGAGGACGAGGCGGTGGCGGACCTCCTGCGCCGGGGCGGCAAACCGCTCTTCGTGGCCGCCAACAAGCTCGACACCTCGGCCACCGAGGCGGAGGCTCCGCTCGCGGAGCTCCACGCGCTCGGCTTCGGCGAGGTCCACCCGCTCTCCGCCGAGCACGGCCGCGGGGTGAACGACCTCCTCGACGCCATCCTCGCCCGGCTCGACGCCCCGCGGGCTTCGCCCCCTCCCGACGCCGGGGAACCGCCCGAGGAGGTCGAGGAGGCCGATCGCCCCCGAGGCGACATCCGCATCGCCATCGTGGGACGCCCCAACGTCGGGAAGAGCACCCTCGTGAACGCGCTCCTCGGCGAGGAACGGTTCGTGGTGTCCGAGGTGGCCGGCACGACCCGCGACTCCATCGACTCCGTGCTCGAGCACCGGGGCCACCGCTTCGTGGTGACCGACACGGCCGGCATCCGGCGCAAGCGCGCCATCGCGGAATCGGTGGAGGCCTACTCGGTGGTGCGCGCCATGAAGGCCATCGACGGCGCCGAGGTGGTGGCCTGCCTCCTCGACGCGACCGAGGCGGGCGTGGAGCAGGACGCGCGCCTCCTGGCGCTCGTGGTGGAGAAGGCGAAGGCCCTCGTCATCGTGGTGAACAAGTGGGACGTGGCCGAGCGGGAGGGCGCGACGCAGGCCTGGTACCGCGACGAGCTCGTGAAGCGCCTGCCCTTCGTCTCGTACGCGCCGATGCTCTTCGTCTCCGCCAGGGAGGGCAAGGGCGTCACGCGAATCCTCGACGAGGCGGCGCGCCTCGTCGAGCAGTACCGCGCGCGCTTTCCGACCGTGCAGCTCAACGAGCTGCTCGAGACCATCCAGGAGACCCACCCGGCCCCGCTGGCGAGGGGGCGCACGGTGAAGCTCTTCTACATGGCACAGGTCGCCTACGCACCGCCCACGTTCGCCGTCCAGTGCAGCCGGCCGGAGAGCATCCCCGACCACTACAAGCGTTTCGTCGAGAACCGCTACCGCGAGGCGTTCGGGCTCGAGGTCCCCGTGCGATTCGTCTACCGGGAGAGGCGTCGGGAAAGCCGGCCGAGGCGCGGGAAGGCGTCCGGGGGCGCCCGCCGGGGCCGCCGCTGAGGGCCGTGCCCGGCCGCCGAGACCGCCCTTGACGCCCCCCCGACCCACGCCTAGATTGGCCCGGTTTTTCTGGGGATTCCCCCGAGAGGTTCCATGTCGAAGACGGCCGAGCTGACGCGCAAGGACATGAAGGAGCCCGACCGGTTCCAGCAGGTCGCCACCCAGGCGATGGGCTGGATCGGGGTCCACCGGCAGCAGGCGGTGGTCGGGGGCCTGGCGGCGCTCGCCATAGCGGTCGGCGTGGTCGCCGCGCTCGCCATCCAGGCCTCGCGGGCCGAGCGCGCCGGCGCCGAGGGCTCGACGCTCCTCTCCGCGGTCGGCGGCGAGATCTCGCCCGTGCCGCTGCCGGGCGTGCCTGGGCCGTTCTACCCGAGCGAGGAGGCGCGGCAGAAGGCCGTCGTCGTGGATGCGGACCGGCTCCTCGCCGACTACCCGGCGAGCGGCCCGGCCAAGCTCGCGCTGCTGGCGAAGGGTGACGCGCACTACCGCCTCGGCGACCTCGATGCCGCCGCCCAGGCGTACGACCGCTACCTCGCGGAGACCGACGGAAAGGACTCCCTGCGCTTCGGCGCGCTCGAGGGCCTCGCCCTCGTCGCCGAGGCCAGGAACGACCTCGAGGGCGCCGTCCGCGGCTGGGAGCGCCTCGGCAAGGAGGTCCCCGCGTTCGCCGACCGCGCCGACCTCGAGGGCGCGCGCGTGCTCGTGCGCTCCGGCAAGCCCGACGAGGCGAGGAAGCTGCTCGAGGGGTTCTCGGAGCGCCACCCGGGCTCGTACCTCACGGTCGAAGCCTCGCGCAAGCTCGGCGCGATGGGGAAGTGATGCTCGCGCTCCCGCTGGCCCTCGCCCTCGGCGTGACGGGTGCGCCGGGCCTCACCGCCTATGCCGTCCCCGGGCCCCTCCAGCCAGTCCCGCGCGCGATCTACCGGGTCGTCTGGCACCGGCCGCTCGTACCGACCGAGGTGCTGCAGTACCTCCCGCAGGAGGCGGGCGGCGTGGCGGTGGACGAGAAGACCGGCATGGCGGTGTTCGGCACGCGCGACGGGTGGCTCCACGCCGTGCTGCCGAACCAGGCGTTCGTCTGGGAGCACCGCACGCACGCCGGCTTCGCCGGCCCGCCCATCATCCTGAACGGCGTCGTCTACGTCGGCTGCCGCGACGGGCGCATCTACGCGGTGGACGCCGTGACCGGCAAGGGGCTCTGGCTGTACGACGCCCGGGAGGAGCTCGGGACGCGACCCTTCGTCGCGAATGGCACGCTCTACATCGCCAGCATGCAGGACACCGTGTTCGCGGTGGACGCGAAGACGGGCGCCTGGAAGTGGCACCACCGCCGCGAGCAGCGGCCAGGCTTCTCCATCCGCGGCCAGGCCGATGTCATCGTCGGGG
>Ga0335085_10013093_pt1 | contig 12174 bp, 10 predicted proteins | sample Lox_Sample_45_FD_206712 | JGI IMG/M metagenome (GOLD analysis project Ga0335085, IMG submission 206712) | Soil microbial communities from Loxahatchee National Wildlife Refuge, Florida, United States - Lox_Sample_4.5 | ecosystem: Environmental > Terrestrial > Soil > Wetlands | place: USA...
TTTCATTTGGTAATTTTTTGACTCTATTGCCACTCCATACTTATTCTGTCTCCGGATTTCCAAATGATATTATCATTGCTTTTGCCTAAAGTTACTAACGTCAAAGGTTAGTAAAAGGTTGCGCTAGACAAAATATAGATTGCCTGGATCTAATGGCGCGCAATGTTAGCGAGCGTGCCTTTATATTTTCGCTGTCTAGGTCCGTTTCGATCATCAACTGTCAATGCATTTTCAAAATTGAAGTTGCTGTTTGAAAGTAAATTTTCGATGAGTTGGCCTGTTTCGTCCGGCTTGAATTCGTCCAGCCTTAACTATATGACGCTCTTTTCTGGACAGTAATCATGCTTAAAGATTAGTTCGCCATAGTCGCAGTCAAATGTTAGGATCAATCTTAGTTCTTGAACAGCAATATCCATCACCTCGCTGTCTTTTATGACCGGATGTCAATGCCAATTGCTTTAATGTCGAACCCTTTTCTTTTAGATAAGCAACGCTCTTTAGAGGGAAATTCTCGTTTGCAAGCAATTTCATGTCAAACTACGCCGTCTTTCGGGTAGGTGTGAACGATAGGCCGTCGTGAATGCATTCTTGAATATAAGAAAAGACTCCTTGTAACGATTCTTTGGTTAATCTCGGATAATTTTCCAGAACCTCATTTTCTGTCCAACCCTGTGCCAGTAGCCCAACGATTAGCTCAATCGAAATTCGTGTCCCTTTAATTGTCGGCTTGCCAACCAGGACATCATTATCAGAGATTATATAGTCTTGCTATTTCGTAAGGAAAATTTAGTAAATATTTTTGAAGAATTAGAGTCTAAACGGCATGCCCGCTAACGGAGAGGTATTGCCGTTGGTGAGGAAATATAATTTCGTCCGCCCGGAATTGCTGCGTGGCTTTTAAGTAAAGAAAATAATAAGAACTAAAGCTGGGTTTTATCCATCAGGCCCGAACCACAGCACAATAAAATTACCGCTGCTGATTGCTCCAATGTCAAGCTCCACTATTGGCAATACCAATGTTATGTACCTTTTTTATTCAAATATTCTTTTCTTAAACAATTCTTTCATTTTATCAAAGCTCTGTTTTGGTTTATGGCAAATGAAAATTGTTTGCACAACCCAGCCTTCGCCGCTTGCATAGTCGCTGTAAATTTTTCTTACCGGAGTTACTTCTTCAAAAAAAGGATTAAAATAATCGTCACCCGCATCGTTATAGCAAAAAGCAATAACCGTTTCGGGCATTTTATCCGTAGGTGCCCAAGTATAAAAACTTCCGTGATATGAAAAGGCATTTGGAAGTCTATATTCGTCTTTAAACAATTCAACTGCTCCTGCTTGCGAATAATGCCTTCCCCAGATTAAGCAATTCCTTTTTTCATTTTCGGGCAGGCTGTCATACAAAGATTGCAATTGTTGCATCATCGTTTTCCATTCTTCTTTTGAAATATATTCTTGAAAATTCATAGGAAGTACGTCTTTTCCGTTTTTCTTTTCTTTTGGGGAGTATTTGAAAACCGAATTAAGATAATGAGAAAAGGAATAGACAGGCATTCCGAAAGGAATCAATACTGCGCCGATTAATAAAATAAAGCTGAGAGGGTATAATAACCATCTCCTTTTCGGTAGTAAGAGACCTTCCCAAAAGATACCGCAGAATGGAAGTATAGTAAGAACAATCGGAAAGAAATAATAGGCTTTTCCTTTACTATAAGTGAGAAATAATACGGATAATAAAATTGAACAGGCAAGTGGTAAATAAAGGCTTTTATTTCTTTTATTGACAAACATAAAAACAAAAGCGGGCAGCATTAGGATAGAAGCAATCGGATTAACGGATAAAAACAAATCGCGCAGTACGTGCATTGGTGTTAAATCATCCAATTGGGTTTCATACAGCCGATGAATCATTTGTAGTCCAGGCCAATCATTTTCATATTGCCAAATAATATTCGGCAATAAAATCAAAAATGAAATAATCAAACATTGCCAATATTTACCTTTGATTAACGCAACCCTTGTTTTCTCAAAGAACAATAAAGACAATAAACCAAAAGCGAAGAATAATGCGTCATATTTAGTCAGAAAAAATAGAGTGGTGAATAGAGTCAAATACCATAAATATTTTCTATTGCCGTGTTTTATGAACCTTGTGAGTTGATAAAAGCAAAGTACCCAAAACAATTGATTGAAAACAACAGGTAAAAATGGTTGTTGAGACCCTTCAAATCCCGGTGCAATCAAAAGACAAAATAATGTAATAAATACCGCTATGTTTTTACCGCCGAGTTCTACAGTTATTTTGCCCACATAAATAACAATGAGCAGCATAGCAATATGCGGAAAAATATGATAAACGAAAACTGAATGGGAATGGAACAGGTTTTGGATAAAGGCTAGCAAACCTGTCATCGGGGGTAATTCCATATATCCAAAAGCAAGATGGCGGCCCGATTCAATATACAAAAATTCATCGCTCTGAAAACCAGAATGGCTGTCTGCAATTAAATGAAGAGTTAGTTTTAAAATACAAAAAAATAGGATGGTTAGTTTAGTCTGTTTATTCATTCGGTTTCCATTAAAGTGGTGTAGTCTAAAATGGCGCACAACGGCCCGGCTTGCCGCATTAACCCGGGTCATACATCCCTGCCTACCGGCAGGCAGTTTACAAATGACGATAAGCCATGCACGCCAGCCCTATTGTCGCAAGCCTGATGTTGGTGGAAGTTTTTCTATTTCGGTTACGGTAAAAAATATTTTTATTGTTTGTCAAGTACCATCTCAAAATATTTAAACCAATTTTTTCCCTTGTCTGTGCTCATTTCTCCAGTCTCTGTCCATTTGTTATTAATTACAGTGATGGTATATTTAATTTGTCCAGTCATTGCATTTGAAAAGCCCCATTGGAAAGAATGGTCGTCTATAAGCTTGGCTTCCGCATCAATTTGTTCACCGTCACCTCTAAAAGCTTTCATCAAATATTTAGAATTTTCAATATCATATGAAATTATAGCAAAGGCTTGATGAATAACAACGCCTGTTTTTTGTTGGTCTTTGCCTTGACCGTCAATTTGAATAATTGTACCATTCACTTTTACCGAAATATTTTCTGTTTGATTAAAAGTACTTTTTTGCGGACCCATTTGTATCCAACCTGTACCTTTCCAATTCCCAGTCAAGAATGAAATTTTTTGGATAGCATCCATGGTTTCCTTTTTAGGTTGAAAAGGATTTTGGGCAGTTGCAGCTGTCACCAAAAGTGGAGTCAGGATTAAAAGCAAATGTTCTATTTTCATAATTTAAATTTTAAAAGGGCTCCAATAAAATTGCTGCCTGTGGGCTGCTTGCCTCAGAAAACAAGAATAGATGGTAGGATTTTAGCAGAGAAAACGCTACTTATTTTGAGCGTTAGCCGGATAACCGGCGCCCGTGCCTCCAAAGAAACATTCAATAGATTTTATTTTGCCATTGCTAAAAGCCCAGTATTCAACATTGCGGATAATCCTGTTATTAGTAGTTGTTATTTCATAAATTACTAATGCGGTGTTTCCATCAACCATGATTTTAGGGAAATCTATTTTTTGAAAAAACTTACAGTTCGGAAAACAGCGCTCTTTGTATTCGGCAAGAGTTATGTGGTCATCACCTGCAGGGCTTGAAAATGTAAAACCATCTGCAAACTGGTTTGCAGTAATATTCCAATCTTTTTTTACATACCCGGAAAAATAAGTTTTGATAATTTTTTCGGCATCTTGTTTTTCAATATTTTGGGCATTGTCAAACTTTACAAATACCAAAAGAATTAAGAAGGAAAGAAGTGGTTTCATAATCTTTTTATAATAAGACAAATATTTTTTGGACTTCCGTACAAAAAAGAAGATTTTTTTTTAGGCTGTCTAAAAAAAAATCATCCTCTACGATGGAAAAGTCTTGAAGGTCTGACGGTTATTGCTTAGCATGACGAAGAGATGATGGCTGGTTCTTTTTCAATGTTCGCTCCTCAGTTAGCGTTGTCGCCAGTTTTAATGCGTCATAAGCATTGAAGGTACCCTGGCTTTTGGATAGCGATACGAACTTGACATTAGTCGCAGTTCCTGGTTTTCTAATTTTCAAACGACTCGAGGCGTTGGACCTGGATGTCACTGATTTATTCTAAGGCTTAATTTATAAGGTTAGATGAGGGACTGAAGCTGAATAATGTGCTGATGCTGAAATTATGTTCAGTTAATGGCATAACGCCAACGGTCATGGCTTGGCGATGTGGCAGTATTTGAAAAATGCCAAGTCCGGAACCGTTCCTGAATAGAATTACTAATGTTGAAGATAACAACTAAAGCTTAATAGTAAAAGTCCAGCCCGGTCTGCTGTTGATAGCGAACAAAAAGCTGAGAACATACCTGCCTGCCGCCTGCCTGCCGGTAGGCAGGGCAGGCAGGTTCGTCGCCCCGCCATATTGCCAAGCCGCCTGTTAGCGGCAGACTTAATGAGCAGGCGATTTATTTTTGAGCCATTTGAAATGCTGTGCTTTGCCACAAAATTTTACCTTCATTTATTTCAAAGCTGTCTGTGCCAAATGAAACATTAACTATGGGACTGTCGGCTGTCCAAATAATATATACTTTATTGTCTTTAACAATCATCTTTTTTATTTCCAATTCTGTTTTACCTTTTGGAAAAAGCGTAAAAGCATATGAGTAAAAAGACGAAATGGCTTCTAACCCAACAATGGCACCATCTGGTGTCCAGAGTTCAGATTGTTCTGCATAATCTTTCATAAGTTCGTCCATGTCATTTTTTCCTAAGGCTTCTAAATGATGTTGGAAAACTTTTTCTGGATTGATCTGTGTTGTATGCATAAAAAATGTTTTTGAATGTCAAAATGTAAGCCTGTGTACTTGAAAGTTTGCTGCCAACGGTAAAGTATTTGTGAAGGCAGGTGCTGTATTATATTCTTCATCTAATAAAACCCTACTTTTCCTTTTACCGATTCAAACAAGAGTTTCGAATTGTAACCTACACCGTTTTTAAAAACCGTAACTACCTTTTGAATATCATTTATATTTTTCGATGGATCCCCATCTACAATTAACAAGTCGGCAGATTTGCCTATGTCAATAGTTCCAATGGTTTTATCTAAACCCAAACCGATTGCTCCGTTTAATGTTGCAATTTTAATGGCTTGTAGTGGCGTAAAACCATCCGCTTTTACCAATAATTTTATTGCGTCCCAATCGCCATAACCGGCAAGTGTGCCGCCATTGCCGGTTGGGTCTGTTCCCACTTCCAGTAAACCACCCATGTCATAAAACATCTTTTCCATTTTTGTTCCATTTGCCCAGTAGTCCGCAACAGTTTTTTCAAACTCTTTTGGAACAGAAAAAAGTACACTGTTTGTTAGATAATAATTTCTTGTGTCGGGAGACATGGCATCGAGCGCTTCTTCTGAAGGTGTAGAAAGATTAAATTCGCTTGATAGTACAGCTAACGTAGATGTTACGCCAACTTTCTTATCAATTAAATATTGCAAAAACTGTTTTACGGTATCGCTTTTTATATTAAGGTTTGCCAAAGATTGTAATGAGGTGAGAAAACTTGGAGCTGTATTTTCTTTTTTATTTCTTACAAAATCAGTGCTTACAAAAAATCCGTGTTCTAAATTATCAATACCTAAATCCGCAGCTTCTTTGTAAGTAACCGCGCCTATATGACCTGTAATTTTTAATTTTCTTTTATGCGCGGCATCAATGGCTGCTTTTAAAGTTTTTTTGTCGATGCCCATATAAGCTTTGAAAGATGTAAATCCCTGGTCTGCCCAATAATTTACAAATGCAGCGGCTTCTTCAGGTGTTTTGTTTTCTTTCATTTGCGGGAATACGGCAGAATTTCCTTCAATATATGGAGCTGTTAATTCGAGTGATGGACCCGGTATTATTCCTGAGTCAATATCTTTTTTCAATCTTAAATCTGAATAAGGCTCAATGCTTCCGCAGGTTCTTATAGTAGTAGCCCCTGAAGCCAAATAAAGGCGCGGAAAAGTAACGGCCAATTGTCTTAAGTTAGGATAATATCCTGTAGTTTCACTTTCAGCATTTGCAGAAATAAACATATGCTCATGTAACATTACGAAGCCAGGCATAAGAGCCTTACCATTCAAATCTATAATGTTTGCATTTTTTGGAATGTTAGCTGCCGAAGCGTTTCCTATCCAACTGATTTTTCCATTACTGATTATAACTGTTTGATGAGGCTTGGCAGAATCGCCCTTACCATCAATCAATAACGCGTTTTTAAAAACAGTAACACTATCATTGTATTGAATAAATTTTTTTGTCTCATTACTAAACTTTTTTTGCGAAAAAGTAAGTGTCGTTAAACAGCATGTAAAGAAGAAAGAGAAGACTATTGTTTTCATGTTTAAATGATGTCTTAAAACTTAATTCGGTTCTCAAATATATAGCAGCCAACCGAATGTTGGCGGTTCTTCGTTTATTGTCCTGATGACTCATTGTAAAATGTAACGCTCCTGTCGCAGGATCTTATTTCACTGCTTCAAGTAACGAAGCGCAACACTTCCTGATTTGAAAGTCTTTGTCTCAACAAGTTTTAATTGTGATTTCTCCTGTAGGGTAATGCCTTCCAGCAACCGTCTCCCTGCTCCTCCAAATACCGGAAAAATGACAAAACGATATTCATCCACGAGGCCAAGTTGTATAAGTTGCGAGGGTATATCTACACCGCCGGTCAGTATGCTTTTGCCTTGTTCCTGTTTTAATTTTTGTATTTCGTCTTTAAGGTTCGTACGCACAATTTCCGTTTTATTCCCTTCTGCCTTGTCCAGTGTTTTTGAAAAAACAATAATTTTCTTGACGGAGACAAACGCCTGTGCAAATTCGACATCTGTTTTTGTCTCACTGGAAGGGTTCTTTGCGATGTCGGGCCAATAAGGAACCATCAACTGAAACGTTTTCCGGCCATAGACGAACGCATCGGCATTTCGCACAAGGTCTATATGGTAGTCAAACAAGTCTTCATCAGGAGCGCCCACTTTTGTATGGTCGCAGCAACCGTCGATAGTAAGGTTGATCACGTAGATTAGATTTCTCATTTGAATGAATTTAAATTGTCTTTTTTTTTAATTGCTTGCGGTATGTTGCGTTACAATGACCACTAACGAAAAAGTATTGCCGAAGTGCAGGAAATCGAATTCCGTCAAGCCCGGCAACTGAAACCAAATTCATATTTAAAAGACGATGATTTGCGCTTAGCTAAATTTATAATGTCCAGCCCGATATGCAGCCAAATTGAAAAACAAAAGTTGAAACACGCATTCCGTCAGACTGCATTTTGGTATTTCCATGTTAGCGGCTCGTTGCTGTTACTGCTAGTCTGTTGGGTTTGTTTTGTTGAAAGTCTTCGCCCCTTGTGAAATATTCAATTGTCAAAACTAATAACATAAAACAAAGAAACGTGACCTTTTGCATCACAGCTAACAATTCCCAATCTCCTGCCCCATACAGGTACAAAGTGGCGTAGAATATAAGCAGGCTTCCAATACAAAAAAACTTCAGCCAATGAAGCTTCGTCTTCAGGATAGAGACAGTAATGTAAAACAACCCAATCATGGTCAGAGTACTTGAAACCGTCACCATGATGTCATGCAAGGGTGTCGCGATTAGAAAGGTAAAAAGCATGTTGACAACACCAATAGATTTTAAAACCAACTCTGTATGTTTTTGGAGTATTTTTCGCGAGGTATGAATAAAGAAAAGTCCATAACCAATTGAATTGAAGACCATACCGATGAGTGCCCAAATCCTTGATGGGTTCGCAGTACCATTGAGGGCCTTCGCTAAAAATAAATTGCTGAAAAAATTCTTTGACCAATCAAACCCTACAGAATTTTTGTCAAGGATTGAACCGCCCGGATAAAGCAATGTGGCAGTTATCAAAAAAAGGACAGAGATGCCTATGCATATGAGAACTGAATATTTTCGCATTAGTTGTCAGGATTTAGCTATCTCCTTTTTTTGATGTGTTTACAAACGTCAGTTGCAATGACCGCTAACGGCTAAGGCTTGGCGATGTGGCGGCATTTGAAAATCGTCAGCCCGTAACCGATGCTAAATTTATAAATAAAAGTTCATTGTTTATTCTATTGCTTGGTGTTATTCGTCGGCTGGACCTGAAGCCGAATAGCGAACAAAAAGTTGAGAATTTATTCGTCGCCCCGCCATATTGCCAACCGACTGTTACCTGCTGCATATTGTCCGCCCGAAGTTATGTACGTCCGGGTTTGCAGTCATTGCGTTTATACTAATGCTTTGTTCAAATCGTCAAATTCTTTTTCAGTCAGTACTTGTTTAATTACTTGTATTCCTTCATTGAAGAAAGGTTCAGGAGCCATTTTCTTAAATCCTGTCAAAAGCCCAACCCTTTCTTTATGACTTTGTGCAGGAATTACAAACCTGAACCATGTCAGCAAAGTTTGCGGTGGATTCTTCGCCATTATTTTTCCTCTGTGAGATGCTAATTCATCATCAGTAAAATATTTCCAAAGCATTGCTTGTGTTACCCGTTCTTCTTCGGCTGTGTGTTCCAAATATGTTCCGTGAAACTCACTGAACGCTAAATAAAATTCCTCTCCGTCTTCCGTTACATCCTGCCCTGCTTTGGAGTTGGCGTAAACACTTGCAAGAAGTTTTTCCAACTTGTCTTGTCCAAGATGAATTTGTTCGTGGTCTTCAATGTCGTGTTGCGAACAACCTGTGCAACGCAGTTCCAATTCTGCAAGCGTTATTTCATTCTCGTCAGTTGCATGAATGGTGAGGATTTTAAAAACATCTTCACCCAACTTATAAAGTTGTTCTACTTCGTTTTGATTGGAGTAGTCGGTTTTACCTGCAAGGAATTGCACTTGTGATAAAGCGTTCCTCAAACCTTTGTGGGGAACATCATAAGATTTCATTCGTTTCATTTTTATTTTTTTAATTGTTAAACGATTTGTTGAATTACGATGCAAAACTGTGACTAATGCAATACCTGTAATTGTAAAAAATCGTTTTTCTACTTTTTGTCTGAAAAGTATTTTTCCGGAGTGTCGCCCGTAAAGGTTTTGAATTCTTTGATAAAATGTGCCTGGTCATAGAATCCTGTTTCGTATCCTAACTCTGTTAATGAGTTTACAGAGTCATATTGCTGAATAACATTTTTGAGGCGAACAATAGAAGCAAACTTTTTTGGTGATGCCCCAAGTGCTTGCCGAAATCTTTTTTCTAAAGGACTTTGACTAATGAATAATTGCTCTGTCAATTCTTTTATTCGGATGTTGCCTTTGCTTTTATGAATGAGTGCAAGTGCCGCCAATACTAACTTGTCGGGTTCGGTGTTAGTCATTCTGCTAATTAAAAAATGTTCAACTGATGTAATGCGTTGTGTGTCTGTCATGGCTTCTGCTAATTGCTCTTCTAAGCAAAGAAGTTCGGAACGAAGCATAAAGTTGTCAAGCGAAACGCTCTCTCTGAAAAGTTCGTGCAATGGTTGTCTGAAAAACTGTGTCGCACCCGCCTCTTTGAAAAAAATTAAGACTGTCCCGATGTCGGGAGAGTTTTTGAAAGTTCTGCTGTGGTCAGCTAAACCCGATACCCCTGAAATTGAAAGAGGAGTTTCTGTTTCGTTTTGAAGTCGGGATAATTTGCCTTTGTATTGAAAACCGATAACCAAACCTGTGTCGGGCAAAACTTTGTAAGTATTTTCTTCTGTTGTTTCCTGAACAGCAAATGACTTCACAAAAGGTTTAAGAATGTCGCAAGGTATGTAAGTGTTAAACTTCATTCAGTTGTCTGTTCGTTTTATGCAGTCAGTTTCATGTTAGCACGGTCGCCATTGGGTTGCAGGTAACGGCCAGGGCTTTCTGCTGTGCTGATATTCTGTGATTCGTCAGCCCGAACCGCTGATGAGTAAAGTTAATGAAGATGAGAATATATTCTGTTGCTTGGTTTTATTCGTTTAGCCCGAACTGTAGCTGATAAGCGAACAGGATAATGAGAATTTATTCTTCAGCCAGCATAGGAGAAAACCCCATGTTCTAGCCAGTGCATTTCAATAATCCTTTAGTTGTAATCCGTTATCTTTAAATTGATTTAAAGCCAAGCTCGAGATAAGCGGCAATGATATTAGTTTAAACGCTTTATTTCTTAACCAAATACTGAAATTGCTTTTTGGTACAAATGATTTTGCAAAGGTTTGAGCTGACTTTTGTTTTTTGTTCATAAATGGTTTCAATATTTTTTCATAATTGTCAAACGCAATTTTGTAATTTCCATCAGCTTCTTTTAACTCACCAGCCAGAATATATGAACCTACCATTGCAAGTGTTGAACCTTTCCCTGATAGTAAAGATGGGCAATCGCAAGCGTCACCAACTAATGTTATTCGACCTTTTGACCACTCTTCCATTTTTATTTGACTGACTGAATCGAAATAAAAATCCTTCGTTGTTTCAATTTCAGAAAGCAACTCTTTGCATTTCCAACCAATGTTTATAAATTCATTTTTCAAAATTTGCTTTTGTTTTTCAATGTCGTAATGTTCAAATTTTAGCTTTTCTGAAGAAGCGAAGATGAAAAAAGTTGTCGTCTTATTTTCACTTGACGAATAAATGGCAACTTGTTTATTGGGAACATTATACATTGAAAAGACTCTATTTTCATAAGAGAAATTATCTATCGTAAAAGAAGAAGTGTAATAGCCAAAATATTTTTCAAATTGTGATTCACTTCCAAAGGTCAAATTTCTAACATTAGAATGTAATCCATCAGCACCAACAACCAAATCAAAACTACGTTTTGTTCCGCTTTTAAAGGTTACAATTACTTTTTCGCCATCTTGTACTATTTCACTGATGGTGTCGCCAAAAATTATTTCTATTCCTTTGTCAAGGTGATGATATATAACTTGTGCCAAATCGCTACGCAGTAAAGTAAGCGCTCGGTTATTCATCAATTTTTTAATTTTCTGATAGTTCATACTGCCCTTTTCAATGTCATTTTCGTCAACCAATGAAAGTTTTGAAATATTTAAATCAACTTTTTCGAGTTCACTCACCATTTCCATTTTTTCCGCTACATCAAAACCAGCTCCCATAAAGTCAATAGCATAGCCACCTTCTCTAAGTGTGGGCGAAATTTCAATTACAGTTGGGTTAAAGCCAAATCTTTTAAGCCAAAAAGCAAGTGATGTTCCAGCAATTCCAGCTCCTGATATTAGAATGTTCTTATTGTTCACGGTGTGTCATTTTGCATTGGCTATAACGGGCAGGGCTTGCTGCTTTGCTGGCATTTTATAATTGTCAGCCGAGAACTGAAGCCGATTAAAATTACTAATGCTGAAGTTAAGGACAAATGCTGAGTGAATTCCGTCCGTCCGATCTTAGCTGATAGAATTACAAATGCTCATTTTTATTCCGTCGCGACAGCATGGCAGCAAACAGCATGTTAGCAGCAGTCATAGGTCAGGTATGAAGTTTATGTCAATGTCTGAGGCTTTCAGTGAGAAACTTAAAAACATCTGATTCCCATGTCGCAATACTTTTAAATATCATATTGTGTCCTTCCTGTGCCGTTTCCCCAAACTTTGGATATATCTTTAAAACATGTGGTTTGTTGAGCTTATTCATCACACTATCCAATGCATAACCGGGTGTAGTGGAGTAGTCGTTTTGGTCGTGGATGATCATGATAGGGACACTTATATTTTTAACAGCCATGATTAAACGTGCACGAAGCGGGGGAGACGAATTCCAGCTATAACCTCCTGCTGAAAAAACAATAACAGCTTTTAAACGGGGATCATGCTCCGCAACCAGCAAAGTAAGTGACCCTCCGAAAGAATGCCCTACTATCACGATACGATTAGTATCCACATCTTTTCTTCCTCTCAGGTACTTGAGGCCGGAAACCATATCCTGTAATTGATCCGTTAGCATCTGTTGTAACTGCACCTCATTGCGCCCTTCCTGCCCTCTTTCTTTAAATGCACTATCCATAAGATCAGCACTGTTCACACCTTGTCCGGCTGAAAGACCCACACCTCTGCGAAAGAGACCAAAATAGATAAAACCATGACTGGCAAAAGCTGGACCGATTGAAGATATTTGTTGAACAGGATTATATATTTTAT
>Ga0335085_10013094_pt1 | contig 12173 bp, 6 predicted proteins | sample Lox_Sample_45_FD_206712 | JGI IMG/M metagenome (GOLD analysis project Ga0335085, IMG submission 206712) | Soil microbial communities from Loxahatchee National Wildlife Refuge, Florida, United States - Lox_Sample_4.5 | ecosystem: Environmental > Terrestrial > Soil > Wetlands | place: USA: Florida...
GTCTATATTTCCGGGTCTCCCGCGGAGATTCCCGCCGCTCTGGCCTCCCATTATCAATCGGCATCCGAACGCGGCAAGGCGCTGCTTCGCGCGGGAGCGGTGGGCACGGTGTCCATCCCCAATCCGGCGTCCATGGACATTCCGTGGAGCCGCATGTCGCTCAGCCGCACGCACCCTTCCATGGCCCTGGCCGGCGCGGAGTTTCGAGACCCGGCCGGGATGAAGGTGGCCATCGTCTTCAACCCGGCTCAGGCGGAAAAGCTTTTCGCCGGATCCGGACACACCTTTGGTGAACTGACCTCGCTGGCCAAAGACCGCAGGCCGCTCCCAAGGTTTCCCCTCGCGCTGAGTCTTTCGTCGCGCGCCGCCTTGGAGAGAAAGACGCTCGAATCGGCTAACCTGGTGGCGGCGATTCCGGGAAGTGATCCCAAACTCAAGAACGAGTATGTAGTGCTTTCCGCTCACCTGGACCACCTGGGCATCGGAGAGCCCATCAACGGCGACCGCATTTACAATGGCGCGATGGATGATGGCTCCGGCAGCGCGGTGCTGCTGGATCTCGCGGCGTCGTTCCATGCCCACCCGGCCGCACTGCGCAGCTCGCTCCTGTTCGTTTGGGTGACTGCGGAAGAAAAGGGCCTGCTGGGCTCGCGCTATTTCGCCGCGCATCCCACCGTGCCCGCGGATTCCTTGGTCGCGGACATCAACGTGGATATGTTCCTGCCCATCCTGCCGCCCAAAGTGATTTGCGTGCTCGGGCTGACGGATTCAGACCTGGGCGACCGCGCGCGGCAAATCATCACCGCGCACGGCCTGCGGGCCCAACCCGATCCGGAGCCGCTGCGCAACCGCTTCATCCGCAGCGACCAGTACAACTTCATCCAGCGCGGCATTCCGGCGGTGAAGATGGATTACAGTTTTGACCCCGGATCGCCGGAACAAAAAGTCTTCAAAGACTGGCTGACGAATCGTTACCACGCGCCTTCCGACGACCTGGAGCAACCGGTGGACCTCGGCGCCGCCGCGCTCTACGAGCAGATTGTGCGGGAACTGCTGATCAACGTGGCCAATGGCGACGCGCGGCCGGAGTGGAAGCCGGACAGCTTCTTCCGCCGATTTGCGGCCGGGGATTCCAAGGCATTGCCAGGCCAGGCCGGAGCCGCGGCGAATCCAAACCCGCAATCCTATCTCGGTCTCGCCTACGAAGTGCTCACCCCTAACCCGGGCGTGCAATTGACGAGTTATCTCGCCCCCTTGATGGCCAGGATCAAGAAGAACCTCTTTGCGGCCATACCAGAGCGGCCAAAGCGAGACGAGGAAGCAAAAGCCGGAGTGAATTTCAAGATCCTTCGGGATGGCTCGATTCCGGCGTCCGGGATCGCGACCGCCAAGGGTTCGCATTGGAAATTCCTGGAAAACGCCCTCATGAAATCCATCCGCGATGCCGGTCCCTTCGATCCTCTCCCAGCGGGTTTTACCGGGCCGGCGGTGGAGCTGCGCCTTTACTGCGTGTATTACCCGCCCCAGGGCGCAGCGCGCTAAGCTCATGCCAATCCCAGAGAGCGAAGCGGAGTGAGCCACAGCGCAATCGTCGAAGCCGTTCGCGCCGCCGCGGCGCGACAGCCGGAGGCCATCGCCCTGGCTGCTCCCCGCGGGAGCGTGACCTACGCTTTGCTCGAGCGGAGCGCGGCTTCGGTGGCGTCTGATCTCGCGGCTATCCGGGAAGACATCGTCGGCCTGCTGCATCCCAATTCACCTGGATTTGCGGAGGGCCTGCTCGGCGCTCTCTGGGCGGGAAAGACGGTGGCCGTATTGCCGTGGATCGCTCCTGCCCCGCTCCTGAGGCTGATGGCCGCGGAAGCGGGCCTGCGCACTGTGCTCTCCGCGGAAGAGTTGGCGCCCCGGGCGATGGAAGCTGGGCTGACGCCGCTGGTCGCTCGGCCGCTCCGGGACCGTTCCGCGAGTTCCGCTGGGCCGGAGCCGCCGATGGCGTCGCGCGCGCTCGAGGCCGCGGTGCTGCTTTACACTTCCGGCACCACCGCGCGGCCCAAAGCCGTGGCTCTTTCCGAGAGGAATCTGCTGGCGAATGCCGAGGGCTGCCGTATTGCCGGAGATTTTACGACAGACGACGTGATGCTGGCGATCTTGCCTCTGTTCCACGCCTTCGGCCTGACCGTGACGCTGCTTCTTCCGCTCTCGCTGGGGGGCAAAGTGGTGCTCGAGGATCGCTTCGTCCCGCGAACCTCGCTTGAATCGGTGGCCGCGCACCACGTCTCCGCCATGATTGGCGTGCCCGGCCAGTTTCGCTTGCTGGCCAAGGAATCGGCGACCGTGAACACGGCGAGTCTGCGCCTGTGCATCGCCGGGGCCGAACGCCTGGGAGACCACATCGGGGAAGCCTTCGAGCAGCGCTTTTCAAGGCCGCTGCTGCAAGGTTACGGCGCCACGGAAACCGCGCCGGTGGTTTCGTTCAACCGGCCCGCGCAGAACCGGCCGGGCAGCGTGGGCCTGCCGCTGCCGAACGTGCGGGTGAGCATCCGCGAAGAGGACCGCGAGCTCGCCGCCGGAGAACAAGGCGAAGTTTGCGTCGAGGGCCCTAACGTGATGCTCGGATACTACGGCCAGCCCACAGCCACCGCGGAGAAAATTCGCGGCGGCGTGCTGCGCTCTGGAGACCGCGGATGGCTGGATGCGGACGGTTATCTGCACCTGGCGGGCCGCGCGGACGACATGCTGAAAGTGGCCGGCGAGAAGGTGTATCCGGCGGAAGTGGAACGCGTCCTGGAACACCTGCCCGGCGTGGAAGAGGCCGCGGTGGTGGGCGTCTCCGACGACGCGCGCGGAACCACGCTCGCGGCGTTCGTCGTCCCCCGCGCGGGAACTACGCTCGATGCCGGGCAGCTGCGCGCGGCGTGCGCCGGCGTGCTGGAGGCGGCCAAGATCCCGCGCGCGTTTCTGCCGGTGGAGCAGATTCCGCGGGGCCTGAGCGGGAAGGTGGACAAAAAGGCTCTAATTGAGGCTGCCCTGAGCCGCCCTCCCGGCGCGTGATGGAACTCGCCTTCTCTTCCGAAGCAGGAGGCGCTCGCTCGTCTTCGCTTACTTTTTGGAAAGAGTTACGCTGATCGAAGTCGTCGTTTTGCTGCCCACGTCGACCACATCATCCCAGGGTTCGTAGCCATGCTTCTCCAGTTTGAACGCGTGTTTGCCGACGCGAATCTCCAGTGTAGCCGGAGTCTTACCCATGAGCTTCCCGTCCACCTGGATCTCCGCGCCATCCGGGAGGGACTTCACATCAAAGGAAAGCATGTATTGCGCCCTGCGGGCCTTGATTTTCGCCTCGCCGGCTGCTCTCCTTGCCGCCTCGCTTTCCGGGGATTCCGGTGGAAACCCGGCGGGATCCAGCTTGAAGTTCCCATCAACATACGCTGTGACGTCCGTCCCCTGCGGAATCGTGATGTCCTTTCCCTCCACAAAGAGCAGGAGCGGAGCCGCTGGGAAGAAAACGATGCCGGTCGCCACCAATCCAGCAGTCATGGCGCCCACGTGGCCTCCGCCGTGGGCTTCCTTTACAGAACGCAACGCGGCTCGCCGGCCATCGGCGAGCCGCACCGAGTAAATCACTAGGTTGAGCTTGCCGCCACGGCCCAGGTGGCGTTTGTGCTGAGCCTCCGTAATCGTTGCCCACGCGATTCCGCCCACGGGAATCACCACTGAGTTGTCCACCTTGATGTCTTCCAGAACTTGAAAATCCACCCGGTCGCCGGCTTTGGCGTCCGCGGAGGATAGATCGCGGGTCAACTCGAGCCGTACCGGCGTTCCATCCTCCAAAACAAATTTCGCTGGGGCAGCCGGTGGTGTCGCGCGCGTCGTTGCGGGTGGGCCCCCTGCCTGCGGGACAGCGGGCCCTGGTACTGCAGGGACAACGGCCGGCGTGGGCTCCTGAAATGCAGCCGCCTTCGCCGGCTGTGTTGCCCCTGAAGACTGCGCGTGCCCGGGCGTGCCGGCAATTGAAAGGAGCGAAACGGAGAAACAGAGGATGAATGCAGTCGTCATCGTCTTTTCCTCAAAACTCAATCGGCCGGCAGAAACTCCTGGGTTCATATCATCAGATTTAATAATCGTCAACGAGCTATTCAGAGCGTACTTAGTTTACACATTCTATGCGTAGGCCCCTTGCTTCCGGCGCTTTCACGGCTTTCTCGGGCCGAAGCTTCCCGCTACACTAGCCGCACGGAATCGGATGGCGCGCAAATCACTGGTTGAATTTGTGCAGGAGCTGGAGCGTCGCGGAGACGCGCCCGCATGGGTGCATCACCGCGGCTACCGCACGGAGCGCTGGAGCTACCGGCAAACGGCGCGCGTGGCACGGCAATTTGCCCGCGAACTCGAAACGCGCGGAATCCAGCGTGGCGACCGCGTGCTGATTTGGGGAGAAAATTGCGCCGAGTGGGTGGCGGCGTTTTTGGGCTCGATCCTGCGCGGGGCCGTGGCCGTGCCCATGGACCGCACCGCTGCCCCTGAGTTTGCCCTGCGTGTGGCACGCGAAACCCAGGCGCGGCTCATGGTGGTAGGCAGAGATCTGGCTGCGGCCTGCGCTCCTTCCTCTACTTCCTCTACTTCCTTTGCCTCCTCCACTTCCTCTACTCCCCTTCCATCCCTTCTCCTTCTCGACGAACTCACCCCAACTCTCGCGCGCCTCGGTGACGGGCCGTATTCTCCTCCCCCGCTTGCGCGCTCCGATCTGGCGCAGCTCGTCTTCACCTCGGGAACCACGGCGGAACCGAAGGGCGTGGCCATCTCTCACGGTAATATGCTGGCCAATCTCGAGCCGCTCGAAGCCGCCGTGCAGCCCTACCTGAAATACGAGTGGATAGTTCACCCCCTGCGTTTCCTTGATCTCCTGCCGCTCAGCCATGTGTTCGGGCAATTCATGGGCATCTGGGTGCCCCCGCTGCTGGGCGGCACCGTCTTCTTTCACAGCACGTTGAACCCCGCCGAAGTCACCCGCACCATCCGGCGCGAACGCATCTCCGTGCTGATCGCCGTGCCGCGCATGCTCGAATCGCTTCGCGACCGGGTGGTGCGTGAAGCGGAGGCCGGGGGCCGGCATCTGGATTTTCAGCGCGATTTCGCCTGGGCCGCGCCGGAAGGCGGGGTGCACTTTGCCCGCCGCTGGTGGCGCTTCCGCCGTGCGCACAATGAATTCGGCTGGAAATTCTGGGCGTTCATCTGCGGCGGCGCGGCCCTGGACGCGGAGACGGAGGAATTCTGGCGCCGTCTTTCTTTCGTAGTCATTCAGGGATACGGCCTCACGGAGACCACTTCCCTGATCAGCGTCAATCATCCATTTCAGCGCTCGCAGGGCTCCATCGGCAAGGTTTTGCCGGGACGCGAGCTGCGCCTTTCCGAAATAGGAGAGATTCTGGTGCGCGGCGAAAATGTGGCTGCCGGATACTGGCAGAGCGGCGGATTCCGTCCGGCAGCAGAACCCGGCGAGGGATGGTTTCACACCGGAGACGTGGGAACGCTCGACGCGGCCGGCAATCTCTTCTTCAAGGGCCGGCAGAAAAACGTGATCGTCACTCCGGAGGGCATGAACGTTTATCCGGAAGACCTGGAAGCCGCGCTGCGCGCCCAGCCCGCAGTGCGCGATGCGGTGGTGGTGGCGCTGCCTCGCCAGAAGAACGCAGAAGCCTGCGCCGTGCTCTTGCTGCATGCCTCGCCCCCCGGCGGAGAAGACCAAACAGCGCGCGAAGCGGTGACCGGCGCGAACGAACGCCTCGGCCCGCACCAGCGCATCCGGCACTGGCAAGTCTGGCCGGAGGACGATTTCCCGCGCACCTCCACCCAGAAGCCACGAACCAACCTGATCCTGGAACGGGCGCTGGCCATGGAACAAGCGTGGCCCGGCGTCCCGGCGGCCGCCGGCAGGCCCTCTGGGCCGCTGGCGGAACTGGTGGCTCGCGTCACCGGCCGCGCCCCGCAAACGCTTCCCGCCAATGCCACGCTGGATCGCGACCTGGGCTTCAATTCCCTCGAGCGCGTCGAATTGATCTCCGCGCTGGAAGATCGCTACCAGACGGAGTTGAGCGAAGCGAGCGTCACGGAAGCGACTACCGTCGGAGACCTGGCGCAGCTCATCGAGCAGCAGCCCGCGGCCGGGCCCGGCTACCACTATCCGGCGTGGACGCAGCAGTGGTGGCAGCAGGCCGTCCGCCTGGCCGCCTACTACCTGTTCGTCTGGCCGGCCACGCTGCTGTTGGCGCACCCGCGCGTGCGCGGAAGGGAATTGCTACGCGGCGTGGGCGGGCCCGTGCTGGTCATCTCCAACCACGTCACCGAGATGGATATCGGCTTCATCCTGGCCGCGCTGCCCGCCCGCCTGCGCCATCGCCTGGCCGTGGCCATGATCGGAGAGCGGCTGCGCGACATGCGCAATCCGCCGCCGGGCACCGCGTTCCTGCGAGGTTGGCTGGACCGCGTAGAGTATTTTCTCATCGTGGCGCTGTTCAACGTTTTTCCGCTGCCGCAACGCTCCGGCTACCGCCAAAGCTTCGAGTACGCGGGAGCTTCCGCGGATCGCGGCTACAGCGTGCTCGTGTTTCCAGAGGGCCGGCGAACTCCCGACGGAAGACTCTCGCCCTTTCGCGCCGGGATTGGGCTGCTGGCCAAACGCCTGGGCTTGCCGGTAGTCCCGGTGCGGATTGACGGCCTCTATGATCTGCGCCGGGCCAGGAAACGGGTTGCCCCTCCTGGCGCCGTGCGCGTCAGCGTGGGCCAGCCGCTGGAAATTGGACCGGACGCGACCGAGGCATCCATCGTGGCCAGCCTGGAGCAGGCCGTCGCCGCCCTGCGATGGCCGAAGGACTTCTCCTAGCCGCAGGCCGCAGCCGTGCCCGCGACACAACCGGCACAGCGCGCGCGGTATCGCCACCTACGACGCCCGCGTCTCTTTCTCCCATCCCGGAAGCCACCGCGAATGGGCTTTGCCGATACTGGCCGATTGGCCGGATGCGGAGTTATGATGGGTCCGCATCGCCACCGCAGTTTCTGCCGTCCTTTGGAGAGGTTCGCGTGACGCCCGCCAAAACAACCGCGCCCGCCGACGAAGCGCGCCGCCTCGAGGTGCTGGCCCAGTACGGCATTCTGGACACCACCGCGGAACAGGAATTCGACGATCTGACGCGCCTGGCCACCTACATCGCCGGCACGCCCATGGCCATGGTCAGCCTGATTGACGCCGACCGCCAGTGGTTCAAATCGAAAATTGGAATCAGCGAAGACCAGACGCCCCGCGAAATCGCGTTTTGCGACCACGCCATCCGCGGGCGCGAACTCTTCGTCGTGCCGGACGCCCAGGCGGATGCGCGTTTCTCCGAAAATCCCCTGGTCACCGGCGCCCCGCACATCCGGTTTTACGCGGGCATGCCGCTGGTCTCTCCGGAAGGAACCGCGCTGGGCACGCTCTGCGTGGTGGACCGGGTACCGCGGGAACTTTCCCGTGAGCAGCAGGAGGCGCTGCGCGTGCTCGGCCGGCAGGTGAACGCGCAACTCGACTTGCGGCGCAACATGCTGAAGCTGGTGCGCACCTACGCGGAACTGGCCGGCACCCAGGAAAAACTCGCCGCCGTGCTGCACTCCGCCACCACCGTGGGCATCATTGCCACCAACGTGGACGGCGTGGTGACGCACTTCAATCCCGGCGCGGAACGCCTGCTGGGCTGGAGCGCGGAGGAAGTGATCGGCAAGAAATCGCCGTTCGACTTCATTCTGCGCAGCGAAATCGAAGAACGCGCAGCGGAACTGGCCCAGCGGCTTGGCAAACGCGTGCGCGGCCTGGGCTATTTTGCCGAGCTGGCGCGCCAGGGCATCCACGAGGAGCGCCAGTGGACCCACGTGCGAAAAGACGGCAGCCACGTGCCGGCCAAGCTGGCCGTGGCCGCGCTGCATAACGCCAACAACGAGATTTCCGGCTTTCTCGGCGTCTCCAAAGACCTGACCGAGCGCAAACGCTACGAGCAGGAGCTGATCCGCGCGCGCGAAGAAGCGGAAGATGCCAGCCGCACCAAGAGCGAATTTCTGGCCAATATCAGCCACGAGATCCGCACCCCGCTCAACGCCATCCTGGGACTGACCGAGCTGGCCATGGGCACGGCGCTTTCGCCCGAGCAGCGCGAATACCTGGCCGGAGTGCAGGAATCAGGCCGCGGCCTGCTGGCGCTGATGAACGAGGTGCTCGACTTCTCACGCATTGAAAACCGCAAGCTCGAGCTGTACACCATCAATTTTCCGCTGCGCGAGACGCTCTCCGATATCCTTCGCACCTTCGGCCTGCGCGCCTACCAGAAAGGGCTGGAGCTGATTCTCCAGGTCGGACCGGACGTCCCGGAAATGATCAGCGCGGACGCCATGCGGCTCCGCCAGATCCTCACCAATCTGGTGGGCAATGCCATCAAGTTTACGGAGCGCGGGGAGATCGTGTTGCGCGTGTTCGTGGATATCGGCCGTGAGGAGCAGACCCTGCTTCATTTCTCCGTCGCCGATACCGGCATCGGCATTCTCCCGGCGAAGCTGGCCATCATCTTCGACCCCTTCACTCAGGCGGACAGCTCCACGCACCGCAAGTACGGCGGCACCGGGCTGGGTCTGGCCATTTCCAAAGAGCTCGTGGAATGGATGGGCGGGCGAATGTGGGTGGAAAGCGCCCCGGGACGCGGCAGCACGTTTCACTTCAGCCTGCCGGTGCTCGGCCGGCTCGCGGCTCCCGTTGCGCCGCAGGGGAATCTCGCCGGCCTCTCCGTGCTGGTGGCAGACGACAATCGCACGCAGCGCGATACGCTGGCAGAGCTGCTGGCGCGCCGCGGCATGACGCCGCAGGCTGCTGCGGGGGGCCGCGCCGCGATCGAGACCCTGGAAACTGCGGTCGCCAACGGGCGCCCGCCCGCGGTCGTGCTGCTCGATGCGCAGATGCCGGAGATGGATGGATTCGCCGTGGCCGAGCGCATGCGCGCGCTGACGCTGCCGCCAGACGTGCGCCGCCCGGGCGTGGTGCTGCTCACCTCGCCGGGCATGCCGGAGAGCGCGCCACGCCGCGCCGGCTTGGGCATCGTGGCGGCGGTGAACAAGCCCATCCGCGAGTCCGCGCTGTTCGATGCCATCGAAGAGGCACTGCAAGCTGCCGGCGGGGCCACTGCCGCGCCCCACCGCGCCCGGCGCAGGACTGCGGACGCCGCGGACGCTGCGGCCCGCCGCCCGCTGCGCATTCTGCTCATTGAAGACAACGCCGTGAACCAGCTGGTCACCACGCGCCTACTCGAACGCGAAGGCCACTCCGTGGCCGGGGCGGAAAGCGGCCTGCGCGGGCTGGAAGCCTTGGCGCGGGAATCCTTCGACGCGGTGCTGATGGACGTGCAGATGCCGGGGATGGACGGAATCGAAACCACGCGCGCCATCCGTGCGCGCGAACGAGGACCAGCCGGCGCCGGACGGCGCACACCGATCATCGCCTTCACCGCCCACGCCATGAAAGAAGACCGCCAGCGCTGCCTCGCCGCCGGCATGGATGCCTACCTGGCGAAGCCGGTGGAGACGGCAGACTTGCTGGAGACGCTGGCGCGCGTCACCGCGCCGCCCGGCGGGCGCGAGGCCGCCGCGGCGGCTCCACCACCGGGCGGAGACAGCGGCGAGCCGCGAGTGGCAAGGGCAGACTCTTCCGGGTCGCACCGCGCCGTCGAAGACCCGCACATCGCCGCGCTTCGCCGCATCGTCGGCGGAGATGAAAAACTCCTGCGCGAAGTGGTCCGCGTGTTTTTGGAAGACTCCCCGGCCCGACTCTCCGCGCTCGCCGTGGCCCTGGACGCGCGGGATGCCGCCGCCCTGGCCATCGCCGCGCACGGACTGAAAGGCTCGGCCGCGGCCATCGGGGCGCGCGCCGCCACAGACGCGGCCGCTCACCTGGAAGCCCTGGCCCGCGCGCGGAATCTGCCGGAAGCGGAGGTGGCCGCTGCGCAGGTCCGCGAAGAAGTCAGCCGCGTGCGCGACGCGCTCTCGACATGGCTATCCCGTCGCCCGGCGCAGACAGCAGAATGATGGAAAGAAAGCCAAAGACGTTTGACGACCTTTCTCAATTCCTAGTGGAAGAGGTACGACGCAACCCCGGCTCAGGCGGTTGGACCGACTTGATTGGGAAGCTGACGGCTCGCGGCCGCAACCAGGACCCTCGGTGTTGGCTCGTTTGGCCCTCGGCTCATGGCGTGATTGGGGATTTCTCATTTCCCCGCGAAGGCTCAGATGTGGCTGTGTTCACAACACCTGACCACCTTCCGTTTGATCCCGCAAATAACCAGCTCGCTGTTTTGCCCGGCCGCTGGCAGCTATACCACTTGTGGATGGCCTTTAGCCCAACTCACATTTGGAAGCACGTCCAGTTCGTGGCCGTGGATGCAGAAGCGCAGCCCTACCAAACCGGTGGAAGGTCGATCGAGGGGCCGCCGCAGGAAGGCAGAGGAATGCAATTGCGCAAGGTCGGCTCACAAACCGGCAGGAGCCGGTTCTACCCAGAACCCCCCGGCGGATTTCCTCCGGACAGTAAATTCCGTGGGTGTCCCCAAATCGTGAAAGACGCATGGGACCACGAACACTGTGAATATTGCTCGAAGCACATCGATCCACCGGACTGGTGCTACGTCAATCCAGACGAAGATTGGGTTTGTGAATCCTGTTTCGAAAAATACATCGCGAAGCACGATTTGTCATTTGTGGACGAGCTCTGACCTGGCAACGTGTCCCGCCGCCATCCTCAATCCAGATACTTCACGAACACCACCTCGTTCCGCGCTTCGTTGTAAATCAGCTCATCCACCAGCGCCCGGGTCAGCAGCACCCCGAATCCCCCCGGCCGCAGCCCTTTCGCCTCCCGCGCCGCCAGGTGCTGCCAGGGCGCGTCCTCCGGATAGGCCACCGCCGCGTGATTGAGATCCTCGAACCGGAAGCCCGCGCCCGGATCCGAGATGCGGTAGAGAATCAGCCGCCGCATGCGCAGGTAGGAGATGCGCACCTTGCGCTGCGGGTCCAGTGCCCCGCCCCACTCGATGGCGTTGGAGAGCATTTCCCGGAACGCCTGGCCCACCGACCGGCGCACCTCCTCACTCAGGTTGGCTTCCAGTTGACCCAGGAAATTCTGGATGTAGTCCACCACCGCGAGCTGGCACGGCACCACCAGTTCCACCCAGTCTGGCCGCGCCGAGAGCACTTCGATCGGCGGACGCTCCGGCGCGCCCAGTTCGTCGGCCACCACCCGCAACAGGCGCTCTGCCTCAACCGGCTTGGTCAGGTAGCGGCTGGCCTGGCGGCGCACTGCTTCGAAGAGCGTTTCGGGAGTTTCATCCGAGGTGAGAATCACCACCCGCGGCGCGGCCGGAAGTCCGCGCAGCCGCTCCAGCACCTCCAGGCCGTTCATCCCCGGCATCCAGATGTCCAGCAGTGCCAGGTCAAAGCGCCGCTCGCCAGCCAGGCGCAGCGCTTCTGCTCCGTCCGCGGCCGCGGCCACCGCGTGCCCGCCGCCCTCCAGGATCGAGCTGAGCAGCAGCCGCGTCAGCCGGTCATCGTCCACAATCAGGATGCTGCTCATGGCGCCACCTGAGATTCGCATTCTCTCCGCGCTTCCGGCCCGATTCTACCCCCATCAGCCAGCCCGGTATCGCCATTCCCCGTCCTTACACCGTGGCGCATTGCGGACGCTCAGACGAGGCAACTCTCGATGGTATGATCCGCTTACAAATGGGGTGACGGACGCTGGCCCAAACAACCCTTCCCGATCCTTCCTGGAAGCACCACACGCCGTTCGTTCTAACCACGCTGCGGTTATTGCTTGGTCCGGTCGCGTTGATTTGCGCGTTGGTGGGAGCGCCGCGCCTTATTTACTTGCCAATTCTGATTACGGCTACCCTTTCAGATATCTTTGACGGCATTCTAGCGCGGCGTTTTCACGCGGCGACCGCTCGCCTGCGCCGCTACGATAGCGCGACGGACGTGGTCTATTATTTGTTTGTGCTGGCCGCCGCCTGGATCTTGTGCAAGCCGCAATTGATGGAGACAATCTGGGCGCTCGCGGTTCTCCTGCTCTCGGAAGCTTCGTGTGTTGCCGTGAGTCTCGTTCGGTTTAAGAAATATCC
>Ga0335085_10013095_pt1 | contig 12173 bp, 11 predicted proteins | sample Lox_Sample_45_FD_206712 | JGI IMG/M metagenome (GOLD analysis project Ga0335085, IMG submission 206712) | Soil microbial communities from Loxahatchee National Wildlife Refuge, Florida, United States - Lox_Sample_4.5 | ecosystem: Environmental > Terrestrial > Soil > Wetlands | place: USA...
GCGGACGCGCTGCGCCGCCTCCGCAACGCCGCCATTCCGCTCGAAGGCGCGTCCGACCACGGCGTGAGCGAGGCGCTTTATCTGCGCGACCCGGACGACAATGGCGTGGAACTTTACTGGGACCGTCCGCACGACCAATGGCCGCGTCCGACCCAGGGCGACGGCGTCGCCATGTTCACCCGTCCGCTCGACCTCACCTCGCTCCTGGCCGAGTCCGAGCCGGGAAAATGATACTTCTAGTCCGTGGCCTCATAGTCGGCAGTCCGCTACAGTCGGCGAATGCCAAAGCGTGAACCGGTTTTAAGAAAACTCGGGCAGAAAGTTCGGGAAAAACGGGAGATTCGCAACCTCTCCCAGGAAGATCTGGCTGAGCACGCCGACCTCGACCGAACGTACATCGGCGGAATTGAGCGTGGTGAGCGCAACCCGACAATCATCAGCGTTCTTCGCATCGCGAAGGCACTCAAAGCCTCGGTTTCCGAGCTTTGCGAAGGCATCGACCGATGACTGCCAGGCGTCGCAAACATCCCGCACCAAATCCATGAGTAAAAACTCAAATTGGACGCGAGAAGAGCACATTTTGGCTTTCAATCTCTACAAAGACATTCCGTTTGGGAGGATTCACACTGGCAATCCACGTCTTCAAGAACTAGCGAAGTTGTTAGGCCGGAGTGTCAACTCTGTATCTCTCAAGTTAGCGAACATCGCTCGCCTCGATCCAGCTCTTCGAGCCCGAGGCATTCGCGGAATGCCGCACGGAGCCAAAGGCGAGGCCGCGATTTGGGCTGAGTTCGCTCACGACCCCGAGGCCCTCGCCTTTGAAAGCGAACGACTGCTTGCAAAATATCTTGGCAAAAGTTTGGAAGAGGTCGCTGAAATTGAGACAGACGATTTGCCTAAAGCAGGCATAGAGCGCGATGCGGTCGTAAAAGTTCGCGTGAACCAAAGTTTTTTCCGTCGCCGAATTCTGTCTGCCTATAATTTCCGCTGCTGTGTCACGGGGCTCACCACGCAGCCCTTGCTTACCGCTAGCCATATCGTACCGTGGGCGGAAGATAAAGAAAATCGTCTCAATCCAAAAAACGGTCTTTGCCTAAATGCATTACACGATCGCGCCTTCGACCGACACCTAATGTGGATTGAAGAAGGATTCGTAATCCGGTTTGCGCCGCGCCTCCACAAAACAACAGCAGCGACAAAAGAATTCGTTGAATTCCTCACTCGTTTTGAGGGTCAGAAACTTTTGCTGCCTGAAAAATTTTCGCCGGCCACCGAATTTCTGAAAAAGCACGCTGCCAAATGCAAAGCCAAGACTGATTAAGTCTGTACCAATAAAATATCCGAATAAAATCAGGCGTTCACCGCAACGATTCGGCAAAAATCCAACATCTGCGGCGGCGGCGGTCCATCACTTTGCATCCGTACTTTGCAGCGCGGAGGGCGCGAGCGCCACGGGATGAAAGCGGGCCTCGGCAATGCAGCCCTTGAACCAGTAAATCCGGTTCATCCGCACGCCGATCGAGGTTTTGCCCGGCGCCAGCGGCACAAACGCGAATTCACCCGCGCCTTCCTCATGGCCGTTGACGTAATGCGCCAGGCGGTGCCCGTCGCAGGTCATGGCCGCCCAGTACCATTGTCCGGCCGGATGCAACGCCTTCCAGTCGATTTGCGGCTGGCTCACGCCGTTCGAGCCGAGGTAGGCGTCGAGGCACCATTGGCCGCCGGGGCGGATGCGCGTCTCGAGCAGCGCCCGGTTTTTGGGATTGTCCGTGCCGATGTGGAAAAAACGCTGCTCGGGCGGACCCGCCGGGTCGGGTTTGAGCAGGACCTCGATGGTAAACTGCGGCCAGCCGGCAATGGGATTGACCGGCAGGACGAGCGCGTCCCTCTCGCCGTCGAAGGAAATGACCGTGCCCCGCGCGTCGTCCTTCACCACCTGCGGCGCACCCAGCACCTCCGGCTTCAGTCCGCCGATCGAGGCGGTGTTGTCGAACCGCCAGATGAGCGTGGCTTCCGATGCGGAAGCGGCAGGGGCTGCCCGCAATCCAAACGCACCAGCGGGAAAAATCGCCCCCAGAAAAAAAGCCGCCGCAAGGCGGTGGCGCAAAGGAGTCATGGCGGATCAATCTTCAGGGCAACCCGTGACCGGGTGAAATAAATCAGGTGGATTTTTCATCGGCCGGCCGGTTTTTTACTTTCATGGAAGCATTATTTTAGATGCTTCAATGCAATATTTTATAAAATCAATCAAACTCTATAAGACCTTCTTTTTGCAATTAAAATGTAAATTAAAAGTTAAAAATTAACGTTGACCCATTTTACAAGTCGTACTATCAACAGGCAATCCCAAGACGCCATGTCCTTGCCAGAAGAGACGATTATCCTTCTGCGCGACGAAGCCTACCTCGCCCTTTGCCGCGAGACCCTGAATGAGGCGCTGGCCGGCGTTGCCGCGCACAAGCAGGAAGTGGTGAATACGCGTCCGCCGTTTGGCCTGCTGGCCACGCCGGGCACGCGGAAGATTTTTGAGACCACGATGCAGGCGGTGCTCGACAACGAAAACTCACTGGAAGGGCGGCGGGCGAAAATCGACACGCTTGAGCACTGGCTGAAATCGACGCTGCAGACCAAGCTGCACTATTATCTCTGGGAGGAGTCGCCGGATTACCGCTACAGCGCGGAGGTGGTGGCCGCCATCGATGCCTGGGAGCGGCAGGTCGATCCCTACGGGGAGTACTTGCAGGCTTTCGCCCGCGAGTTGAAAAACACCGCCGCCGCCATCGGCGGGCCGAAACAGAATTCCCGGGCGGCCTTCGATGCCCGGGCCGCGGCCATGGCCGAACTGAGGCTGGCCGCCGGCAAACTCGACACCGCCTCGGCAAAGCTGGAGGCGGCCGCCCGCGCCCTGAGCCAGGCCGTGATGGGCACGATCTATGACAAGGTGCGGGTCCTCGTGTCACCTTTCGCCGACATGACGCAATGGGTGGACAACCTGGCGCCGCTTTCCGATGCCGAGGCCTTCGCCACCACCCAGAGCGAGGAAGCGGATGTGCGCTCGCTGCTTGCGAAGAAACTGTCGCCGCTCCATGCCAGGGCGGAGGCCGCCCGCGGAACCGTGGCCGAGGCCGCGCGCAACTATTTTGAAAACTACTGGAAGCAACTCCGCGAACACGCCCTAACTTATTACGTGGAAGACCGCCAGGTGGACGAAGTCCTCGATGAGCTTACCGAGCGGCACGTGGCCGCCACCCGGCAGCGCGGGCAGCAGCTGATGGAGGACAAGCCCGACCCCTATTTGCACGAACGCTGAACGCCATCCCGGCCCAAACGAAGGCTGGTCACGTTGACAGCGCCGGTTTCGTCCACACACTTCGGTGCCTCCATGGTAGGCCTGAATTCCCCCCCGGCCGGCGCTGGATCCTCCGATGCCGGTTCTGTAAAAACCGTCCCCGATGCGGTCATCCGCCTCGCCGGCAATTCGCAGGATGGCATCCAGACCATCGGCGGTTTTCTTGCCCGCCTCGCGGGCCGCAGCGACCAGGATGTCATGACCTACATGACCATCCCGTCGACCATTTCCGGCGGGCCGTCAATCTTCCAGGTGCGCATGGGCACCGGGGAAATCCTTTCCGCCGGCGACCAGGCTGATTTTCTCGTCGCGTTTTACCAGCACAGTTATGAGGAGCACATCAATTCGCTGCGGGCCGGCGGTGTCCTCGTCTACGACAGCGACCACGTCAAACCGAACCCCGACGACCGGCGTTTCACCGCCGTCGGCATTCCCATCACCAGCCGCACGGTCGAGGCCGTGGGCGGCGCGGGCAAGGACAAGGGCAAAAATATTTTCGTGCTCGGGCTGATTGCCCGCGCCTTCAATCTCGAATCTGAAAAACTCCGCGACCTCGTCACGGCGCGCTTCGGCGGCCGCAGCGAGGACATCGTGCGCAACGCCCTGCTGGCCTTCGACGCCGGCTATGCGCTGCCGGTCGAAAACCTCCTCGGCCATTGCTACCGTTTCGACCGCAAGCCGCGCCCCGCCGGCCGGCCGCAAGTCACGATGGACGGCAACACCGCGCTCGGCTACGGCCTGCTCGCCGCGGGCGTGCGCTACGGTGCCGGTTATCCCATCACACCGTGGTCCTCCATCATGGAGATGCTCCGCACCGAGCTGCCCAAATACGGCGGCACCTTCGTGCAGGCGGAGGACGAACTCTCCGCCGTGTCGCATGCGCTCGGTTTCGCCTATGCCGGTCACCTTGCTGTCACCGGCAGCTCCGGTCCGGGCCTTTCGCTGAAGATGGAGGCGCTTGGCTGGGGCGTCATGGCCGAGATGCCGCTCATCGTCATCAACATCCAGCGCGGCGGCCCCAGCACCGGCATGCCCACCAACGTCGAGCAAAGCGACCTGATGCAGGCCATCTACGGCAGCCACGGTGACGCGCCCCGCGTTGTGCTCGCCCCGCGCGACGTGGAGGACTGCTTCTACATCGCCCTCGAAGCCGGCCGCATCGCGCGCGAATACAGCACGCCGGTGATCATTCTTTCCGATCAGGCGCTGGCCACGCGCATCGAGGCCTTTGAGGAACCCGACCTGAAAAAACTTCTGGCCGATCCGAAGCCCGACCTTGCCCCGCGCGGCGCGGATTACAAACCGTATCCGCTGGGCGGCGCCACGCGCCACGCGCCGCCCGGCGCGCGCATCGCCAGCGGCGTCTATCCGGTTGTCAGCGGCCTCGAGCACGACGAGATGGGACATCCCACCGGCAGTCCCGTCCTCCACCAGAAGATGACCGCGAAACGCCGTGATAAAATCAAACGGCTCGGCGCCGCGCTCCCCGTGCCGGAGGTCTACGGTGATCCCGAGGGCGACGTGCTTCTCGTTGGTTGGGGTTCGACCTTCGGGCCGGCCCGCGAAGCCATGGCCCGGCTGCGCAGCGATGGCGTTAAGGCCGGCCAGATTCATCTGCGCCACCTGCACCCGCTCCCGCCCGGGCTCGATGAAATTCTGCGGCGCTACCGCGAGGTGCTGGTGGTGGAAATGAACGATGAGGGCCTCTACGGTTTCGGCCAGCTCGCCACCCTCCTGCGCGCCCGTTACGCCAATCCCGCCATCCGCAGCATCACCAAGACCGACGGCCTCACCTTCAAGGTCAGCGAAATCGTCGAGGGCATTGGCCGCCATCTGGCCTTCGGCAAATTGCGCGACATTCCGGTCCAGCGCTGAAAATCCATCCCATGTCCACCGCCGCCACTGTCCCGAATTCCGCCGCCCCGTCGCGTCCCGGCCCGCCCGCGGGCGACAGCGCCCGCCCGCCGCTGACCAAAAAAGTCCTGACGGCGGACCACCCGACGTGGTGCCCCGGCTGCGGCGATTTTGCCGTGCTCGCCGCCTTCTACCGCGTGCTCGAGAAACTCCAGTACCCACACGAGAACATCGTCACGTTCGCCGGCATCGGCTGCTCGTCGCGCTTCCCCTACTTCGTCAACACCCACGGCGGTCATTTCATCCACGGCCGATCGCTGCCCTTCGCCGCCGGCATCAGCCTCGGCCGCGACGACCTGCATGTCTTCGCCTTCGGCGGCGACGGCGACGGCTTTTCCATCGGCGGCAACCATCTCGTCCACACCGCGCGCAAGAACGTCCGGCTCACCTACGTCATCATGGACAATTTCGTCTACGGCCTGACGAAGAAGCAGACCTCGCCCACCTCGCCGGTCGGCTTCAAGTCCAAGACCGACCCGACCGGCGCGATCGACCAGCCCATCAACCCGATGCGCGCGCTGCTCAACAGCGGCGCCAGCTTCATCGCGCGCAGCCACGCCACCCAGGTCAACCACATGATCGAGATGATGGAACGCGCCGCGCGCCACGACGGCTTCTCCGTGGTCGAAATCCTTTCCGAGTGCGTGGAATTCTATGCCGGGGCCTTCGACGCCGGCAACCCGCGCAAGGGCGGGGCGTTCCGCACCATCGAGCTGAAGAAAAACGACGGCACGCCCGAGGACGCGGCGCGCCACGATCCGACCGACGAGGTCGCCGCCCTCCGCCTCGCGCTGGAACCGTGGCCGGGCCCGTTTGGCGTTTTCTACGAAATAACGCGTCCGACCAAAAACCGCCTCGAGGCAGAGCTTGTGGCCCGGACACGCGAGAAGACCAAGGGCGCGACGGATCTCGACCTGCTCCAGGCCAGCTTTGCCCGGCTGCGCTGATCAGTTTTTCGCCTGCGGCGCACCATAGTTGAGCGACTTCAACGAAGACGCGCCGGGATAAACGCGGTTGAAGGCATACCGCAACTGCCACAGGTTCAGGATGGAGCGTTGAGCCAGAATGAAGGGATAGGTGCCGCGTTCCGGGAAATACGCACAGACGCGGCTCCCAAAAACAAACACGGTGGCGGCGCTTTGTCTTGTCTCACCATGCTCGACGTAGGAAAACTGCACGACATTCACCGGCCGGTGCGCCGCCAGCCGGGCACCGGCCAGCGTCGCATCGCGAAACGCCAGTTCCTCGTTTGTGGCCAGCACCTCCGGTGGATGTGCCTCCGGCTGCTGCGCGAAATCGAGAAAATAAAGCGGATACTGCGGCACGATGCCGGGATATCTCGCCAGGATCGGCGGCGTGATCTGCGCAATGTTCTCCCGCGAGTCCAGCGGCAGGTCGAGCGGCATGAAGCCGAAGTTGATGTCCCAGGCCCACAGCCGGCCCTTCAGCTCAAACACCGCCACCGCGTGCCCGGTGGTCAGGACTTCGCCATCCTTTGCGCCCCATTGCAGCACGCGTACCCATGAATCGGTTCCAAAAAAATCATGAACGTGGTCGTAGAAACAAACCGATTCGACAAAACAGCCGTTGCTCACCCCCAGCGGCTCGTACGGAAAAGGCGGCTTCACGCCCTTCACCTCGGCGGACCGGCCGGCCAAAGCCAGGACGCATGCAGCCAGGAAGATCATGACGGGCATTCGCCTCACGGCACTTTTGTTGAAGTGAGAAAACCCTCCGCTGCAACCTTTCTGTGCGGCCGGACGGCTCGACCGGCCCGGCGGTCTGCCGTTTGACTCGGCAGTCGCGGGCCTGTAGCTTTCTCCGCTCAAAGATCCGTGGCCGAATTTCTCGAAACCAAATCCCAGCTCCCGCGCGCCTTTCTCGTCGGCGTGCAGACGCCGACGATGCCGCCGGGTGAAGGCGGGGAGCTGCTGGATGAGCTGCGTGAGCTGGTGGAAAATCTCGGCTTCAGCATCGCCCGCTCCACGCTCGTCTCCCTGCGCGAGCCCACACCGGCGTTTCTTCTCGGCCGCGGCAAGGCGGAGGAGCTCGCCACCCAGGCCCGGGCCGACGCCGCCGACCTCATCGTCTTCGACGACAACCTTTCGCCCGGACAGCAGCGCAACTGGGAAAAGCTCTCCGACCTCGCCGTCATCGACCGGCAGGAGGTCATCCTCGAGGTTTTCGCCCGGCGCGCCCACACCCGGGAAGCCATGCTCCAGGTCGCGCTCGCCCGCCAGGAGTATTCGCTCCCGCGTCTCACCCGCGCGTGGACGCATCTCTCGCGCCAGCGCGGCAAGGGCGCCCTCGGCGGCGAGGGCGAGACCCAGCTCGAGCAGGACCGGCGCCTCGTCCGCGACCGCATCGCCCACCTCAAGCGTGAGCTGGCGGAAGTCGTGCAGCAGCGCGGCGTGCAACGCTCGCGCCGCCTGCGCGTGCCCGTGCCCACCTCCGCCATCGTCGGCTATACCAACGCCGGCAAATCCTCGCTCCTCAACCGCCTCACCGGCTCGACCGTCCTCGTCGAGGACAAGCTTTTCGCCACGCTCGATCCCACCACCCGCCAGCTCCTCCTCCGCAACAACCAGAAACTGCTCGTGACCGACACCGTCGGCTTCATCCGCCGGCTGCCCCACGATCTTGTCGAGGCCTTCAAGGCCACGCTCGAGGAGGTGGTCGTGGCCGATTTCCTCATTCATCTGCTCGACGTCGCCAACCCCAACGTCGCCAAGCATCACGCCACCACGCTCGAAGTCCTGCGCGAACTCGGCGCCGACGACAAGCCCACGCTCACCGTTTTCAACAAGACCGATGCCGCCGACGCGGCCACGCTCGCGCATGCCCGCGCCCTCGCGCCCGACGCCTTGTTCGTTTCCGCGAAAACCGGGGCCGGCCTTGAGGCGCTGCTCGATCGCTGCTCCGAACTGATCGCCGGCGAACTCGGTGCCGCCGCGCTGCTCGTGCCCCACGACCGCTACGACGTCATCGCGCGCCTGCACCAGCTCGGCTCCATCCAGACACAGGAACACCGGGAGGACGGCGTGCTCATCCGCGGGCGCTTTCCGCCCGCACAGGCCGGCTTCTTCGCCCCATTCGTCCTGGGCAACGGCCGGCCGCCGGTCACTCCGGCCGTAAAACCCAGTAATAAATCCGGCCGTAATATTCGCGCAGCGTCATCTCCGTCGTCATCAGCGCATCCGCGCGCGGCAAAAAATCGAGCAGCGTCAGCGACTGCCGCGAGTCCGTCTGAAATCCGACCGGAAAGGGCGTGAAATCCACGCCGGCGCGCCGGAACAGCCAGGCGGCGCGCGGCATGTGCCAGGCCGCGGTCACCAGCAGCACGTGTTTCCAGCCGTGCTCGCGGCACAGCGCCGCGGCCGCGCGGGCCTCGTCGGCCGTGTCGCCCACCAGCGGCGTAAGGACGATCTTTTCCGCCGGCACGCCCGCCGCGATGGCCTGCACGCGCAGCACGTCGCCCTCGGTCACACGGGTTTTTATCCACGGAAAGCAGGCGCGCGAAAAAACGATGCTGCCCGCCTTGCCGGCGCGGACCAGCGCCACGCCCACCATGAAACGGTCCACTTGGTCGCCCCAGGCCGGGTAGTCCATGCCCGGCTGGCTGTGCCCCAGAATGCCGCCGAGCACGATGACCGCGTCCGCCGGCGGGCAGCCGGCGATGGTCTGCGGCCGGTAGCCGCTTTCCAGCCGGCCGATGAGTGCGTTGGCCACCACCGGCAGGCTCGCGAGATAGAGCAGGACCAGCGCCGCGGCCAGCAGCAGCCGGCGCCGTTTTTCCCAAAACAACGCCAGCGCCAGCAGCAGGCAGGTCAACCCGGTCGGCAGCAGAAAAACCGGCAAAAGCTTGTGCAAAAACAGCATGATCTTCACCCCACGGAAAGGGGCACCCCGCACCAGCGCCACAAAAAAACGCGGCCGGCGACAACGCCCTGTCAACCGCCGAAACGGCTTGCTCCGCCCGCCCACCCGCCGGCATGACGGAACCGTGCCGGCCCCTTCCGCCGATTTCCGCCTGCTCTTCGCCTCGCGCATGCTGCGGCTGTTCGCCTGCGGCTTCCTCGCCGTGGTCCTGGCGCTCTATCTTTCCGCCCTCGGCTTCAGCGAGGCCCGCATCGGCCTGCTGCTCACGCTGACGTTTCTCGGCGACGCCGCCATCTCGCTCTGGCTGAGCACGCGTGCGGACCGCTGGGGCCGGCGGCGCACGCTGCTGCTCGGCGCGGCGCTCGTCGTGCTCGGCGGCGCCGGCATGGCCGCGACGGACAATTTTCTGCTCCTGGCCGCGGCCGCGACCATCGGCGTGATCAGCCCCACCGGATCGGAAGTCGGACCCTTTCTCGCCGTCGAACAGGCCTGCCTCGCGCACGTGACCGGAGATCGCGAGCGCACGCGTATCTTCGCCCGCTACCACGTCGCCGGCTTCACCATGAGCGCGCTCGGCGCCGCCGGCGGCGGGGCGCTGGCCCGCGCGCTGCAGGACGCGGGCTGGAGCGCCGTGGCCAGCTACCGGGCGCTTTTCTGGCTTTACGCCGGCGTGGGCGCGGTGCTGGCGCTGCTGAGCCGCCGCCTGAGCCCGGCGGTGGAGGCGCGCGCGCCCGGCGAGCGCACCGGACCGGTCGTGAGCCTGTTCGGCCTGCGCGAATCACGCGGCATCGTCCTCCGGCTGGGCGGGCTTTTTTCCGTCGACGCCTTTGCCGGTGGCTTCATCGTGCAAAGTTTCCTCGCCTACTGGTTCCACAAAAAATTCGGCGCCGACATCGCCTCGCTCGGCGCGATTTTTTTCGGCGCCAACCTGCTCTCCGGCCTTTCGGCGCTCGCCGCCGCGCCGCTCGCCCGGCGTATCGGATTGGTCAATACCATGGTCGGGACGCACCTGCCGTCGAACATCCTGCTCATGCTCGTGCCGCTCATGCCCACGCTCGGCGGCGCCGTCGCGATGCTGCTCGCCCGGCATGCGATCGCGCAAATGGACGTGCCCACCCGGCAGTCCTATGTCAACGCCGTCGTCCCCGCCGCCGAGCGCTCCGCGGCCAACGGTGTGACCGGCACCGCCCGCCAGCTCGGCGCCGCGCTGGCCCCGGTGCTGGCCGGGCCGCTGCTCGGCTCGCCCGCCCTGGCCAGCGCACCGTTTTTCATCTGCGGCGGGCTGAAGATCCTCTACGACCTGGCGCTGTGGCGGAACTTCCGCGCGCTCAAGCCGCCGGAGGAAAAATGAGCGAGCCATGGCGGCGCGCCGGCATTCCCGCCTTGACCCCCACCTGCCGCGGCGCAGTTTACTGACCCTTCGCACTGCCTGGTGGTGTAATGGTAGCACAGGCGACTTTGACTCGCCTAGTCCTGGTTCGAATCCAGGCCGGGCAGCCATTCGACGCGCTTCCGCTCTGCTCCAGCTTGCTCATGGCCTGCGGCCGGCACAAATCCGCGCCGACGTGGCCCGCACTCCGCTCCGATCTCAACCGGCGTTTTTCTTTGCCGTCCGCGCCCGGCGGCGGGCGATTTTCCACCACTGCGTCACCTGCCGTCCGAATGCGGCGGGGTTTTCCGCGAAGAGCTGTTCGCCCAACGCAAGGGATTCGGCGCGGATTTCGCGGCGGCGACGGCCGATCAGCTCGGCGAGGCGCGGTGAAATTTTCGATCCGGCGTTTCTTCCGCTCCCCGTCCGGAGGAACTGATCGAGCATATCCAAATCGTGCTCCTCGCCGAGCAGGTCCGACAACATTTTCGCCTGGCGCTCGATTTTTTTCATCATTGGCGGCCAGGCCCGCCGCAACAGCCGGACTTGATAGCGGAAATATCTCACCTGTTTGCGCCATTCATGGAAATTCTCGGCGGCCTCTTCCTCGCGCGCCCGCCTCATCTCGCGGCGGCCGCGGCGGTAGGTCAGGCCCAGCCCTTCGGCGATCGCGGCAAAGCCGACTTTCTCCAGCCCTTCGAATCGTCTTTTTTCCCGGCGCATCCGCTGCGCAAAGCGGGACAGCTCGAGCTCGGTTTCTGCCGCCGAGGGAAGCAGTTTTTCGCGGTAAGCCCGCAGACAGCGGTGAACTTCACCAAAATCGGGCTGATCCGGCGCCAGTCCGTTCTGTCGCAGCAGCCGGTCAAGGCTTGCCAGCATCACCTCGGCGTCGCGCAGGACGGAAAGCGGCCGCGCCGCGTCCCGGAAACGGAGGTTTTCCCGCCGGTAGAATTTTTCGTCGTGCGGACGGATCAAACGCAGCAGGGCGCGGATTTTTTTGCAGCGCGTCCGGCCCTGATGAATTCGCTCCGTCGCCCGGCCGGTCGCACCCGCCTCGGCGGCCGCACGGTCAATCTGCCGCCGGGCGATCCGGACGATTTCGCCTGTGGGTGACTTGTGCGGTTTGAGGCGGAAGGCCATGGCCATGTGGAACCGGTCGGCTGATCACAGATTCACCCCGGCCGCGCCCGCCGGCTGGCGGAATTCACACCGGATGGGGCAGCAAAAACAACACCGCGAAGAAATGGCAGATGCTGCCGCCCAGCACAAGGAAATGCCAAACCGCATGATGATAGCGCAGACGCTTCCACAAATAAAACACGACGCCGACCGTGTAGCAGAGCGCGCCCGCCAGCAGCAGCCAGAGCCCGCCAGTCGGCACGGCCGCCAGCAAGGGGTTGAGCGCGACGATCATCAGCCAGCCCACGCCGAGATAGGCGATGAGCGAGGCGAGGCGAAACCGGTTGGGAAAGAAAAGCTGCACGGCCACGCCGATGGTGCAGAGACCCCAGACGATGCCAAACAGCGTCCAGCCCCACGGCCCGCGCAGGCTCACGAGCAAAAACGGCGTATAGGTGCCGGCGATGAGCAGAAATGCCGCCGCCTGGTCGAACTTGAGGAAAAACCTCTTCCAATGCACCGCCCGCGCGTTGTGGTAAAGCG
>Ga0335085_10013097_pt1 | contig 12171 bp, 12 predicted proteins | sample Lox_Sample_45_FD_206712 | JGI IMG/M metagenome (GOLD analysis project Ga0335085, IMG submission 206712) | Soil microbial communities from Loxahatchee National Wildlife Refuge, Florida, United States - Lox_Sample_4.5 | ecosystem: Environmental > Terrestrial > Soil > Wetlands | place: USA...
TCCGCTTCCGCGCCGATCAGCTCGAGGACGCGCAGTGCGGCCGGAAGCCGAGCAAGCATCCGGGCGAGACCCCCGACTGTGACCTGACGGAGCCGCGCGCGTTCAACCTGATGCTGCAGACGCGAATCGGCCCGGTCCAGGACGAGGCGTCGATCGCCTACCTGCGGCCCGAGACGGCGCAGGGGATCTTCGTCAACTTCAAGAACGTCGCCCAGCTCGCGCGGCGAAAGCCGCCGTTCGGCATCGCCCAGGTCGGCAAGTCGTTCCGCAACGAGATCACGCCCGGCAACTTCCTCTTCCGGACGCGCGAGTTCGAGCAGATGGAGATGGAGTTCTTCGTCCCGCCCGACGAGGCCGAGGAGTGGTACCGCTACTGGATCGAGGAGCGGCTCGCCTGGTACCTCCGCTACGGCCTGCGCCGGAGCATGCTCCGCGTCCGCCCGCACGAGCAGGACGAGCTCTCGCACTACTCCCGCGGCACGAGCGACATCGAGTACCGCTTCCCGATCGGCTGGTCGGAGCTCGAGGGGATCGCGAACCGGGGCGACTTCGATCTCAGCCAGCACACGACGCACTCCGGGACGAAGCTCGAGTGGGTCGACTCGGACGGGGAGCGCTACACCCCGTTCGTGATCGAGCCCGCCGGTGGAGTCAACAGGTCGCTGCTCGCCTTCCTGGTCGACTCCTACGACGAGGAGGTCGTCGGCGAGCGAGAGCGCACGGTGCTGCGCCTGCACCCGCAGATCGCACCGGTGAAGGCCGCGATCCTGCCGCTGATCCCGCGGGACGACGGCATGGCGACGAAGGCGCGCCACCTGCACGAGGAGCTCCGCCGCCGCCACCTCGTCGAGCACGACGACAGCGGCCAGATCGGCAGGCGATACCGACGCCAGGACGAAATAGGCACTCCGTGGGCGTTCACGATCGACGAGCAGACGCTGGAAGACGAGACCGTCACCGTGCGGAACCGGGACTCGCTCGAGCAGGAGCGGCTGCCGCTCCCGGGTGTCGCACGCTGGCTCGACGAGGCGCTCGAGCGCGAATGGCGCTCCCCCAAGCGCGACTGACGCGCGTCGCGGCTGGAATTGCCTCGCTCGGCCTGCTCGCGGCCGGCTGCGGCGGTGCGGGAACCGTCACGCGTACGGTCACCGTGACGCACACGAGGACGGTGACGAGGACGGTCCCCGGCGGAGGAGCCGGGACGACGACATCGACACCGCCCTGCACGGGCGGCGACCTCGAGGGCAGCTTCACCGTCGTCCCCGGCAGCGCAGGCGCGGGACAGATCAGCTACGAGCTGACCCTGACGAACGCGTCGCAGTCCGCCTGCTACGTGACCGGCATCCCCGACGTCCAGCTGCTCGGCGCATCGGGCTCGCCGCTCCCGACTCACGCGACTGCGGCTCAACCCGGCCAGGCGCTCGCGGCGAAGGTCGAGCTCGCGCCGGGCGACTCCGCCTATGCGCAGGCACGGTTCTCGCCCGACGTGCCCGGCGTCGGCGAGCAGAAGAGCGGGCCATGCGAGCCGAGGGCCGCGAAACTCCGCGTCTCGCCGCAGGGTGCCAGCTCGCTCGTGGCGCCGGTGAAGCCGCCGACGTCCGTCTGCGAGCAGGGGACGCTGAGGTTCGAGCTGCTCTCGAGCTCGCCGTAGCCCGGCTTCCCCCGGAGCCCCGCCTCACGCGCTGAGCGTCCGCAGCCGGAACCCTCCGTGGTACTCGTACGACGCCGTTACGACGCACAGCGCGTCGCGGCGGGCTCGCTCGGTCAGCCGGAGCGGCGCCACGTCGGCCAGCGGGTGTGCGAGCAGCGCCTCGATGCCGGCGAGGCCGTCGCTCCGAAGCGCGAGCGCATCGGCGCTCGCGGCGCAGGAACGGCAGACAGCGCCGCCGGCCCGCGGTGAGTAGCCGACAAGCGCCGCGTGCTCCACCCCGCACTCCGCGCAGCTCGTCAGGTGCGGCAAGTAGCCGGAGAGCCAGAGCAGCTTCAGCTGGAAGGAGAGGCCGAGTGGGTCGAGCGCGGGCCGCTCGGCAGCGTGCGGCGTCTCGTCGAGCAGGTCGAGAAAGCGCGTGAGCGCGTGGAAGGCGCGCTCGTTCGCCTCCTGCTCGCTGAAGAGGCGGAGCATCGCCTCTGCGCCGATCAGCCCGACCGAGAGCCGGTAGAAGTCCTCCCGCGCCGCCCGGTGCGGGCGGACGAGCTCGGCGCCGGTCACCGTCTCGAGCTCGCTCCTGCCGCGGTGGAGGACGACCTCGGCATGCGAGAGCGGCTCCAGCCGAGCGCCGAACCGCGAGGTCGTCTTGCGCACGCCCTTCGCGACCGCACCGACCCGGCCGTGGTCACGGGTGTAGAGGTGAAGCACACGGTCGGCCTCGCCGAGGCGGATGGACCGGAGCACGACCGCCTCGGTCGTGTGGGAGCGCGCGGCGGCCATGGCCGCTCCAGTCTAGAGCGGTGGGCGGGCGGGAAGACCGCGCCGGGCCTGGTCGTTTGAACCGGTATGAGTCGGATCGCGATTTACACGACCCGGTGGTGCGGGTACTGCGTGCGGGCCAAGACCCTTCTCGACGGGAAGGGGCTGGCCTACGAGGAGATCGAGCTCGACGACGATCCGGCCTTCCGACAGACGGTCTTCGACCTGACAGGCGGCTGGACGGTGCCGCAGATCCTGATCGACGACCGGCCGATCGGGGGTTACACGGAGCTCTGGCAGCTCGACCGCGAAGGCCGGCTCGACGAGCTCCCGGCCGCCTGAGCGCCTACGCCTGACACCGCGGGCAGAACCACGTCCCCCGCCCCGCCACGCGGGTCTTCGCGACCGGCGTCCCGCACCGGTCGCACGGGTCGCCCTCGCGCCCGTACACCTTGAACTCGTCCTGCATCGTGCCCGAGCCACCGTCCGGGAGCGCGTAGTCGCGCAGGGTCGAGCCCAGGCGCGCGATCCCGTGCTCGAGGGCGGAGCGGACCGCGCGGTGAAGACGCCGCAGCTCGACGCGATCGAGGCTCTCGGCAGGACGCCGCGGATCGATCCTCGCCCGCCAGAGCGCCTCGTCGACGTAGATGTTCCCCATCCCGGCGAGCGTTCGCTGGTCGAGGAGGGCCGCCTTGAGCGGCGCCCGCCGCCGAGCGAGACGCTCGCCGAGATGCGAAGGCGTGAAGACCGCCTCGAGCGGCTCGACACCGACGCGCGCGTCGAGGTACGGCCCGGCCGCGTCCGCCTCCAGCAGGAGCCAGGTTCCGAAGCGGCGCACGTCGCGGTAGGCGACGTCCGATCCGTCGTCTAACCTGACAACGGCGCGCCGATGTGGATCGTCCTGGAGAGCTCCGCCCGGCACGTGACGAAGGCTTCCCGTCATCCGGAGGTGGACCAGGAGAACGCGACCGCTCTCGAACCTGACAACCAGATACTTGCCGCGCCGCTCGAGCGCCGCGACGCGCTCTCCCTCGAGCTCGGCCGCCACCTCGGCGGGCTCGTAGGGGCGAACGAGTCGTGTGTCGAGGATCTCGACCTCGTCGAACCGCCTGCCGAGCAGCGCCGGCTCGAGCCGGCGGCGAATGCTCTCGACCTCGGGCAGCTCCGGCACGCACCCAGGCTAGTCGCCCGGAGCCGGTGCGGAGACCGTGATCAGGCGAGCGTGTCGAGCACGATCGGCCGCGTCTGCGGGGGCTCTGCGACGAGCTCGTAGGCCGCGAGGACGCTCTCGCACGCCTCGCGAGCCGTCGCCTCGTCCCGTGCGTGCACCTCGGCCAGCACCTCGCCGAGTTCGACACGGTCGCCACGCTTGCGCCGGCAGACGACCCCGACCGCGTGGTCGATGGGATCGTCCTTCCTGCGACGCCCGGCGCCGAGGTGCAGCGCCGCGAGCCCGACCGGAAGCGCGGCAAGCCGGCCGACGTAGCCGGAGCGCGGGGCGAAGATCTCGCGGATCAGCGGCGCCCTCGGCAGCCCCTCCTCGTCGGGATCGCCACCCTGCGCCCGCACCCAGCGCTCGTACGCGGCGAGGGCCGTGCCGTCGAGGACCGCCTGCTCGGCGCGGCGGCGCCCCTCTGCGTGGTCGATCCCGAGATCGGAGAGGGCGAGCAGGTGCGCGCACGCGTCGAGGACCAGCTCGCGGAGGTCGGCCGGCCCGTCGCCGCGCAGCGTCGCCAGCGCCTCGCGCACCTCGAGCGCGTTTCCGACCGCGTGCCCGAGCGGCTGGTCCATGTCGGTCAGCTCGCAGACGACGTCGCGGCCAGCAGCCCGGCCGAGGGCGATCATCGTCTCGCCGAGGACGCGCGCGTCTGCGACGGTCTTCATGAAGGCGCCGTCACCCACCTTGACGTCGAGCACGATCGCGTCGGCGCCCGCGGCGATCTTCTTCGACATGATGCTCGCCGCGATCAGCGAGACGTTGTCGACGGTCGCCGTGACGTCGCGCAGGGCGTAGAGCTGCCTGTCGGCCGGCACGAGGTCGGCGGTCTGGCCGACGATCGCGAGCCCCACCTCGCGAACCTGGTCGATGAACTCCCGGGCGCTCAGCTCGACGCGGAAGCCGGGGATCGACTCGAGCTTGTCGAGCGTGCCGCCGGTGTGGCCGAGCCCGCGGCCGCTCATCTTCCCGAACGGAACGCCGCACGCCGCCACGACCGGGCCTACCACGAGCGAAGCCTTGTCCCCCACGCCCCCGGTCGAGTGCTTGTCGACGACGCGGCGGCCGAGGCGGGTGCCGAGGTCGATCGTCTCGCCGCTGCGCACCATCGCGTCGGTGAGCGCGAACGTCTCCGCCTCGGAGAGCCCGCGAAAGTAGACGGCCATGAGGAACGCGGCGATCTGGTAGTCGGGCACCTCGCCCCGCGCGTAGGCGAGCATCAGCTCCGCGAGCTCATCGGCGGCGAGCTCGCCGCCGTCGCGTTTGCGTTGGATCAGCTCCGCGGGACGGATCATTCGCGGCCTCCCGGTCAGCTCGACCGGGATCGGCCCTCGGCATTCCTCCAGGCGGCCGCTCGCACGGCGGAGCGCGAATCGTCGGCGTGCTCCGCCCGCACGACCTCGCGGTCGTCGTCGGCGGGCATCACGGCGCGACGACGGGCTGGCCGGGGATGCCGCGCGACGGCGCCTTCCCGTTCAACCAGGCGTTGACGGTGGCGCCGACGTCCGCGAACTCGCCCTCGTGGATGCGACCCGCGGCATTGCGACCCTCGACGTACGCGAGGAACATCGCGTACTCCCGCGAGTGGTCGGTCGACGGCGTCGTCGGATCGCATCCGTGGTCGGACGTGAGGACGAGCAGGTCGCCGGGCCGCAGCGCATCGAGCAGGTCGGGCAGGCTCCGGTCGAAGTCCTGCAGGCAGCGGTGGAAGTTGACCGGGTCGTTGCGATGCCCCCAGAGCATGTCCGTCTCGACCAGGTTCACGAACACGAAGCCCTCGTCGAGCTCGCGCAGCAGCCGCTCGGTCTGCTGGATCCCCTCGCGGTTCGACCTGGTGGGGAACGACTCGTCGATGTCGCACCCGGCGAAGATGTCGCCGATCTTGCCGACGCCGCAGACCTTCGCGCCGCCCTCGCGCATCAGGGTCAGATAGTTCGGTCGCCGCGGCTCGAGCGAGAAGTCGTGGCGGCCCGGCGTGCGCGTGTAGTTGCCCGGCTCGCCGACGAACGGCCGCGCGATCACGCGCCCGACCGCGTGCTTCCCGTTCAGGATCTCGCGCGCGATCCGGGATGCCTCGTAGAGCTCTTCGAGCGGCACGGTCTCCTCATGGGCGGCGATCTGGAAGACGGAGTCGGCCGACGTGTAGACGATCCATTTGCCGGTGCGCTGGTGTTCCTCACCGAGCTCCTGGATGATCTCCGTGCCCGAGGCAGGTCGATTGCCAAGCACGCCGCGCCCGGTACGGTGCATGAACGGGTCGATCACGTCGTGCGGGAAGCCATGCGGATAGGTCGGGAACGCCTGCGCGGTCACGACGCCCATGAGCTCCCAGTGCCCGGTGGTGGTGTCCTTGCCCTTGGAGCGCTCGACCAGCCGTCCCGCGACCGCCGGCGCGCCCGATTGTGGCGGACAGCCCTCGAGCGGCTCGACGTTGCCCAGGCCGAGCGCCTCCATGCTCGGCAGGTCGAGTCCGCCCACCGCCCGCGCGACGTTGCCCAGCGTGTCCGATCCCTCGTCCCCGTAGGCGTCGGCGTCGGGCAAGGCGCCGGCACCGACCGCGTCCAGCACGATCACGCACGCGCGAGCCATGCGGCTATTCTAGGCGGGCGATGAGCACCGTCCTGGGATTGGCCGCCTTCGTCGTCTACATCGTCGTGGTGATCGGTACGGCAGCCGGCGTGACCTGGCTCGTCGTCCGTCTCTCGCCCCCGAAGCGCGCCGACGAATCGAAGGCCTAGAGTCCCGCCTTCAGGCGGGGGTCAGCGGCAGGACGTCCTCGAGCGGCGTGAAGTCGAGACCGTGCGCGTGGGCGACGGCCTCGTAGGTGATCTTTCCGTCGAGCACGTTCACTCCACGGGAAAACGCGGGATCACGCGCCACCGCTTCTGCGAGTCCGTGGTCGGCGACCGACTCGACGTAGGGCAGCGTCGCGTTCGTGAGCGCCTTCGTCGAGGTGATGGGCACACCGCCCGGCATGTTCGCGACGCAGTAATGGGTGATGCCGTCGACCTGGTAGACGGGGTCGGAGTGCGTCGTCGGGCGCGCGGTCTCCATGCAGCCGCCCTGGTCGATGGCGACGTCGACGAGCACCGCGCCCGGGCGCATGCGTGAGAGCATGCCGCGGGTGATCAGCTTCGGCGCGCGGGCGCCGGGGATGAGGACGGCGCCGATCACCACGTCCGCCTCCTCGATCGACTCGTCGACCTGCAGGCTCGAGGACATGAGCAGGCTGACCCGTCCCGAGAGGATCTCGTCGAGGTGCTGCATCCGGTCGAGCGAGCGCTCGAGGATCGTCACCTGCGCGCCGAGGCCCAGCGCGATGATCGCCGCGTTGTACCCGACGATCCCGCCGCCGAGTACGAGGACCCGGCCCGACGCGACGCCCGGTGTACCTGCCAGCAGGACGCCGCGGCCGCCGAGCGGCTTCTCGAGGAAATGGGCGGCCGCCTGCGGCGCCAGCCTCCCCGCGATCTCGCTCATCGGCGCGAGCAGCGGCAGCCGGCGATCGTCGGTCTCGACTGTCTCGTAGGCAACCGCCGCGACCCCACTCTCCATCAGCGCACGCGTCAGGGGCTCGTTCGCAGCGATGTGCAAATACGTGAAGAGCACGAGCCCTTCGCGCAGCCGACGGTACTCCGGTTCGATCGGCTCCTTCACCTTCAGGAGAAGCTCGGCCTCCCCCCAGACCTCGTCGACCGAGGCGATACGCGCCCCCGCGCGCTCGTACTCGACGTCCGCGAACGCGCTCCCCTCCCCCGCCGCCGCCTCGACCAGCACCTCGTGCCCTCGCTGCGCGAGCTCGCGAGCGCCGGCAGGTGTCAACGCCACGCGGTACTCGTCGGCCTTGATCTCCTTCGCGACGCCGATCCGCAAAACGCGCAGACCATAGCTTGCGAGCGCCGCGGCACGCATCCGCATCGGCCCGGTCACAGGTCTCGACGAACCCGCGAGGACAAGGTGACGTTTCCGCCGATATCATCGGACGCGAGGGCGGAGGGACAGCACCCCCGCCCTTGGGTGGGGGTGTGCTTCCGAACCCGGCCGTCGCAGCCGTGGCCCTCAGTGCCGGGTTCGGAGGTAGAGCAGGAGGCCGGCGAGGGTCTTTGCGTCCTCGATCTCGTCGAGCCGCGCCTCGACCTCGGCCAGGCGCCAGCGGACGAGCTCGAGCTCCTCGTCGCCGGCCGGGGCGGGCTCACCGCGGACAACGTTCTCGGCGGCAAAGAGGTACATCCGCTCGCGGCAGAAGCCCGGGGCCGTCCAGAACGCGGCCAGCTCGCGCCACTCGCCGCCGGTGAGTCCGCACTCTTCCCGGAGCTCGCGGCGGGCGGTCTCGAGCGGCTGTTCTCCCGGCTCGGCAGTGCCGGCAGGCAGCTCGAGCAGCCGCTTCCGGGTTGGCTCGCGCAGCTGGCGGACGAGTGCCACGAACCCGTCCTCGTCGACCGCCACGATCGCGACGGCTCCCGGGTGCTCGACGATCTCCCGCTCGTGCTCGCCCCATCGCTCGACTGCGACCGCGAGGAGCTTCCCCCGGTAAACGACGCGCGACTCGTCCGGAACCGCACTCACCGGCCAGCCAGGCGCTCTACGAGCGCCCGCTCCTCCGGCCCGAACCACGGCGGGGCTCCCGCCGCCGCGTTCTCCGCATTTCGCTCCGGCCGGCTCGTGCCGGGGACGACGAGATCGACGCGCTCGTCGGAGAGCGCCCACTTCAGCAGCGCCTGCGGCCAGGTCTCGATGCCGAACTCGCGCAGGGGCTCCAGCTCGAGCGGCCGCGTGACCGAGCGGGCGAGACGACCGCCGCCGAGCGGGCGCATGACGATGACCGCCACTCCGAGCTCCGCTGCGAGCGGCAGCAGTTCCAGCTCGACCTCCCGCTCGTGCGGGTTGTAGGGAAGCTGGACGACGTCGAAGCGGCCCGTACGCAGCGCCGCCGCGAGCTCGGCGAAGGCGCTCGGCTCGAAGTGCGTGACGCCGAGCCGGTCGACGCGTCCTTCGTCGCGCTCGCGTTCCAGCCACTCGAGCTGAGCGCGCCAGGCGGCGAGGTTGTGCACCTGCTCGATCTCCACGCGGCCGAACCACTCCCGCTGGCGGCGGTACTGCTCGCGCCCCTCGTCGACCGACTCGCTCCAGATCTTCGTCGCCACGACAGCGTCCGCACGCCGCGGCGCCAGTGCCTCGCCGAGCGCCGCCTCCGCGCCCCGGTACATCGGCGAGGAGTCGAAGACGCGCATGCCCGCGGCGAGCGCTGCCGCGACGACCTCCCGGGCGAGTCTGGCGTCCCGCTCGAACGTGTTCCAGGTGCCGAGCCCGACGACCGGTCCGAGACGCCGCTCCTCCACCCCGTGAGGCTACCCGTGCCGCAACCGGCCAGGCTCCGCCCTGCCGCCCGGCCTTTCGACCGAGGCATCGACCACGAGCCCCTTCAGGCCCGCGCCTGATCGATCAGGGCGACGGTCACGTCGACCATCGCGTCCAGGTCGGCGACCGCGATCCGTTCGTCCGGCGTGTGGATGTCGATCATCGCGTTCGCAAGGTTGACGCAGCGACGGCCGCGCTCGTTGAAGACGTTCGCGTCCGCCCCGCCGCCGGAGAGCCCGTAGCGGACCTCACGGCCGCATGCCTCGAGCGCTGCCGCCGCCAGCCGCACGGCCTCCTCGTCGCGCTTCAGCCGGTAGCCGGTGTAGCTCTTGCGCATCGTCGTCTCGACCTCGCACTCCACGGCGGTGGCGGCGAACGAGATCGCGTCGAGCATCTCCTGGACGACGTCGCCGAGCTTGCCCTCGTCGTGGCAGCGTGCCTCCGCGAGGAAGGTGCACCACTCCGGGACGATGTTGCCGCCGGTGCCGCCGGAGATCACGCCGACGTTCGCCGTCGTCTCGTCGTCGACCCGGCCGAGCCGCAGGTCGGCGATCGCTCTCGCCGCAGCCTGGATCGCCGAACGGCCCTCCTCGGGGAACATGCCGGAATGCGAGGCGCGGCCGTGGAAGCGCACCTCCATCGAGCGCGACCACGGGGACCCGAGGACGATCTCGCCGATCGGCCCCGCCTGGTCGTAGACGTACCCGACTTGCGCGTGCAGACGACCGTGGTCGAAGGCGCCGGCGCCGAGTAGTCCGACCTCCTCTTTCGGCGTGAAGACGAGCTCGACTCCGGCATGGGGACGGCTCTCGACGAGAACGCGGCGAACGCCCTCGAGCATCGCGACGACGGCCGCCTTGTCGTCGGCGCCGAGGATCGTCCCCCCGGCGTTCCGGACGACGCCGTCCTCGACGACCGGCCGCAGCTCGCCGTCCGGCGGCACCGTGTCGAGATGCGCGCAGAAGAAGAGCGGCGTGCCGGCGGCCGTCGGCTCGAGCCGTGCGTAGACGTTGCCGATCGTCGAGCCGATCGCCGGGCCGCAGTCGTCCTCGTCGGGCTTCAGACCGAGCGCCCGCAGGTACGAAAGGACGACGTCCGCGGCAGCCCGCTCCTCGCCCGGCGGCGTCCGGAGCGCCGCCAGCTCGAGGAAGAGGTCGAGGGCTTCCGAGGAACCCGCCACGCTGGGATCGTACGGGCGGGCGGGATGAGCGGAGCGGTCGATCCCGGTCGTCTAGACGGCGACCGAGTCGCCGACCCGCTCGCGCGCCCGTTCGAGCGCCGCAGCGACGAAGCCGAGGAAGAGCGGCGCGGGCCGCGTCGGCCGCGACTTGAACTCGGGATGGAACTGGCTCGCGACGAACCACGGATGGTCGGGGAGCTCGACGATCTCGACCAGCCGACCCTCCTGGAAGGTGCCGGAGACGACGAGCCCGGCGTCGACGAGACGCTCGCGATAGGCGTTCGACACCTCGTAGCGGTGCCGGTGGCGCTCGTGGATCGTCGGCTCGCCGTAGAGCTCGCGCGCCCGCGTGTCGTCCGCCACCTCGACCGCCTGCGCCCCGAGACGCATCGTGCCGCCGAGGTCCTCGATCCCCTTCTGCTCGGGCAGGAGGTCGATCACCGGGTGCGGCGTCTCGGGGTCCATCTCGGTCGAGTTCGCGCCGTCGAGGCCGACGACGTGGCGGGCGAACTCCGAGACGGCGACGTGCATGCCGAGACAGATCCCGAGATACGGGATCCGCCGCTCCCGCGCGACGCGGCAGGCGAGGATCTTGCCCTCCCAGCCGCGAGACCCGAAGCCGCCCGGAACGAGCACGCCGTCGACGTCCTCGAGCAGTTCGGCCGCCTCCTCGTAGGACATGTTCTCCGCGTCGACCCAGCGCACCCGCACGACGCAGCCGTTGTGCAGTCCGGCATGCTTGAGCGCCTCGTGGACCGACAGGTAGGCGTCCTGGAGCTTCACGTACTTGCCGACGAGCGCGACCTCGACCGCTCCCCGGCGGCGCTCGATCCGCTCGAGCAGCTCGTCCCAGTCGGACATGTCGGGCTCGGTGAGCTCGAGCCCCAGCTTCTCGCACACGAGCCGGTCGAGCCCTTCCTCCCGCAGGACGCGCGGCACCTGGTAGACGTCTGGCACGTCCGGGCTCGCGATCACCGCCCCGGGGTCCACGTCGGCGAAGAGCGCAATCTTGTCGCGGATGTCGCGCGAGAGCTCCTCGTGCGAGCGGCAGACGACCACGTCGGGATGGATGCCGATCCGGCGAAGCTCGTTGACGGAGTGCTGGGTCGGCTTCGTCTTCAGCTCCCCGGCCGCCTCGATGAACGGGACGAGGGTGACGTGGACGTACATCACGTTCTCGGGGCCGACCTCGCGCCGGAACTGGCGAATCGCCTCGAGGAAGGGGAGCGACTCGATGTCGCCGACGGTGCCGCCGATCTCGGAGATGACGACATCGGTGCGGCTCGACTCGGCCGCGCGAGCGATCCGCGACGTGATCTCGTTCGTGATGTGCGGGATCACCTGCACCGTCGCGCCGAGGAAGTCGCCCTTGCGCTCCTTGCGCAGGACGGTGTCCCAGATCGCCCCCGCGCTGTGGCTCGCGTTCCGGAGGAAGTTCTCGTCGACGAAGCGCTCGTAGTGGCCGATGTCGAGATCGGTCTCGGCCCCGTCTTCAGTGACGAACACCTCGCCGTGCTGGAACGGGCTCATCGTCCCCGGGTCGACGTTCAGGTACGGGTCGAACTTCTGTAGCTGGACATGGAGGCCGTGCGCCTTCAGCAACCGCCCGAGCGATGCGGCGACGATGCCCTTGCCGAGTGCGGAGACCACGCCCCCGGTGACGAAGACGAACTTGGGGGCCCGTGAGCTCACGGGATTTCAGGGTAGCAGCCTCTGCGGCCGGACAGCTCGTGCGCCCGGTGCCCGCGCCTCGAGGCCACGACCTCCACCACGAGGAGCGTGCGGCTAGCTGCGTACCGCGGCCAGGAACTCCTGGCCGCCGAGCATCCGCTCCAGCTCGACCTTTCGCTCCCCGTCCGAGAGCCGCTCGATCCGCGTGTGCGTGGGATCGCCGGGCACCTTCTCGACCCGGAAGTGCGCCTCGGCGAGGGCGGCGATCTGGGGGAGATGCGTGATCGTGACCACCTGCGCCCGCTCCGCTAGGCGCCGGAGCACGCGCCCGACCGCGTT
>Ga0335085_10013099_pt1 | contig 12170 bp, 11 predicted proteins | sample Lox_Sample_45_FD_206712 | JGI IMG/M metagenome (GOLD analysis project Ga0335085, IMG submission 206712) | Soil microbial communities from Loxahatchee National Wildlife Refuge, Florida, United States - Lox_Sample_4.5 | ecosystem: Environmental > Terrestrial > Soil > Wetlands | place: USA...
CGAGGTCGACGTGGGCAAGCTGGACGGGCACCGCAAGCGCATCCCCGCGACCGTGGTCCGGTTCCCGTTCTACGACCCGGACAAGACCCGCCCGCGTTCTTAACGGATGGCTGCGCCGGCCGCCGTGCCCGCGGTCATCCCGTCCCGCCGCAAGTTCATTTCACGGATCTGCGTCATGATCATGTCCGTTTCATCCCGGTTCTCGTGACGCAAATCCATGATAGGTAGCTGATCACAGTCCACTATTCGAGACGGCTTGACTGGGGGTCCCGCCATGCAGGACCTCACAGCGCCGAGGAGATCCGTTCCGCCCGCTCCATCAGCAGTTCCACCGCGCTGCGCATGACCCGCGGGCTGAACCGCACCGCCGGGCCCTGGATGCCGAGGATGGCCACCAGCTGGCCGGCCGGGTTGAGCACCGGCACGGCGACCGCGCTGAGGTCGTCCTCGCGCTCGCCGACCGCCTGGCCCCAGCCGCGCTCCCTGACCCCCGCCACCTCGGCCTGGAGGACCTCGTGATCGACGATGGTGCGCTCGGTGTGGGCGGGCAGTTGCCCGGCCGGAATGGTGCCGCCGTGGGCGAGGAAGACCTTGCCCACCGCGGTCGCGTGGGCCGCGCTGGCCCGCCCCACCTCGGCGACGCTGCGCACCGACAGCGGGCTCTGCACGTAGTCGAGCGTGATCGCCTCATGCCCGCCCGGCACCGACAGCGTGACCGTCTCCTGCACCTGGCCGGCCAGGTCCTCCAGGTGCGGGCGGGCCAGGGAGCGGATGTCCAGCCGCTCGCCCGCGGCGTTCGCCAGCCGGATGACCCCCACGCCCAGGCGGTAGCGCCCGGTGGCGGTGACGTGCTCGACCAGCCCGCCGCTCACGAGCGTCGCCAGGATCCGGGAGATCGTGCTCACGTTGATGCCGGTGCGCCGGGCGATCTCGTTGGTGCCCAGCTCTCCCCGGGCATCGGCGAGCTCGCCGAGGATCGCGATCGCCCGCTGGACGGCGGCGACCTGGCGGGTAGCTGGCTGACCTGTTCTGGCCACGGTATGATCTCGGTAGATATGGGAATGCTATTTCCTCTAGGGCAATAATACACGGCGACGCCGTGGCGGCGGAAGGCGGGACGCGATGATTCCGGGTCACAGCAGGTACGTGATCGTTGGCGCGGGTATCCACGGGCTCTCGACCGCGTGGCATCTCGCGGTCGAGCTCTACCGCCGTGGCCTCGGCGGCGGCGAGGACATCCTCGTGCTCGACAAGCGGGGGGTGGGCGCCGGGGCGTCCGGCATCGCCTGCGGCGTCATCCGCAACAACTACTTCCAGCCGGCGATGCGCGAGCTCATGGCGCACTCGGTCGGCGTCTGGGAGTCAGACCCGGCCGCGTTCGCCTACCACCCGGTGGGCTACCTGCAGATCGCCCCGGAGGCGATGCACAAGGACGTGGCCAAGATCTTCGCCGAGCAGCAGGCGATCGGCTACCCTTCGGTGCTCGTCGAAGGAGAGCGCGACTGCCGCCGGTACATGCGCGCGATGTTCGATGACTGGCGGGCGCCCGGCACCACCGCCATCCTGCACGAGCGGCGGGGTGGCTACGCCAACAACTTCCGCTCGCTGCGCGGCCTGGCCGCCAAGGCTGGGGCCGAGGGGGTGCGGATCGCCGCCGGGGTCACCGTCACCGGGATCCGGGAAAGCGGCGGTGCGGTGACGGCGGTGGAGACCGACCAGGGGGTCATCGGCTGCGAGGAGCTGGTGATCGCGGCCGGCCCGTGGGTCCGCGACCTGTGGGCCATGCTTGACCTGCCGTCACACATCGCGGTGACCACGCCCGACGGCACCGTGCACGACGGCCGGCCGATGTGGACCTACTGGGCGCTGCAGGAGGGGACGCTGGCGGTCGACCCGGGGGAGTTCACCACCAACGAGGGCGCGCCGCCGCCGGTTGTGCACGTCGACTCGGATGCCCCGCTCTACGACGACCAGACCGGTGACCTCATCACCGACCAGATGTGGGGGATCTACTACAAGCCGGACTTCTACTTCGGCGGCGTCCAGGGCGGCACCTCGCCCTACGTAGTGGCCGGGCCCGCCGCGGAGGTCGCCGTCGACCCCTACGGCCCGGAAAGTCCCGATTACACGGTGACCGGGGACTTCGTCCGGATGTGGACGTCCGCGCTGGCGCACTGCCACGGGCGGTTCGAGCGCAAGCGCCACCTGTACCGGCACGAGCCCACCGGCGGCATCGGCGCGTTCACGCCGGACAGCTTCCCGGTCTTCGACGTGTTCAGCCAGAACGCCTACATGGTCGCCGACTCCAACCACGGGTACAAGATGATCGGCGTGGGGGCGCTGGTGGCGAAGGAGCTGCTCGGCGAGCCGCAGGCGCTGCTCGCGCCGTTCCGGTTCGGCCGCTACCGCACCGGCGAGCTGCACCCGGTCAGCAACTCGCCGTTCCCCTGGAGCTGACCGCCGCTGGGGCCGGCCGCCGCCGGACCGCTAACCGCCGCGGGGCCGCGGACGGCCGCCGGACCCCTGACCCTGCCGGGCCGCTGACCACTGCCGGGCCGCGGACGGCCGCCGGACCCCTGACCCTGCCGGACCGCTGACCGCCGCCGGGCCCCGCGGATGGCCGACGGCCCGGGAGCCTGCGCTCCCGGGCCGCCCCGTTCGGTGTGGCCGCCGCGGTTACTCCGCGGGGACGGCCTCCTCCTCCCGCAGCAGCGCCATCTGCTCGGGCGACGGCTCGGTGGGGACCTGCTCGCGGAAGGTGATCCGCGACTTGTCCTGCACGATCCGCCGGTAGAAGTAGAGCAGCACCGCGACCACCAGCACGCCCACGCCGAGGAGCACGGTCCGGATCGGGGTCAGCGTCGCGCTCACGTACCCCGTCAGGGACGGGTTGGTCACGGCGAAGCCGATCAGCACGGCGTTGAACACGGCGAGGACCGCGGCGATCCCCAGCCAGACCGGCCCGACCTTGATCGGCCGCGGCCAGTTCGGGCGGTCCCGGCGCAGCAGCAGGAAGCCGGTGAGCGCGAGGAAGTGGCACAGGACGTAGCCGATGTTGCTCATGTACAGGATGGCCAGGTTGCTGGAGACGAACAGCACCAGCAGCACGTTCACCACCAGGTCGACGGTCATGGCCCGGGACGGGACGTGGAACCGGTTCAGGTGGTAGAGCTGTTTCACCGTCATGTCGTCGCGCGCGATGCCGTACAGGGCGCGCGAGCCGTCCGCCGTGGACGAGATCATCGACAGGAACAGGCTGCCGATCAGCAGGACCAGCATGACCTGCGCCGCGCCGCTGCCCACGATCTTGTCGAAGGCGCCCACGTAGAACTGGCCCTCGGCGGTGGCCGCGGGCGGCTCGCCGGTCACCCCGCCCAGCCCCAGCGGGAACAGCAGGTACACGAGCAAGGTGAACACCGCGGCGCTGCGGAGGGCGATCGTGGTGTCCCGCTTGGTGTCGTGGTACTCCGGGGCGAACGTCGCGCAGACCTCGGCGGCGTAGGCCGACCAGCCCATCAGGAACAGGTAGACCATCGCCGTCTTGAAACCGAGCCAGCCGTGCAGGTTCCAGGTCATGTTGGAGGCGTGCCAGGTGCCGGTGAAGTAGGGCAGCACGATGACGACGAACAGCGGGATCATCAGCCCGGCGCCGGTGACGTAGGAGATCCACACCGCCGGGCGGATCCCGAAGACGTTGAGCAGCCAGACGGCGATGATGGTCCCGAGGGCGATGAAGTGGGACAGGCCCAGGTGCACGGTCCCGTCGAAGACCGACCAGGTGGCGCCGGGGAACCACTCCGCCTGGATGAGGTCACCGATGATCTTGCCGAAGATCGACAGCACCACCGACCAGCCGATCCAGTAGCCGAAGGCGCCGATCGGGCCGGCCAGCGAGAACTTGCTCCGCCACCCCTCGTGGGCATAGAGCGAGATGCCGCCGGGCTTGTCCGGGAACATCGACGCGCTTTCGGCGTAGATCCAGGTCTGGAGCATGCCCACGCCCGCCGAGATCGCCCAGAGCACCACCGCGCCCCAGGTGCCGAGCACCCCCATCGAGAAACCCAGGGAGGCGATCAGGAACCCCGGGTTGCACAGGGCTATGACAAACCCATCCCACCAGCGGAGCGCCTTGAGCAGGTGCCGCTCCTCAACATACGCCTCGGCCATCTGGGCACCTCCGTTCACCCCAGGTGAACGTTGTTTAGCACGGCTGGCTCCCCGGTGTCTATATTTGTCACGGATTAGCAATGTCTTCTTTGCCCCGGGGCCCCGGCCGCCCGGCCTGTTCACGCCCCTGGCCAGCACCTAGGATGCGAGCATGCGTGGTGCCCGGATCACCATCCGCTGCGACTGCGGTGATGTCGGCTACGCCGAGTACGGCGAGCGCTGGACCTGTTCCAAGTGCGGCCGCACCTGGAATACCGCCCAGATCCCGGCGGAGGAGTACTGGGGGATCATGCGGGACCAGCGCCGGATGCGGCTCACGGTGCTCGGCGTGGCGCTGGCGATCACGGTGCCGATCGCGGCGCTGGTGCCCTTCCTCGGCATCCCGATCTTGTTTGTGCTTCCGATTGCGATGGGCTTCTGGTTCATGTTCTATATGCCACGGTGGCGCCGCCGGGTGCGGGAGCAGACCAGGAACCTGCGCAAGTGGAAGCTGCGCCCCGAGTGAGCTGACATGCCGGTGGTGCAGCGGCGGCGGCCGCAGGCGCCGGTCCTGCCCGATGGCTCGCCGGGCCGCCCGGTGCTGCTGGCCACCCTCGACGTCCCGTTCGACCGCGACGCCGTGGTGTTCGCGGTCGACTCGGCGGTGGAGATGGGAACGCGGCTCATCGTGGCCAACGTTGTCGAGCGGCCGCCGCTGCCGCTGTCGGCCATCATGGGCTACGACGACCTGCCTTACACGGCGGAGATGGCCGAGTCGCTCGTCGAGCCCGTGCGGCTCGCCCGCTCGCTCGGGGTGGAGGTGACCAGGCTACGGGTGAAGAGCCTCCACCCGGTCCCGGCCCTGCTGGAGGTGGTGGCCGAGACCGATCCCGGGCTGTTCGTCTTCGGTCCCGACCGGAAGAGGATCATGCGGCTGCGCTACTGGCGGGCCGCCCGCGCCATCCGGTCCAACATCACGACGCTGATCTGGCTGGCCGGCTGACGGTGCGGAGCTGGCCGGTGGCACGGATCCGGCTGACAGCGCCGATCTGGCTGGGGACGCTGATCTGGTGGGGGGGCGGCCTAGCTGACCGCGGGCAGGGTCTGGCTGGCGGCTGAGGGCGCTTGGTCACCGCCCCGGCGTAAAGGCGATCGGGAGCCGCACCGGCCCCGTGTTCCCGCTGTCGGGGAGCCAGGCGGCCTGGCCACCCGGGCGCGGCTCGCGCAGCCGGCGGGCGAGCACGGTCAGGGCCTCGCACATGTCGGTCCGCGCCACGTAATGGCCGAGGCAGTAGTGGATGCCGCCGCCGAAGCCGAAGTGCGGCCGCCGCTCGCCCGCCGTGATGTCGAACCCCGCTGCCGCGCCGCCAGGTCCCGCGCCGCCAGGTCGCGCGCCGCCAGGTTCCGCGCCGCCAGGTTCCGCGCCGCCAGGTTCCGCGCCGCCAGGTTCCGCGCCGTCGGCCTCCCCCGGGTCGCCGGTTCCCGCGCCGTCGGCCTCCCCCGGGTCGCCGGTTCCCGCGACGTCGGCCTCCCCCGGGTCGCCGGTTCCCGCGACGTCGGTGTCCCCTGGGTCGGTCCCCGCCGACTCGCAGAACAGGTGGATCGTGGTGCCGGCCCTGATGGTGAGCCCGTCGAAGGTGAAGTCCGCCGTCGCCTCGCGGGTCACCCAGGTCGTGGTGGGGCGGATCCGCATGACCTCCTCGACCGCGGCCGGCCCCAGCCCGGGACGCTCGGCCAGCAGCCGCCACTGAGCCGGGTGATCCAGGAACGCCTGCATGGCCAGGCCAAGCTGGTTCCGGGTGGTGTCGAAGCCGCCAAAGATCAGCAGCACGAGCGAGTCGCGCAATTCGGCCCCGGTCAGGCCCGCTCCGCCTGCCTCGCGCCCACCTGCCTCGCCCTTCTCGCGCCTGCGCGCCTGGCCCGTCTCCTGCTCGCCCACCTGGCCCGTCTCATGCTCGCCTGCCCGGTCCGGTTCCCCGGCCTGCGCCTGCACCAGGCAGGTCACGAAGTCGTCCCGGGGGCTGCGCCGCCGGTCGGCGATCAGCGCGTCGGCGTAGCTGTACAGCGCCGCGAGCGCCGCCTCGATCCGCGGCAGGTGCTCACGGATCCGCACCCCCATGGCCAGGCCCACGGCCGCCGATTCCGCCGCGATCGTGGGCCACTCCTCCTCGGCGATGCCGAGCAGGATCGCGATGACCCGGGCCGCGTACGGCTCGGCGAACTCGGCCATGAACTCGCACCGGCCCGGCTCGGCGAACCCGTCGACAAGCTCGCCCGCCAGCGCGGCGAAACGCGGCCGCAGCGGCTCGACGAGCCGGCGCGAGAACGCGGGGTTCAGCAGGCGGCGCAGCCGGTGATGCTCCTCGCCTTCCATGTTGAGGACCCAGCTGGCCCACCAGTCCGCGAACGGCCCGGAGGTGATGCCGTGGTGGGCGGGCCACAGCCTGCTTCCCTGCCGCAGGTCCGGGTGCCTGATCAGCCGGGCTACCTGGTCGTGCCGGAGCACCGCCAGGCCGTAGCTGGTCCGCGCGTACCAGCCGGCCTCCCTCGCCTGCCGTACCTGCTCGGAGGTGACGGAGAAGGCGGGATCGGCGATGTCGAAGAACGGCACCGCGCGATCCGGTGCGCTGGTCATCGCTGCTCCCTCTGGCCTGCGGCGGCCCGGGCCGCCCGGCCCGGTCAGTAGGCCATCCACCCACCGTCGACCATAAGGTTCACGCCGCTGATGTAGCTCGCCTGGCCGGAGGCGAGGAACGCGACCGCCGCCGCGACGTCGGCGGGCTCGCCGAGCCGCCCGAACGGGGTGCGCGACCGCACGTACGCGGCGGAGACCGGGTCGGCGGCCAGGTCGCCCGGCGCGCCGGTCAGGATCTTGCCGGGGGCCACGGCGTTGCACATGATCCCGTCGCGGCCGTGCTCGACGGCGATCTGGCGGGTCATCTGGACCAGGCCGCCCTTGCCGACCGCGTAGGCGAAGTGGCCAGGCACCCCGACCATGCCATGCTGCGAGGTGATGTTGATGATGCGGCCGCGCACCTCGTCGCGGGGCTCCTGGGTCAGCATCTGGCGGACCGCGGCCCGGCAGAGCATGAACGGCCCGCGCAGGTTGACCGCCATCATGGCGTCCCAGTCCGCGTCGAGCGTGTCGAGCAGCGGCTTGGAGTGCGGGCCGGCCAGTACCGCGTTGTTGACCAGGACGTCCAGCCGGCCGTAGCTGCCCGCGGCCAGCTCCACCAGGCGCTCGCATTCTGGCCCGGACGACACGTCGGCGTGGACGAACTCGCACCGGCCGCCCTGGGCCATGATCTCCTCGTCGGTCGGCGCGCCGCCGCCGGTCAGCGGGTCACGGCGGATGTCCGCCAGCAGCACCGGGAAGCCGTCGGCGGCCAGGCGCTCCGCGATCGCCCGGCCTATCCCCGAGGACGACCCGGTGACGATCGCGCAGCCGGTCGCGCCGGTCATCGTGCGCTCACGAGAACTCCAGCAGGACCTTCCCCGCCTTCCCCGGCTTGACCAGGTAGTCGAACGCCGCGGTGGCCTCGACCGCCGGGAACACCCGGTCGATGTCCGGGAGCGCCCGGCCCGCGGCCAGCAGCGGCACCACCGACCGGGCGAAGGCCTGGACCGCGGCCGCCTTCTCCTCCAGCGGCCGGGCCCGCAGCATCGTGCCGCGCAGGCTCGCCCGCTTACCCATCAGGGTGCGCAACGAGACGGCGCCCTCCTGTCCTGCCGTTGTCCCGACGATGATGATCCGGCCCTTCAGCGCGAGCGCGCTGAAATCGAAGTCCAGGTTCGGCGCGCCGATCAGCTCGAGGACGACGTCCGCGCCGCCCAGGGCGGCGACCCGGTCCTCGGCGCTGTCCGGCGTGACCACGAGCGCGCCTTCCGCGGCGAGGGCGCGGGCCGTATCGGGCGACCTGACGTTCGCGACCACCTGGGCGCCGGCCGCGAGCCCCAGCCGGACCGCGGCCGAGCCGACGGCGCCGTTCGCGCCGTTGACCAGCAGCGTCTCGCCCATCTCCAGCCCGCACTGGGTGAACACGGCGTCGTGCGCGGTGATGTAGGCCTCCGGCACCGCCGCCGCGACGTCGTCGGCCAGGCTGGCGGGGATCGCGGTGATGTGCCGCTCGTGCACCACCACCCGGTCGGCCAGCCCGCCGCCGCCGACGAGGCCGAACACCCGGTCGCCGACGTGCCACGCGCGGACGGCCTCCCCGGCGGCGGCCACCACGCCCGCGACCTCCAGGCCGGGAATGTCCCTTGGCGCCCCCGGCGGTGGCGGGTAGTGCCCTTGCCGCTGCGCCACGTCGGCCCAGTTCACGCCCGCGAACTGGGCGGCCACGAGAACCTCGTCGGCCGCTGGGGCCGGGTCGGCGCGCTCGGCGACGGCGACGACCTCGTTCCCCCCGGCCCCGGTGAACGTCACGGCCCGCACGATGACCTCCCGCTGCTCGTGGTCGGTAGGAGGGCCCGTGTGGCGTACGTCGCCGTAGGGGCACCTCGTGGCGATGTCGTCGCCCGATCGTCCCATACCGCTAATGTCGCGCCGTCGGCTGGTCGGCAAGATCCGGGTGCCGGTCGGTCGGCCGCCGGGACCGGCGATGCAAGTTCAGCCCGCCCGCCAGGGCCATGGTCCTGGATCAGCCGGCGGCCGGGGCCGGGCGCCGGTTCAGCCGGCCGGGAGGGTCTGGGTCAGGCGACGGGGCCGGGGTAGCGGATCCCCAGCCGGCGGGTATGGGTCCCGGAGCCCATCGTCCGTAGGCTGGAGGTGGGTGGATCTGCTGGTGGTGGACGGATCTGCTGGTGGTGGACGGATCTGCTGGTGGTGGACGGATCTGCTGGTAATGGATGGATCTGCTGGCGGGTGGGCGGTGGCGGGTGAGGAACGAGACGGCGGACACGGCGGCCAGGGGGGGCACGGTCACCCGGGACGCGGGCACCGGCAGCGCGGCGGACGGCGCCGTCGCCCGCTGGGCCGCGGAGAACCCGCGATCGGCGGCGCTCAGTGCCCGGGCCCGGCATCTGTTTCCCGGCGGCGTGACGCACGACGTCCGGCTGGCCGATCCGTTCCCGCTCGCGGTGGCGCGGGCGGAGGGCGCGCGCAAATGGGACCTCGACGGCCACGAGCTCATCTGCTACGTCATGGGCCACGGCGCGCTGCTGCTGGGGCACAGCCGTCCCGAGGTGGTGTCGGCGGTCCGGGCCCAGGCGGGCCGGTTCTTCCACCCGGGGGCGAGCCACGAGCTGGAATGCGACTGGGCCGAGCTGGTGATCCAGCTCGTCCCCAGCGCCGAGCGGGTGCGCTTCACCTCGAGCGGGACCGAGGCGTCGCTGCTGGCGCTGCGGGTGGCCCGGGCGGCCACCGGCCGGGACAGGATCGTGAAGCTGTCCGGGCACTTCCACGGCTGGCATGACCAGGTGGCGGTGGGCTCCGACCCGCCGTTCGACCAGCCGGACACGGCGGGCCTGCCCCGCGCGATCGCCGACACGGTGAGCGTCGTTCCGGCCGACACCGGCGCCCTCGCCGGGGCGCTGCAGGCGGGCGACGTCGCGGCCGTGATCCTCGAGCCGTCCGGAGCGTCCTGGGGCACCGTGCCGCTGCCGGAGGGGTTTCTCGCCGCGGCGCGGCGGCTCACCGACGCCGCCGGCGCGCTGCTCGTCTACGACGAGGTGGTGTCGGGCTTCCGATGGGCGCCGGGCGGCGTCCAGGAGCTCACCGGGGTGCATCCCGATCTCACCGTCCTGGGGAAGGTGCTGGCCGGTGGCATGCCCGGCGGCGCCGTCTGCGGCCGCGCCGACCTGATGGATCATCTGGGCGGCCCGGCGGCCGGCCCGGCCCGGGTGGCGCACCCCGGCACGCACAACGCCCACCCGCTGTCGGCCGCCGCCGGGGTGACGGCGCTCCGCCTGGTGGCGCCGGGGGAGTTCCAGGCGGGCGCGGACCGGCTGGCCGCGTCGCTGCGCGGAGAGCTCACCGCCGTGTTCCAGCGGGCCGGGGTGGCCGGCTGCGCCTACGGCAAGAGCTCCACGTTCCACCTGCTGTTCGGGCACGGGACGCCCGACGGGCTCGACGCCGCCACACTGAAGAACGGCGTGCCCGGCTCGCTGTCGGCCGCGCTGCACTGCGCGATGCTCAGCCGGGGGGCTCACCTGTTCCACGGCTCAGGCTTCCTGAGCGCCGCGCACGGCGAGCGGGAGGTGGAGCAGACCGCCGGCGCGTTCGAGGCCACGCTCGGTCAGCTGCAGGCCGAGGGATTGGTTTGAGCGCGCTGGACATCACCGGCGGCCGCGTGCTTGACCCGGGCCGGGGAATCGACGCGACCGCGACCGTCAGCATCGCCGACGGCGTCATCACCGCCGTAGAACTGGTCGGCAGCGGCGCGGTCAGTGATGGCGCCGGGGCCAACAGCATTGCCGGGGCCAACAGCATCGCCGCGGCCAGTGATGGCGGCGCGGGTGTGGGTGGCGGCGCGGGCGTCGGTGACAGTGCGGGCGTGGGCGGCAGCGCGGGCGTGGCTGGTGGTGCGGGCGTCGGTGGTGGCGCGCTTGGTGGTGACGGTCTGCCCGGTGATGACGGCGCGCGCCGCCCAGCGGACGACCGCCAGGTGATCGACGCCGCAGGCTTGCTGGTGACCCCGGGCCTCGTCGACGTCCACACGCACCTGTTCCCCGGCGTTTCCCACTACGGCATCGAGCCGGACGCCCACTGCCTCGGCCGGGGCGTGACGACCGCGGTCGATGCCGGCTCGTCCGGCGCCCAGACCTTCCCCGGGCTGCGGCGTTACGTGATCGAGCGGTCGCGGACGCGGGTCCTGGCCTTCCTCAACATTGCCGTCCAGGGGATGATCAGCCGCCTGGTCGGGGAGCTGGAGGACATCCGCTGGGCCTCGCCCGAGCAGGCCATCGCGTGCGCGCGCGAGAACCCGGATCTCATCGTCGGGATCAAGGTCCGCCTCGGGCACCAGATGGTCGGGAACGACCCCGCGCCCGCGCTCCGGCTGGCACGCGAGGCCGCCGACGCCCTCGGCCTGCCGCTCATGGTCCACGTCATCGACATGCGGCCCGCGCTGGGCTGGCTGCTGCCCTACCTGGGCCCGGGAGACCTGGTGACGCACTGCTTCCACGGCAACGAGGGCGGCATCCTCGCCACCGACGGCAGGGTGATCCCGGCGGCGGTCACCGCCCGGGAACGCGGCGTGCTGTTCGATGTGGGCCACGGCGAGGGAAGCTTCTCCTACCACGTCGCGCGCAGCGCCCTGGCCCAGGGGTTCCCGCCCGACACCATCTCCAGCGACCTGCACGCCCACAACGTGGCCGGGCCCGTCTTCGATCAGGCGGTCACGCTGTCGAAGCTGCTGCACCTGGGCATGCCGCTCGAGGACGTCATCCGGGCGGCCACATCGACGCCGGCGGCGGTCGTCCGGCGGGACTCCCGCATCGGCGCGCTGGCCGCCGACGCCGATGCCGACGTCTCGCTCTTCGAGCTGCGGGAGGGGTCGTGGCCGCTGCCGGACGCGGCGGGCGCGACCGAGACCATCGAGCGGCTGCTCGTCCCGCGGATGGTCATCAGGGCGGGCCAGGCCGGCGAACTGGCGGAACCGGGCATCCCGGGCGGCGCCCCCGCGCGCGGCGCCGGCGCCTCCACGCGCGGCGCAGGCGCGGCCGGCCGGTGAGCATCTCGGCCGTCACCGGCGGCACCGTGATCACGCCCGGCGGCCCCGTGCGGGCCGACGTGCGGATCCAGGGCGGCACCATCGCGGCGATCGGAGATCACCGCGACTCCGGTGGGCAGCAACTGGACGCGGCCGGATGCTACGTGCTGCCCGGCGGGGTCGACCCGCACTGTCATCTCATGCCCGGCGTCCACCCGGCCACCTCCGCCGCGGCGCGGGGCGGAACCACGACCGTGCTCTCCTTCACCGGCCCGGCGGCCGGCGAGCGTGACCTGGACGCCCTGCTGCGCAACCGCGGCGAGCTGGAACGCGGCGGCGCCGTGACCGACATCGGCCTGCACGCGGCGATCT
>Ga0335085_10013100_pt1 | contig 12169 bp, 8 predicted proteins | sample Lox_Sample_45_FD_206712 | JGI IMG/M metagenome (GOLD analysis project Ga0335085, IMG submission 206712) | Soil microbial communities from Loxahatchee National Wildlife Refuge, Florida, United States - Lox_Sample_4.5 | ecosystem: Environmental > Terrestrial > Soil > Wetlands | place: USA: Florida...
TGCCGATCTCGGTGCCGCCGCGGGTGAGCACCGGGGTGCCAGGCACGGCAGCCTGGTAGGAAACAGCCGGGTCCTCGCCCGGGCTGTCACTTCGGCTGTCCATGTATGCAGTATCCTCCTGCCGCCGCGCGCCCGGCAGCAGGATCCCCGGAGCTTTGTGCCCAGCTGAGCGTCCCAGGCCCGGGCGCGCCGTTCGTTCCCCTGGACCAGTATGTGAATAACGCTCTTGCCTGGCCTGTGATACTTGATTGGTGCTCGGGGCGTCAGCGGGACGGCTGGTCGGCAGGGACGGTGAACTCACCCGCCTGCTCGGCCTGCTCGACGATGCCCGCGAAGGGCGCCCGGCCCACGCGCTGATCAGCGGGGATGCCGGGGTGGGCAAGACCCGGCTGGTCAGTGAGCTGGCCGCGCGGGCGGCCGAGCGGGGCTTCCTGGTGCTGTCCGGGCGGTGCGCCGAGCTGGGCGACAGCATCCCGTACCTGCCGCTGGCCGACGCGCTGCGCGAGGGCAGCACCGGGCCGGCCGCGGCCGGCCTGGCCGAGGCGCTGGCCACCCGGCCGGTGCTCAGCCGGCTGCTGCCCGACCGGGCCGTGGACCCGGCCGACGGGGAGATCTCCGGGCTGGCCCAGCAGCAGCTGTTCGGCTCGGTGCTCGGGCTGCTGGCCGAGCTGGCCGCCACCCAGCCGGTGCTGCTGATCCTGGAGGACCTGCACTGGGCCGACCGGTCCACCCGCGACCTGATCACGTTCCTCAGCCGGGTGCTGCACCGGGAGAGGGTGGCCGTGGTGGCCACGTTCCGCACCGATGACCTGCACCGCCGTCATCCGCTCCGCCCGGTGGTGGCGGAGCTCCTGCGGCTGCCCAGCGTGGCCGCGATCGAGCTGGGGCCGCTCGGCTACGAGGACATGTCGGACCATCTGACCGCACTGGCCCCGGCCCCGCTGGACCCGGCGGCGCTGCACCGCATCGTGGCCCGGGCCGAGGGGAACCCGTACTACGCCGAGGAGCTGCTGACGGCCGCGGCCCGGCCGGCCGGGCCGCTGCTGGGCGAGCCGCTGCTGGGCGACCTGGGGCCGGCCGACCCGCCGCCGGGCAGCCTGGGCCCGCCGCTGCCCAGCGGGCTGGCCGGGCTGCTGCTGGCCCGGGTGGAACGGCTGTCCGCGGCCGCGCAGCAGGTGCTGCGGGCGGCCGCGGTGGCCGGCCGGCGCATCGACGACGACGTGGTGCGCGAGGCGTCCGGCCTGGACGAGACCAGTTACGAGGCCGCGGTCCGCGAGGCGGTGGCGAATCAGCTGCTGCTGGCCGGCCCGGACGGGTACGCGTTTCGGCACGCGCTGATCCGCGAGGCGCTGTATGCCGACCTGCTGCCCGGCGAGCGGACCCGGCTGCATGCCCGGATCGCCGAGCGGCTGGCCGACCCGGCCCGGCTGGCCTCGGTGCCTGGCTCCGCCGCCGAGCTGGCGTACCACTGCCTGGCCAGCCACGACATCGCGGGCGCGTTCGCCGCCTCGATCCGGGCCGGGCAGGAAGCGGAACGGCTGGCCGCGCCGGCCGAGGCGCACCAGCACTACGACGCCGCGATGGCGCTGTGGGACCGGGTCGGCGACCCGGCCCAGCTGGCCGGGCAGGGCCGCGGCGAGCTGGCGCTGCGCTCGGCCAACTGCGCCGCGTCCAGCGGGGACGTGCCCCGGGCGGTGCAGCAGCTGAAGCGGACCCGCGGCTTCCTGAGCGAGCGGTCCGACCCGGCGCTGGCGTCCCGGGTGCACGAGCGGCTGGCCTACTACCTGCTGGAGATGGAGGAGACGGCCGAGGCGGAAGCGGCCGCCGCCACCGCGGTGAGCGTGCTGCCCGCCGACCCGCCCAGCCGGGAGCACGCCCGGGCGCTGTCCACCCACGCGCAGACGCTGATGTATACCGGCGACGACATCGCGGCGGGCCGCCGCGCCGAGGAGGCCGCGGCCGCGGCCCGGGCCGCCGGGACGCCCTGGGTGGAAGCCGACGCCCGGGTCACGATGGGCCTGCTGGCCGAGCGGGACGGCTCGCCCGGGCGCGCGGTCGAGCTGCTCGTCGCGGCGTTCGGCCAGGCCAAGGCGAACGCCATGCTGGGCGTGGAGCTGCGGGCCGCGTTCCAGCTGACCCGGGCCCGCCTGGAGCACGGGGACATCGCGGCCGCGGCCGAGGCCGCGCACGAAGGCGTGCACCGGGCCGAGGGGGCTGGCCTGCAGCTCGCCCCGTACGGCCTGGACCTCCAGTTCATGCACTACCTGGCGCACTTCGCCGACGGCCGCTGGGATCACGCGCAGCAGCTCGCGGACGGCTTCAGCGTGCGGGTCACCTCGGTGGCCGAGGCCCGGCTGTCGGCCATGGCGCTGTTCCTCGACGTGGCCCGGGGCCGCCCGGCGGTGGCGGAACGCCGGGCCTGGCTGGAGCCGTTCTGGCCCGCCGACGCGTTCGCCGCGTACATCGGCCGCGGGCTGCTGGCCGAGCATGCGCTGTGGCGCGGCGACTACCCGACCGCGCTGGCCGAGGTGGCGGCCACGCTGGCCTGCTGGGGCGGCATGGCCAGCGGGTACGGGCCGCCGGTGATCCGGATCGCGGCGATCGGCCTGGCCGCGCGGGCCGACCGGGCCCGGCGGGCGCGGGCCGCCGGTGACGAGCAGGCGGCGCAGGCCGAGGTGGACGCGGCCGAGGTGCTGGTGGAGGCGGCCCGGGAGGGCGCGGCCTACCCGGCCCGGCCCAAGTACGTGCTCGGCGTGGAGGGCCGTGGCTGGGCCGCGCGGGCCGAGGCCGAGTGGGGCCGGGCCCGCGGCGACAACTCGCCGGACGTCTGGCAGGCCGTGGTGGCCGAGTTCAGCCCGGACTTCGTCTACGAGACGGCCCGGTCCCGGTGGCGGCTGGCCGAGGCGCTGGCCGAGGCCGGGCAGCGGGCCGCCGCCGAGCGGGAGTGGGGCCTGGCCGCGGCCGCCGCGGCCGAGCTGGGCGCGGCCCCGCTCCAGGCGGCCCTGGATGACCTGGGCCGGCGGGCCCGGCTCGGCCCAGCCGCCGGGTCCGCGGCCCGGCCCGGTGCTGGGGCCGGTGCTGGGGCGCCGGACGCGCTGGGCGGGCTGACCAACCGGGAGCGGGAGGTGCTCCGCCTGCTGGCGGCGGGCCGCAGCAACCGGGAGATCGCCGCGGCGCTGTTCATCGCGCCCAAGACGGCCAGCGTGCACGTGTCGAACATCATGGCCAAGCTGGGTGCGGGCAGCCGCACCGAGGCCGCCGCCATCGCCCTGCAGGCCGGCCTGCGTCCCGCTGACGGCTGACGCTCGCGACCACGGGCCGCGTGGATCATCACGGCGAGCCGAATCCGGGCGGGCAGCTGTGCCCGGGCGGCGCCAGGCCGAACTGCTGGACGCCGGTGGCCGAGTACGAGTATGAGCAGGCCGGCGTGGCGTCCGGGGAGGAGAGCTGGATGCGCACGATGGCCAGCGGCATGTTCGCCAGGGTGTTGACGCCGATGCGCGACGTCCGGAAGTCCACGGTCCCGGTCACCCCGGGGTAAGAAGAAGCCTCGAATTGCCCGCGGACGTTTGAGCGGTGGATCGCCCGGTCGTTCACGTTCTCGTATTTGATTGCCGCCTTGATGAACAATTCGGCCGCGTCGTAGGCCAGCCCTACTCGCTCGCCGGTCCACTGAAGCGTGATCCGTTGCCCATGCTGAGCTGGCAGTCGCGACAGAGCGCTGACGATCGTGGCGTACTGCTGGCAGAATTCCTGCATCGCCGTGGCCGCGTGCGTAAAGCGGGCTGCCCGCTGCGCGCTCAGGCAGTGGTTGCCGGTGCGGAGAATGGCGATGCCCTGGCTGGCATAGGAGACGGCCAGCGCGCCGAGCTCCTGCTGGGTGAGCTGGGCGGGATCGACGATAAACCGCGTGACCGCGTCGTCAGCGATAACGAACGGCTCGTTGCCGGCGCACTCGGTCGCGAGGGTCAGCAGGAATTGCCCGAACGTGTCATTGGGGCTGCCCGGCGGCCAGTCCTGCCGCCCCGCGTAAATGTCGACCTGGGAGGCGCCGCACAACCCCGCGAACCGGTGCGTGATGGCGGGGGCCGGCAGGCCCCGGAACTGTCGCACCTCTCGTTTCAGGTCTCGCACCAGGCTGGTGATGTAGAGGTCGGACGGATCGGGAGACGGCCAGTAGATCTTGATCCCGGTGGGCCTGATCTTGTGATGAGAGTTGTAGACGCGATGGGGCTGCCTGAAATACAGCGGCACGACGTGCTGGATGTACTCCAGGATCAGATGCGCTTCCTGGTAGTTGGCCGGAGGCAGCTCGAAATAGTAGGGGTCGCCGCGGCCGATCCGGTCAGCGGACAGCGTGGTCGCCACCATCGGGATCTCGTGCGCGTTGAACATGTCGATGGCCTGCTTGACCGCCCGGATGCTGCGATCGAATCCCACCACGCCAAGCACACGACGATCGGTGGCGAACAGCGAGACCAGCATCTTGGCGACGCCGACGGCATCTTGCATCTGCGATCCGCCGTTGGCCACGATCACCTTGAGCAGTGGCCCGCTGTTGGCTTGCAGCGCGACTTTCTGGGCGATCAGCAGACCTTCCAGTTCCTCGGCCTGGCCGGGGTCGTAGTCATCCCCGCGCGCGGCCGTGAGCCCGGCGAAATAGACCAGTTCGATCACCGGGCGGTTGGGTCCCTGCTCGTGGCCGACGTCGGCGTTCTGCTGGAAGATCTGTTCCTCGTCGTACTGCATCCGCTCGTCCTGCAGCCGCTGCTGGGCATGACCCTCGTCGACCGCTGGGGGATTCTTGAAGATGAAGGCGGAACTGTCGCTGTAGCCGACGCACTCGCCGTTCCACATCCTGACCACGGTTTGGCCCTCGGCCTGCCCGCGGCCTGGGGCACAGGCGGCAGCCTCAGCCTTTCGCGTGATCACCAAGACGCCCGCCACCGCGATGAGGACGGCGCACGCGCCGGTCAATCCCAGCGCCAGCCTTCGCCGGCTGCCTTTCGGGCCCTTCCCCTCTTTGGGGACGTCCTTTTTCTGGCGGTCCGAACGGAAGTGAAAGTAGGTGCCAGCCGCGGCGATGAGGAGTCCAATGGCCAGGCCGCCAAAGCCGACATCAAACCATGTATTGCCCCAAACCGAACTGGGCTTGTCGCTGGGCTCAGCCGCCGTGACCGCCATAAACACGCCACCGGCCGTCACCATGATCGCGCCCGCACCCAAGAGCGTGGCCGAGTGCCTATCTTCCACGGGGCTAGGCTAGCGGTCCATGGTTGCGCGGGCGGGCATGCAATTGCCCAATCCGAAAAGTCCTGTAAGACCATTTTCTGGCCGTATCTGAATGATTCGGCCCAGTTAGGAAGTGCGGCCCGGGGCCAGCTCGGTGAGGATCTCCTCGGCGCGGGCCACCGCGCCGGCCGGGTCGGCGGTGGGGGAGCCGATCAGCGGGTCCCAGTTCAGGTCGTAGAACAGCTCGGTGACGCCCTGCCCGGCCAGCCAGTCCGCGTCCGCGCGGATGTCGGCGTAGCTGCCGGACAGCAGCAGCCGGCCGCCACCCTCCGGCACCGTCACCGGCGCCCCGTGGCGGACTACGCCGCGGCACACGATCCGGATCGCGGCCGGGTCCCGGCCGGCCTCCTCGGCCGCCGCGCGGACCAGCGCGATCCCCTCGCCGATCCGGGACAGGTCGGTGCGGCTGGCCGTCACCCAGCCGTCGGCCAGCTGCCCGGCGCGGCGCAGCGCGGCCGGCACCCCGCCGGCCAGCAGGATCGGCGGCCCGGGCCGCTGCACCGGCTGGGGGGCCATCCGGCCCGGCGGCAGCTGGTAGAACCGGCCGCTGAACTCGGTCACCCCGCCGGCCCAGGCCCGGCGCAGCACCTCCAGGTACTCCCTGACCCGGGCGCCCCGGTCGGCCATGGTCGCGCCGGCCGCGGTGAACTCGTCCGGCAGCCAGCCGATGCCCAGGCCCAGGTCGAGCCGGCCGCGGGACAGCACGTCGACGGTGGTGGCCAGCTTGGCCAGGTAGCTGGGGGCCAGGTAGGGCATGTTCAGCACGGCCACGCCCAGCCGGATCCGGTGCGTCGCCCCGGCCAGGAAGCCCAGCGCCACCATCGGGTCGAGCACGCTGTGGTACACGGGGTCCATGGCCGAGCCTTCCGGCACGATGAGCCGCTGGAAGGTCCACAGCGAGGCGTATCCGGCCGCTTCGGCGCTGGCGCCGAAGCTGGCCAGGTTGTCAGGAGTGGCCCAGATGCCCGATACCGGGGCACCGAATCCGATCCGCATTCCTCACACCCTAGGGTCTGTCGTGGCATAACACAGCAGACCGAACGGAGACCCCAGCCGTGACCTCAGACCCCCGTGCCTTGATTGGCATCTTGCGCACCTCGCACGACCAGCTGGCCGCGCTGTCCGGGCCGCTCGGCCCGGACCAGCTCCGGGCGCAGTCCTATGACACCGACTGGACCGTCGCCCAGGTCCTGTCCCACCTGGGCAGCGGGGCCGAGATCGCGGCGGGCGGTTTGCCCGCCGCCGTGAGCGGGACCGGCCAGTTCGACCCGGCCGGGTTCCAGCCGATCTGGGACGACTGGAACAGCAAGACCCCGGAGGCGCAGGCAGCCGATGCCCTGACCTGGGACGAGCAGCACGTCAGCCAGCTTGAGCAGCTCACCGACGAGGAGCTGGCGGGCATCCGGCTGGACTTCTTCGGCCGCCAGCTGGACGCGGCCGGGCTGGTCCGGATGCGGCTCAGCGAGCACGCCATGCACACCTGGGACGTGGCCGTGGTCAGCGACCCGGCGGCCACGGTGCTGCCGGCCGCGGTGCCGGAAGCGCTGGAGCAGATCGGCGGCCTGCTGCCGTTCGTGGCCAAGCCGGCCGGGGACAGCTTCCGGGTCCGGCTGCGCACCACCAGCCCGGACGGCGACTACCTGCTGGACGTGGGCGAGCCGGTCAGCCTGTCCCCGTGGGTGGACGGCACCGAATCTGATGGCACGGGGGTGGACGGGACCATCGAGCTGCCCGCCGAGGCGCTGCTACGGCTGCTGTACGGGCGGCTCGACCCGGAGCACACCCCGGCCTACACGGCCGACGGGATCGACCTGGACCGGCTGCGCGCGGTCTTCCCTGGGTTCTAGGCCAGCTGGGCGACCAGGGCGGCCGCCTCGCGGGCGCCGGCGGCAAGGCCAGCGTGGTAGCTAGGCCAGCTGGGCGACCAGGGCGGCCGCCTCGCGGGCGCAGCCCCAGGACAGGGTGACCCCGGCGCCGCCGTGGCCGTAGTTGTGCACCAGCAGGCGCTGGCTGGTGCCGCCGGCGGCCCCCGTGTTCCCGACCACGGCGTCCTCGGCCTCCAGCCGGACCCGGGGACGGGCCGGGCGGAACCCGACCCGGTGCTCGATGATCCGGGCGCTGGCCAGCCGGGGGTCGACGGCGGCGCAGTCGCGCAGGATCCGGCCGGCCGTGCCCGGGTCGGGCTCGGCCGACCAGTCACCGGCCACCTCGGTGCCACCCAGCACCACCCGGCCGTCATGCGGGAACACGTAGACCAGCTCGTGGTCCGCGTCCGGCTGGCCGATGAAGAAGTCGGTCAGGCCGGGGTTCTCGGCCACCACGACCTGGCCGCGGTAGGGGATGACGGCCGGGTCCGGGACCAGGTCGTGCGCCCCGATCCCGGCGCAGTTCACCAGCACCGTCGCGCCCGTGCGGGTGCTGGTGCCCGCGGCCGCCTCGGCCAGCGAGGAGAACCTTCCGATCCGCAGGTCTCCGCCGGCCTGACTGAACCGGCCCAGCAGGTAGTCCAGGTATACCGGCATCGAGACGGCCGGGGCGGTGTAGCGCCAGCCCGCGGCGAAGCCGGCCGGCAGGCCGGCCGCGTCACACGGCTGGATCCCGTCACCCAGGCCGGCCAGTTCGGTGGGCAGGTCCGGATCTGGGTCCGCCTCCCGGACGGCTGTCACCCCGCCGGCCAGCCGGACCCCGGTGCCGGGCTGGCCGGACAGCCCGGTCAGCGTGCCCAGGGTGCTGGTGCACCACCGGGCGACCCGGTCGCTGTCCTCGACCAGGTGCGGCCCCCAGACCGCGCCGGCCACCGCCGACGTGGTCCGCCCGGGCGGCTCGGCCGCCCTGATCTCTACCTGCAGCCCGGCCTCGGCCAGGCAGATGGCTGTCGTGAGGCCGGCCACGCCGGCCCCGATCACCAGGGCGTCGGTCACTCTTGCACGCTAGCGCCCGGCGGCTGCTGCCCGGCCCAGGCCGCGAACTGGGCCTGGATGAGCTGGCCGGCCCCCTGCCCGCTGACCGACCCGTCGCACTTGTAGCTGGCCAGGATCTGGGTCGGCGCCCAGTCCTGCTGGTCGACGACCAGCACGTTGGACGTGAGCGCCCAGGCGATCAGGCCGCACCCGCCGAGCCCGCTGACATAGCTGAGGAACGCGGGCACCGTGCTGGCCGCGTCGGGCCAGCACTCGGCGTTGCTGGTGGCCCAGTTGGTCCACTCGCCGACCACCACCGGGATGCCCAGCTCGGCCAGGTAGCCGAACTGGGTGGTCCAGTTGGCCGGGGTGCGCGCACCCACCGGATGGTGGATCGAGTACACCAGGTTGCCGAGCGGGTCGCTGAGCTGGAAGTTGCCCGCGTCGCCGGCGATGCCCTGCAGGGTGCCCGCGTTGGATATCCCCTCGACCCAGAACGTGTTGGCCAGGCCGTACCGGCGCAGCTCGCTGACCAGTTCCTCGAACCCGCAGTAGCTGACCCCGTCCGAGCCGGGCCCGCCACCCTGCCAGCCGAGCCACGCGTCGCTGAAGACCCCGCCCGGCTTCGGCTCGTTGAACAGGTCGCAGACGACGCCCGAGCCGTAGTGGTGGTGAATGATCTTCCAGAACGCGATGTCGTTGCCCTCCGGCATGGACGTGTTGTCCAGGCCCTCGTGCTGGGCACAGAGGACCACGGTGAGGCCGAGCCGCTGGGCCAGCCCGGTCACGGTGACGCCACGGGGAGCTAACGACGCGGTGGGCGCGCCGCCCTGATTTGTCTCGGTCATGCCTGGAGGCTATGTGCGTGATGGTCAGGCCGGCCGCACCTGAGGGACAGTTCCTGGTCACCTGGCGCGCCGGGAGTTTGCTGTCCTTGTGCCCGGGGAGTGGGAGGCCGCGCATAAGCTCGTCGAGGATCAAACCCGGATAAAGGGGGATAGTTCATGAGCCGGCCGGGCGGGCTCCAGCTCAGTCCCGTTCAAATCGTCGCCAGCCTGCTGGCCACGCTGACCGGCGCCATCCTGGCGTCCTATCTCGGCGTGGGGGGCACCCTGGTGGGTGCCGCGGTCGGCAGCATCGCCAGCACCACCGGGACCGAGGTCTACCGGCACTACCTGAGACGCTCGCACGAACGGCTGAAGGCCGCCGGGGAGGTCCTGCGAAGCCGGCAGACCGGCGCCGGCCAGCATGCCCGGCACGCCGCGGGGCAGCAGGCCGGCGGCGCCCGGGTGGGCGACGCGGCCACCGAGACGCTGGCCGCCGGCCGGGCCGCGGGCGCCGGCCGCTACAACGGCCGCGGCCCGGACAGATCGCCGGACGCCACTGAGACCCAGATCATCCCGGCCGTGGCCGAGGCCGGCGGGTGGCCGCGCCAGGCTGGTGTGGCCGGGCCGGCCGGGCACACGGCCGGCGAGCACGCGACCGGTGAGCTCAGCCAGCAGGCCGCCCAGGATGGCCGCGGCGGCCGCGGCGGCTCGTGGTGGCGGAACATGAGCCGGCGGCAGTGGCTGCTCTATGGCGGGGTCACGGTGGGCGTGTTCCTGGTCGCCATGGTGGTGGTCACGATCATCGAGCTGTCCGCGGGCAAGCCGCTGGACGCGGCGGTGTGGGGCAAGCACTCCACCGGGACCAGCGTCGGCAACCTGGTCGGCGGGGGCGGCAGCGGGCACCAGCAGCCGGCCACCTCGCACACCAGCAGCCCGACGCCGAGCAGCCAGTCCAGCGGCAGCACGGCGCCCAGTTCGCCGGCGGCCACGTCATCAGGCGCCGCGCCGACCCCGAGCACCTCGGCCTCGTCGTCCGGCGCGGCGGCCACGCCCACGCCCGGTAACGGCCAGGCTTCCGGCCAGGTAATCACCCCGACACCCTGAGCCGTGGGCTGAATCGCCGCCGGCCCGGGCCCCCGTGCGGTCCATGCTGGCATGGCATTCTGGCGGGATGGCGAAGCGAATCTGTGTGACCGGCGCCAGCGGCAAGGCGGGCCGGGTCACGGTGGCGGAACTGCTGGCGCACGACTACCAGGTGGTGGCCACCGACCGGGTGCGGCCCAGCACCAGCCTGGGCGTGGACGTGCTGCTGGCCGACCTCACCGACTACGGGCAGGCGGCCGAGGTGCTGCGCGGCGTGGACGCGGTGGTGCACCTGGCCAACATCCCCGCCCCCGGGATCCACACCCCCGCGGTCACCTTCAACGAGAACATGACGATGAACTTCAACGTGTTCCAGGCCGCCGCCGAGGCCCGGCTGGACCGGGTGGTGTGGGCGTCCAGCGAGACCACGCTGGGCCTGCCGTTCGACGTGCCGCCCCGGTACGCTCCCGTCGATGAGGGCCACTACCCGGTCCCGACCAGCACCTACGCGCTGTCCAAGGTGGCCAGCGAGACCATCGCCGGGCAGATCGCGGAGTGGTCCCAGATCCCGTTCATCGCGCTGCGGTTCTCCAACATCCTCGGCCCGGCCGACTACGAGCGCTTCCCTGAGGCCTGGGCCGACCCGCGGCTGCGCCGCTGGAACCTGTGGGGCTACATCGACGAGCGCGACGCCGCCATGGCCTGCCGCCTGGCCCTGGAGGCCCCGGCCAAGGGCGCGGTCAGCTACATCATCGCCGCCGCCGACACGGTGATGGACCGGCCGTCCGCGGCGGTGCTGGCCGAGGTGTTCCCCGGGGTCACCCTGACCCGCGAGGTGGGCGAGTTCGGCACGCTGCTGGCCATCGACCGGGCCCAGGCCGCGCTGGGCTTCACCCCGCAGCACAGCTGGCGCGACCACCTGGCCGCGAGGTCATCCTGACCGGGCCGGGCTGGCCGGGAGCGGAGGCCGGGGCGGACCTGCCACCGTCCCGTACCATCCCGCAGGTCCTGGCCGACGCCGCGGCCCGTGACCCGGACGGCATCTGGGTCCGCAGCGACGCGGGCACGCTCAGCTTCGCCGGGGCGCTGCGCCAGGTGGCCGGGGCGGCCGCCAGCCTGCGCGACGCCGGGGTCCGGCACGGGGACCTGGTCATGGTGACCGCGCGGACCACGCCGGAGTACCTGATCTGCTGGCTGGCGCTGACCACGCTGGGCGCGGTGGTGGTGTCGGTCAACCCGCGCAGCGCGCCCGCCGAGCTGGCCGGGCTGGCCCAGCAGACCCAGCCGCGGGCGCTCGTCACCGACCAGGAACTGGCCGGCCTGATCCAGGCCGCGGGCATCGCCGGGTGGCCGCCGCTCGGCGTGCTGGACGCGGCTGAGCTGGCCGGCGACTGGGCCCACGCCAGCGGCGGGCCGCCCAGCCGGCTGCCGGACGCGGCGGTCATCCCGGACGATCTGGCCGTGCTCATCCCGACCTCCGGCACCACCGGCCGGTCCAAGCTGGTCATGCAGACGCACCGGGCGTACGTGCTGGCGGGCGAGGGCTTCCCGTACTGGATGGGGCTGACCCCGGCCGACCGGCTGATGACGTCGCTGCCGCTGTTCCACATCAACGCCCCGGCGTACTCGATGATGGGCTCGCTGGCCTGCGGCGCGGGCCTGATCCTGCTGCCACGGTTCTCGGCCAGCGGCTTCCTGGATGCGGCCCGCCGGCACGGCGCGACCGAGTTCAACGCGATCGGCGCGATGCTGGAGATCCTGATGCGCCAGCCGCCCCGGCCGGGCGACGCGGACACCCCGCTGCGGCTGTGCTACACCGGGCCAGCCCCGGCCCGTGAGCGCCAGGAAGAGATGGAGCACCGGTTCGGCCTGCGCATCGTGGTCGGCTACGCGATGTCGGAGAGCCCGTACGGGCTGATCTGGCCGCACGGCAGCAGGCCGTTCGGCACGCTGGGCACGGTGCGCCAGCACCCGGTGCTGGGCGTGATCAACCATGCCCGGGTGGTGGACGACGAGGGTGTGGAGGCGGGCCCGGGCGGCACCGGCGAGCTGCTGCTGCGCAACCCC
>Ga0335085_10013101_pt1 | contig 12168 bp, 11 predicted proteins | sample Lox_Sample_45_FD_206712 | JGI IMG/M metagenome (GOLD analysis project Ga0335085, IMG submission 206712) | Soil microbial communities from Loxahatchee National Wildlife Refuge, Florida, United States - Lox_Sample_4.5 | ecosystem: Environmental > Terrestrial > Soil > Wetlands | place: USA...
CTTCTTCGTAGCCGTAATCATTTCCGATTGCTGTCAGCGCTGAACTGTTGGCATTGAGGGCCAGCGCCGGCAACGGGCTTCTTTGACGCAAGTAGCGTCCCAAAAATTCAGCCGCTAGGTGTTGAGCGTCCGCTGCACTTCCACCGTTACCGAAGAATAGCGCCTTGTGCCCCGCATCGTACGCCGAAATCAGGGCGTCTGCCGCCTCCGTCAAAGCAGGCAGGCAGGTATTGGCGAATTTCGTATGAAGTTCGATGCAGCGCTCGATGTTCGAGCGAAGTATATCGGCAGTCATAATAGCCCAGCGCTTCTCACGCGCGAGCTTCCGAAAGTTTGCTCTCGGGACAAACCCTTGCCGTCCGCGACCCGCTCAACTCGTCCCTCCACCAATCAAGGAGCTCGCTAAGGGTCCGGGGCAACTCCACCTCGGTCGTCCATCCGGTGCAGCTCCGGAACTTGCTCGTGTCGCCCGCAATGATCGGCTCATCACACTGGCGAATCAGGGTTGGCTCTTGAACCACGCGGAAGTCTGTATGCACCGCTGCTCGAATGGTGTCAATCAATTCTTGCACCGAATAAATGTGGTCTCCTCCCACGTTGTAAACTTCGCCCGGCGCGCAATATTCGGATGCTAACCACAGTCCCCGCACCAAATCACGCGCGTCCATGATAGCTCGTTTGGTGGTGAGATTCCCCACTAGTAAAGTCGGCGGCCGAATTCCGAGCTCGATCTCCACTGCCCTCCTTGTGAGATCGGAGCACACATCGCCCTCCTTTCCAGGTCCGGTGGTGTTGAAGATCCGAATCCTTATCGCTGGAAATCCGTAGTTGGAAAAGTACTGAGCAGAGAGCAAATCCTGGGCAACTTTGCTAACGCCATAAGGATGCAGGGGACGGAGTGGGTGAGTCTCGCGAACGGGCAAGTCCTTAGCCGCAACCGGACCATACTCCGCACTGGAACAAGCGACCACAACGACCGGCGTTACGTCCAGCGCGCGCAAGCACTCAAAGAGGTTGACGGTCCCGCCGACATTGGTGTCGATCGTTTCCCGCGGCTGAGCAAGCGATACCGTCGGGTAGCTTTGAGCCGCCAAATGGAAGATGCGGTCCGGACGAAAAGTCGACAGAAGTCGTGATAAACGCTCCGCATCGCGTACGTCACAAACCTCAAAATCGCCGGCGAATCCATCACGCAGCGCGGCGATACCGATGCCGAGCACGGAACAACCTTCTTCTACGAGATACTTCGTCAGAACTCCGCCGATGAATCCTTCTGCGCCCGTTATCATTACATTCATTTACTGGTCCGCCTTTCCCCACGCCCCTGGCTTGCTCTCCACATCCAGCAAAGCCTCCTGCGCCACCCGATACCGCTCTGGGGTGCCGATATCGATGCACGCTGCGCTGCGAAAGAACGCTCGAATATCCCTTCTTTCCGCAAGCCACCGTGGAAAGAGTTCATGCTCAAGAGAGACACAAACGCCCGGGTCAATGTCGTAAAGTAAGGCCCGGGAAACCGTGTAAATACCGGCATTCACCCATCGCGTACCCGCTGCACCCCGCTTTTCATCGAATGCCACCACCCGGCAATTGACATCCACTCGCACGGTTCCTACATCGTCCCGCTGATCGGCACGCACTACAACTATCGACACGTCAGCCTTGGATTCGCGATGTTCCGTCACGAACTTACACAGGTCGACATCCGTATAGCTGTCGCCGTTCATTATTAAAGCCGTGTCGGTTTCGATCAGGTCCACGGCGTTGCGCATAGCTCCGCCAGTTCCCAACGGCATCGACTCCACTGAATATCTAACCTCGAGACCCGATGCCCGGTCGCCAAAGTATGCCCGGATTGACTCCCGCTGATATCCGACTGCCAGAATGACGTGTTCGAAACCGTGCCGCTGCAACTGCCTTAGGAGCAACTCCATAAACGGCTGTCCCGAAACATCTGCCATTACCTTAGGACTGGCTCCTGTGACGCTCCTCAGACGCATGCCCGCGCCTCCACACAACACTAACGCGTTGGGCAGTCTAGGCATATGCTGCACACCGCTCCTCGGCCAACGACCGATCATACACCTCTTCCGGTTCGTATACGACCACGTGGCTACCGCGGTTTGAGAAACCAAACGGCACACACAGGAGTTTTTTCAATCGGAGTCTCAGAGCCTCGCGGCGCTCAGGATGCACAAAGAAAAGCATGAAACCGCCGCCGCCGGCCCCCAGAAGCTTGCCGCCAAGAGCACCCGCGCTCATGCCAGCCTCGTAGATTTCGTCGATCTCCGGCGTTGTAACTTTGCGGGTCAGGGTTCTCTTAATCTGCCAGCTCTCATGCAGAAGCCGACCAAACTCATCGAGACAACGGCCCGGCGTGCTGATAATGGACTCCGCTTCATCCACTAACTGCAACATCAAAGTCAATTCTCTTGTCTTGTGCGGCGTCATCCTGAGCTGTTCAGTTGCGATCTCAGAAGCGGTTCTGGAAAATCCGGTGAAGTAGAGTACGAGGTGCTGCTCCAGATCAGCCAGCCTGCTGGGAGGCGTCACGATCCGATCGACTCCAATCGAGCCGTCGGTGTGGAAGTTAATCCGGTTGAATCCCCCATAAGCGGCACTCACCTGGTCCTGTGCACCGACGGCCTCCTGCAGCAGGTCCTGCTCTACGTGGATGGCGTCAGTGGCCAAAGTATGTTTGTCGCGCATCTGGTCTCTGAGCGCGTAAAGGCCGAGCAGTAGGCCTACGGTAAATGCTGAACTTGTCCCTAACCCGGTTCGGGCGGGCAGATCGGCCACGTGGTTAACTTCGATCCCCTGATCGATTCCCAAAAACTGAAGACACCCGCGTACTGAGGGATGCTCGATGGCGGAGTTATCTCCCACGTTCTCGACTCTCGAATACGAAATGCGGCTGTGATAGTTAAAGAAGGGAGGGCACCATCGACAACTGATGTAGCAGCACTTATTGATGGCTGTCGACAAGACCGAGCCGCCATGTTCGCGAAACCAAATCGGGTAATCGGTGCCGCCGCCGAAGAAAGAAATGCGAAATGGAGTGCGGGTAACGATCATAAAGTCATCCTCATCTCGAATACAGAGTGATTACAAATGCAATATCAGAGAACTGGTACACAGCGGCGCTCTATCGCTGAAAGACCACAGCATAACGTGTCTTCCAATCACTTCTCCCCTGATCCAATGGTTCCAAGCCCCAATACTCGAAAGGCCAGTCGCGTCGCAATGATGGGTCGCCGTCGTGGATTTCGCGGATCAGATCCGTTACGGGTCTCAAACCGAGTTGGCACGCAACCCTACTGCGCACGTCCAAGTCGACACCTGACACAAAGAGATATCCACTGGGCTTTACTAGCCGCGCCAGATTCCGCAAGCAAAGCTCCGCCTGCTCCGGTTGCATATGGCATAGAAACCGATTCGCAATTACAACGTCCTGGGTACCCAATACATCGACCAAGTCAGGGTCTCCGGCGTTACCAAGGTGCCAGGTGATTCCCTCCCGGAATTGGGGCTTGACCTTCACCACCTCCCCCTCGCGGTCGAACAGTGCTTCCATCTCTTCCGCGGCCGTACGCTCGAAGATTGAGTCGCGCTGGTCTCTGAAGGTTCCGCCGGCCACATCCTTATGTGTCTCAAAAAGCCTGGGGTCCGGACTTGTCAAAGTGCCGGGCCGCCCCAGCGAGTAGACTCCTTCTTCCGCGAATTCCAAAACATCCCGATCAATATCCAAAGCTCGTATTCTAATGTTGAGGTCCGGCCGTGCGCATCGGAGTGCGTATGAAGCTGAATAAACCTCACACCCCTTGCTGCACGCCAGCACCGCCATCTTGAGTTCCGACCCAGGCCGTTTGTGATTCTGGAGGCGAACGAGTAGCTCCAGTTCAGGGCGGTTTCGAAAAAAGAACGTACCCACGTATTGCCTTCTGGAGGCTCGCACCTGGACCAGACGGTGCAGATGACGGCCGTACCCGTGGAGCGGACGCCAAGCGGTCAGCGCCACAGGCAGATGGTTCCAAATCCAGCGGTTAATAAGAAAGTACGGACGTCCCAAATATTTTCTAAAAATCCTCAATTGGGACATCCTGCCGACGGTTTGAGGTAGAGGCGCAGCCAGCGTGGTTCTCACGTGATCCATCCTAGTCAAAGCAAGGGGTCCATGCTTGGGGGAGTGGGCCGGCGAAGGAGGCCGGCAGGTTCAGGTAAAGACTTTTCTGGCCCATAACAATCAAAAGAATTCCGATATAAACACCGAACGCCAAGCTACTCCCACCAAACAGATAGGGCAAGCTCTAACTTGCCACCGCGGGGCTGAACTGAAGAATCAATCCGCGCGTAACGGCCCACTTGAAGCGGTCGTTTAAGGTCCGGGCAAAACAATTTAGCAATCGCCATGCCACTTTAGGCCCAGCAGGTGGCGCAACTGATTTGTAACCGGTTCGATTCTTGGAAGCGAGCCTATTTCCTGCCGATACCCCGTGACTAGATTCTGTCAGACAGGCGTGGAATAGAGTTCGCCATAGCGCCTCGCCTGCTGCTCTACTGAATAATCCTGGATTGCTATGCGTCGGGCGTTTACGCCCATCTCCGTGCAGCGATCCTTGTTGCCGAGTACCGTGCATATCGCGTCCGCCAACGCTTGTGCATCACCGGGAGTAACGGTCAGCCCATTGACTTCGTTCCGCACCATGTCGGGGATACCGCCTACAGCATACCCCACTATGGGGATACCGCAGGCCATCGCCTCGAGGACCGTGTTGGGAAGATTGTCCTGTAGCGAGCAGATCGCAAACAGGTCGGCAGCGCTATACACCATTGAGAGGAACTGGTCGTTGTTGACCGGTCCGATGTGACGACAGTCCACCCCGGCAGGCACCGAAGGCCTGTTTTGACCGAGGGACATTACCAGAAGGTTCGGAATATTCCGGGCGCAACGTGCCACCGCTTCGACCAACAAGGCAAATCCCTTGCGCTGATTTCCGACGTCTTCGGCTACGAAAAGCAGCACACGTGCGTCCTGCGGCACGCCAAGCAACTCACGAACACTTGCACGGTTTCGAGGAGCAAACTCCTCGAGGTCCAGCCCGTTAGGAATCACTGAAACCGGGAACTTGTGGAGTATCGGGCTGGCTTTAGCCTCGCTCGCCAACCACTTGCTGGGGGCTACGATTCTGAGGCTTGGGGTAGGGATGCTCGCAAAAACATTCCTCTTTCGATGCCAGATATCGGATGACAGGTCCCCTTCCTGCGAGGACCCCAACTGAGGGCACTTTCCGCAACCCTGAAGATAGCGAGCACAACCGAGGTTGTAGTGACAGCCTCCTGTAAACGGGTTCATATCGTGCAGGGTCCACACCACGACCGCTGAGCCGGGAATGCCCCTGAAAAACGATTTGTAATCGACAAAACCCGGGACCCAATGAAGATTGATGACGTCAAATCCGCACATCTGACCGAGAATCGACCGACCGAACGTGCATCTGTCATCGCTGAACAGTTCCAATCCGGCTGGCCGCGACTTGCTGTATTTGTCGAACCTCCGTGCGAGGCAGATCTGCCGCAGACCACGCTGCACAACGTTTGCCAAGTTCATCGGCTTCGAGAACGCGCTGACGCTTGCATCGTCGCTCGTCTTGGACACGACAAACATGGAAGAATCACACCCGGACTGCTGCAGACCCTTATGAAGCCGATACGCCGCCCGTGCGGCCCCCCCCTGCAAATCGTTCTTACACAGGTGCACAATCCTCATTTAGGACTGGCACCTGAAGTCACGCAGGCTCGATAGCCGCGCTGCCGCGGTGCACGGGCCGGCTTTCCAAAGATAATTCCGTACTGTTCCTCGAGCGCCTCGCCCTGCTCCGCTACTTTTCGCCTGGTAAGCACATCGACACTCTCGGAATTTTGTTTCAACCGGCAGAATGTCCGTATCAAGCTCTCTGCGGAGAAATGATCGATGCTTTCGCAGTATTCGGACAGTCCCATCCGATCCATCAGCGACACACATTTCTGGTGAAATGAAATGCCTATTACCGGCCTGTGGAGAACCAACGCCAACAGTGCATTGTGAAAGCGCGTCGCAACGATAGCGTCCGTCTCCGCAAGACGGGCGAGCAATCCGCTTACTGTTTGGATCGGCGCGTCGATGATCCGCGACGGATCATAAGACTGGTATTGTCGCAACAGCTCCTTGAAGTCGTCAACAACGTGCGGATCGTCGCTCGCATCGCCAATCAGGAGGCTGATATCGTACTGATGCACCAAAAGCCAGTTGGCAAATTCAGCCAACTCCTTCAGATACGTCCTGTAGGTCGCTTCCGCGGGATTGGCCACGCTTAGCCTGCCGGCATAGTGCATCATTCCGAGTCCAACGACAGGCGCCTGTCTGAGAAGCTTTTCACCGACCGGCATCACTTGATCGGGCAGGCTGAATGCCAAGTCCGGATAGACGCGGTCGCCAGAGCCTGAGATTCCGATACTGTTAAGGTACTCCTGCGAGGCACAGTCCCGATACGACCGAAATCCGGCGACGGCAAGCGCCGACCTGAAAAACCATCGGCTTAAGGGATGATAGATCGGTCCGGCGCCCACACTCACAAACAGTAGTCGGCACCGGCATAGCTTAGCGGCCCATGACCACCGGAAGATAATATACGGCCAGCCAAACGGGCTCGCATAGGCGTCCGTCAGCAGCCCCGTGCCCGGCACAATGAGCATATCCGTACTCATCAGGGTCCGGAACGCTCTAGTCCAACCCGCTAGCTCGACCGGGAGGCGGCCTACCAGCGTTTTGAGCTTTCCGACCACCCTTTTCGCCATACTCCGTGACCGAGGTCGGGGTGTGCCTACCGCTGGGTGAAGGGGAATTTCGTTGATGGGTATTGCAGCAATACCATGTCGGGCTTCGACGTCTTCCGGTACGACGCAGATGCACCGCAAGACCGCCTCTGGCCAAGCGCTGCGGCAATGGTGGATCATGGCCTGCAGCGTACATTCGTTGCCCAGGTTCCCCGCTCCAAACCAGCCGAGGAAGGCGATGGAAACTTTTCTGTCTGGCTGACTTCTTAGCACGTTGCCTCAATCCTCTGCTATCAACTGCGGTGAGCGTGCGCCCAGCAGGTCCCGCACTCGCCGATAATAGCGATGAAGCACCACAAAGCAGAACATAGCGTCCCAATGATACATAAAAAGCCTGCGCACCGATTGCCAGCGAAACGGATGGTCAAAAAACTCCGCGCGTGTCAGAAACTCCCGCGCCGTCATCAAGCGCACGCCATTCATAATCTGCTTGCGTAATCTCGCCGGCAGGACTGCAAAAGCCCGCTTCGTGCAATCGTCGTGCAGCAGTACCTCTATAAACTGATGCGACGATTCGGCAACGTCGCGCGGCGTGGACGTAGAGCCGTAACTGCTGTCGTGTACCCGCCAACTGAACTCGGCCGCGGAAGCGAAACCGACCCGGCCCATGATAGCGCACTGTATGAATAACAAGTTGTCGATGTTCTGGCCGCGCGCCATGCTGCGGTAACCGCCAAAGTGCCGGATGGTGCCGGTCCGACCCAGGACCGTCACCAGGTTGATAAACAGATGCGGGCCCGATCCTGTGAGCCACGAGGATATGAACTCACCTCCGTTGAACACCTCCTGCTCCGGGGTAGCGAATTTGTTAAGCACCACGCCATGCCGGTCTATAGTCATGCTGGCAGGAATTACCACCTGAATATCGGCGTGCCGCATGGCGACCGCCACCAACTCCGACACAAAGCGAGGGTTGATGCAGTCGTCATCGCACAAAAGGATGAAGAACTCGCCACGCGCAGCCTGAACGCACTGCGTGAAGTGCTCGTGGCTGGGCACCGTTACCTCGTTGCGCCGAAACCTGGCGCGCGGATCGCCCTGAATCAACGCCTGTGCCACTTCAGCCGTATCGTCCCGCGAGCCGTTGTCCGAAACCAAAATATCCAGCTTTGGATAGTCCTGCGCGAGCACGCACGCCAGAGTCTCCCTAAGGTACTGTGTCCGGTTGAGCGTCGGTACAGCTACAGTGACAATCGGCAGCATAGAGATATTCATGGAACGCTCACCCGCTTTACCGACAGGCGCTGGCAAGGACCTCCAAATCCGCGGGCGCGGCCTCTGACACTTCTGTCCCGTGACGCCAGCCCAAAGGATCGGCTCCGGAACCCTGCATGTCCGGTCAGACCTTCATACACGCACGTGGACCATACTCTCCCGTTGCACAACGCTCATCTGAGCCACCTGTATTCTTAAACACAACCGCAGTTCCACTATTCCAGAACCGCCGGGCTAGACCACGCCCGTTCGCCCACTTTCAGAGCGCTATGAATTTCCTGCAGAATGCCTTCAAGATCATACTGATAATGCCAAGCCGGATAGTGGCCTCTGAACTTGGCGACGTTGCTGATCCACCAGATATGGTCACCGATTCGATTGTCTTCCATATAGGTCCAGGTCAATTTACGACCGCTAATCCGTTCGCAGGCTTCGATCGCCTGCAGCATTGAACAGCAGGAATGCCGACTACCGCCCATGTTATAGACCTCACCACATCGGGGCGCTTTGAAGAACTCCCAGAATGCCTTCACCAAGTCATGGCTGTGTATGTTATCCCGCACCTGCTTTCCCTTGTATCCAAACACGCGATACGGCAACTCGAGCACCGTGCACCTCATCAGGTAAGCCAAAAAGCCGTGGAGTTCAGTACCCGCGTGCGCAGGACCCGTCAGACAGCCACCTCGGAAGCATGCTGTCTTCATGCCAAAATAGGCGCCATATTCCTGCACAAGGAGGTCCGCGGCGGCTTTGCTCGATCCGAACAGCGAGTGCTTCGTTTGGTCAATGGACATGGACTCATCAATTCCCGGGTAGAACACATGGGTGGGATCGATGTCGTAGTGGGTATCGAATTCTATTAATGGAAGCCGGTTCGGCGTGTCCCCATAGACCTTGTTTGTGCTCGTAAATATAAACACGGCTCCCGGACAATGCTGGCGTGTGACTTCCAGCAGGTTCAACGTCCCCAGAGCGTTCACACCGAAGTCCGTTCGAGGATCGCGCGCCGCCCAATCGTGTGACGGTTGAGCAGCCGTGTGAACCACCACCTTTATCGACTCACCCATCTGCTGAAACAGGCCCTCGATGGCCTCCTTGTCCCGGATGTCCACGGCATGGTGCCTGTACCTGCCCAGCGTTTTCTGCAATAGACCCCGCGTCTTGGAAGTCGAGGCGTCGGGTCCGAAGAACCGGGCTCGCATGTCATTATCGATCCCGACCACGTCAAATCCTTCCGCGTGAAATTTCTTGCACGTCTCCGAGCCAATTAACCCCGCGGATCCAGTAACTAACGCAACACTCATAATTATCCTACCTTCGTGACACCGCGTCACTCACAATGCCGCTTGCCGCTTAGAACAACGTGTAGATAAAAGGCGCTGCCGCCGTTCCGGACAGCACCACCAATACACCAAGCAGTAGCAACGTGATAATAATCGGCATCATCCAATACTTCTTCTTGGTGCGGACCAGCATCCACAGCTCTTCGATAATGGACTTATGCCGCCCGTGTTTCACTATGTTCTCGAAATTCGTCTCCGTCCTCATCGCTTCACTCCGTTTCCGAATGACCCTTGGCTCAGAATTGACGCAGATATTGTGATTGATCTTCCGCCCTTGGTTTCGGTCTCCAATATGTCCCGGCTTCTGGTCGTCCTTTCAGGAATAGTGCGTCCCGGCCGATCAGCCGGAAGATGCAGGCCACGGGCGTGAGCAACCCATAAAAGATTGCTCCCAGTATGATCCGTGACACGATCCATCCTATGGGATACGCCAACCCCATCCACCCGATAAACACCGGCCGGATCGCTCTGGGATACACTAACCCCACCGCACCGACGGTAATCGCTATAGCTCCGACCGCTATCGCAACCAAGTGCCTCTGATAATGGAGCTCCTGCCGCACCGCGACCGCCCCGAAGAAAGCGATCCAAAGCCAGGCGAATTGCCGCAGCAGCCTATCACTGGGAGCAAAGGGACCACTATGGAATGTACTCATACCCATCGCCACAATATATCCGCTCCGATTTACCTAATCTAGTTGGAACTGGGCCAGGTATTTGGCGGCGCGAGTCCTTTCATCGGACGTCTCGCCCTTAAGTTCACTCTTCAGTATCACGAACTTCTCCATGACCAGTCCATCCATCTCTGTCGCAAGAAAGCACCGATACGCATCTTCAGGGCTGCACACAATCGGCTCGCCTCTCACATTGAAGCTGGTGTTTACCATGACCGGACACCCAGTCAGATTGTAAAACGTCTTCATCAAGCGGTAAAGCGCCGGGTTCCTTTCCCGATCTACAGTTTGCACCCGTGCACTGTAGTCAACATGCGTGACAGCCGGCACTGTGGACCGTACCACGTTCACCCGTTCCCGCAGGTCGGGGTCTTGCGCCATCTTTTCGAATTGATCGGGTGGGATTTCCACGCGATGGCGTTCTAGCAGGGAGGCCACAAAAAGCATATACGGGCTTTCCTCGCCTTCCCGCATATCAAACCAATCATGGGCGTGCTCCTGAAGAACCACCGGGGCAAATGGCCTGAAACTCTCACGGAACTTGATCTTCAGGTTCATCGTTGCCTGCATTTTCGGTGACCGTGCATCCCCTAAGATCGATCGCGCACCCAAGGCCCGGGGCCCAAATTCCATCCTACCCTGGAACCACCCGATCACCTTGTTGTCCGCAATCATGCGCGCGACACACTCCGCCAGAGACTGGTCGTCCCCCATCCGCGCGTATCGCACACCCAGGCGGCCTAAAAACCCGGCTATCTCGTCCGCTGAGAACGCAGGACCCAAAAAACTACCCTTCTGGGTGTCCCGGCCATTCGCCTCTCTCGTTTTTTCCAGGAGTTGATGCCAGGTGAACAGCGCCGCGCCCAGAGCTCCGCCCGCGTCACCAGCCGCCGGCTGAATCCAGATGTTATGGTAAGGGCCCTCCCGCAGAAGACGGCCATTCGCTACACAATTCAATGCCACGCCGCCGGCCAGAACCAAATTCTTCATCTTTGTCTTCGCGAACAGGTCACGGCCCATACGCAGGACAATCTCTTCGGTCACAGCCTGAATGCTCGCCGCAAGATCCATGTGCCGTTGCTCGATCTCGGATTCCGATTTACGCGGCGAGGAGCCAAACAATTTATCGAACTTCCCGTTGGTCATGGTCAGCCCCTGACAATAGTTGAAATACTCCATGTTGAGCCAGAAAGTGCCATCCGCCTTCAAATCGATTAACTGTTTAAAAATCGCATCTACGTAGATCGGCCTCCCATACGGGGCGAGACCCATGAGCTTATACTCTCCGCTGTTTACCTTGAAGCCGCAATAGTACGTGAATGCCGAGTAAAGTAACCCAAGTGAATGCGGAAATTGCAGGTGCTCCGTCAATTCGATCTTGTTGCCGCGCCCGATGCCGGACGCCGTTGTAGTCCACTCTCCCACTCCGTCCAGCGTTAGGATCGCAGCTTCCTGAAATGGACTAGGGAAGAAGGCACTGGCAGCGTGACTTTCATGGTGATCCATGAATAATACGGGTGCGCTCGTCTTGCCCGACAATCCACTACGGATCATCCTGCGCATCATCAATTTTTCCCGAAGCCACACCGGCATCGCCTTGACGAAACTCTGGATACCACTCGGAGCGAACGCCAACTGCGTTTCCAACAAGCGTTCGAACTTCAAGATTGGTTTGTCGTAAAACGCAACAAAGTCCAGCTCCTCGGGATGGAGTCCGGCTTCCTCGAGACAGTACGCCACCGCTCTCTTTGGGAAGCCAGGATCGTGTTTCTTACGGGTAAACCGTTCCTCCTGTGCCGCAGCGACGATATCCCCGTTGACGACGACAGCAGCTGCGCTGTCGTGGTAAAAGGCCGATATCCCAAGGATATTCATATCTAGACTCCTCTTACTGGACCAGGGCTCGCGAAGAGCTCTGCCGTATGGTTGCCCCTAGGGCGATTGCCAGGTCCGCCATGACTTGGTCTACAGCCTTAGCGTTTAAGTGCCCGTCTTCAGGGCCCACCCGCCACTCTCTAACTGTTACTGGAACAACCTTGTTATCGAACCCCCTGTTCACATAA
>Ga0335085_10013103_pt1 | contig 12167 bp, 13 predicted proteins | sample Lox_Sample_45_FD_206712 | JGI IMG/M metagenome (GOLD analysis project Ga0335085, IMG submission 206712) | Soil microbial communities from Loxahatchee National Wildlife Refuge, Florida, United States - Lox_Sample_4.5 | ecosystem: Environmental > Terrestrial > Soil > Wetlands | place: USA...
TCCCACGACCTGCGGGCGCCACTGCGGCACGTGGACGGTTTCAGCCAGATGCTGCTGGAGGATTACGGAGCCAAACTGGACGACGGCGGCCGGGACACCCTCCAACGCGTCCGAAGCGCCGTCCGGCGCATGGGCGAGCTCATCGACGGCATGCTGCAATTGTCCCGGTTGGGCCGGAAGGAGATCCAACGGGAAGCGGTGGACCTGACGAGGCTCGCCCGGGAGGTCGAGCGGGACCTTCGCGGCCTGGAGCCCGACCGTCGGGTGGAAGTGGCGGTGGCGGAGGGCCTTTCCTGCGTCGGCGACCGGACACTGCTGCGGGCGGCTCTGGCCAACCTCATCGGCAACGCGTGGAAATTCACGTCGAAGCGGGAAAAGGCCCGTATCGAGGTCGGAAAATCCGGGGAGGAAAACGGCGCCCCCGTCTTTTTCGTCCTGGACAACGGGGCGGGATTCAATACGCAATACGCGCAAAAATTGTTCGGCGTTTTCCAGCGGCTGCACTCCCAGGAGGAATTCCCCGGCACCGGCGTGGGCCTCGCGACTGTCCAGAGAATCGTCCGAAAGCATGGCGGCCGGATCTGGGCGAAGAGCCGTCCGAACGAAGGCGCCGCCTTTTACTTTACCCTGCCGGATCCGGAATGCCTGGAAACCGCTTTTTCACCCCCGGAGGGAGGCCCCGTCCCGCAATGAGAATGTCGGACGGAAAGGGCATTTCTCGTGCTGGATCCTGACGCTCGTCGTTCTGTCGGCGCGCCGCGCGGCGGGCGGCGATGGGAAGCGATGCGGGAAGGGAGAACGGAAGGGGGCCGTTACAGAATAAAGGGGTCAAGTCTATGCTTGACTCATGTTATGGAAATAGGGCTTCCCTCCGGCCTCGCGCGCGGGGGTGTTATTGGCGTGCCTTCTTTCGAAAGAGCTCGGCGACCGCGGCCTTGCCGATCTTGCCTTGGGCGACGCCGACTACCGTCTTGACAAGGGCGGGGTTTGTGAGCCGAACGTCGATCTCATTTAGCTTCAAGAATACCAGAGCCGCGGCGGCGCCGGTGCGCTTATTCCCGTCCACAAAGGGGTGGTTCCGAACCATGTGGAAGAGATACGCGGCGGCCATCTCAAAGAGGTCGGAATGAAGATAGCGATTCCCAAAGCCGGCCTGAGGCTGGGCGACGGCGGATTCCAGGAGAGTCAGATCGCGGACGCCCGGATCCCCGCCGAACCGACGAACCTGATCGGCATGGATCTCAAGGACTTCCTCAAGGCTCAGAAAGACCGGCTCCACCGGTCAATCCGCCAGTCGCTTGAGGGCCCGCCCGTAGCGCTTGTTGACCCCCGCCAACGCCGCGCGAAACGCCTTTTCGCGCTTGGCGTCGCGGACGGGGGAAATGATCAGGCACTTTCCATCGGTGGTCACCGAAACGGGGGTATCGCTGTCGATTTCCAACAAATCGAGCACCGGTCGGTCGATCACGAGGGCCAGGCTGTTTCCGTGTTTGGTCAAACGCTTGATCATGAGTGGCCTCCGTCATATCTCAATGTATATCCATTGTATAACTTCCAAAACGGGGAGTCAAGGAAGGCCTTGTAAAGGATGAGGGTCAGGCCTTGCGTTCACGCATCACCGAAAAATGAACCGCCGGCCCGGCTCCCCTCCGGCCCCTTCGACTTGGGCTCAGGGTTTCACCTCGCGCGCGGGGGAAGGGGAGGGCTGGAAAGTGGAGCCGTGGATCAGCGGAGCAATAATAGATTTTAGGTGCGAGAGAAGTGCTCATGTCTTTTGTTGAATAATACTTAAGGCGGTGGCTTGGAGGGAAGCAAATCCTTTGAGGCGAGAATGGATCGACAAAAGATTGGACCCCTTGACTTGGGTGTCACCCCGATGCGCAAGAAGGCCATAAAATCCGGGTTCCAGGATCGGCGCGGCCGCGAGGCCATGGCGCCAGGCGATGTTCTGGCCGCGGCCTTGGCGGCCGTCGCACGCGGCTGGTCGGTGATTCCCGTGCGGCCGCGCGACAAGCGCCCCCTCATCGCCTGGCAGGACCACCAGCAAAGGCGCGCCGACGCCGGGCAGGTGCGCGCCTGGTATGCAAAGTGGCCCAAGGCCAATCTCGGCATCGTGACCGGGGCCGTCTCCGGGATCTTCGTGGTGGACGTCGATCCCAAACACGGGGGCGCCGAAAGCCTGGGGGAGCTCGAGCGTCGCCTCGGGCCGCTGCCCGTTACCGTCGAGGCGGTCTCGGGCGGGGGCGGCCGGCATGTCTATTTTGCGCATCCCGGCGGCGTCGTGCCGAACCGTGCGGGGCTGGCGCCGGGCATCGACGTGCGCGGCGACGGCGGAATGATCGTGGCACCCCCATCCGTGCATCCTTCCGGTGTGCGCTATGTCTGGAAATCCGGACACGCGCCCGATGAGCTCGCGCTCGCGCCGCTTCCGGACCGGCTGCTCACCATTGTGGCCACCGGGACGCACCCGGGCCGTGGCCTGCCGTACTGGCGGCGCCTGGCGGTCGAGGGCGTGCCCGAGGGCGAACGCAACACGACCCTGGCCTCCTTCGCGGGGCATCTCCTGTGGCACGGGGTCGATCCGGAGGTGGCCGCCGAATTGCTGCTGTGCTGGAACCGGGAGCGTTGCCGCCCGCCGCTGCCGGACGAAGAGGTCGTACGCACCGTCGAGAGCATCGCGCGCCTTCATCGCCGGGAAACGCCGCCCGGCGCGAAAGCCTGACGCAAAGAAAAAATGGGGATAGATTGTGGCGGGCCCGGTTTCATCCGGGGTTCAAATCTTTTGTTGACTCAAAATCAAATGAGGGTAACACACCTTCCAGGACCCGCCCGTTGGGCATCCGGTGCCCTTCTTCAAAGGCCCCGGGTTCGGGCCGGATGAATTGAAAGGAGAGACCGTCATGACCCCAAATACCGTCCGGCTTCACCGCGTCCTCCGTGCCCCGGCTGAAAGAATCTATCGCGCCTTCCTCGACGCCGATGCGATGGCCAAATGGCTTCCTCCGGACGGCTTCACCGGCAAGGTTCACCACCTCGATGCCCAAGTCGGAGGCACCTACAAAATGTCGTTCACCAATTTCAGCACGGGCCAGGGCCATTCATTCGGCGGAAAGTACCTTGAGCTCGTGCCCAACGAGCGCATCCGTCACACGGACGAATTCGACGACCCCGGCCTGCCCGGAGAAATGCAGACGACGATATCCTTGAAGAAGGTGTCCTGCGGGACCGAGGTGGACATCGTGCAGGAAGGCATCCCCGAAGTCATTCCGACGGAGGCGTGTTATCTCGGCTGGCAGGAATCGCTGGCCCTGCTGGCCCGCCTGGTCGAAGCCGAGATCCCCGATTAAAAGAACTGAGGCCCCTTGACTCACGCCCTGTGTTTCCCCCCCCGCGCGGGGGCCGGTGGGATGCCGGGTCATAACCAAGCCTTCTGAAAGCCATCATTGGGTCAGTAAGGATCGGTTCAGGAAGGGTTCTCCTTGCGGGGACGTTTCTTCATGAACGGTCCCCCCCCAAACTTCTTTGCGGTCTTGAACATCATAATTAGCCAGATTCCAGAGACCGAATACAATAAAGGCCATGGACCCCAAAGCCGCGGCGATGCCGCATACAAGTAAGAGCATGGTAAACCTCCCGATGCGAATGGTTATCGATGGTTTAAAGTTAGCTCCGGGGCATGAAATATTTCTTAAGATAATATGAACACCGTGTAAAATATATAGGAGGTGGGCCGGACCGGACGCGGGGGTTTACCCCGGACAATGATACCCTCCCCCCCCGGCCCTTCGACTCGGGCTCAGGGTTTCTCCCCGCACGGGGGGAAGGGGCGGAAGGAAGCGATCGACAAGGAGCGCCAATCACGATGACACGCGTAATGGGGGTGGACGGCTTTCGCGGAGGGTGGGTCGGCGTGCAGATCGAGGATCGAAACGGAACGGGTCGGTCCTTCGAAACGAAACTGTTCGCTTCGTTCAAGGATATTCTCGGGCTCGACCCCTTTCCGGACGTAATCGCGATCGACATCCCCATCGGTCTTTTGGACGGCGCGGGCCAGGGAGGCCGGGCGTGCGACCGGCAGGCGAGGCGGCTCCTCGGTCCCCAGCGGTCGAGCAGCGTGTTTTCTCCCCCCGTTCGTCCCGCGCTGGGGGCGACCGTCTATGAAGAGGCGCGGCCTCACGGCCTGACCCGCCAGGGCTTCGGGATCCTGCCCAAGGTCCGCGAAGTGGACGAGCAGATGACCCCCGCCTGGCAAAAAAGGATCTTCGAGGTCCATCCGGAGCTCTCGTTCCGGGAGATGAACGGCCGCCCGATGAGCCACAACAAGAAGGGCTCGCAGGGGCGGCTGGACCGGATGCAACTTCTTGAAATCCACCTTCCCGGTTTCTCCGGACGCCGTCTCGAGGATCGGCCCGAGGGGGTGGGGGCGGAGGATTATCTGGACGCCTGCGCGGCGGCCTGGACGGCGCTCCGGATCGTCGTTTGCGAGGCGGTTCGCTTTCCCTCGGATCCGCCCCGCGATCAAAAAGGTCTTCGAATGGAGATCTGGTATTAGCCTCCCGTGACGCCCTGTCATTTCCGATCCTCCCGCCCGGCCTTCCGATCGCGCTTATCCTAATTTTTTGGCCGCACGACGAACCGTTTAATATGAACTTGAAAGCACGGGTTTTCAAATGCTATGGTTACGAAAGGGAGGCCATTTTTCACGAGAGAACGCATGAGACAAGTTGCGGAGAGGGCAAAAAGATTTTAAATGGATCACCGTAAAAAAGAAAAGTTATGGCTGGGCGGTTGGCTGACCTTGGGGTGTATTTTAAGTATTTGGATGGCCGGACCCGCCCCGGCGGTAACGGCCGATTCGGGGAAGGAAACGATTCCCCTTGGAAAGGCCGCGGAATCCGGGGACACGGAACGGGTCCAAGAGCTCTTGGATCGCGGTGCGGACGTCAATGAACGGGATCGGGAGGGGACCACCCCTCTCCATGCCGCGGCCGGCACCGGTCAATTAAAGGTCGTCGAGCTTTTATTGGCCCGCAAGGCCAAGGTCGATGTCAAAGACAACGAGGGAGAGACCCCCCTGTTCTGGGCCGTGGCCACGGGTCATCCGCAAATCGTCCGACTTTTGCTGGCCCATCATGCCGGGGTCAACGTTCAGAATAAGGACGGTATTTCTCCGCTCCATCGGGCTTCCGGATGGGCCAATGAAGAAATCGTTCAACTCCTTTTAGAAAATCAGGCCCGGGTGGATGTGCGGGACAACGAGGGGGGGACCCCGCTTCTTTGGGCCGCCGGCGGAGGGTATCCCCGGATTGCCAAGTTGTTGTTGGACCACGGCGCGGATGTTAATGCGAAAAACAAATATGGGACCACGCCGCTTCACCGCGCCGCGGGCTGGGGCGGGAGCGAGGAGGTGGTGGAGGTTCTCCTAACCTATAATCCGGATATCGAGGCCAGAACCCGGGACGGGATGACCCCGCTCCACTGGGCCGTCTCGGGAGGACACGAGAAAATCATCCAACGCCTCCTGGTCCACCGGGCCGATGTCAATGCCAAGGATAAAAACGGAGATACCCCGCTTCATTTTGCGGCCCGATGGGCGGACGGGAAAATCGTGGATCTGTTGTTGTCCGACGGGGCCGCCGTCAACGCAAGGAACAAGGCCGGAAAAACGCCCCTCGATGAAGCCGACGCCTTTGAAAATCTGAACGTGACGGACCTTATTAGACAACACGGCGGGACCGAATAAATCGTCATTCCGGCGCGGAGGGCGTCCGCGGCGGGATGGGGGATTGAATCGACGGAAGACTACAGGACCATGAAGATCGCCCCGAGGGTCATGAGAAGCGCGCCAAGCGCCGACTTCCAAGCGATCCCCTCGCCGAGAAAGAGCGCTGCGAGAATAAGCACCAGCACGACGCTTAATCGATCGAGGGCCGCCACGCCGTGCGCGGGACCGTTCTTGAGCGCGATAAAATAGAAGAACCATGAGAGCGCCCCGGCCGCGCCCGAGAGGACGATGAACTGAAACGCCTTGCCGTCGACGGAGGAAAGGAGCGATCCCTTCCCGAGGAACAGGACGGCCAGAACCAGAAACACGGCCATGATAACCGCACGCACGGCCGTGGCAAGCGCAGGGTCGACGCTTGCGATGCCCATCTTGCCAAGGATGGCGACCAGCGCGGCAAAGACCGCCGAAAGAACGGCATAGAGTACCCATGAGTGCATGGAATCGCCGGATCGTTCAAGGTTGGGCCCATTTTATCACGAATCCGATCCCCCTGCCAATTCGATTGGAAATTCCCGCCTCCCCTCCGGCCGCGCGCGCAGGGGGACGGCCCCTCACTCCCGCGATCCGGTTTTCATCACGGCCGGAAACCGATTCACGTCTCGATTCGGGATCATCGCCGGTCGCGGTCCGTCTTGAACAGGACCTCTCCAACGGATTGACTCTCCCTCCAAGATCCATTAATATCATTCCCAGGCATCGTTTCGCGAAAAACGACCCATTCCCTTTCAAAGGCGCGCAGAATTTCACTCCCGGACCAGGATCCGCATCCGGGCCTTCAACCGATAATTCGTCTTAAAAACGCCCTCTGGCCATGATAAGCGATCGATGAAAAAGCCTTCTCCGAAGTTGCTCATGGCCGTCGTGTTGCTGGCGGGCGGTGTCGCCGCCGCGGCCTACTGGTATCTGGAGGTCCGCCTCCTGCCCTTTCGTTATGCGGGCACACTGGAAGCCACGAAGATCGATCTCTCCGCCCGCCTCTCGGCCGCCATCGATCAGGTTCGGGTTCAGGAAGGGGACCGGGTGACGGAAGGGGAAACGGTGGTCGTGCTGGACTGCGAGGACTACAAGATCGCCGCCCGACTGGCCCATGAGAATTACGATCGCGGGGTCCAGCTTTCGAAGTCCGATCTCGTATCCCAGGAGACCATGGACCAACTCCGGAACCGAAAAGACGATGCGGATACCCGGGTCGAATGGTGCTCGATCCTGTCCCCGGTCAACGGCAAGGTCTTGAGTCGCTACCACGAACCCGGCGAATGGATGAATCCGGGAACCAAAATCCTCACGGTCGCCAACATTCGCGACATCTGGGCCTACATCTATGTTCCGCAACCGCTGATCGCCCGGCTTTCGCCGGGGATGAAGGTCAAAGGGTATCTTCCCGAGCTCAACAACCGCGAGTTCGACGGCGTCATCCTGAAGATCAACGACGAGGCGGAATTCACCCCCAAGAACGTCCAGACCCAGGCGGAGCGGGAACGCCTCGTGTTCGGGGTCAAGGTGAGCTTCAGGGACTCCAACGCGGAGGAAATCCTGAAGCCCGGAATGACGATCGAGGTGGTGCTTCCCAAAAATTGAAACGACCGGTTTTCGGTTAGGCACGAATGACACCGCAGGACATACCACAGGGGTCCATTTCCATCTTCGTCCGCGAAATCCGAAAGCAGTTCGGACGCGCGACCGCGTTGGACGGCGTGTCCCTGGAGTTCGAGGCGGGATTGATGCACGGGGTGATCGGCCCCGAGGGGGCGGGCAAGACGACGCTGATGCGGGTGATCCTCGGCCTGTTGAAACCCGGCGCCGGGACCGTGGCGTTCCGGCTGGACGGGCGCCCGGCGGATTTCGAGACGATACGGCCGGAGATCGCCTACATGCCGCAGCAGCAGAGCCTGTATGGCGATTTATCCATCGGGGAGCACCTGGATTTTTTCCGCGCGCTTTACGGCATCCCCGACGAGGCCTATCGACTCAAGTGCGAGGAGCTGCTGCGGATCACGCGTCTGGCGGATTTTGTCGACCGCCCGGCGGGCCAGCTCTCCGGCGGGATGTACAAAAAGCTGGGCCTCATGTGCGCGCTGCTGCGCTCGCCCCGGGCGGTGGTGCTCGACGAGCCGACCAGCGGCGTGGACCCGATCAGCCGCCGCGAACTGTGGGACCTGCTCTACCGGCTCTCCGATCAGAAGATCCTGATCCTGATCACGACGGCCTACATGGACGAGGCGGAGCGGTGTTCGCGGGTGCACCTGCTCGAGCGGGGCCGGGTGGTGGCGGCCGGGGAGCCGCGCGAGCTGCTGGAGCAGGAGGGCGTCCAAAGTTTCGACGAGCTTTTCATCCGCCATGCCGTGGAAGAACCGGGGAGGAGGACCGGCCCATGAACCCCGTTGCGGTCGAGGTGCGCGACCTGGTCGTCCGCTTCGGGGATTTTACCGCGGTGGACGGGATCTCGTTCGCGGTGAGTCCCGGGGAGATCTTCGGGTTCCTCGGCGCCAACGGCGCGGGCAAGACCACGACCATCCGCGTGCTCTGCGGTCTCCTGGCGCCGACCTCGGGTTTCGTTCGGGTCGCCGGGGTGGGATTTGAGGAGGGGAGGCGGGCGATCAAATCCAGGGTCGGCTACATGTCGCAGCGGTTTACCCTCTACAACGATATGACCGTCGGAGAGAACCTGGACTTCATCTCAAGCCTGCGCAAGCTCGATCCCGCGGTCTATCGGGAACGCCGCCGCGAGCTGTTCGAGTTCATCTCTTTCGACCGGCCGATCGACTCCCCCGTCCAGGACCTGCCGGGCGGGATCAAACAGCAGGTCTCGCTGGCCGCCGCGCTGCTGCACGATCCGGAGATCGTCTTCCTGGACGAGCCGACCTCCGGGGTGACCCCCGCGGCGCGCGATCGCTTCTGGCGGCTGATCCGGCGGATTGCGGAGCGCGGCAAGACCGTGTTCGTGACCACGCATCATATGGACGAGGCGGAGCAATGCGGGCGGATCGCCTTGATGCGGGAGGGCCGCCTCGTGGCGACCGACAGCCCCGAACGCCTCAAAGACACGATGTTTCCCACCCCCGTTTACGAGTTCGACCCGAAGGTGCCGCTCAGCTTCGCCGAGATCGCTTCGCTGCAGGCGCACGAGGCGTTTTCGTTCGTGGAGCCCTACGGGCTGCGGTTTCACGCGGCGGTTCATCGCGCCGAGGATTGGGAGCGCGTCCGCCCGGAATTCGAGAAACGATTCCGCATCCGCCGGATCCGGCCCTCCCTGGAGGATGTCTTCATCCGCGCCGTGGAGCAACGGACGTGACGCCGTCCTTCGTTTGGACCCGCGCCGCCGCGGTGGCCCGCAAGGAGGTCTTCCATATCCTGCGCGACCCCTTCACGCTGGCCTTCGCCCTGGGCCTTCCGGTCGTGATGGTCCTGATTTACGGGATCGCGATCGACTTCAACGTGGAGAACGTCGCCTTGGCCGTGAGCGACTCGGACCAAAGCCAGACCTCCCGGCGGCTAATCGATGCGTTTGCCGGCTCGCGTTATTTCCTCGTCCAGTCCTCCGGTTCTCCGTCCGAGGGGTACCGGGATGTTTCCGCCGAGCGCGCGCGGGCGGCGCTGATCATCCCGCCCCGCTTCGAAAAGGACCTGCTGGCCGGGCGGGGCGCCCGGGCGCAGGTCCTCCTGGACGGGGCGGATAACTCCACCGTGGGACCCGTGGCGGGATACCTCAACAGCATCGAGGCCCTGGCCTCGAAACGAATCGCGGGGTTTGATCCGCCCCGGCCCTACGACCTCCGGACGCGTTTCCTGTTCAACCCGGAGCTGAACAGCCGTTGGTTCGTGATCCCGGGCCTGTCCGTGGTCGTGATGGCGATCCTCTCCATCCTGCTCACGTCCCTGACCGTCGCCCGGGAATGGGAGAACGGTTCCATGGAATTGCTGCTGTCGACGCCGGTCCGGCCGCTGGAGATCATCGCGGGCAAGATCGCGCCGTATGCCGCGCTGGGCCTCACGGCCCAGCTGTTCGTGTACGTCATCGCGCGGACCGTCTTCGGGGTTCCCTTCGTCGGAAATTTCGCCCTCTTCGGGCTGGGGAGCGTGCTCTTCCTGGGCACCTATCTCGCCCAGGGGCTCCTCATCTCCGTGATCACGCGAAAACAGCAGATCGCGATGCAGTTCGCCTTTCTCACCGGATTGCTGCCCTCCAACCTGCTCTCCGGGTTCGTCTTCCCGATCACCAGCATGCCGCCGTTCTTCCAATACTTCACCATGATCCTGCCGGCCCGTTGGTTCATGACGATCGCCCGCGACGCCTTTTTAAAGGGATCGAGCTTTGCGGAGATGGGCGGGGCGTTTCTCGCCTTGGCGCTTTTCTGCGGGGCGATGATCCTGGCCGCCACGAAGCGCTTCAAAAGGACCCTCGAACCGTGAACCCCACGCTGCTCGGTTTCATCAAGAAAGAGCTGATCCAGGCGGTCCGCGATCCCCGGATGAAATTCATCCTGTTCGTCACCCCGGTCATCCAGATGACGCTATTCGGGGTGGCGATCTCCAACGAGGTCAAGAACCTCCGGCTCGCCGCCTTTTTCGATTCGAAGGACACGGTGATGCGCGACGTCTACGAACGGAGTCTCGCGGGGGGCTGGTTCATCCCGGCGAAGGATTCCGGGGAAGATCCGTTCACGCTGATCCAGGCCGGAAAGGCCGACGCGGTCCTGGTGCCTCCGCCCGGCGGCTTCACGCGGGCGCTCGGGAGGGGCGACGCCCCGCTGCAGCTCCTCACGGACGCGACCAACGTCCTCCAGGCCCAGGCGGTGGAAAACTACCTTCAGTCCATCCTCCGGCAGACGATCCGCGACGACCTCGGGATCCTCCCGCCCGATCCCCCGATCCGCTTCGACGTGCGGGTTCTGTTCAATCCCTCCCTGGAGTCCTCCATCTTCATGGTCCCGGGCGTCATGACCATGCTCATGTTGATGACCACGATGGTCCTGACCAACATCGGAATCGTCCGCGAGAAAGAGATGGGCACCTTCGAGATGCTGATCTCGGCGCCGGTGTACCGCTCGGAGGTCATTTACGGAAAGACCCTTCCGTATCTCCTGATCGGCATGTCCAACCTGCCGCTGATCCTGGCGGTGGCGGTGTTCGTCTTCCGCGTCCCGATGCGGGGCTCGTTCCTCGTCCTGGTCGGCGCGTCGTTCGCCTTCGTCTGCACGACGGTCGCGATCGGGACGCTCATCTCGACCTTCTGCCAGAACCAGCAGCAGGCGGCGATGGCCGGTTTCCTGTTCATGTTCCCCGCGATGATGTTCTCGGGGCTGTTCTTCCCGATCGAAAATATTCCGGCCGGCATCCGCTGGCTCGCCTCCCTCGACCCGCTCGCGCACTACCTGGGCCTGCTGCGGAACATCATGCTCAAGGGCGGGGATCTCCGGTACGTCGCCATCCACGTGGCCATCCTCGCGGTCATGGCGGTCATCAGCGTCATGGCCAGTTTCCGGCGCTTCCGCACCACCCTGCAATAGGCGGGCCGATCGATGGGAGGGCCCCGGGTGGGCGGAGCGGATGGACCCCACGCCGGAATGATTGGGATGGACCCGCCTCACGCCAAATAATATAATTCCGCGACACGATTTATTTGTTTCTCCGCCCTTCTTTTCTTCTTTCCCGTGACGGCCGGAGCCGAGGAGACGGGGGCGCCCGAATCGAAGAGCGCCGTTCCGTCCGAAAGCGTTTTACCGTCAAGAAAACCCGTCTAACCGATTGACACCCCGGAAATTATCCATTACAATCACACTCCGTTTATGGGAGTGAAAGGCGGCATGGTGATCGGAACGCCCCTGACGAAAAAGGCGGTGAAGTTGATGCTGCTCGGCGCCGGCGAGCTGGGCAAGGAGGTTGCCATCGAGGCCCAGCGCCTCGGGGTCGAGGTGATCGCCGTCGACCGTTATCCGCACGCCCCGGCGATGCAGGTGGCCCATCGCTCCCACGTGATCGACATGCTGGACCGGGATCAGCTCGCCGATGTGATTCAAAAAGAACAGCCCGACCTGATCGTCCCCGAGATCGAGGCGATCGCGACGGATTATCTGCTGGAGGCCGAGAAGACCTTCACGGTGATTCCGACCGCGCGGGCCGCGAAGCTGACGATGGACCGCGAAGGGATACGGCGCCTGGCGGCCGAGGAGTTGAAGCTCCCCACCAGCCGGTACCGCTTCATCGACAATCCCGAGGACCTGAAGGCCGCGGGGGCCGACCTGGGCTATCCCTGCGTCATGAAGCCGGTGATGTCCTCCTCCGGGAAGGGCCAGTCCGTCGTCCGGGCCCCCTCGGAACTTCCCCGGGCCTGGACCTACGCGATGTCGTCCGGACGGGCCAAAAGAACCAAGGTCATCCTGGA
>Ga0335085_10013104_pt1 | contig 12167 bp, 7 predicted proteins | sample Lox_Sample_45_FD_206712 | JGI IMG/M metagenome (GOLD analysis project Ga0335085, IMG submission 206712) | Soil microbial communities from Loxahatchee National Wildlife Refuge, Florida, United States - Lox_Sample_4.5 | ecosystem: Environmental > Terrestrial > Soil > Wetlands | place: USA: Florida...
TCCCACCTGCAAGTGGCGCCTGTTTGCGCACGCCATTCCCGCCGATCTGACCGGCAAGAACGTGCTCGATATCGGCTGCAACGCCGGCTTTTACTCCATCGAGATGAAACGCCGCGGCGCCGCGCGTGTGGTGGGCATCGATTCGGATCCAGCATACCTGGCCCAGGCCCGCTTCGCCGCGGAAGTGAGCGGCGCCGAAATCGAGTTCCGCGAACTGGACGTTTACCGCATCGATCAGCTCCGCGAAAAGTTCGACGTCGTGCTGTTCATGGGCGTGATCTACCATCTGCGCCATCCTTTGCTGGCGCTCGATCTGCTCTGGGAGCACGTGGTGCGCGAGACACTCGTTTTCCAGACACTCATGCGCGGCAGCCGCGAAGTATTCCCGGCCGCCGACGATTATCCGTTCTCCGAGACCAGCATCTTCGATCAGCCCGGCTATCCCGCCATGTACTTTGTGGAGCACGACTACTCGCACGACCCGACCAACTGGTGGATTCCCAATCGCGCCTGCGCCGAGGCCATGCTGCGCAGCGCCGGATTCGTCATCGCCGACCAGCCAGAAGACGAAGTCTACATCTGCCGCAGGGGGCCGCGCCATGGTTGAAGCCGTGATGTTCTGGAACGAGCCCAACAACCTCTCGCACTGGAACTTCGAAATCGATCCGGGTTGGTCGACCTATGCGCAAATGGTGAACCTGGCGGCGGACGCCGTGCGAGCTGAAAATCCGCGTATACGCCGCGTGCTCGGGGGCATTTCGCCGATCGATGCGGATTTCATCCGCAACATGCAGCGCCAGTGCGTGCTCTCGCACGTGGACGTGGTGGCGGTACACGGCTTTCCGCTGGATTGGAACCACTGGACCATTCACGAGTGGCCCGACAAGCTCGCGGAAATCCGCAGCGTCACGGACCTGCCGATTTGGGTGTCGGAAGCCGGCGTTTCCACCTTCGGGGCGGAGGAAGTGCAGCAGTTCGGATTGAAGCGCGCCGCGGAACTGCTGGTCGGCCGAACGGAGCGCATCCACTGGTACAGCCTGTACGACCTGCCGCGCGCCTGGCCGGCCACCACGCGCCATCGCGAAGCCGAAGGCTCCTCCTACTATCGGCACTTCTACATGGGCCTGCTGCGCGAAGATGGCACTCCCAAACTGGCACTGCGGGATTTCGCCGGATACACGCCCGATCTTGGCATCTGCCAGTGGTTCCACTTCCAGGACCACCGGCTGGACGACGGGGTGCGCCATCTGCGCGACCTCGGCGTCCGCTACCTGCGCACCGGCCTGAGTTGGGCCGACAGCTTCCGCGACGGCGCCGATCGGTGGTTCGACCGGCAGATGAAGGCGCTCGATGGTTTTGAGACGACCTTGACGTTTTGTTTCACGCCGGAGCACTGCGGCGTGCTGCCCAATCACACCAGCCCTCCGAAAGACATCCGCCAGTTCGCGGATTTCTGCGCCCGCATGACACGCCGCTACGCCTGAAGCTGCGGCTATAATAGACGGACGCCGATGCGCGCGTCCGACCAATGGGGGCTGATCAAGGAACTGTTTGAGACGGCCCGCTCACTGCCTCCGTCCGAGCGCCTGGCCTATGTGGAGGCCAACACCACCGGTACGGCGCGCGAGGAGCTCCTTTCGCTGCTGGAGTCCTACGACTCCATCGAGTCCACGCCCGACGGCGCGGAGTTTCTGGAAACACCGGTCGTGCTGCCCTCCGCCGATCTGCTCACTGGAGGCTGGGTGGGCAAACGTTTCGGCGCGTACGAAGCGGTGAGCCTTCTGGGCGAAGGCGGCATGGGGTCGGTGTATGAGGGACGGCGCGCCGATGGAGCATTCGAGCAGCGGGTGGCCATCAAAGTGATGAAGCAGGAGCTGGTCTCGGCGCACCTGCTGGAGCGTTTTCGCCGCGAACGGCAGATCCTCGCGTCGCTCGATCACCCGCACATCGCACGGCTTCTGGATGGCGGCGAAGTGGAGGCATCGCCGTGGCCCGTGCCGTTCATGGTGATGGAGTTCATCGACGGCATTCCGATCACGCGATATACCGCTGAGAACCGGCTCGATGGCAAAGGCTGCGCGGCGCTGGTCGCGGATGTCTGCGATGCCGTTGAGTATGCGCACGGCCACCAGGTGATCCATCGCGACATCAAGCCCGGCAACGCCCTGGTGGACCGTACGGGGCGCGTGAAACTGCTCGATTTCGGCATTTCGAAAATCGTCAGCGAGGGCAGCGAAGACGATCGCACGGCCACGGTGATGCGCCTCGCCACGCCCGCTTATGCTTCGCCGGAGCAATTGCTCGGTGAATCGGCCTCTGCCCCCAGCGACATCTTTTCGCTAGGCGCGGTGCTCTACGAAATGATCTCGGGCAGCCGCCTGCCGCGCGAAGGATGGAAACCGCTCGGCAATCCGGCGCTCGACCGCATCGCCTGCAAAGCCTGCGCCGCGAAAGTCGAAGAGCGCTACCGATCGGCCGGCGAAATGGGTGCGGACCTGCGCCGCTACATCGGCGGGCAGCGGATTCACGCACCCTGGACTCCGCGCCGGCGTCGCATCACCATGGCCGCAGCCACGGCCTGTGTGGCGATCGCGGCGGGCGCCTGGTGGCGCCTGCACCAGCAGCAGCATGCCAGGCCCGTAGTCGCCGTGTTGCAACTCCGCAATCTTTCGGGCAAGCCCGGCGCGCAGTGGGTCTCGACAGCCGCTACCGAAGTGCTGGCCTCCGAACTGGGCGCGGGCGGCGCGGTGCGCGTCGTGCCGGAAGAACTCACCGTGCGCGCGGTCCGCGAGTTGCACATCGACCCGGCGGATAGTTACAGCAGCGAGACGCTCGCCAAATTGCGCGCCTACCTGAACGCCGACCGCATCGTCACCGGCAGTTTTCTCTCGCTCAGCGACCGTCCCGCCGACCCGCTTCGCTTTCAGTTCCGGATGCAGGATACGCGTTCGTCGGCGATCGTGGCGCCGGTGACCGAATCGGCCAGCGTCTCCGAATTGTCGGCTATGGCGACCCGCGCCAGCGGACGGTTCCGCGAGGCGCTGGGGGCCGTACCCGCCACCGGCAAAGCGCGCGAGGCCAATCCCGATGCGCTGCGCTACTACGCCGATGGCCTCAATTACCAGCGCAGCTTCGATTTTCCCAGGGCGCGCGAAAGCTTCGAGCAGGCCGTCGCTATCGACCCGGGTTTTGCCATGGCGCACTTCCGGCTCTCGGAAGTATTTCGTACTTTGGGCAAGATGTCGCAGGCGCGCACGGAAATCGACCTCGCCGGGCGCAATGCCGCGGACCTGCGGCAGGACGAGCGGCTGATGATCGAAGGCTACGCGCTGTTGCGCGGCCCGGCGGACCAGCGTACACAATCGATCGCCAAATTCCAGCAATTGGTCGCGATGGATCCGTCGAGCGTCGATTGGACGCTGCTGCTAGGCAACGCTCAGCTGCAGGTGAACGACTTGCAAGGCGCGCAGGAGACTCTGCGCAAGCTGCGCGCGAACCAGGAACCGCCCGATGTCGGACGGATCGATGCCTTTGAATCGGACCTGCTGTCTCGCCGGGCGGACTATCGTGGAGCCGCGCAAGCGGCCCTGCACTGTGCGAGCGTGGCGCTGCCGGCGGGCAGCCAGTTGGCGGCTGCGGAGTGCCTGTTGAAGGCCGGCATCGCCGATGTGGTGATCGGCGAACACGCCAAGGGGCTGGTCCCACTGCAGCAGGCCGAAGCGATTTTCACTGCGTCGGGCAATCGCATCCGTGTGGCTGCCGTCCACAATTCGCGAGCGGGTATTTTTCTGCACCAGAACAAGATTCGCGAGGCGCTCGCCGAATTTCAGGCTGTCGCCGACACCGGACGGGATCTGGAGGCCGAAGGACTCGAGGCCGCCGCACTGAACAACATGGGCCTGGCGGACACCGCCCTCGGCGAATTTCGCGCGGCGGCCGATGCGCACCTGCAGGCCATCGCCCTCCTCGACAAGTTGCACGATACGACCAACCTTTCGTACGCCTACGTGAATCTGGCCACCGCGTACATGGAGATGGGCGACTTGAAAGAAGCCGCCCGAGTGGACAATCGCGGACTGGAGTACGCGCGCCAAATCGGAGCCGCGCCGCTGCTCGCCAACGCCACGCTTTCCCTGGCCGACATCCGCATCTGGGAAGGCCGTCTCACCGAAGCCCGGCGGATTTGCGAGGAGGCGCTGCAGGACTTCGAGAAGACCGGCGCCAAGCGTTACATCGCCTACACACGCTCGATGCTGGGCGAAATCTGGTTCAACTCGGGCGATGACGAAAAGGCCGCGGCCGAGTACAATGCGGCGCTGGCCGTGGCGCGCGAGATTCATGAAGACGACCTCGTGGGCATGGTCGCCATCGACCAGGCGCGGATCGACCTCGCCCAGGCGCGATATGCCGAAGCGGAACGGTCGGCCCATGCGGCACTGGCCGCCATGTCGGCCGGCAATGCCGATGGCAAGGACGTGCTGTGGCACATGTACCTGGCGGTAGCGCTGGCCGGTCAGGGGCGCAAAGCGGAGGCGGAAGCGCAGAGACAGATCGTGACGAAGGGCATGGCGTCGATTGTCCGGCCCGACGTGCGCGTCCAACTCATGACCGCAGAAGGCTGGCTGCGGATCGGAGAGAAGCGCTTCGACGAGGCGGCCGGGATGTTGGAGGACGCCAGCAAGCAGGCAGCGTCGCAGATGCCGTTGGCGCGCGGTGAGGCGGAACTGGCTTTGGGCGAGGCGCGATTTGGTGCGGGCGATTCGAATGCGGCGCTGCAGATTTTGCGCACGCTGATCGCGCGGGACCCAGGCACACGCGCCGCGAAATTGGCTCGGATGCGGATGGCACATCCCGGACCAGGCGCGGTGTGGCGGCCTTTGCCATAAGGAGGAGAAGGCATGCCAGCGAACGGAATGACGCGTCGGACGTGGTTAACGGGTGTCTCGGTTCTGGCGGCGCAAGCCGCGCCGCAGGAAAACGATCCGCCGGCGTGGACGCTCAACGAAGCGGCCGTGGCACTGGCGAAGCGCACGATCTCTTCGGAGGAACTGACCAGGCTCTGCCTCGCGCGAATCGCCAAGCTCGACCGGCAGTTGAACGCGTTTATTACGCTGGATGGCGACGCGGCCCTCGCGCAGGCGCGCGAATGCGACCGGCAGCGCGGCGCGGGACGTGCAGCCGGGCATCTCTTCGGCATCCCCATCGCGCTCAAAGACAACATCGACACCGCGGGTATCAAAACCACCGCCGCAGCCGCGGTGTTCAAGAACCGCGTGCCCACCGAAGATGCCGAAGTCACCAAGCGCCTGAAAGCAGCGGGCGTAGTCTTCCTGGGCAAGCTGAACCTCGACGAGATGGCCTTCGCCGGCACGGGCACGACCGGCTGTTTCGGCTCAGCGCACAATCCGTGGAACCTGGAGCACATCACCGGCGGATCTTCAGCCGGCTCGGCAGCCGCGGTTTCGGCCGGGCTGTGTTTCGGCTCGGTAGGCAGCGACGATGGAGGCTCGGTGCGCATCCCTGGCGCGCACTGTGGCGTGGTGGGCTTCAAGACTTCGTATGGCCGCGTGAGTACGCGCGGCGTGGTGCCATCGGCTTATTCGATGGACACCATCGGCCCGATCGCGCGCACGGTGGAAGATGCCGCGAGCTTGCTCCAGGTGATCGCCGGCCACGACCCGCTGGACTCCATTACCGCGCGCGAAGCGGTGCCGGAGTATTCCAAATCACTCGGTTTGCCGATTGCCGCATTGCGCATCGGCGTGCCGCGGAATTACTTCTTCGAGCAACTCCATCCCGACGTGTCCGCGGCAGTCGAAGCCGCCATCGCGCATCTGCGTCCCAAGGTGAAGGAGGTGCGGGAGGTCACGGTGCCGCGAATGCGCCAGGCCGAGAATGGCGATTACGACGTCGAGCTGTATCATTATCAGAAGCCTTACTTCGATGCGTCGCCGGAGTTGTACCATCCCTGGTCGCAGCGCCACCTGAACGCCATGAAGAAGGTCGAGACAGTCGCGTACATCGAAACGCTCAAGAGGGTCCGCGAGTGCCGCCGCGACATCCGGCACGTGTTCGAATCGGTGGACCTGCTGGTGCTGCCCACCATGCGCGAACCGGCTCCGCTGATCGCCGAAACGGAAAGCGAGACGCATCGGCGCCCGCCCAGCAACACTTCGTCGTTCAACCATTTCGGCACGCCGGCGCTGACCCTGCCCTGCGGATTATCGAAGGAAGGCCTGCCGATCGGCCTGCAGATCGTGGCGGCTCCGTTCCGCGAGCCGCTGGTGCTGCAGCTTGCGTATGCCTATCAGCAATCGACGGATTGGCACAAGCGCACGCCGCCGATCGTTCGGGCGTAGTTCACTTCCCGCAGACGTAGCTCGCGGCATCGTGTGGATCGCCTTTGCCGTTGTAGACGGCGACTTGCGGGTACGGGCACAAGGGATGCGTCCAATCGGCCTTGCCGCTGGTAAGGGGCACTGGCTCGTCAATTGAGACATAGGAGCTCCGGACGCGTGACGCGACGATGCGCGCGGGCGCCGCTTTATTCTCCACCCAAGCTTCCAGCGCGGGCAGCGCGTCGAACGAAGTCGCGCCCTCGCCGCCGGTGCAATGCCCCATGCCGGGGACCATGAAGAGCCGGTACGAATCGCCCACCGGCCCCAACAGCGCCTCGACCGACCGGTAATACTCCACGCTGTTGAACGGCGAGATTTGTCCATCATTCCAGCCGTGGTATTGGATCAGTTTGCCGCCGCGCGCAAAGAACGGCTTCAGGTTGGGGTTCAGCGCGTTGATGCGGTCGTGGTCGAGCTTTTCCGCGCGCGCTATGTCACGGTCAAAGTCCAGCGTGCGATAGTCCCATTGCGGATCTTCGAACACCACGTAGCGGAAGTAGTCGAGTCCGATGGAGAGCGGCTGCGGACCGCCCCAGATGCGCCAACTCAGCTCGCTGCCGGACGCCAGACCTGGATACACCCGAGCGCCGGTGCGCGGGTTGACGGACGCACCGTAAATCTTGCGGGCGGCTTCTACCTGCGGCGCCGTCAAACAATCGGCGGCATCTCCGTTGCGGCACAGCAATACTTGCGGATCGAATTTGCAGGCCTGCGGATTTTCGATCACGCCGTCTTTCACCCCGTCCAGCGCATCGCATGCGTCCAATACCGCGCCATGAACCGCCGCGTATTTTTCCGGCGGAATGTAGCTGGCCTCATCCTTATGGACGGCCTGCTGCACCCAGAGGGACTGCGCGGCGCGCCCGGTCCAGTTGGCGGCGGGCGATCCGGCAACGATGCCGTCGAAATCCTCCGGGTAGCGCTGCGCCTCCTGCAGCCCCTGCTTGCCGCCCGCCGAGCAGCCGTTCCAGTACGACAGGCGGGGCCGCTCGCCGTAGAAGGCCGCGATGATCGATTTGGCCGTCAGCGCCATCTCGTGCTCGGAACGGTAGGCGTAGTCGATCAGCTTCTCGGGGTGGCCCAGCGCGAAGCTGGCGCTGGATCCCTGGTGGCCGGTATCGGTGGAGCTCGCCGCGTAGCCGGCTGTGACCGCGACAGCCAGCGCGTTGCGGGCGATCGAGCCGCTCCAGCCGCCATTGCCCACCGCCAGGTACTTGCCGTTCCAGTTGGATTCCGGCATCCACACTTCCATCAGGATGTGGGAATCGGGCGTAGGTTCGAGGGTTGCAGCCACACGGCAGATAGGCCGCGGCGGCGAGGCGCTATTCATGTTGGCAGGCCAATTGGTAATCGACTCGGCGAGCGTGAAGGTGGTGTGGGGCAACCGCAATGCAGCTAGGTCCGAGCACTGCCCGGCGGCCGAGGCCGGCAGAGCGGACAGGAGCAGCACCAGTATTTTCCAGCCCATTGCGTCCCAAGATAGCACCGGCTGTAATTCGGATTTCTGTGTCTGATATACTGGCCTTCGAGGTGGCCTGTGGACAGTGCATTATGGAAAGATCGCTTCGTGGTTGGAATTCCCGAAATCGATGAAGAGCACCGCGGCTTGTTCGACGCGCTCGAAGAGTTGTCTACGGCGCTCGCGGCGGGGGAGCGGGCGCGCGCGCTCGACACACTGCGCCCCATCGCGGAGCACGCCCTCAGCCACTTCGCGCACGAGGAACGGATGATGCGGCGCGCGGGATACTCCGGCTACAAGTGGCATCGCGCGCAGCACGAGACCGCGAAGAAGCGGCTCAGCGCGTTGATCCAGGAGGCACGTGGCGCCGGCCTGCCGGAATGCCAGCACGTGGCCGAGTTCCTCAAAGCCTGGATGCCCGACCACATTACCCTGCACGATTGCATGATGTCCGCGGCGCTACGCAACTACCGTCGCCTGGACCAGCGCAACAAAGCCGCCCAGCGGCAGGTCTTCGCGTAGTTTACGGCTCGTACACCACTCCGGCGAAAACCACGGCGCCGGTCTGGCGTTCGCACAGCAGCAGCCCGAAGGGACGGTCCACCGTGAGGGTCTTTTTTTCGAGCGGCTGCGGCATGCCCATGGGCGCCAGGATGGCGGTAGCCGCCGCCGCCACCGTACCTTCCTCATCCAGCTCCAGGCGCGTCTTATGCAGCACGTCGCCGACGAAAAACTCGCGCGAGCCGAGCGGCGAGAAATCGGCGGAGCCATAGTCGAAGGCCGCCGCCATGCCCATTTGGGAGAGCGCAAGCCTCAGGCTGGTGCCGTAATCCATTGTGAAGCGCGGCAGGCGCAGGTCGAGCTCCACCGCTTGCTCGTCCCGCAGCAGCTTTCGCACATCGATCTTCGCCAGCACTTCAGCCACTTCCGATCCTGGACGCGGTAGCACCACAGCGAGCGCCAGACCGCCGTCGGGCGCATAATCCAGAACCGCCGCTTGGTAACCTTCGGCGCTGCGATATGCGTGCCGCAAACCGGTCTGGTGCATGAAGTTGGCCTGCGTGGTCGAGCTACCAGCGCCATGGAACGGCCCCGGCCGGGTCAGCTTCTTCTCAAACGGAATCTGCCACTTGCCCTTGAAGTACACGGCGTTGGTGAGGATCGCCTTGGATGCCGCTATCGCACGCTCCGAGACAATTTCGGCGATCTTGTTTCTGGTATTCGCGCGAACCCAGGCGTTGATGGCGGCGGCCGCGGCTGGGTCATGGAAATCGAGCGTCTGGGCCTGCGACTCGTAGAAGCGCCGGCAGTGCTCCAGGTACTCGGGCGCGAGTGAAATGTGGCGGTCGGCCCATAGCGCGTTGGCGATCGCCAACTCCGCGCCATCCTGCCGCCTAAGCCAGTTCGAAAGCGCCGCGGCCGATTCGTGCAGTGCCGCTTCGCGCACGTCCGCCGGCACCGCCAGGGTCGCGCGAATCTCCGCGCGGGTGCCGCCCGCCGCGCCCGATTCCAGCATGCCCAGCGCCAGAAATACGCTCGTCGGCGAGACAAAAATATTGCGGTGCGGTTCGGTTGCGGCCAACACCCTCAGCAACCGCAAGCCAAAAGCCGTCTGGGCCGCCGCCGCGACCGTAGCCTTGCCGGTCAATTGATCCGTATCGCGCATCGAGCTTCCCCGGCCGCCTTGCGCCAGAGCCGCGGCCGCAATCAGAGCGACGCAACCGGTCCCCGCCATCCAACGGCCGCCTCTAAAATGAAATTGCCACATCCGCTCAGGCGTCCATTGTCGCACCAACAGCGCTCGCGGCGACCCCTGCACGTTATACAATCCAAGGTCATGCATGTTCCCCTGACCCCGATCCGCTGCCTGTACCGGGCATTCGATCTGTACCCGCGCAAGATCGGCGTGGTCTCAGGGGCAGACCGGTTCACTTACGCCCAGTTCACCGAACGCTGCGAAGGGCTGGGCGCCGGCCTGCTCTCTCTGGGCGTCCAACCGGGCGACCGGGTGGCCTACCTCAGCTTCAACAATCATCAACTCCTGGAAGGCTATTTCGGAGTGCTTCTGGCCGGTGCCGCCGTCATGCCGCTGAACGTGCGCCTGACGCCTTTCGAGCTGGCCGCCATCCTGCAGCACGCCGAGCCGCGCGTGCTGTTCTTCGAAACCGACTTCGCACCCATTGTCGAGCAGCTTCGCGCAGCCTGCCCGGCGGTGGCGCATTGGATCGCTATCGGCGAGCCCTACGAAGCGCTGCTGGCGCGCGACCGCATCGCCCGCCCTGGCTTTTTCACGCAGGACGAAACCGCCATGGCCGAGCTGTTCTACACCAGCGGCTCGACCGGGACACCGAAGGGCGTGGCCCTTTCGCACCGCACACTCTACCTGCACGCGCTGGCCGTCGCGGCGACCTTCATTCGCGGCGACAACCACGTCGAGATCCACACCATCCCGCTGTTCCACGCCAACGGTTGGGGACGCGCCCATAGCTCCACGCTTTTTGGCCTGAAGCAGGTGATGGTGCGGCGCTTCGACCCGATGCTGGTGTTCAAGCTGATCCAGGAAGAAAAAGCCACCGGAATGGGTCTCGTGCCGACCATGGCGAACGCGCTCATCCAATGCCCCGGACGAGAAGCCTTCGACCTGTCGAGCATGCGCGAAATCAACCTGGGCGGCGCGGCATCCTCGCCCGAACTGATCGCCGCACTCGAGCGCGCTTTTCCGGGCTGCGTGGCGCAGGCCGGTTACGGACTCACCGAAAGCGGTCCGGTGGCCACTTCCGCGCATCGAAAATCTACCGTGACCTATGCCGATGAGGACGACCGCCTGCGCCATCTCGCCATGGCCGGCTGGCCGCTTCCCGGTTGTGATATCCGGGTGGTGGATCTGGCCATGAAGGACGTCCCTCGGGACATGCAGTCGGTGGGTGAAGTGCTCATCCGCGGCGACCTCATCATGGACGGCTACTACAAAGAACCGGCTGCTACTGCCAACGCCATCACCGACGGCTGGCTGCACACCGGCGATATGGCCGTGTGGGACGAGGAAAACTACATCCACATTGTGGACCGCAAGAAGGACATCATCATCAGCGGCGGCGAAAACATTTCCTCGATCGAGGTGGAGCGAGCTATCGCGGCGCATCCGGCGGTGATGGAATGTGCCGTGGTTTCGGCGCCCGATCCGCAGTGGGGCGAAGTGCCTGCGGCGTTCGTGGCCGTGAAAAACGGGCTCAAGCTCGATGCGGCCACGCTGTGCGCCTTCCTGGAAGGCCGCATCGCGCGCTTCAAAATGCCGCGGCGGTTCGAATTTCAGGATGCGCCGCTGCCCAAGACCGGCACGGGCAAAATCGTGAAGCGTCAGTTGCGCGAAACGCTGTGGGGCGGCAGGGAGCGGAGGATCCAATAAATGTGGCCGCAGGACTACACACCCGCGGGCCATAGCCTGGCTCTCTCCGCCGTGCTGGCCGGCGTCCCGATCTTCGTGTTGCTGCTCCTTATCGGCGTGTGGCGCAGGCCGGCGTGGATCGCGTCGCTGGCTGGTCTTGGGGCGGCCATGGTCGTCGCCGCGGGCATTTACGGTATGCCGGCCGGGCTGATGTTTTCGGCGATCGGGTACGGCGCCGCATTCGGACTTTTCCCCATCGGCTGGGTAGTGTTCTCGGCGATCCTGCTGTATCGCGTCACCCTGGAAGGCGGACAGTTCGAAATCCTGAAGGATTCGATCGGCCACCTCACCAGCGACTCGCGGCTGCAGGCGCTGCTGATCGCCTTCGCGTTCGGCGCGTTCGTGGAAGGCGCGGCCGGATTCGGCACGCCCGTGGCGGTGGCCGCAGCCATGCTGGTCGGCCTCGGCTTCACGCCGTTCTATGCGGCGGCCATCTGCCTGCTCGCCAACACCGCGCCGGTAGCGTTCGGCTCGATCGCTATCCCCATCACCACACTTGCGGTCACGACGGGTCTGCCGCTCGATCGGCTCAGCGCCGGTGTCGGACGCATCTGCGCTCCGGTGTCGCTGTTCATACCGGCGTACCTCATCCTGGTGATGTCCGGATGGCGCGGGTTGAAAGCGGTCCTGCCGGCTGCCGCGGCTTGCGGGGTGGCATTCGCAGGCACACAGTTCGTGGTGTCGAATTTCATTGGCGCGCCGCTCACCGACATCCTTTCGTCCATGGCTGCCATGGGCGCGCTCTTGATCGTGATCCGCCTGGGCAGCCGCGCGGAGCAGGCATCGGCTCATCCGCGGCACAGCGGCCGGACGATCGCTATGGCTTGGGCGCCTTACGCGCTTCTGGTGGTATTCGTGCTTTTGT
>Ga0335085_10013105_pt1 | contig 12166 bp, 11 predicted proteins | sample Lox_Sample_45_FD_206712 | JGI IMG/M metagenome (GOLD analysis project Ga0335085, IMG submission 206712) | Soil microbial communities from Loxahatchee National Wildlife Refuge, Florida, United States - Lox_Sample_4.5 | ecosystem: Environmental > Terrestrial > Soil > Wetlands | place: USA...
TGGGCGTTGTCGAGGAACGCGTTCGAGGCATTGCCGCGCGGGTTGCGGCGGGCTACGGCCTCGAGATCTTCGACGTCCAGTACCGGCGCGAAGGCAGCGGGATGGTGCTGCGGATCCAAATCGACCGTCCCGGACCGGCGGCGTCGGCGGAAGAGAGCGTCAGCGTCGAGGACTGCGCCACGATTAGCCGCGACCTGAGCGCGATTTTCGACGTCGAGGATGTCGTGCCGACGAGCTACACGCTCGAAGTCTCGTCGCCCGGGCTCGATCGGCCGCTCCGCGGCGCGGGTGACTACGCGCGCTTCGCGGGCCGGCGCGCCAAGCTCGTGATGCGGCAGCTGGTCGACGGACAGTCGTATTTCAAGGGAACGCTCGGCGGAGTGGACGCCGACGAGGTGTTAATCGACGCCGAGGATGGACGGCGGCATCGCGTGCCGCTGGCCGTGATTACGCGCGCGCACCTGGAAGTGGAGTTTTAGACCGTGTCGAATCCTTTGCAACAGACGATCGAAGCGCTCGCCAAGGAAAAAGGGATCGAGCCGGATGTCGTGATCACCGCCATCGAGGAGGCGGTCGCGACGGCCTCGCGCAAGTACTACAAGACCGGCGAGAACCTGAAAACGCGGTTCAACATGGAAACCGGCCAGGTCGATCTCTTCGCGCTGAAGACCGTCGTCCAGGACGTGACGAATGGCGCGACCGAAATCTCGCTGGACGAGGCGCGGAACATGTACCGGCCGCTCTACGGCGACGAGGTGGCGAACAGCATCGAGCTCGGCGACGAGATGGAGTTCCCGAAGCCGACCGAAGTGCTCGGCCGCATCGCCGCGCAGACCGCTAAGCAGGTCATCTTCCAGAAAGTGCGGGAGGCGGAGCGCGAGAACGTCTACGGCGAGTTCAGCCAGCGCATCGGCGAGGTGGTGAACGCCACCGTCAAGCGGTTCGAGAACGGCGACATCATTGTCGAGATCGGACGCAACGAGGCGATCGTCCCGCGCAAGGAACAGTCGCGCGCCGAGAGCTACAACCCGAACGACCGGGTGCGCGCGGTGATCAAAGGCGTGAACCGCGGCGCGAAGGGACCGCAGATCGTGCTGTCGCGCACCGACCCGGCGCTGCTCATCAAGCTGTTCGAGCAGGAAGTGCCGGAAATCTACGACGGCACCGTCATGATCCGCGGCGCCGTGCGCGAAGCGGGCGATCGCGCGAAGGTCGCCGTCTACTCGCGCGAGCGCGACGTCGATCCGGTCGGCGCGTGCGTCGGCATGAAAGGGACGCGCGTGCAGTCGATCATCCGCGAGCTGCGCGGCGAGAAGATCGACATCGTCGAGTGGTCGGAGGATCCGGTGGCGTTCGTCACCAACGCGCTGAGCCCGGCGAAAGTGCAGCGCGTCTCGATCGTGGACGACAAAGAGCGCGTCATGGAAGTCGTCGTCGAGGACAAGCAGCTGTCGCTCGCCATCGGCAAAAAGGGGCAGAACGTCCGTCTGGCCGCAAAGCTGACCGGCTGGCGCATCGACATCAAGAGCGAAGAGGAAAAGCGCCGCGAGGTCGAAGCGCAGTTCGAAGGCCTCGGTCTGAGCGATGCGTCCGCCGACTCGTCCACCGAAGCGCCTGAAGGCGAAGCCGAGGGCGCCACGGAGGAGGCGGACGCCGCTGTTCCCTACTCGCTCGAGGGCATCGGCGACAAGACGGTGCGCAAACTCGTCGAAGCCGGCTTCGCAACGCAGGACGCGGTCGCCGCCGCGACCGCCGAACAGCTCTCACAGATCCCGGGCGTCGGCGAAAAGACAGCCGAGAAGATTCTTGCCGCCGCGCGCGGCGAAGGCACGACCGAAGCGCAGGAGTAACGTTTGGCCACAGTCCGGATTTACAAAGTCGCGGAGCTCCTGGGAACGACCAGCCAGGAAGTGACGGCGCTGCTCAAGCGCGATCACGGGATCGAAGTGAAGAGCGCGTCGAGCACGATCGAGGAGGTCGTCGCGCGCCAGTTCACCGAACGGCTCGCGAAGCAGCGTGGCATCACGCTGCCCTCAGGCGACATCTTCGCGGAGACCGGCGCGCACGCGCACCATCCGCCGGCGAAGGGCGGCCCCGCAAAGAAGGCGGCGCCCGCGAAGAAAGGCGCCGAGCCGGCGAAGCCGGCCGCGCCGATGCTGCCGCCGCCGCGACTGGTGAAAACCGCGAAGCCGGCGCCGACCACGCCCACCGAAGCGCCGGCGCCGGAAGTCGAACCACCGCCGCCGCCGGAACCGGTCGTCGAGCCGCAGCCGACCCCGGAGCCGCCTGCGCCGGTGATCGCGCACGCGCCGGAGCCGGTCGTCGTCGAAGCGCCGATCGACGCTCGGCTGAAGCCTCGCGCTCCAGCCGACGAAACGGAGCGCGAAGCGCTGGCCGAGCGCTCGCCTGAAGCTGTCGCCCCCGTGGCCGCAGCGCCCGCGCCTGTTCCCCCGACGCCACCAGCGCCGAAACATGCGCCGCGCGTCGTGCCCCCGACGCTGCGTCTGCGGATCGAAGAAAAACGCCCCGATACGCCGACGCCGCCGTTGCCGACGTTTGCGACACCCGCGCCGCGCGTCGTACCGCGAGCGAAAGTGCAGGAGCGTCCTGCGATGCCGTCGACCGCGCGTCCAGCCGCCGGCGCCAGCGCCGGTGCGGCCGCGCGTCCGGGCGCGCCGCAGAGCGCGCGTCCCGGCGGAGCGCCGGGCGCCGCCCGTCCGCCGATGCCGCGTCCGCCGCAAATGCCGATGGGCGGACCGCGACCGCTGCCGTCGCAGCCCGTACGCCCGCAGCAGCCCGGTGCCGCGCGTCCTGGCCAGTATCCGCAGCGGCCGGGCATGCCGCAGCGCCCCTCGTATCCGCAGCGTCCTGGAGCGCCGCGGCCCACGGGCACCACGCAGCGGCGCGAGCACACGCCGCGTCCGGCGGCGCCGGCCGTCGCCGCCGCGCCGCCGCCGGTCAGCCGCATCATCACGTTCGCCGAAGGCATGACGGTGAAAGATCTCGCCGACAAGCTCGAGCAGAAGGTGAACGCGGTGCTCGGCAAGCTGCTCATGAAGGGCCTTCGCCTGACGATCAACTCGACTCTCGATCCCGAGACGGCGACGATGATCGCGCGCGAGTTCGGCGCCGACGTCCAGATGCGCAGCTTCGAAGAGGAGCTGATCGAGGACACCGCCGGCGAATCGAAGGACGAGGACAAGGTGACGCGCGCCCCGGTCGTCACGGTGATGGGCCACGTCGACCACGGCAAGACGTCGCTGCTCGACGCGATCCGCGAAACGCGAGTCGCCGAGCGCGAAGCCGGCGGTATCACGCAGCACATCGGCGCGTATCACGTGACCATCAATGGCCGGAACATCGTGTTCCTCGATACGCCGGGCCACGAAGCGTTCACGCTGATGCGCGCCCGCGGCGCAAAGGTCACCGACATCGTCATCCTGGTCGTCGCGGCGGACGATGGCGTGATGCCGCAGACCAAGGAAGCGATCGATCACGCGCGGGCGGCGAATGTGCCCATCGTCGTGGCGATCAACAAGGTGGACAAGCCGAACGCGAACGTCGAGCGCGTGAAGCGCGAGCTGACCGAGCTGAACCTGATGCCCGAGGAATGGGGCGGCCAGACGGTGACGGTCGAAGTGTCGGCGAAGAAGCACCAGAACATCGACCTGCTGCTCGAAATGGTGCTGCTGTCGAGCGACCTGCTCGAGCTGAAGGCAAACCCGAGGCGCAATGCGACCGGTACGGTGCTGGAATCGAAACTCGACAAAGGCCGCGGCCCGGTGGCGACCGTGCTCGTGCAGGACGGCACGCTGGCCGTCGGCGACACGTTCATCGCCGGCCCGATTGTCGGCCGCGTCCGCGCGCTCATCGACGATCGCGGACGGCCGACGAAGGCGGCGGGGCCGGCGACGCCAGTCGAAGTGCTCGGACTCACGGGCCTGCCGCAGCCAGGCGACGTCTTCCAGGTGGCCGACGCGGCGAAGGCGCGTCAGATCGCTGCGTTCCGCGAGGAACAGGCGAAGACACGCGCGCTCGGCGCGAAGGGATCGCGCCTCACGCTCGAGTCGCTGCAGGCGCAGATCGCCGAAGGCGGCATGAAGGAGCTGCCGATCATCATCAAGGCCGACGTGCAGGGCTCGGCCGAAGTGCTCGCCGACACGCTGACCAAGCTGACCGACGAGAAGGTGAAGATCCGCATCATTCACTCGGGCGTCGGTGCCGTGAACGAATCGGACGTGCTGCTCGCGTCGGCGTCGAACGCGATCGTCATCGCGTTCAACGTGCGGCCCGACCGTAACGCCGAGGAGATCGCGGCGCGCGAGCATGTGGACATCCGACAGCATTCGGTCATCTACAACGTGACCGACGAGATGAAGAAGGCGATGTCGGGCCTCCTGGAGCCGACGTTCAAGGAGACGCGCCTCGGCATCGCCGAAGTGCGTGACACCTTCAAGGTGCCGAAGTTCGGCACGATCGCCGGCTGCATGGTGACCGACGGCCGCATCACGCGCGCCGGGGAAACGCAGGCGCGTCTCATCCGCGACCACGTCGTCGTCTACGAAGGGAAGATCGGATCGCTCCGCCGCTTCAAGGACGACGTGAGCGAGGTGAAGTCGGGCTTCGAGTGCGGCATCGGCTTCGAGAAGTTCAACGACATCAAGGTCGGGGACATCATCGAGGTCTTCACCATGCAGCGCGTCGAGGCGACGGTGTAAGTTGGTCGTTGGTCTGTTGACCGTTGAACTGCACGTCCCCGGCAGCCAGTCGCTCAAAGAGAAGCGGATGGTGCTGCGGCGCATCAAGGATCGGCTGAAGAAGTTCAACGTGGCGGTGTCGGAGGTCGAACATCAGGACCTCTGGCAGCGCGCGGCGCTCGCGGTGGTGACCGTGAGCACCGACGAGCCGCACGCCGATCGCGAGCTCGCGGCGGCGGCCGACGAGATCGAGCGCGTCGAGCCCGGGCTCATCACGCGGACCGAAGTGGAATTCCTCACGTAAATGTCGCAGGGCTCCAGACCAGACCGCGTCGCCGATCAAATCCGAGGAGAGCTCGGGCTGCTCCTCACGCGCGAGGTGCACGATCCCGGCATCGGGTTCGTCACGATCACCCGCGTGCAGGTGACGCCGGATCTGCAGCACGCGCGCGTGTTCTACACGGCGCTCGGCGACGAGCGCGCGCGCCGCAACTCGGACCGCGCGCTCCACCGCGCGATTCCGTTCCTGCGCCGGCAGATCGGATCGCGGCTGCGGCTGCGGCGCGTGCCCGAGCTGGAGTTCCTTTACGACGAGTCGATCGCCGGCCAGGATCGCATCGAGCAGCTGCTGCATGACATCCATGCCGCCGACCACCCCACCGATCGCGATGACGATGACTCCTGAGCTGATGCGGATCGCGGAGGCGATCCGGACGCGGCAGCGCTTCGTGCTGTCGTCGCACGCGCGCCCTGACGGCGATTCGATCGGTTCGCAGCTGGCGATGGCCTACGCGCTGCGGGCCATGGGCAAGAGCGCCGACGTGGTGAACGCCGACCCGGCGCCGCCCCCAATCATGCAGTTCCCCGGCGTCCCCGACATCCGCATCTCGCCGTCGGTGGCCGGCGAGTACGACGCCGCGATGATCATGGAGTGCGGCGACCTGTCGCGCACCGGCGTCACCGGACTCGACCGCTACTTCGTCATCAACATCGATCATCATCAGGGGAACACGAACTACGGTGTGCTGAACTGGTTCGACGCCAGCGCGGCGGCGTGCGGCGAGATGATCTTCGATCTCGTGCGCGCGCTCGAGGTTCCGCTGACGGTGGACATCGCGACCCATATCTACCTGGCTATCCATACCGACACCGGCTCGTTCCACTACTCGAACATCACGCCCCGGACGTTCGAGATCTGCGGCGAGTGTCTCGAGGCTGGCGTCGATCCGATAGACGTGGCGCGCAAGATTTACGACAGCAACAACATGGGACGGCTGAAGCTGTTCGGCGCCGTGCTCGGCTCGATGCAGATCGACCCGACGGGACGCGTCGCCATCGTCTATCTCGACCACGAGATGGCACGCGCCGCCGGCGGCACTTACGAAGACACCGAGGGGCTGATCAACCTGCCGTTGACGGTGAAGGAAATCCAGGCGGTGCTCTTCTTCAAGCAGATCGAGGGAGAGTCGTATCGCATCAGCATGCGGTCGAAGGGTGACGTCGACATCGCCGCGGTCGCGAAAGAGTTCGGCGGGGGCGGCCACAAGAACGCGGCCGGCTGCACGGCGAGCGGCGGCGTCGACATGCTGCAGAAGAAGTTCGTGGAGAAGATCGAGCGCGCGATCGAGTCGCAGCAGTCGAACTAACAAAGGAGCGGCGTCATGCGCATCGGTCGCAGCCTGATTGTGGCCTGTGGTGTGGGGATTGTCGTCGGGGCATTGTCGACGGTCGGTGCGCGCGCGCAGCCGGCGGATCCGCTGACGGCGCTGCTGACGGAAGTGCACGCGCTGCGCCTCGCGATGGAGCAGCAGGCGACGCTCGGTCCGCGGATCCAGGTGGCCATGGCTCGGCTGAACATCCAGGAGCAACGTCTGAACCACATCAATACGCAGCTCGATCTGCTGCATACCATGACGGGCGGCCTGAATCCCGACGGGGGATCGGGCCTTAGAGCGCGACTCGACGAACTCGACAAACAGCTGCAGATCGAAACCGATCCGTCCAAGCGTGCTGCATACGAACGTGAACAGAAGCAGCTGAAGGCCGCCGTGGAGAATCAGGGCAGGATGCTGCAGCAGTATCACGACCGTGAAAACGATCTCCTGCAATCCGCTGCGACCGAACAGTCTCGCTGGAACGAGTTGAATGCGCAGCTCGACGAGCTGGAACGTCAGCTCGGACCGCCGCCTCGATAGTTGTGGACGGCCTGATCGTCATTGACAAGCCCGCCGGTCCGACGTCGCACGACGTCGTCGCGCGGATGCGCCGCGTGTTGCGCGAGCGGCGAATCGGTCACACCGGAACCCTCGACCCGCTCGCGACCGGCGTCCTGCCGCTCGTCATCGGCCGTGCGACCCGGCTGGCGCGGTTTCTGAGCGGCAGCGAGAAGTGTTACGACGCGGTCGTCCGCCTGGGTTTCGCGACCGATACGGGCGACAGCGAAGGCAAGCCGCTCACACCGCCCCACACCGGTCCGCTGCCGACACTAGTCGTCGTTGAAGAAGCGCTCGGCAGCTTTCGCGGTCAGTTTCTGCAAACTCCACCGGAGTTTTCGGCGAAGAAAGTGGCCGGTCGGCGCAGTTACCACATCGCGCGCTCCGCCTCGAAATCGGCGGCGGGCAAAAATCACTTCCGAAGTGCTTCCGACGTGCTTCCGAAGCTCATCGCGCCAGTGTCCGTTACGGTCTCCCGCCTCGACCTGACCGCCCTCGCCGAGGACCGCGTGTCGCTGACGCTGACCTGCTCCGCCGGCTTCTACGTCCGCGCGCTCGCGCGCGACCTCGGCGAGCGCCTCGGCGTCGGCGCACACCTCGTCGCCCTGCGCCGCACCCGCGCCGGCCAGCTGACGCTCGACGAGGCGATCCCCCTCGAAGCCGCAGAGCGCGACCCGTCCTCGGCTGCGGCCCGGATCGTCCCTCTCTCCGGGATGCTCACACATCTGCCAGCTTTGACACTGAACGCCGATCAGACCCGTCGCGCCATTCAGGGACGCGACGTGCCGGCGGGACTCGGGATTCGGGATTCGGGACTCGTTCGGCTCGTCGACCAAGAGGGCGATCTGATAGCGATTGCCGAGCCGGCGTCATCGGCTGGGGACTTTTTGCATCCCTCGGTCGTTCTGAGGTAACATGTTGAGCTTGTTCGACTAAGCGATTTCGCTACAGACGGCGTCGCCGGGCCGGAAGAACGGTGCTGGGGCGTACGTGGAGGTTCCACAAGGTGGCACTCAGTAAAGACCGTAAGACCGAACTCATTGGCAGTTACAAGACCCACGATCAGGACACAGGATCCCCGGAAGTTCAGGTTGCCATCCTCAGTGAACGGATCAATTACCTGACCGAACACTTCAAGACACACGCGAAGGACCATCACTCGCGCCGTGGCCTGTTGATGCTCGTGGGGCGCCGTCGCCGCCTCCTGGACTACCTGAAAACCAAGGACGCACAGCGCTACGCCGATTTGATCAAGCGACTCAACATCCGCAAGTAAGACAACTTATGACTACCCGCGAACTGCACGTTGGTCAGAACACTCTCCGTCTGGAAACCGGCAAGCTCGCCAAGCAGGCGGGCGGTTCGGTCGTCGTCCGCTACGGCGATTCCGTCGTCCTGGTGACCGCCTGCCGCGCCGCGTCGCCGCGCGAAGGCATCGATTTCCTGCCGCTCACGGTCGACTACCGCGAGTACACCTACGCGTCGGGACGGATTCCCGGCGGCTTCTTCAAGCGCGAAGGCAAGCCGGCGGAAAAAGAAGTCCTCACGAGTCGCATGATCGATCGCCCGATCCGTCCGCTCTTCCCGGAGGGCTGGCGCTTCGAAACCCAGGTCATCGGACTCGTACTGTCGGCCGATCAGGAGAACGACACCGACGTGCTCGCGATCACCGGCGCATCCGCGGCGCTCGCGATCTCCGACATCCCGTTCCAGAAGACGGTCGCCGCGGTCCGCATGGGACTGGTCGACGGCACGTTCCTCGTGAACCCGACCTTCCAGCAGCGCAAGGAGAGCAAGCTTGATCTCATCGTCGCCGGCAGCGCCGACGGCCTGGTGATGGTCGAGGCGGGCGCGAAGGAAGTGACCGAGGATCAGGTGGTCACGGCGCTCGAAACGGCGCACGCGGCCATCAAGCAGATCGTCGCTGCCATCGACTCCATGAAAGCGGAAGCCGGCAAGAACAAGGCAACCGTCGCGGCCCGCGAAGTCGCGGCCGATCTCACCGCCGATGTCGAATCGAAAGTCTACGCGTCGTTGCAGGCGGCGATGCGCGTCCGCGACAAGCTCGCGAACTACGGACAGGTCGACGAGGTGAAGAAGAAGCTCGTCGAGTCGTACCCGGAGACAGAGGTCGAACGCCGCGCCGACGCCAAGTACATCTTCAGTGGCCTGAAAGAAAAGGTCCTGCGCGAAGAAGTGCTGACGCACGGTGTGCGGCTCGACGGACGCAAGTTCGACGAGATCCGCCCGATCTGGATCGAGACGGGCGTCATGCCGCGCACGCACGGCTCCACGGTCTTCACGCGCGGCGAAACGCAGGCGCTCGTCACCTGCACGCTCGGCACCGCCGACGATGCACAGAAGATCGAGAGCTTCGAGGGCGAGACCTGGAAGAGCTTCATGCTGCACTACAACTTCCCGCCCTTCTCGGTAGGAGAAGTCGGCCGCATGACCGGACCGGGCCGCCGCGAAGTGGGCCACGGCGCCCTCGCCGAGCGTGCGCTCGCGGCGATGCTGCCCGGCGAAGAGACGTTCCCCTACACGGTCCGCATCGTGTCCGACATCCTCGAGTCGAATGGATCCTCCTCGATGGCGTCGGTGTGCGGCGGGTCGCTCGCCATGATGGACGCCGGCGTGCCGCTGAAGGCGCCGGTTGCCGGCATCGCGATGGGGCTCGTGATGGACGAGAAGACCGGCAAGTACGCCGTGCTCTCCGACATCGCCGGCGCCGAGGATCACTACGGCGACATGGACTTCAAGGTCGCCGGCACCGCCGACGGCATCACCGCGCTGCAGATGGACATCAAGGTCGCCGGCATCACCACCGCGGTGATGAAGAAGGCGCTCGAGCAGGCGCGCCAGGGCCGGATGCACATCCTCGGCAAGATGCGCGAGGCGCTCCAGAGCCATCGCGAGAGCATCTCGATGTTCGCGCCGCGTATCGTCACGATCCGCATCCCCGTCGACAAGATCCGTGACGTCATCGGGCCCGGCGGCAAGATGATCCGCAGCATCATCGAGCGCACCGGCGTGAAGATCGACGTCGAGGACGATGGCCGCGTGAACGTGGCGTCGGCGGACGGCGAATCGGCGCAGAAGGCGATCTCGATCATCCAGGAGCTCACGGCCACGCCGGAGCTGAACAAGACCTATCTGGGCAAGGTGCAGCGCATCACCGACTTCGGCGCGTTCGTCGAGATCATGCCCGGCACCGACGGCCTGCTGCACGTCTCGGAAATCGCGAACCACCGCGTGAAGGACGTGCGCGACGAGCTGAAGGAAGGCGAACAGCTGCTGGTCAAGGTGATCAACATCGACCCGACCGGCAAGATTCGTCTGAGCCGGAAAGCGCTGCTTCAGGAGGAAGCCGCTTCGAAGGGCTAGACGGTCCACTACTTCTTCTTGAAGTAGTGGACGATTCTCTTTCCCTGATCGTCTGAGTAGTAAACCGCCACGCGCGTGCCGTCCGCGGCCTGGTCCAGATCTTTCCCGACGTCCGCGGCGGCGCAATCCGTCAGCTGCAGCGTCTCGCGCGCGCCGTTGTCGAAGCGCACGGTGATCTCCTTGCGCTTGCGATCCACCTCCCCTCAGACACTTGCAAACCGTCGTCGCCAATGCGATCGATCTCGCGGGCGGTGGCGGCCGCTCCGGCACCCGAGTGGTGCACGACGACGGTCGTGCCGGCGCAGGTCGCTCGACGCGTCGTGGCCTTTTGAACCGCCGTGCACGAACAGGTTCTGGCGACGCGAAAGAGTTGCTCGGTTCCATCGACGGCTCCGACGACGATGGTGTTGATGCCGTCATGTTCGGTCTTGACGCTGCCCTCGAGCGCGACCGTGCCCGTTTCACCGGGAATCGGCGGCGGCTGCAGCGCCGCCAGCGACGCGAAACCGGGGGCGGGACCGCCGGCGACGAGAGACCGATCGATGACGCATTGCGCTCCTCCAGGACGATCGCGACGATCGTACGCGCGTCGCCGAAGGAAACCGTCAGCGTCCGGTCCAGCGCGCGGCGTCGGTTCGGATGCCCATCTGATCGAGCAGGCGCGCGACGGTGTAGTGCACCACGTCATCCAGACTCGCGGGCCGCGTGTAGTACGCGGGCACCGGCGGCACGATCTGCACGCCCAGCCGGGACAGCTTCAGCATGTTCTCGAGGTGGATGGCGCTGAGCGGCGTCTCGACGACGGCGAGCGTCAGCCGTCGCCGCTCCTTCACCACCACGTCCGCCGCGCGGTGAATCAGGTTGTCGCCGACGCCGTTGGCAATCGCGCCGAGCGTGCGCATGCTGCACGGCACGATCAGCATGCCGTCGGTCTCGAACGATCCGCTGGCGATCGGCGCGGTCAGATCGCCGACCTGATGCACGAACGACGCGCACGACCCGAGCGCATCGAGCGTCACGTCCGTCTCGTGCGCGAGCGTCGCCGCGGCCCACTTACTGACGACAAGATGCGTCTCGACGCCGGAGGCCTTCAGCGCCTGCAGCGCGCGGACGCCGTAGATCGCCCCGGTCGCGCCGGTCAGGGCGATGATGATGCGTCTGGGTAGCGGGTTTCGGATAGCGGGTTCAGGGTTCTTCGGGTTCTGTGGGTTCGCGGCCACCACTCGATCCTAGCCGCGAGAACCCTCGAACCCCAAGAACCCAAACCCCAAAAGGACCCGCTACCCTGAACCCGCTACCCGCTACCTGCTACCCTTTGAAGGCCTCGGCCGCCGCAATCCGCTCCCGCAGCGGAGGGTGGCTGTAGAACAGCAACTGCACGAGCCGTGACGGGTGCTCTTCGGCGAGGTTCTGCGCGCCGAGGCGTCGCATCGCGGATATGAACGCCGACGGATTGCGCGTGAGGTCGAGCGCGAACCGGTCGGCGCTGCGCTCGAACGCGCGCGACATCGCGTGCGCGAACGGCACCATGACCAGCGACACCGCCCCGGCCGCCAGCAGCAGCAGCGGCAGCCCCGCGACATCGTCTGGTCCGGCGAGCGCCAGCGGCGCGACGAACGCCTCCAGCACGCGCGACGCGAGGTAAAAGCCGGCCACGATCAGCGCGCTCTCGAACCCGATGCCCTTCCAAATGTCGCCGTGCACGTGATGCGCGAGTTCGTGCGCGAGGACGACTTCGATCTCGTCGTCCGAGTACTCGGCGAGCATCGTGTCCGAGACGAGGATTCGGCGCGTCCCCCCGATGCCGGTCAGTGCGGCGTTGGCCTTCTTCGTCTTCTCGCCGAGCCCCCACTCGTACGCGCCGAGGACGCG
>Ga0335085_10013106_pt1 | contig 12165 bp, 9 predicted proteins | sample Lox_Sample_45_FD_206712 | JGI IMG/M metagenome (GOLD analysis project Ga0335085, IMG submission 206712) | Soil microbial communities from Loxahatchee National Wildlife Refuge, Florida, United States - Lox_Sample_4.5 | ecosystem: Environmental > Terrestrial > Soil > Wetlands | place: USA: Florida...
AACCGGCTGGACTTGTCCATGTCGTCGGTGACCCGGATGCCCAGCACCGAGCCCTTGAGGTCGGGTTCCGCCGCCGCTCCGTCCACCAGGAGCTGGAAGTCGGGGACGAAGCGCTTCTCGTCGGGCACGGGCGGGACTCCAGAAATCTCGGCGGCTGGATAGAATCGGGACTGCCGTAGTTTCCGATAAAGTGTGCCTCATCGTCAAGATGGCACAATTATGCCAATGATTACTTTGGATTAAGCCGGCACGCCCGCCCGCGTCGCCCGGAGTGGTTGGTTTTCGGCTCCGCGTGGCTGATACACTACGCCCGCGTGCCCGACGACCCCAAGAGCGCCCTGCCCGCGCCTCCCCGCCTTCCCGAGCGGGCCGCGATCTACCTCCTGCCCGACGGGAGCGTGACATTCGGCGCCCTCTTCGAGAGCCTTTTGCCCGTGGCCGAGGCGATCTCGGGAGAGCCGTTCCCCGCGACGCGGCAGCCGGAGGGAAAGGAGGGCGGCGGATGCTCCGGGCGCTGATCGCCGCGCTGCGCCGGTTCTTCTCCCGCCGCGCCGCCCGCCGCCTGCTCGCCTCGAACCTCCCCCGCGGGGTTCGCGAGATCCGGCTCGCCGCGCTCAAGCCGCGCCACTTCCGGCTGGACGCGCAGTTCCGCCCTCCGCCAGCTCTCGACGGGCATGCACCACTGCCACCCCGCCCCCTGCGACTGCTGCCCCGCACCCCGCTGGCGCGCCGTCCGGTCCACCGCCTCGACCAACTCGAGCTCCGCCTCGACCGCCGCAGCCAGGCGCGGGCCAACGAGGGCCTCGTCCCCCTGCTCAGCGCGGCGCCGAAGTACACCTTCCTGCGGGCCCCGTTCCGCCGCCGCTTCCTCGATCTCCCCTGGATGGCGCGGGACCGCATCGCCTTCCTCGGACCGATGCGGTCGGAGTGGTTCCTCCTCTGGTGGGAGAAGAGCGTGGCGGAGAGGCTGGGCCCGGGCGAGCCCGAGGAGTGGGAGCGCCCCGACGAGGTGGACTGGGCGATGGACGTCTGCAAGGAACAGATGCTCATCCGCCGCGACGTGCCCAAGCACGAGCAGGCCCCGCCGCCTTCCCCCGCCACCGCCCCTTCCCTCGAGCACCCCCTGGCCGCCTGGGATCCGGTCCCTCTCCCCGACCTGGTCCCTCCCAAGGAATGGGTCGAGCCCGCCGACCCCCGCTCCCTGGCCCCGAAAGTCCCCTCGGCGCACGACGCCCCGCGCGACGCCTATCTCCGCTGGCGCACCCTGATGGACTCGCTGCAGGACCGCTGAAAGCTCTACCGGAGCTTCCCCTCGCGTTCCAGGCGGAAGAGGTCCTCCTGGCTGACGGTGTCCTGGTGGAGGATGGCCATCGCGCGCCGGATCTTCTGCTCGGTCGAGGGGTCGGTGATGGGGATGCTGTTTTCCTTGGTGGGGCGAGGGGGAGGACGCAAGAGGGAGATCTCGCCCGTGGCCTGCATGCCAGAGGCGGTGAGGCCCTGAACCTGGTAGACGACTCCGTACACCTGCGGGTCCGAGCCGAAGTCGTACTCCAGGGCTTGCTCGACGGAGGCGCCGGCGGGGATTTCCCCGAAGGCGAGCAGCGCGGCGGGATCGAGGGCGACCGGAGCGGGCGGAGCGGGAGCGCTGCCCGGAGCCTCGGGGAGCAGCAGGCGCGCCATCGTCGCTCCCGTGATCCGCACCGAAACCTCCTCCGCGTGCCAGAGGCGGAACTTCTGGCGCACGATCCCCTCGGGCCCCAGGGTGGCGAAACGGGGGACTGGCTCGGCGAAGATGGTGGCCGTCCCCCGGGAGCGGGTGTCGAAGGCGACGTTGCGGATGTGCAGGGGGTACCGGCCCTCCACGCTCTGGCCGGCGCCGTCGAGCGCCTTCACCTTCACCAAGAGGTCGGTGAAGGCGGTCTTCTGCGGCAGCCGGGAATAGTCGTGCACCGCCACCGGGCCCGCGCTGGCGTCGAAGGAGCCGTCGCCGAACGACCACTCGTACCAGGCGGGCGTGAAGGGCTCGCCCGAAAGCGTGCGCACGGCCGCGGTCAGCTCCCGCTCCGCCATCGAGTTGGGCAGCATCCGCACCGTCACCAGCAGGATCCGCGCGGGCCGGCAGTTCTTCACCCGCCAGGCGGGCAGGGCGATGCGGGTGGCGACGTTGTTCCTGCTGAAGGCCACCGCGTACTGCGGCGGCGCCTTGTCGTCGCGGCCGAGGTACGAGCGCACCGGCACCTGCGCCCCCGCTTCGCCCGCCACCGTGTAGTGCAGCAGGGCATCGTTGCCGTCCTCGGTGTGCGCGCCCACGGTGACCAGGTTCTCCTCTCCCTCGCAAACCTCCTCCTTCTCCACCCGCACGAAGTCGAACACCGGCGCGGCGACCTTTGCCCGCGCAGGCGGCGCGGGCGGAGGAAGTGCGCGCGAGGCGAGAGCAGGCGACGTCGCCGGGGTTGCGACGATGGCCGCCGCCGCCACCTCTTCAGCGGGCGCGCCGCCGCCGCGCCGGAGGAGGAACGCCAGCAAGAGGCCGAGCGCGGCCAAGGAACCGAGCAGCGCTTTGCGCCCCGCAGTCACCGCTCAGTACCAGCAGCCGTACTGCGCCCCGGGCGCGCTCCAGGCGACGGGATGGTAGCCCTGGTCGTACGACCAGACCGTGGTGCCAGCGCCGTGCGGCGGCAGCCCCGCGATCCGGTCGGCGCTGATCGAGGTGGCGGTGGCCGAGGGATCGTCCCGCACCCCGTGCCAGATGGTGTTGTCGTTGCTCGCGCAGGCATTCGCCGCCATGCAGTTCGTCACCTGGTCGCCGGCGTTCTCGCACACGTTGTAGAAGGGGCAGGAGACGGTGCGGAGCAGCGCCGACCAGAAGCCCGCTCCCGAGTTGCAGGCGTCCTGCACGGTGTTGAAGAGCGCGCCCGCGGCGTTGGCGATGAGCGCGTGGTCGTAGGTGAAGGCGGGAACGTACCCGGCGCCGCCCAGCGCGTGCGCCCAGGCGAGGAAGGTGGAGCAGACCATCCCGTTGTTCACCGAGGTGCCGGGCACCTGGTTCGCCTGCTCGATGTCCCGGTACTGGTAGAGCGAGTAGTTGACGGGCGCCCCGCCGCGCAGCTTGCGGGTGAGCCAGACCGAGCCGTCGGACTGCGACTGGACGGAGACCTGCGCCGTCCCCATCACGGCGCCGGCGATGGCCGCCGTCGCCGCCGGATCCCCCCACTGCCAGGCGGGCGTGATCTCCTCGCCCTGGAGGTCCGCGTACGCGCCGCCCAGGTCGATCTGCTCCACCCCGGGCGACCCGTACTGCAGCTGGCCGGCGTCCAGGGGGCGGGTGCAGACCGTAGGCCAGGGGCTCTGCGCCGGGGTCTTCATCTCCGCGTGGATGATCCCCGCCGTGCCCAGCGAGAGCATGCTGTGGGTGTAGTGCTCCCCGATGGCCACGATCACCGGGCGGATGGGCCCGCCGTTGCTCCGGCTCAGGACCACCGACCCATAGGGCGCGTTCCAGGAGGCGGGCACGTAGCCGCATCCTCCGCTCACCGTGGCCCGCTGGCCGGGCAAGGCGAACGCGCCGGAGTTGGTGAGCGCGCGGTTGCTGCCGCCCACCGGCGAGATGCCGTACAGCCAGAGCTTGAGCCCGCCAAGCTGCATGACCAGCTCCGGCCCGAAGGTGACGGCGAGGAAGTACCGGTAGGCGCCGGATCCCACCGCGCAGGCCTGCGCCACCGCCGGCTCGCTCGACTGGTTCGCCACCCCCGCCGTCACCCAGGTTCCGCTGCCCGCCGGCCCGCCGGCGTAGACGTGCACGGCGATGGACTGGGCGATGCCCGCCGCGCACGCCCACCCGCCGATGTACACCTGGTCGCCGGAGGTCCAGACGCCGTCGAGGTAGCCGCGCACCCCGTTGTCCGGGTAGCGCAGCGTGCGCGAGTTGCTCAACCCGGTGACCGCGTTGCGCAGGTTGGAGTACGCCCGCACGTCGATGAGCTGGCCGATCAGGGACTCCTCGCTGGCGGCGGAGAGGACGAGGCTGAAGCGCAGCCCGGTCGCGCCCGGCGCCCTGCAGGCGGAGGCCACCGCGGGCTCGCTGGGATTGCTCGCCCAGCCCATCGCCAGGGTGGTGTTGTTGCGCGGGTCGACGATCACCATCAGCACCGGCCGCGCCGATCCCACGTCGCAGGCCCAGCCGCTGACGTTGAACTGTCCCCCGCCCCACCAGCCACCGTCGATCCAGCCGATGGTCTGCGCCCGGCCAGCCCGGGCAAGGCCCGCCGCGACCATCAGGCAGGCGACGGCGGCAACGCGCGCGTGGCTTCGCATGACCCCTCCGGGAGCGAATGGCGCTCTCCGACCCTGATCCCCGGCGGGACCAAAGTCAAGACGGGGTCAGTCCTCGGCCTCGTCGTCCGCCGCCACCACCGCGGACTCGAACTTGAACTCCGTCATCCCCAGGGTGATCACGTCCCCGTTGCGCAGGAACCTTCGCGGGGTCTTCTTCCCGTTCACCAGCACCCCGTTCTTCGAGCCCAGGTCCACGATCTCGAACTTGTTCCCGTCGATGGCCACGCCCGCGTGCTTGCCGGAGACCGCCCCGTCGAGGATGCGGATGCTGTTCTCCGGCCCGCTCCCCAGCGAGACCACCTTGCCCACCAGCGGCCAGGTCTTCCCCTTGGGCCCCGCTCCCTTCTGCATGATCAGCCGCGCCTTGGCCGACTTGAGGCAGAAGAGGCAGACGTCCCACTCCGGCATCTGCGCCCGCTTGCACACCGGGCAGAAGCGGGTGGGCAGCGGCTTGGGCCGGGTGAGGACATAGATGGCGATCCCCGCCACCACCACCAGGAGGATGACGGCGGCGATGATCCCGATCTTCAGCCAGTCGGTGAAGGCCGGGGTGCGCACCAGGATGGAGGACTTGAGGGAGGTGCTGCTCCCCTCGTTCTCCATGGCGATCTCGATCTTGTGGTCCTTGCCGTCGTGGCCCAGGCGGGTCTTCCACTGGACGACGTACATCTTGTTGATGAAGTCCTTGATCACCGTCAGGGACTTGTTGATGTCGTCGACGTTGGGCGCCGGCCGGTAGGTACCCCCGCTGCGCCGGGCGATCATCTCCAGATTGGAGAGCGAGTCCTGGTCCAGCTCGGAGTGGGCCACCGCGTGGATGGGGATGCGGCGCTTGCCGGCGTCGCTGATCACCTTCTCCACGTCGGTGGCGCTGCCGTTGTCGCGGCCGTCGGAGATGACGATGATCGCCTTGGGCGCGGGCAACAGGGTGGGCGACGCCCCGGCCTTGCCCGGCGAGGCGGCGGCGGCGAAGAGCTGGATGGCCTGCGCCAGCCCGTCGTAGAGGAGGAAGGAGCGGCCGGTGAAGGTGACCTTGGCCGCCTTGCCCGCCACGTCCCCTTTGTCCTCGGAGAAGGGGGCCAGCGTCTCCGCCGTCTCGCCGTAGTCGACCACCGCCACCTGGTCCTTCTCGCCCAGGCCGTTGACGAAGGCGGAGACCGCCTTCTTGATGTCCTCCTGGATGGGGAGCATGGCGCCGGAGGCCTGGATCACCACCACGATGGAGGCGCCGGTCTGCGCCGCCTCCAGCGAATCCACCTTCTCGATCTTCGAGCTGTCGTTCCCTCCGCTCTCGTAGACCTTGAACAGGTCTTGCGACAGCCCCTGGATGGGGGAACCGCTGGCCCCGATCACGTTCACGTAGGCCCGGGCGTGGGGCCACTTCTTCTGCGTCACCTCCACCTGCTGGATGGAGAGCTGGGCGCCCGCGGCCAGCGCGGCCCAGGGCGCGCAGAGGGCGGCGAGGCCTGTCCAGAGTCGGGTCTTCACGGAGGTCCTTACTCGCGCTTCTCCCGCATCGCGCGGCACTTGAACTCGAACTCGATGTCCCCCAGCTTGACGATGTCGTTGTCGATCAGGTCGTGCTTCTGCACCTTCTCGTCGTTGACGAAGGTGCCGTTGGAGCTGTCCAGGTCGGCGATCTGGAACTCGCCCCCTTCGTAGCGCACGGTGGCGTGCTTGCGGGAGATCTTCTTGTCGGTGAGGACGATGTCGCAGTCGGCGGCGGTGCCCAGCACGTTCTTGCCCACCCGCAGGCGGAAGTCCTCGCCCTTGTGCTGGCCGTTGAGGGCCACGATCCAGCCGCACACCTCCCGGCTCTTGTCCTGCGACCCGCGGCCCTTCTCCCCGCCGATCTCGGCGATGTTCAGCATCGCAGTCCCCTGGCCGGCCGAAGGGAGGGGGATGGAAGGGCCGCCCATCGCCTGCTGCATCTCCAGGCAGTAGGGGCAGGTGTCCCAGCTGGGGTGCATGACGTGGCCGTTGGGGCAGACCTTGCCCTGCTGCTTCTCCCCCTTCTTCAGGAAGGGGAGGACGCGATCGAGGATGGCGAGGAACGACACGAAGTTCTCCTCCTCAGGCGGGCTGGTAGAACCAGAGCTGGAACATGTTGATGTCGCGCTCGGCGGAGACGGCCTTGGCGCCCATCTCCAGGGTGTCGTTGGTGACGAAGGTGCCGGGGACGAGGAAGTAGTGGTTGCGCCAGCGGTGCTTTCTGTCCGCCTCGGTCACCTTCCACTGCCCCACCTTCTTCCCGTCGACGCTGATGTCGCAGATCTGCTCGCCGAGGATGGCGTCGAAGCGCTTGATGACGATCAGGTCCTTGCCGGGCTTGAGGTTGTGCACCTGCCACTTCGCCTCGCCCCCGATGTAGGCCACCCCCGAGTCGGAGACCGACTCCTTGTCGGGATAGGTGAAGGTCTGGCGGCTCTTCCACATGTCCTTCTGCCCCTCGATGCGGAACTTGTGCGCCTTCTCCGACTCGTCGTTCACCAGCTGCAGGTGGTCGACGCGCACGAAGTTGGACCCGTCGATGTTCAGCTCCTCGGGGAACTCGCGCGAGCGGATGACCACGTCCTTCCAGGTGATCTGCTCCCCCTTGACGTCCTTGCGCGCCGAGGGGGCCAGCTTCTCCTTCACCACCGGGGTGAGGGCCTGGTTGCTGGCGTTGAGGAAGCGGGCGATGCCCATGCAGCCGTCGGCGTCCCGCGGCCGGTCGCGCACCACCTTGGTGAGCGCCTCCAGCGACTTCTTGTACTCGGCGAACCCCTTGCGCGCCGCCACCTGGGGGAAGTCCTTCTCGATCGCCTCCACCATCTCCCGCTCCAGCTCCACCACGCCGGTGAGCACGTCGGCCAGGTTGAAGGGGCCCACCGCGTTGGCGCTGTTCAGCATCTCCGCCGAGAGCACCGCGTTGCGCAAGTGGTTGGCGGGGAGCACGCCCATCTTGCAGAGGAGCTGGGTGAGGGCCGCCTTCTCGGAGAGGCCGTTGGCCACCTCCACCCGCAGCTGCGGCGAGGCGTGGCCGCCGGCGTACCCGGCGATGGGCACGTAGCGCAGGTCGATCTCCCCCGGACCGGGCACCCGCGGGTCGAGGGCGTCGCGGATCTCCCGTACCCCCTCCTCCAGGCGCACCCGCCCCAGCTCCACCGCCTCCACCCCGTCGGGCTCGCGGGCCATCACCTCGATCTTCACCTTCTCCTCGATGCGCCGGTGGCCCTTGAAGCGCGGGTTCTCCTTGTAGGCGATGAAGTCGGTGGGCTCCTCGAAGTACTTGATGGCCACGTAGACCGTCTGGGGGAGCTTGAGCTTGTCGGCCTCGATCACCTTCACCGCCGGGTCGCGCAGCACCAGCTCGTTGCCCTTGCCGTCGATGCCGTAGCCCGGCGCCACCTCGAAGGAGAGGTCCCCGCGCCCCCGGGCCGAGACCCGCAGCCCGCCCGCCGCCACCGGGACCACGCCCGGGGTGTGCAACACGCGGTTGTGCAGGCGCCGCTTCTCCAGGTGGTATCCCTCCGCCGCGTTCCAGTCTTCGTCGGTGGTGAAGAACCCCTCGAAGAAGTTGATGCGCTTGAAGTTGCCCTGCTCCGCCATTGCATCCTCCGAACCGTGCGGCCCTTCCAGAAGAAGACCGAAGGGCAGGTGGTGTCAAACCTTTCTCAGGGCTGCCTGCGCCCCAGCGCCAGCTTCTGCAGCTCCTCGTCCTGGGTGGCGGGCAGGTCCTGAAGCCCCCCGATCCGCGCGTCCACCCCGATGCGCCCGGTCTTGCCCACGTGCAGGTAGGGGACGGCCTCCCAGGTGGGCTCCGCCTGCTGGAAGACCAGGGCGTAGTGCGCGTGCGCCGGCTTCTCCGTCTCCACCAGCGCCTGCACCGTGCGCAGCCGCTCCCGGGAGATGCCCGCCTTCTCCTCGGGCAGCTCGACGGTGAAGCACTGGCTGACGAACACCGGCGGGGAGAGAACGGTGTCCTTGCCGATGGTGCTCGACCGGCCGATCACCAGGCCGGGATAGGGCCACTCCCCTTCGTGGATCTCCGCCTTCACGTCCGCGAACAGGCGCAGGGCCAGCTTCAGCCCCTCGGCGGTGCCCCGCTTGCGGTACAGCTCGGGGATGCGCTGGACGACCTCCCGGCGCTTCTCCTCGTCCCATCCCTCGAGCAAGGGCATGGCCAGCCAGGAAGCCAGCCAGGGCAGCCAGCGCGCCTCGGTGATGCGGGGATCGAAGAGCTCGTGGACGAATTCCAGGTTCTCTTCCACCCCGCTGGTGAGGTGGGCGGAGATGAGGAGGAAGCGCTGGAGGAAGTCGGCGTTCTCCTCGTCGGCGTCCTGGTAGATGCCGGGGAGGTAGTTGATCCAGGGCCGGCTGGCGATCTCCACCTTGATCACCCGCGAGCCCGCGATCTCGTCGCCCGGCTCGGGATACTGGCGGGTGACCGTCAGCGCCTTCTGCGGCGAGTCCACCAGCTTGAACTCCACCGTGGCCTGCGCGCGCCGGCGGGCCAGCCGCCGGGCCTGGCCCAGGGGGAGCCCGAGGAGGGAAGGAGCGACGCCGGGAGTGTCGAAGGTCTGCTCGGCCATGGCTCACCCGCGGTCGTAGATCTCCGCCCCGATGAGCTGGGGCAGCTCGTCCTCCGAGAGCTTGAGCATCTCCACCCGCAGCCGCCGGCTCTCGTCGATGATCACCAGGTCGGTGATCCGGTCGACGCCGTCCACCCCTTCCACCACCGGGTAGAGGTCGGCCTTCCCCACCGCCCGGCCGAAGGGCCAGCCGTCCCCCTTGGGCCCGCCGTGGAGCGGGTTGAGCAGCTTCTTCACCTTCTCCTTCACGTCGGCCTTCACCCGGTCGGCGGTGGCGCCGGGCTTGAGGGAGACGGTCAGCTCCAGGGAGACCGGCACCAGCCGGGGCTTGCCCACGTTCACCCGGGCGGTGATCAACCGCCGCTTGTCGATGTAGCTCGCCACCCGGTCGATCAGGTCGCGCGAAGGCACCGCCCGGGCGTCGCCGTTCTCCCGCTCGGCCTTGGGCACGAGCAAGAGCGAGATGCTCCCGTCCGACGCCTGGACGCAGCGGGCGCGGGCCACCCGCCGGGAGGCGGAGAGGGCCAGGGACTCGTAGTCCTCGGCGGTGATGGCCCGGTCGCGGTTCTTGATGGCGTAGGTGCCGCGCCGCTTGGCCTCCTCGATGGTTTCCGGGTCGGCCCCGCCCTGGGCGGGGAAGGGATTCGTGACCCCCTGCACGAAAGCCACGCTCTGCTTGAGCACCGTCAGGGTGTTGGCCCCCACGTTGCCGGCCACGCCGCCGCCCAGCCGGTACTCGCACTTGACGGAGTCGCGGGCCGCGGGCGGCACCCAGCCCTTGCGGCCGTCCCCAAAAGAAACCTCCCCCTGGATGGGATCGCAGACGTAGTGCCGCGACCCGGGCATGCTGTCGAAGAGGTTCTCCACCTCGTGCCAGCGCACCCAGGTGCCCCCGCCGTCCTCGTCGGGCCGGATGGCTTCCGGGCCTTCCTCCGCCTCGATGGTCTTGCGGTCGTTGGCGCCAGGCGCGTCGGGCTCCAGCACCCAGACCTGGGGACCGGCGAGGATGGGCGAGTTGGCCAGCTTGAAGCTCTGGTCGATGGAGCCGTCGCTGGAGCCGATGATCTCCTCCACCGTGACGCCGTTCACCGCGTCTACCGCGTTCACCAGCACCGCGCGCAGGACCGGCGGCAGATCGTAGCTGCCGCTCTCCAGCCGCGCCCGCAGCCAGAAGGCCTCGGTGTCGAAGACGGCGCGCTTCTCGAAAGCGCGCGGGCCGGTGAAGGTCAGGTACCCGGAACGGGTGAACCCGTCCGTGTAGTCGTGGGGCAAGAGGTCCGTCCAGCGGGCGCCGTCCCAGGCCTCCCAGACCACCCGCGGGCCCTTCTGCACCCGCTCGTCCTCGGCCGCGCCCGGAGGCGGGCCGCCCAGTTGCTGGCCCCCGCCCGCCGCCGAGGAGTCGTCCAGCTCGAAGTAGAGGTGCAGGGTGCGCTGGGGAAGGCGGTCGTCGAAGCCCAGGTAGAAGGCCGGGGTCTCGTCCTGGTCGGGGAGGAAGGGCTGGAAGTAGACGTAGGGGGTGTTCAGGTCGTCGGTGTGATCGCGGTACTGGAAGTCGTTGAAGCTGATGCAGTGCGCGACCGGCTTGGGCTCGCGCACGTACTTGAAGACCAGTGACTTGAGGCAGGGCGGCTGCAGCGGCCGGTCCTCCTTGAACACCCAGTTCTGCCCCTGAAGCTCGTAGGAGCCGGGGGCGCCGTAGTTGCCGGCGTTGATCCGCGCGCGGATCCAGAAGCTCTTCTGCCCGCCCACCTCGGTCTCCACCAGGTCGGCCGGCCGGTCGAAGCTCAGGGCCCCGCTTCTGGTAAAGGCCCCGCTGGAGTCGAGGAAGTTGAAGCTCCCCTGCGGGCCGGAGACGCCCATGGGGGAGGTCTTCCCCAGCTCCGCCCACTTGCGGCCGTTCCAGTATTCCCAGGCCACCACCAGATCGGGGCTGCCTTCGGGGCTGGGCACCACCGACGGCTCCACCAGCTGGGCCTCGATGCGGATGCGGGCCTCGGGAGCGGAGAACAGCTCCTTGTGGCCGAGGTAGAGGGCGCAGTCGAACTTCGGCTCCTCGCCGAAGGGGTGGAAGCTCTTCCCCTGGTCCACCGGGAGGAAGATGTAGTTGCCGATGTTGACGAAGGAGCTCTCGGGGGCGATGCCTTCGCCCAGGATCTCCACCCGCAAGGAGACGCTGTCGAGCTGCACCGCGGCGGGGTCCTTGAGGGGCTCGGCCAGCTTCCCCCGCAGCCAGAAGGACTCCACCCCGTTGACGATCTGCTTCTCGATCCCGGGATGGCTGCCGAAGCTCAAGCGGCGGGCGTCGCTCTCCGCCCGGTTCACGGTCATGTCCCGCCAGCGCTTGCCGTCGAAGTACTGCCACTCGGTGACGGTGGGCACCCTGGGGCCAGAGGAGCCGGGCATGGCCTCGAAGAAGAGGTCCACCGCTGCCTCCTCGTTGAAGGCGTTCAGCCGGTCGTCGCCCAGGTAGAGGAAGCGCTCCACCTCCTGCACGCCGGCGAAGAGCGCCTCCCGGGCGTCGCCCGAGGCCAGCGCCTCGGTGTGGTCGGCCACCGTGGCCCGGTGGCTGCTCACCGCCCGCACCACGTGCACCGGGAGCAGGGTGATGTCGCGCAGGGTCTCGAAGGTGACCGGCTCGGCGCCGCCGGCCTGCAGGGTGGCCACCTGGGTACCCTTCTTCACCAGAAGCTCGCCCTCCGCCCCTTCGCTGGGGGTGAGCTCCAGCACCGCCCGGGCCGGCTCGGGCGGCTTGAGGCGCACGCCGATCAGGTCGAGGAAGGCGAGGAAGTTCTTCTCCGGCACCTTGTTCAGCCGGTAGATGACCATCTCCGTCATCCAGGCGTAGAGCTCGAGCAGGGTGATGCCCGGGTCGCTGGAGTTGTGGTTGGTCCACTCCGGGCAGTAGCGGGGGATGAGGCGCACGGCCTCGTCCACGATCTGCTTCCAGGAGCGGTCGTCGAGATTGGGGACCGGCAGGGACATGGTGGAGCTCCGGCTAGCTGCCCGTCAGGTAGAAGGGGAAGACCAGGTTGTGGATGCTGTTGGTGGCCCGGATCTCGTAGCGCACGTCCACCAGGATCCGCTCCGCGCTGTCCGGATCGGGCAGGGCCTCGACCTCGATCTTGCGGATGCGGAACTCGTGCTTGGCCAGCGCCTCCTCCACGTGGTGCCCGACCAGCGTCTGGGTGGCGGTGTTGTTGGGGGAGAAGACGAAGTCGTGCACCCGGCAGCCCCAGTCGGGGCGCATCTGCCGCTC
>Ga0335085_10013107_pt1 | contig 12165 bp, 8 predicted proteins | sample Lox_Sample_45_FD_206712 | JGI IMG/M metagenome (GOLD analysis project Ga0335085, IMG submission 206712) | Soil microbial communities from Loxahatchee National Wildlife Refuge, Florida, United States - Lox_Sample_4.5 | ecosystem: Environmental > Terrestrial > Soil > Wetlands | place: USA: Florida...
ACGGCTCGGTCCGGTAATTCACCCCCGTCAAGCCCGCGATCTGCTGGATGTAGGGCATGAAGGCCGTCCCGATGATGTTGTCCTCGTCCTGGAAGAACAACGAGGCGTCCCGGAAGTCCGAACGATGCGCGTTCTCCGGAATCGACCGGTCCACGAGCACATCCGCCTCCCAGGCGTTCTTCAGCGTCACATCCTCTCCCGTCTTCGGGTCCCGGTACTTCGAACCCTTCGGGCCCACGATGATCGCCCCGAACAGCCCGTCCCTCACGTTGTTGATGAAATTGCCCCAGTCCCACACCAAGGCCGCCGTCTCCCCGTACTGCGGGGGCGCGTAGAAGGTGTAGGTCCGGCTCTGCCCCGGGCCGATCGTCTGATCCCCCGGGTTGTTCCCCACGTTCACCCCCTGCGAATCCTTGGGATCGAACGCCAGCATGTCCGCCGAGAACGACGCCCGGCTCCCCTTCATCTCGTTCTTCAGATTGATCTTGATGCAATCCCCCACGTTCACGTGCAGGGTCAGGGGCATGGGCATGGCCCCGCCCTCCGCCACCTTCGACTTCTCCCCTTCGAGCATGTAGATCTTGCCCGTCGGGTTGGCGACCTGGAGCTTGCGGTCGAAATCCACGTCGATCGTGTCCGGGGCGTTCGGGTTGTACTTCAAGGCCCGGTCCGCCGCGATCACGTTGAAGGTCTTGACCGGCGCATCCGCCGGGCAGACCGACTTCGCCGAGGCCGGGATCTCATCCCGTCCCGGGAGTTTCTGCAGATCCGGCACCTCTTTATCCAAGACCCGGATGATCCCCCAGCTCCCCTCCGATAGATGGGAGGCCCGGCCGTTATAATGGAGGTAATCCCCGGCCATCTGTTGCGGCCCGCCGGCCCTGGTGACCAGGTCGTAGCGCTCGGCGATCCCGACGTGGTGCGCGTTCCTGAAGTCGGAATGTTCCGCGTAACGCTCCGTCCGGAAGGCATGGCCGGCGATGTGCCAGGTGTGCGTCTCATTCATTAAGGTGTGCAACAGACGAAAGACAATGGTATCACCGAGATACGCCCTAAGCAGAGGGGTGCTCGGATCCTGATAGACCCTGCTTGAGAATACCATCGACGGCTCCGGCTTGAAATTCAGCCGTCTCGAGATCGACTCGGCACGGAAGTTCAATCCGCCTCCGGTGGTATGGGTCCCGCCGTTGAGCATCGGGATAGCCACTTTGTCCAGATCATACGGCATCTTGAACGAGAGGGTCTGTCCGGCATCGATCGATGCCTGAACCGTCTGACCCGGCGGATTTCCCGCCGTCACGACCTGTGCGGTCGTCGGCACCGTGTCATGCGGCATCACCACCATCTCCCGGAAGCTGCCGTTCACCCCGTATCCGATCGGCTCGGTCGAGTGGATGTCCGCGATCGGGCCGCTTCGGATTTCCTTTCCGGTTTTCGGGTCGTGGTATGTCGAACCGGCCGGCTCCACGATCATCGCCCCCACGCCGCCGTGCGGCCAAGTTGTCGCGCCAAAGGCATGGTCATGCCAGAAGACCGTGCCGACATCGGAGTCCACCCACATCCGGTACCGGACATACTCCACCGAGGCGATCTCGTTCTTCTTGTGATCGAATCGCAACGGTTCGGTAAAGGTCACGGTGTCCCCTTTGATTTCCTTGATCCACAGGACCTCCGAGGTCTTCACCTGCTGCATGCCGATCATCAGGTCGGTGCCCACATGGAAGGGCGTGGCCCCCTCCACCATCTTGATCTTGATGGCGGTCGCCCCGGCCTTGACATCCTCGGTCAGGGTGGCATTCATCGGCGGCGGAAGTCCCTTCTGGACCTTTTTCTCCAATTCGGTGAAGGGCCGGACCGACTGCTCGTAGGAGAAGCCGGTGATCACGCCGTCGGAGGCCTGGTTGTCGAACTGGATAAAGTGGGGATGGATATTGATCTTCGACATCTGGAAGTTCGTCGTGTCGTTGTCATCCCACTCGCTTTTCAAGATCACGTCGACGCAATCGTAGACGCTCGACCGATAAACCAGGGGAATCGTCTTGTCCCCCCCGGGGTTGGCCTTAACCTCGGCCTCCTCCTCCTGAAGAACAAAGAGGGTCCCGTGGGGATCGATGACCGGCTTCTCCTTTCCGAGCGCCTTAGTCAGCTGTATTGGCGTTTGGATGAAATGGATCGTGTATTGCTTTCTCCCCGCGTTGGAAGGACAGAGACTCCACCGACCCTGTTCTCCCGGCTTGGCGGGCTGGTTCGTTTCCTGGCCGATAGCCCCCTTGCTTCCCGGATCGGTCGGCAAGGCTCCGTTGTCCTTGTCCATATGGATCGGCTCCAACCACGGCGCGGGGCCGTGATGGCGGGCGAAGGGAACCCGCTTCCCGAAGTGCGGCTTGAAATGCGGCCAGGCCAATTTTCCCGTCTTCTCATCAAACAGCAAGGGCGGCCGCTTCCCCGGTATCGGCGATTTGTACTTCGGCCAAGGGAAGGTGCCTGTCACTTCCGGCTCGCCCATCGCCTTGTTCCCGTCCCAGGTCCAGTCCCACACCGTCGCGTCGTAGGCCACGATCTGGCCCTTCTCGTCCGAGGTATGGCCCGGCTGACCCGCCGGAGGCAACATCATCTTCACCCAGTCCTTGATGGAGATTTCCGGAATCGGCTTCGACCAATCCGACTTGCTCGCCGTAATGTGCCACTTCTTGTCGTACCAGTCCATCGTCTTATTGATCAGTTTGTCCGATGTTACGGCCGGCTTCATCCGCCCTTTCCGGTCGGGTAGCTCCTGCAAGGGCGGCATGATGTCGGTACTGCCGAAGGGATAGTTCCCGGTCTGCAGCGTGTTGTAGACCCGCCAGTAACCCCACATCCCGGCGACGTAATGGTGCGCCACGTGGCAGTGGAACAGGAAATCGCCCGCCAGTTGCTGGCAAAGGCCGGAACCGCACTCCGTCTGGAGGTCGAGAACTTCGGAAGGACCGATCACCTGGACATCCACGCGGTCGGAGGTGGTCCGGACCTCCGGGAACTTCACCGGGCCGTTCGCGGCCGCATTCATGATGAAGTCGGCCTTCCCGTCCGCTTTGGGCTGGCGGAGCCAGCGGATCGTTCCTCCGTGCGGATGGTGGGAATGAAACACCTCGCCGCCCCCGTGCACCAACCGGAATTTGGCCGGATCGCCCATGTAAGACCGCGGAATGGTCGTCGGAACGTCCCCAAAGGTGTAGGAGCTGTAGCCCAACGATTCATCCTCGATATGGAAATATTTCTCCTGTTGCGCGAGGTTGTTGATCCCGAACGGCTCGCTGCGGTAATTGATCGCCCGCGCCGAGGGACGGTAGGCGTCGGTATTGGGGTCCCGCTGGGGAATCATCTCCCCGTTCCGGTTCAAGGGCCGGAAGGACTCGTCCCCGATCTCATGATAGATGATGACGAACTCCCGGAAGTCGGGCGCGTTGGGCTGGTCGATCATGACTTCCCAACCGCTTTTTGTTTCCTTTCCGGTGATCGGGTCCAGGTAGCGCGACCCCATCGGCTCGACGATGAAGGTCCCGATCATTCCGAGGCTCGCCTGCTCGCGGCCGACGTGGCTGTGAAAGGTGTGCCCTCCCTCCTGCTCATCGGGTTGAATATACCATTCAAACACCTGGCTCTTTCCCGGTTTGACCAGCGAATCGGGATTGGCCATCGTGGCTGCCTGGCCGGTGGATTTGACGATCATGCTGGAACCGTGGATATGGATGCTGACATCATCGTCCTTCATTTGATTGCGGAGGGTGAGGATCACGCAGTCTCCCTGGTTCGCGCGGATATTGAGCGGCTGGATCATGTCGGTCTGAAGGCCGGTCGTGACCGCGCCGGGGTCATATCCCGGTTTTTTTCGAGCCTCCGTGTTGGCCTTCTCCTCGGCCCGAACTTTTTCGAGATTCCCGGTCAGAACATACATGTACCCGGGAAAATAGTCCAACCACTGATTGATCGTGATCTCGACATTGATCGCGGAAACGTCAAACTCTTTAACGGGGGCGTTCGCCGGGCAATGGCCCCCAGACGTAACGCTTTCGCTGGCCGGGGCCGGGCCGAGGAAATAGCTCCGATCCATTTGTTGCATCGTGGCCATATCGGAGAAAGGCCCCGAACCGCCCGGGTGCCCCGAATGATCATTCGGCTCCATGGAAGCCATTCCGGGCATCGACCCCGCGCCGCGGGTCTCCGAGGCCTGCTCGGGGCCCCCCTTGGCGATCTCCTCCATCAGCTTCTGCATCGCCGCGTTCACCTGGTCTTCGTGACCGGTATGTCCCTCCGCGGCGTCCTCCCGGGCGATCTGGTCTTTAAACTTAGCCTGCCATCCGGGTGTCGTTCCGCTCTGCGAATCCGGCGCACCCGGCTGCGTGTATCCGGTCTCTGCGCTGAGGGCAACGCTTTTGATAGAGAACGTCAGCAATAGAGCCAACAGTCCCCTAAAAAGAATTCTTCGATTTTTCATGGCGCTTTCTCCCGTGTTTTTTCCCAAGGATTGTTATTCTTTAATGGAGGGTGTTTGAACCCGTTCTTTCAGATTTGATCGTTCTCTGCGGAGTATATTCATGGAAAACCTTGCGGCGATAATACCCCCTTACATGCCCGCATTCCAACGCATGAAGTCTAACCCTTAAGTATTAATCCAACCGTGCAGGGCTCCTATTTACACCCAAAGAACAAACTTGTCAAGGCTAAATTTCGGAGCGGCTTCAATCAAGGATTAGGGAGAACCCACCCTGACCGTGACACGGCTAGATTTTACCTCTGGGAGATCTACCGACATGATGTAAGAATCCGACGCCACATCAACGGTTTGGCGCGGTTCAATATATTTGTTGGCGACGTTTCGGGCCAGGGGAACCCCGCCGCCGTCCAGCAGATCATAATAGACATAGACCCTTTTACGGACCTCCGAATTGTTCCGAACCGTCGCCTTCCAGACAAACTTGGTTTTGCCGATCCGCTCCCAAACCGTGCTCGGATGCCATTCATGTTTCAACACCTGGATGGCGGATGCGTCGTGATCAAACGCAAACGGTGGGCTTCCTTCCCCGAGGGCCATCCCCGCCGATAGAAGAATGAAAAGAATCCAGGCGACCCGTTCACGCATTTGCTTACGGCTTTCCTTCGATCTTTTCGTTCCCCATTCCAAAGGGCAGTTTCTTTTCTTTCGGGGTGGACAGTTGCCTATAGAGCGTCTGAAACTGTTCCGTCGAAAGGGCCGGGTCGGTCAACCGCGTCAGATCCTCCGGCCCGATCGGGATCCAGGCCAGCTCGGCGACATCGGTCGTACCGATCATGATCCAATGGTGGGGAAGGATGTCCTGGCGGATCACCCGGTCCAGTTTTCCGTTATATTTAATGGCCTCGCGGATCGCCGTCCGGGCTTGTCCGGCCGTGACGCATTTGCCAATCCCGATATTGGCGGGAGGATCCAGAAACGGGAAAAACTTAAGCCGGACCTTCATTCCGCTCGTGTCCGAGCCGAGGGCCTGCTTGATCTCGGCGGCCCGGTCCTTCCATTTATGGGCCAGAACGATCTCGATTGTCGTCGCTTGTCCCCGGTTCTCCTGTGCATTGCAATCGTAGACTATTTCGGCCCCAAGGGCATCCGCCCGAATCGATAACGGGACAACGAGAGACAGGACGCACGGGAGGATGGCCCGGAATAGGACCTCTTTCTTTGGAATAGCCGCCGTCATTTCGGCGACGCTTTGGGTTGATCTTTGGACTTCAATTGATCGAGATACCTCCGGGCCTGTTCGTTTTTCGGATCAAGCTCCAGGACGCGTTGGAAGGCCTGGACGGCCAAGTCCTTCAACTGTTCCTTATCGTCCGAATCCTTCAAGGACTCCCCCAGCATGATCTGGGACTCGCCGAGGGCCATGAAGACGGCCGGGGACTCCTGCCGGACCAGAGACAGCATCGAATACTCCCGCACTGCATCGGCATACTGTTTGCGTTGATAATAGGTCCGGGCCAGTTGCTCGCGGGCGTCGGATTCGTTCGGATCGTCCTCCAGGATCGCCTGCCACTGTTTCATGGCCTTGGTAATCTCGCCTTTTTTTTCATAAACGATGCTGATGTTGTAGCGCACCTCGGTGAGCGAGGGATCGATTCGAAGGGCTTCTTCATACTCCTTCTCGGCACTCGCATAATCTTTCTTCTTCAGGTACAGGTTCCCGAGGCCGGCATGGACCACGGCCACCTTCGGCGACAATCGATTGGCCTCCCGGTAGGTCTTCAATGCCTCCTCGTCCTTCCCCTGCCGGTAATAAACATGCCCGAGAGAGATCCAGGCATGTTCGTCCTTGGGCGCCAGCCGGGTGGCCCGCTGGAACTCCCGGGCGGCGTCATCGAAGGATTGGCTTTGGAGGTAAAGCCGTCCCAGCCAGTAATGCATGGCGGGACTGTCGGGAAATTCGCGGGTCAATCCCTTGTAAACCTCGATCGCCTTCAGACCCTGCCGCGTCGCAAGATAGGTCGTGAAGAGGGCCTGGTGATAGCGGGAATTCTCCGGACTCAGCCGAACGGCCTTCGTCAATTTGTCGATCGCTTCATCGAAGCGTCGTTGGTTGTTGAGATCCACCCCCTCGTCGAAGTAGGCCTTGCCCGGGTCCTCGGGTGTCGCCGCCCGGACCGCCGTGGAATATAAAAGGAGGGCCAACGCCAGAAGGCCGATTCCCGGCCCTATCATCCCCAACTTCATCGCTTACACTCCGTGATGACCAAAAACCGGATTTTACACCGGAGCCGACAAAAAGACAACCGGCGGGCCCCTGCAAGATTTCCTCACCTATAAACGACAGATCTTTTGCCGCCGATCGCCATTTGTTATAAAATAGGGCCCGTATGATAAACGGTCGATTCATAATTTCAATATCAGGACTGGCCGTGATGCTCCTGGCTCCATGGGCGTTCGGCCCGGCCGCCCGGGCCGATCAAAATAGCGGGACGCTTAAAGGAGAAGTCCTGATCAATGCGGCGCCGGCCGCGGGCGCCGTGGTTTATCTTCAACCCCAGGGAAATCGGCCGTCCGAACCGGCCCCGCGAGAAGTGACGATTATCCAGGAACAGTTGCGCTTCAAACCCTCCTTCAGCGTCGTCCCGGCGGGGACCACCGTCCGGTTCGAAAATCGCGACGATGAAATTCATAACATCTATTCCAAATCGGGGGCCAACCGCTTTGACACCGGAGCCCATCTGCCCGGCACGGCGAAAAAAGTGACTTTAAAGGAACCGGGCGCCGTCCCGTTGCGATGTCGGACGCACCAAAACATGCGCGGGCTCATCTTCGTGTCCCCGTCGCCCTACTTTTCCGTCACCGATGACCGCGGGGAATTTGAGATCCGGAACGTCCCGGTCGGGTCCTACCGAATCGAAGCCTGGCATCCCCGACTGACCGCGGAGGAGAGCGCACGGGGCGCGCAGGTCTTGAAGGTGGACGCCGGTCCGAAGGTCCTGCAGCTGCGGTTCGACGCGAAGGCCCCCAGCGGGACCGACCTGACGGAAACCGCCGGGCAGGACTGGACCTCGGTCGTGGAGCAGATTCATGCGGAGTTGGAGCGGGCGATCAGTCTGTGGAAAAAGGGGAACCGTACCGCTGCGACCTCGACGGTGATGAGTGCCATGTCGAAACTCTACGGGGAATCCGGACTGCGGGAAAAGATCGCTCAAACGATCGGACCGGATCGGGCCCTGGAACAGGAGCGGCGTCTCGACTCGATCCGAAAACAGGTCCAGGGAGTCGGCGGAACGGAACCCGTGACCGAAGAGGCTCTTCAGCGGGAGTCCGGTCTATTAATCGACGGATTGACGGAGGATGTCAAAAAAATCACGGCACCTTGAACTCTATTCAAACCCGATGACCTTTATCACTGCCCGATTCGGAACTTTTCCTGCGTTTCATAATGCGGCCGCTTCACCGTGCTTGAATCAAACTCGAAATCGAGCGAGGCGCCTCTATTGGGAGAAACCGTGATTTCCCGCTCAATCGGCTTGAAATGAGGACGCCAGGCGACTACTTTATAAGTTCCCGGCGGCAATTGGTCGATCGTGAATTTTCCGTCGCCGTCCGTGAGGGCGTAGTAAGGATTGTCCACGGCATAACCCCAGGTCTGCATGAACTCGTGCATCCCGCAGATCATCTGGTATATTTTCTTATGCTTCTCAAACTTGATGGGAAAGGTTCCGGTGGAGTTCGGAGGGTTTGGAACCGTTAGAAGCAAATTCCCCTTTTCGCTCTGATAAAGCTGCGCGTTGTGGATGATCGGGTCTTCGTTTTTCATCACAAAGCTTCCGTTGTGTTGCACGATGCTGACGAAGGGCAAGAACTCGCAATCCCTCGCCACGAGGTTGGCCACAATGGGCTTGAACGGCTTTCCCCGCTTTACCTCCTCCACGGCCACCACGACGTCCTTCATTCCGCCGTCGGCCGCAACATTGAACTCGCTGATCCGGACGTTGCCCTGGCCGTCCGAGATGGCCTTGTTCTTGTTGCAATAAGGACCGAAGGGATAAAGGGCGAGGGGGAAGATGCGGGGTTCCGGAACGGCGCCCTTCAATGTGACCTTCCCGGAGAGGGTTCCTCCATTGGTCACAACGGCCTCATCATAGGCCGCGGCAACGGAACTTCCAAAAATTCCCAGGGCGGCCGTGCCGATAAGTCCCGCACCCAGGACGAATATATATTTCATCGCCTGACTCTTCATAACCATCACTCCTCGCTGAAAAAGAAGGTGGCCTTCGTGTCCTGAATCTCCATCAAACGAACCACCTTCTCTAAAGATGCGCGTATGACCAGTACCTCCCGCCGTGAAAGGCTTTCCAACCCGTGAAGCAATTTCCCCTGCGCGGCGTCCGGACTTTTCTGCACAAGCTTTTTCCCCGCCTTCGTCAGGCTGATTTTGACCACGCGCCTGTCCTGATCCCCCCGGGACCGCTCCACGAACCCCTTATCCTCCAGCCGATCCACGACTCCGGAAACGGTGCTCATATGCAGATACATTTTCCGGCTCAACTCCCCCATAGAAAGCGGCCCTTCCGTATAAACGGTCCGGAGCGCCCAGAGTTGAGGACCGGTGACCCCGAACCTCTTTAGCACCGCCTCCGAGTATTGCTGGATGGCCTTGAAGATCCGCCGCAGGACCTGCATGATTTCGGAAACAGCCCGTTGTTTATTCATCCGCACCCCGAAGACGCGAATTTATTTTGTATGCATAACAATGTCTTATCGTAAACTATTTGCATGGTTCCGTCAATGAATTTTTTGTCCTAGGGGGGAGGCATTCAGGGCCTCTGAAGCTCGACGGCCGGCGGTTTTAGCGGAATCTTGTCGAGGGCCGTTTCAAGTCGGTAATTCTTTTGGAGATTGTAGAGAGGAATATGGACCTCCGAGGCGTCAAACTGGAAATTCAACGAGACCTTCCCGTCGGCCGGCACCGTCACCTTTTCCGCCTGAACTTTCATGTACGGATGCCAAGCGATGACATCGTAGGTGCCCGGGGGGAGATCCGGGATGCTAAAGGATCCATCCGGACCGGTCACGGCAAAATAGGGATTGCCGACCGCCATTCCCCACGACTGCATGAAGTCGTGGACCCCGCACTGGGTGCGGAAAATATAATGATTTTTTCGGAAGACGATTTCTTTCGTAGCGGTGGTTTCGGGAATCATCGGTTTATTGAACATCTCGAAGGTGTAATCATTCAGAAGGGTGTAAGCCTGGAGGTCATGGGTGACGGGATCCTTGTTCACGATCCGAATCGGATTTTGATTGCGAACAGGAATCACAAAAGGCCCGACCTGACAGGTCTGAAGCGAGATTTCAGGGGTGAAATCAAACTTCTTCCCCCGCGGGACCCCCACGACCGAAACCACAACATTCCGGAATCCGCCGTCGGGTGAAACCTGGAACTCCTTCAAAAGCCGGTTTCCCTTGCCGTCGGAGATCTGGGAGCAGAAATCGATGTTGGGGGAGAAGACCATATGAAAGATCCGGGCCGGGGGAGGCGTTCCGTTCAGAACCACCCTTCCCGAGATCGTCCCCCCCGATGTCACCTCGATTTCCTCATACCCCCAACCCGCTCCCGGCAGGCCCAGAACAAGGACTCCCAGGATAAAGGCCGCGGTTCTAAAATCTTTTAACGACCTCGATCGCACGGTCATTCATCCGTACAATACGGACCTTCACAACCCATGAGGTGGTGCTCGGGCTCGGCTTCGGGCCCCATCCTGAACTTATCCTGCCGTTCATAGATCGGCCGCTGGATTTTGGCCGAATCGAATTCAAAATTCACCGTGAGGTGGCCATTTGCCGGAACGGTTACTTCCTGCTCGACCGGTTTAAAGTGGGGGTGCCACGCCAGGAGACGATACGTCCCGGGCGGCAGTTGATCGATGGTAAAAAGCCCGTCCCGCTTCGTCCTCGCATAATACGGATTGTCGACCCTAAAACCCCAGCTCTGCATGAACTCGTGCATTCCGCAGATCATTTCCGAAATCCGCTTTCCGGGTTCAAAGTTCAAGACCCCGCCCCTCGGCTCGTTCGATACGGGCAAGGGAAAGTTTAAAATGATATTCCCCTTTTCGCTCTGGAAAACCTGCCCGTTGTGCACGATCGGATCTTTGTTCACCACCGAAATCGGCCGATGGTTTTCCAACACCATCACCAGCGGATGCGCATGGTGCAATTTCCCTCCTTCGGTGACCATGAACTGTTCGCTGTCCGGAACATCCGCCGGATGGAACATGCAGTTCACCGCCACCAACTCGTTCTTGATCGGGGGAAACGCCTTCCCGCGCTGGACCTGCTCGACGGCCACGATCGTGTCCTGCAAGCCCCCGTCCTTCGAGACGATGAACTCCTCGAGACGGAACAGTCCATGGCCGTCCGAAATCTTTTTGCAATACTCCCCGAATGGATAGAGCACCACCGGAAATACGCGCGGGGCCGGGAGGGCCCCTTTTAAGGTAACCTTTCCTGTAATGGTTCCCCCGTCGGTTACGGCAACCTCTTCATAACCCGAGGCCGAAGCCCTCTCATAAAATCCAGCCATCCCGAGCAGGACGACAGCGATCATCAAGGATAATAAACGTGCCATATCTCTTCCCTTCATTCACTGATTAACAGCTTAATTACCGGATTTATCATATCAAATTTCAAGCGACAGATCAAAAGATATTAAAATGAAGAGGGCGGGAGGCCGTTGCTTTCTCCTCCCGCCCCCCCTGTGCGAACATGCACCAGGACTTTTTATTTGCCTTTTTCCAGCATGGTAACCGGAACGGCATTTCCATCGGTCGGGAGTTCGGCCGTGCGGCCGCTCGCCTCCCCGCTGTTCAGCGGAAGGATCCGACGATCCCCGACGGGCAATACCCGCAGATAACCCCACTGCCCGGCCTGCGCATAGGGCATCCGGTGATTCTCCCAGACATAATCGCCGGGAATATGGAAGGGCCCGCCGGCGCCTTCCTTGATATACGCGTCAAGGTTCTCGGACCCGCCGAACTCCTCCGAGCTGAGCATATCGGCCCCTTCCATGTCCGGCTTGAGCGGGAATTCATGCCCTTCGATGCTGAAGATCTGGTTCTGCTCGTTGAAGGCCCCGAACACATGGATCCGGACCGGGTCCCCCGCATGCGCCAGGATCGTCGGCGTCACCGGCTCCGATTCCCCCGCCACGCAGGCCGTGAACATATTCCCCGGCTCGCAGCCCTTGTCCTCGCGATAGGACCACGGCTCGGTCCGGTAATTCACCCCCGTCAAGCCCGCGATCTGCTGGATGTAGGGCATGAAGGCCGTCCCGATGATGTTGTCCTCGTCCTGGAAGAACAACGAGGCGTCCCGGAAGTCCGAACGATGCGCGTTCTCCGGAATCGACCGGTCCACGAGCACATCCGCCTCCCAGGCGTTCTTCAGCGTCACATCCTCTCCCGTCTTCGGGTCCCGGTACTTCGAACCCTTCGGGCCCACGATGATCGCCCCGAACAGCCCGTCCCTCACGTTGTTGATGAAATTGCCCCAGTCCCACACCAAGGCCGCCGTCTCCCCGTACTGCGGGGGCGCGTAGAAGGTGTAGGTCCGGCTCTGCCCCGGGCCGATCGTCTGATCCCCCGGGTTGTTCCCCACGTTCACCCCCTGCGAATCCTTGGGAT
>Ga0335085_10013108_pt1 | contig 12163 bp, 9 predicted proteins | sample Lox_Sample_45_FD_206712 | JGI IMG/M metagenome (GOLD analysis project Ga0335085, IMG submission 206712) | Soil microbial communities from Loxahatchee National Wildlife Refuge, Florida, United States - Lox_Sample_4.5 | ecosystem: Environmental > Terrestrial > Soil > Wetlands | place: USA: Florida...
GTGCGCCGGGCGCGCTCGTGGTGGTGATGCTCACCGTCACCGGCGCCTGGTCCAAGGTACCGGCATCGGCCGGGCGGGTCAGCTTGACCAGCACCGGGATCGTCTCAGAGCCGACCGTCCCGGTCGCCACCGAGCCCACCGAGGTGATCACCCCCGGCGTGCTCGACCCGTCGGGCAGCGTGATCGACACCTTGTCGCCCTTCGCTACTTCCGACGTCATCGAGGTGCTCAGGTTGACTTGCACCTGGTGCTGGTCCGAGGTCGCCGCGATGATCTGCATGGCCGCCGGGCCGCCGAGGATGCCGGGCACCGTGCTGATCCGCAGCGCGGTCGGCTCGAACACCACCGAGCCCAGGGGCAGCGACCCCGCCGGGTCCGGCACCCCGAGGTGCTTCTCCAGCGCCTGCACGGCGGCGCTGGTCTCCCACGAGTAGTACTTCCAGCCCAGAGCCTCGATGTCGGTCTTGCTGGCATAGCCGAGGTCGACCAGGTCGTGGTTGAGCTGCGTGACGTCCTCGCCCGTGGTCCCTTCGGCTATGTTCTCCCAGGCCGGGAAGGTGCCGTAGAGCAGTACGACCGGGCTGCCGTTGTCGACCCGGTACAGTGCCTGTCCCTGCCTGACCACCTGCCCTGGTGACGGCAGCCAGGTCAGCGTGCCGTTTCCCTTCCCTGTCACCGTGTACGTCCCGGCGTATCCCAGCGTCGCGTTCTCCTGAGTGGTCGCCGTGATGTCCTCCCGCGTCACGGCCGATGTCGCCGGGGGCGGCGCGCCCGTATTCCCGCTGGACGTGCTGCCCGGCCGGAACGCACCCGCCGACCACGCTGCCGCCAGGCCGCCGACCACCAGGACAACCAGCGAGCCCGCTATCACCCCGCGCCGCCGGCGGTGCCGGGGCGACCCGGTAGCCTGCGCCCGGTCTCCGGGCTCATCCGCGCCGGCCACTTCACCGTCCGCAACCGTCTCGCTCATAACTACTGACCCCCGCTCGAGTTGCCGCTTGAAACGTGGCCGTTCCCCGTGGCGAGCGAAATGCAGGCTTTCCTGGCTTTCTGGAACGTCGCCGAGTTCGTGTCGGGTTGCGAGCCCGCAACGTACGGTCCGGTGGGCGGCCCGAAGTTCGGCTCCCCGTGAGTGCGCATGCACTGTACGTACGCCGACTGACCCGCGGTTGCCTGACCGCTGCTCGATGGGCTCGCGGTGGCGCTGGCGGACGTGCTGGAAGTGGCAGTGGAGGTGGCGGCAGCGGTGCCTCCGCATGCCGCCGTCAACAGGGCGACGCCGACGGTCAGGGTCTGCGGCCATGCGCGACATCGCACGCTACCACCGGCAACCTTATGATTCATCGTGCTGTCCTCAGGTGTAGGCGAACGACCTGTCTAGGTCCCTGAGTTCACACTCCGCTGTCGAGGTCAGGATGCCGCGCGGACTGCGTGTGAGTTGCGTGCGAATGTCGGCGGCCCGGGCGTTCACACAAAGCTCACAGACACTTCGCACCCGACCATGAAATTGGGGTGCTCTGATAAACGGCGGATGCCGACAGAGATGCGAGGCGCAGCTGATGATCGGACCTGCGAACTCCCCCGCCGACCAGGGAAACTGCTGGTGGTCGACGATGAACCCTTCCTGCGCGATGCCGTCGCGGCCTCGCTGCGGTTCCTCGGCTTCGAGACAACCACCGCGAGCACCGGGACGCAGGCTCTCCGGGCGGCGCGGCACCTACCGTTCGACCTGGTGGTCCTTGACGTACTGCTGCCCGACATCGACGGGTTCGAGATCGTCCGCCGACTGCGCCAGGACGGCTCCAAGGTCCCGGTGATCTTCCTCACCGCCCGCGACACGATGGCGGACAAGGTAGCCGGGCTGACCATCGGCGGCGACGACTACCTCACCAAGCCGTTCGGGCTCGACGAGCTCGCGGCCAGGATCCGCACCGTCTTGCGACGCACCCGGAGCGCGCCCAGCGAACGGGTGCTAAGCTTCGCCGACCTCGACCTGGACCAGGACTCCTACCAGGTCCGGCGGGCCGGCCAGCTGATCGACCTGTCGCCGACGGAGTTCCGGCTGCTCCGTTACCTGATGCTGAACCCTGGCCGGGTGCTGACCCGGGCCCAGCTGCTCGACCACGTGTGGGACTACGATTTCGGGGGGACCGGCGGCGTCGTGTCTACTTACATCGCCTACTTGCGGCGCAAGCTGGCCGAGCACGGACCGGACCTGATCCGCACGCAGCGCGGCGTCGGCTACACCCTGCAGGTGCCCCCGTCTGCCGCAGCAGCCGGGCGTTGAACCCTGCGGGCTGGCCGCGCAGGCTCCGCCGGACCCAGCTGCGCACCCGCGTGCTGGCCGACGTGCTCGCCGTCACGCTCGCCGCGCTGGCGGTCTTCGGCTACGCCGCCGTCACTGCCCTGCACCAGTACCTGCTCGGCAACACCGCCGCGAACCTGAAAGCGGTGCTCACCCCGTACGAGCCGCTGATCGCTCACTCGGGCCAGTCCGCCAGCGGGCACAGTGTCGGCGGCGGGGCAGCCTCGCCGCCGACGTCGATACCGGCCTTCCTCGATCAGTACTATGTCCAGCTCCAGAGCCCGACAGGACGAACGCTCGGGCTCGTGCAGGGCGACTCCAGCCTGGTCCCCGCGCTTCCCGGCAACCTGAGCCGCCTCGCGGCCGGCCGCGGGGCCGAGACCGTGCCGAACCGCAGCGGCAGCGGCGACCTGCTACTGACGGCTGTGGCCGGTCCCGGCGGAACGCTGGTCGCGACGACCAGCCTCGAAAGCGTCGACAGCACCATGAGCCGGCTCACCGGCATCGTGATCATCGGCACGCTGGCCGCCGGGCTGGTCGTCTTCGCCGGAGCCGGCCTGGTGATCCGCCGGGGCCTGCGCCCGATCCAGGTCATGGCCGCGACCGCCGGCAAGATCACCGCGGGCGACCTGACGACCCGGGTCACGGCCGGCGAACCAGAAACAGAAGTCGGGCACCTCGCGGCCGCGCTCAACGCGATGCTCGCCCGCATCCAGGCCGCGGTGGACGAGCGCGAGGCCAGCGAGCAGGCGGTCAGGCAGTTCCTCGCCGACACCAGTCACGAGCTGCGCACGCCGCTGGCCTCGCTGCGCGCCAACGCCGAGCTCTACCAGCAAGGCGCCCTGACCCGCCGCGCGCAGGTCGACGAGGTCATGCGCCGCATCGCCGCCGAAGCGCGCCGGATGGGCGCCCTCGTCGATGACATGCTGCGCCTCGTCCGTCTCGACCAGCACCCCAACCAGGACCGCAAACCGGTCGACCTGGCCATGCTCATCGCCGAATGCGCCGACCGCGCCCGCTACGCCAGTCCCGACCGCACCTGGCGCACCCGCACCGGGCCGGACCTGATCGTGGAAGGCGAGGAGGAGATGCTGCGCCGCGCCATCGACAACCTGCTCGCCAATGTCATCACCCACACCCCGCCCGGCACCGCCGCCGCCGTCACCGGCACCGCGAGCGCAGACACCATCACCGTCGAAGTCAGCGACGACGGTCCCGGCGTAGACGCGAGTCAGCTCCCGCGCATCCTCGACCGCTTCTACCGGGCTCCGGCCCAGACACAGACCCCGGGATCGGGGCTAGGCCTGGCCATCGTCGCCGCGATCACCGCGGCCCACGACGGCACCGTCGAAGCGAGGCTCAACCACCCGCACGGGCTGCGCGTCACCCTCACGCTCCCGCGCCCGGCCTGCTAACCGCCTCGTCCCAGCCGGGCAGAGAAACCAGGCCACGCCGCTGCGAGCATTTCCGGACCGGGAATCTCGCCGGGCGCCATAGGGTGCCCGTCACTGGGCCGGATTGACCAGGTTCTTCTGGCAGCTGTTCTGCGCGGCCTGGAACTGAGGCGAGGAGGGATTGAGACTGCGGCTATTGGCGAACGCAAAACCGACATGCCCGTTGCTGTCGGTGGGATCGGGGAACGCCAGTATGCCGTGGCTGCGCATGCACTGCGCGTACTTCAGCGCGCCCGCGAGCTCCTGCTTCTCTTGGGCGGGGGTCCGCTTGCCGCTGTCCGGCAGCAGGCTCTTACAGTCATTTTCCGCCGACTGCACGACGGTCTGGCTCACTCCGATGGTATTGGCATTGACACCCAACTGGCCCTGGCTATTCGGATCCGGGTAGTTGGGCACACCATGCTCGCGCACACACTGGGCGAAGGCCAGCTCCTTCTGGTAGGCCGTGGTGGCCGCCGTCGTGCTCGCCGCGGACGGGTCGCCGCCACCGCTGCTGCACGCCGTCGCCAGGAACACGGCAGCGACGCCGGCCGCGACGACCGGGAATACCGCTCTCCGCAGCCGTACACGCCGTCGTCCGCGTGCGCCTGAGATTTCATCATTCATCGTGCTGTCCTCGGGTTAGGTGGACGACCTGACTAGGTCTCTGCCCCCCACCTTCGACCACCGAGGTCAGGATGCCGCGCGGACTGCGTGTGAGTTGCGTGCGAATGCTGGCGACCCGCAGGCGCAGCACTACCCGGCCGAGGCGGCTGCTGAGCTGGGGCTTCCGTTGAACGGTGCGCAAGTGGCGCTTGCGGTTCGCCGAGTCCGGGACGGCCGAGCTCTCGGACGCCCGACGCCCCGGGCGGTGGAAGGCGAACCTGCTGACGGGTACCGAGCGGGACGAGCTGGCCCGGTGGGCGCGGCGGGAGAAGACGTCGCAGGCGCTGGCGCTGCGGGCGGGGATCGTGCTGGCCTGCGCGGAGGGCAGGGAGAACAAGGCCGTGGCCGCCGTTGGTGCGCAGGCGCGGAGACTGCCCGGCGGCGGCGGGGGCAAGCCAGCGGTATCTCAGGTTTATTCGCGCGCTGGCCAGCAGGTACACGGGCTGGTGAAGTCAGCGCGAGCGGGGGGCGGCACGCGGGCCGATGCCGCCGGGCGCCGCGCGAGTTCCGGCTGCCCCGGTGACGGGCGACGTGTCCCCGTGCAGCGCGGGACGGCGCGAAGACGGCCGGGTGCGGCGGATGCCATCAAGCCCGACGTTTCCAACAGGCACGGGCAAACGATAGCGATGAGCGTCACGCCATCAACACGATCGCCGAAGCGCCCACAAACCCGGCTCAACGGCGCACGTCGAACCGGAACATGCCGACCTCAATGGGCTGGTAAAGCAATGTAGCCAGATGCGGCTGTATGGGACTGGAGACGCTGCTGTTGTTACCGGCACGGCCCAGAAGGCACCCGACTTTGTCCGCCGACTGCGGCGACCGCGGCTCAGCCCGCAGTCTTCGGCATGAGGGTGTTTCCCGGGCAAAGCCGGCCTTGATTGTCGAGATCGGTTAGCACGGCAGGCAGCCCAACGGTGGGCAACTTACGCCGGACGCGGCCCAGCAGTGTCGCCATGAAGAACCCCCATGATTAGTCTCAAACTCATGGCATTTCTTAACTTTGATAGCGCGGCCCGGGAAGACACGGGGAGGCCACATGCGGTAGCCGATGATGGATGGAACAGGTCGTGATCAGGCCGAAGGAGGATGCACTGAGATGACCGGAATGGCGGCTATCCCGGGCGGGTGAACGGCAATGCGCGTGCTTGTGATCGAAGACCATGAGGACCTGGCCGGAGTGCTGGCGCGGGGGCTGCGCCGTGACGGGATGGCGGTCGATGTCGCCCTGGACGGAGGCGAGGGCTGGTTCAAACTGGAAGCGTCCGATTACGACGTCGTGGTGCTGGACCGGGACCTGCCGGTGCTCCATGGCGATGAGCTGTGCCGCAGGCTGCGCGCCCAGGGAGCGGGGACCAGGGTGCTCATGCTGACGGCGGCGGGCGGCCCGCGCCGTGCCGCGGAAGGGCTAGGACTCGGCGCGGATGACTACCTGGCCAAGCCGTTCGATTTCGTGGAGCTGATCGCCCGGGTGCGTGCGCTGGCCCGCCGTCCGGCCGATGTGCGACCTCCGGTGCTGGAAGCGGCCGGGATCCGCCTAGACCCGGCCACCTTGTCGGCGAGCCGGTTCGGCCGCCCGCTGGAACTGGCGCGCAAGGAGTTCGGCATGCTTGAGGTGCTGCTGGCCGCCGAGGGACGCGTGGTCAGCGCCGAGGAACTGCTGGAGAAGGTGTGGGACGAGAACGCTGACCTGTTCACCACCGCGGTGCGTACCACGGTCAAGAAGCTGCGCCGCAAGCTGGGCGAGCCGGACCCGATCCAGACCATGATCGGCTCGGGCTACCGGATCATGCGGTGAGGCTGCCGGTCCGCCCGACGGTACGGACCCGCCTGGCGGTGCTGCTCGCGGCACTAGTCGTGGCGACCGGAGTGCTGCTGCTGGCGGTCAGCTACCTGCTCGTCGCCGTCACCATCCACGCCACGGTGTCTGGCGCGGGAACGCCCGCCCTCCCGCAGAGCCGCTCGGTGACGCTACACGGCCCCAGCACCTCGGGCCTGCTCGTGGAGTACGGCATCATGCTGCCGGTCGTGGTGGCGATCGCGTGCGGGCTGGCATGGCTGGTAGCGGGGCGGATGTTGCGGCCACTGCGGCAGATCACCGACACCGCCAGGCGGATCACCGGCGAGGACCTGCATGAGCGGCTGGCGCTTGGCGGCCCGGCCGACGAGCTAACCGAACTGGGCGACACCTTCGACGCGATGCTGGCCCGGCTGGAGGTCGCGTTTGCCGGCCAGCAGCTGTTCGCGGCCAACGCGGCGCATGAGCTGCGCACGCCGCTGGCCGTGATGCGGGCGGAGCTCGACCTGCTGCTCACTGGCCCGGAGCCGTCACTTGAGGAGGTTCGTGACACCGCGACCAGGCTGCGGCGCACCGTGCTCAGCTCCGAGCGGTTGCTTGAGCGGCTGCTAACCCTCGCCAGAGGGACGCTCGCGCCGGGGGAGGGGGAGCCGGTGCCGCTGGAGCAGATCGCCGGGCGGGCACTGGCCGAGGCGGCCGGGACGGCACGCGAGCAGGGCCTGATCATCTGCCCCCGATTGCACGAGGCGCCCGGTTACGGTGACCCGTCACTGCTCGGTGAGCTGGCCGGCAACCTGATCAGCAACGCGGTCAAGCACAACTGCCCGGACGGCTGGATCTCCGTCGGTACCCGCACCGACGGAGACCGGGTGATCCTTGAGGTCTCTAACAGCGGCCAGCGGATCGCCGACGCTGACCTGGACGGCCTGCTGGAGCCGTTCCGCCGGGGAGGCCAGCAGCGGACCGGGACCGGCTCCGGCCTCGGCCTGTCGATCGTGCGCGCGATCGTCGCCGCCCACGGCGGCGAGCTCGGCCTGCGGGCGGTGGCCGGCGGCGGGCTCGCGGTGCAGGTGACCTTGCCCGCCGCCCCGGCTGACGGCGACAGGCAAGACACGTAGACGCCACACGGAGCCGGCCACGATGACGGCCATGGATGCCTTGGTGCGACTCTCCGATGTGACGAAACAGTATGAAGACGGCAAAAGCCCCGCCGTGGCGCACGTCACCATGAACGTCGGGCAGGGCGAGTCCGTCGCGCTGATGGGCCCGTCCGGCAGCGGAAAATCGACGCTGCTGAACCTTATCGCCGGGCTTGACCGGCCGACAAGCGGCACGATCCGGGTCGGCGACCAGGAACTCGGCACGCTCAGCGAGACCGGCGCGGCGCGGTTCCGGCGGCGGCAGGTCGGGATCATCTTCCAGTTCTTCAACCTGCTCGACGACATGACGGTCGCGGACAACGTGCTGCTGCCCGCCCAGCTGGCCGGGGTGCCGGCTGGCCGGGCGCGGTCCCGGCTGGATGAGCTGCTGGCCGCGATGCGGATCGAAAAGCACAGGAACGCCTACCCGGCCCGGCTGTCGGGCGGAGAGCGGCAGCGGGTGGCGATCGCGCGGGCGCTGGTGAACCGGCCGCCGCTGCTGCTGGCGGATGAGCCGACCGGGGCACTGGACTCGGCCACTAGCGACGAGATCGGCGAGTTGCTGCTCGACCTGAACAACTCTGGGCAGACGCTCATCTTGGTCACGCACGATTCCGCACTCGCTGCCCGGTACGTGAAACGGGTCATCCGCATCGTGGACGGCCAGATCACCGTCGGCGTGCCTGCGGGGAGCGCGGCATGAAAGCGGTGCGGACCGCCCTGCGCGGCGGGCTGGCCGGGCGGCGGCTGCAGGCGCTGGCCATCGGGCTGGTCCTGCTGGCGTCCGCCGCGACCGCGACGCTGGCGGCCGGGCTGCTCGTGGACTCGGACGCACCGTTCGATCAGGCGTTCGCGGCGCAGCACGGCGCGGAAGCGGCAGTTACCGTGGACCCGCAGAAGGCACCGGCCAAGGACCTGGCCGCGACCGCCCGGGTGGCCGGCGTGACGGCTGTCACAGGCCCGTTCGCCCAGGCGACGGTGGGGGCGACCGCCGCGGTCCCCGACACACCGGGTGTGGTGTTCCAGGCTTTCACGCTGGCCGGGCGCTCGTCGCCGGGCGGTCCCGTGGACGACATCGTGCTGTCGTCGGGGCACTGGCCGACGGCCACCGGGCAGATCGCCGTCTCTGGCAACCTGGGGGTACCGCTGGATCCCGGCGAGAAGATCACGCTCACCGGCGTGCCTGGCAGCCCCACGCTCACCGTAGTCGGCGTGGGGAACTCGGTCACCGACACGGCTGACGCCTGGGTAGTCCCCGCCCAGATGACCGCACTGGGGACGCCGCAGACCGAGCAGATGCTCTACCGGTTCGCCAGCGTCGGCTCAAGCGGGGCAGTGAACGCCGGCATCGCGGCCGTGCGCCAAGCGCTGCCGGCCGGAGCGGTACTCGGCACCGGTTCCTGGCTCACGGTCAGGCTGCGGGAGGCCCAGAGCATAGCGCCGTGGGTGCCCTTCCTCGTGGCGTTCGCCGTGATCGGGCTGGTGCTGTCGGTCCTGATCGTGGTCAACGTGGTCAGCGGCGCGGTGAGCGCGGGCACCCGCCGGATCGGCGTGCTGAAGGCCATCGGCTTCACCCCCGCGCAGGTGGTCCTGATCTACGTGCTGCAGGTGGCGATTCCGGCTGTGGTCGGGGTGGCCCTCGGCGCGGTCATCGCGAACCTGCTGGCCGTGCCCGTGCTCGGCCGGACCGCCACCGTATTCCAGGTTGCCCCTCAGTCCATCCCGTTGTGGATAGACGTGGTGATGCCGCTGGCGCTGCTGGTGATGGCAGGGATCGCCGCGCTGGTGGTGGCCTCCGGTGCCGGGCGGCTGAGTGCCGTGCAGGCGATCGCCACAGGAAGGGCACCGCGCCTGTCGCACGGCTATGCCGTTCACCGGGTGCTCGGCCGGGCGCAGGGGCTGCCGCGCCCAGTAACGATAGGCCTGGCCGGGCCATTCGCGCGGCCGGGCCGGACGCTGGTGACGCTCGCGGCGATCTTGCTCGGCGCGATCGCGGTAACGTTCGGTGTGGGCCTGGCTACCTCTCTGGACCGGGTGGGGGCCGACGTGCTGAAGACCGGGTACCTGGAGTTCGGCCTGCCCGGGCAGCCGGGGCAGCAGCCATCCCCAGGGCAGCCGCCGCCGGCCGAGCAGCAGGCCGCCATGGCCGCGGCGATCCGCGCCCAGCCCGGGACCCTGCACTACGTCACTGAAGCGGCCGACCAGCTCGCCGTTGTCGGCATGTCAGGCACGACCGAGGTAACCGCATTCGGCGGCGACGCGAGCTGGACGGGCTACGCCATGATCTCCGGGAACTGGTACGGCGCTGGCGGGGCCGTGGTGAATACCGCCTTCCTCGACGCTACCGGAAAGCAGGTAGGGGACCCGATCACCCTCAACGATGATGGCCGCTCCGCCACGCTGACGATCACCGGCGAGTTCTTCAAGCTGGGCTCGGCCACGGTGATGACGAGCCTGTCCTCAGTGGAAGCGATCGACCCGTCCGGCCTCGCCCCGCAGGTGTACGTGGTGGGCCTCCGCCCAGGCGTGCACGGGCCAGATTATGAGAACGCGCTCTTCGCGACGCTGGGGCCGGGTAACTACGACCAGATCACCCCGGGCAGCACCGACGTGCTCTCCATTATCGGCGGGCTGGTCCTCATCCTCACCCTGCTGCTGGTGATCGTGGCGGGACTTGGCGTGCTGAACACCGTCGTGCTGATGACCCGGGAGCGCGTGCACGACATCGGCGTCTTCAAGGCGGTCGGCATGTCACCACGGCAGGTGATCGCCATGGTGGTGACCACGGTCGGCGCGACCGGCCTGATCGCCGGACTGATCGCGGTCCCGGCCGGTATCGCCCTGCATCACGCCATCCTGCCGGTTATGGGCAACGCCGCGCAGACCGGCTTCCCCCCGGCGATCTACAACGTCTACAGCCCGGCGGAACTGGCCCTGCTGGCGCTAGCCGGCCTGGCCATCGCCGTGGCCGGCGCGCTCGCCCCGGCCAGCTGGGCGGCACGGACGCGCACGGCGCTCGCACTGCGCGCCGAGTAGCCACCGGTCTCACGTCTACCAGCAGGGCAAGCCGCCGCACCCAAAGTCCCGCGGGCGCGAAGGCAGCGGCGCAGAGAACCAGGTGCTCATGTCTGGGAGTTCTGACATACGCTCGCGTTCCCGGCACCGGGCGACGTCATGGCCATATGTAAGTACTGTGGTCGCGGCGATTGTCCTGACCGCCTACCTGTCGGCCTGGGGGCGGCGGTATGGAATGGACCTGCAGGTCTACCGGGATGCCGTGACCTCCTGGAGATCAGGGCAGAATCCCTACCTGCCGACCTTCACCCGGAGCAGCCTGTCCTTCACCTACCCGCCCTTCGCCCTCATCGCGCTGTGGCCGCTTGCCTGGGCATCCTTCCCAGTCACCCAGTGGCTACTGTGGGCGACGAGTCTCGCCGCCGCGGCCGGGGCGGTCGTGCTGGTACTGCGCGACACGGGCGCCCCGGTCACGCGAGGCCTGCTGTGCAAGGCCTTCACCTGGGCGTGCTTGGCATTCATCGCACTCGAGCCAGCCAGGAGCGCGGCCGACTACGGGCAGATCGAATTCGTCCTCATGGTCGTCGTCCTAGCCGATCTCCTGACAGCGTCCCGCTACCGCGGATTCGGGATCGGCCTCGCCGCGGCCGTGAAACTCACCCCGCTGGCCTTCGTGATCGTCCTCGCCGTCAGCCGGGACATCAAGTCGGTTGCCCGCGCCACGGCAACGTTCCTCGTGTGCACGGGACTGCCCTGGCTGCTGTGGCCCCGGCTATCCCGTGTCTTCTGGCTTACCGACGTAAGCGATCCAGGCAGGGCCGGGACCGTCGCCTACGGCGGCAATCAGTGCTGGTACGCGATCTTGCACCGGCCGCCATTCCCCGCGAGCGGATCCGAGCTCGCGTGGGTGCTGCTGTCACTGACGGCACTGGCCTCGGGCGCTTTCATCGCCTGGCGGCACGCCAACGCCGGGCAGCAGGCCGCCGCCATCTTCGCGATAGCCCTGGCAAGCTTGCTGGCCAGCCCCATCTCCTGGACTCATCACTGGATCTGGGTACTGCTGATCCCCGCGTTGATGCCCCGTCAACGCAGTTCCGGCATACCGCAACCGGTGCGCATCATGCTCTGGGTGCTACTCGGCCTAACGATCGCCGCACCCTACTGGTGGTTCAGCCACGGAATCCCGGCGGACGCCTCGGAAGCCATCCTGCCCGCCTGGACCTCAGCCGTTCTCCTCGTCTGGAGCATGATCCACCCCAGCAATCAGTGTGGACCGCCCCGGCCGCGCCCGGGAAGCCACGCGGGGGCGCTGGGCGGACACACGGATGCAAGCTAACTCAGCGGCACACGTCAAGCCGGAACACGCCGCTGGCACGGCCCCGTCCGTGGCCGTCCGTAAACAGCCGACGGTGCGCACCGACCGTCCTGGGGCACGGGTCCCGTCCGCTTACGTCCGTGGACACCGCAACAACACGGTCCACAGCGCGACAAGATGACACACCCCGGGACAAAGCAGAAACACCCCGCTAGCACGAGAATTCGCAGCTAGCGGGGCATTTTCGCAGCGTGTGGCAGGTGTTGGGTTCGAACCAACGTAGGCTGAGCCGACGGTTTTACAGCCCTATCCTCCTGTTCGAGGCTTATGTCCCTGACATGCCGCTATGTGCTCCGAGGCGGGATTTGGGGCCGCCGCTGTCCGCTTACCTGCATCGGCGCGTGACCGCAAGTGGTTCCGCGGTGCCCACGTGAGGGTTTTGGGGCGTGCTTCGCTGTGCTCCCTTGCCCTGATCGGTGCCGGTTTCTGCGA
>Ga0335085_10013109_pt1 | contig 12163 bp, 9 predicted proteins | sample Lox_Sample_45_FD_206712 | JGI IMG/M metagenome (GOLD analysis project Ga0335085, IMG submission 206712) | Soil microbial communities from Loxahatchee National Wildlife Refuge, Florida, United States - Lox_Sample_4.5 | ecosystem: Environmental > Terrestrial > Soil > Wetlands | place: USA: Florida...
GCGATTGTGCAGGCGGAGGGCTCGGCTGCTCCTGTACTGTGACGCCGGCACCTGGAACGGGCCTGGGGGCTTCCGCCGATGACGGGTTGTTTTGCGCTGGAGCGCCCTGGAGAACTATCGCAAGAAGGAGCGCGAGTACGAAAACGGACCGAAATCGCGAGGGAACCAGGAGCTGCTGCTTTGCCATGCTGGAGGCTTCAGGATACATGACGCCGATACAACCCAAAATGCCGGGTCCGGCTGACCCTACTGCAGGTCGCGTGCGCCGACGGCCTGTCGCAACTGCTCCAGAGCCGTCATGTAGGCAGCCAGGGCCTGTCGGTAACCGAGCTGTGTCGACCGATAGCTACGCTCGGAATCCAGAAAATCAAGCAACGATGCAGCACCATGCTCATAGGAGAAGCGTGTGATGTCGAGAGACTGGGTGGCCTTGTCGAGGTACCCCTGGTCGTAGAGGTTAACGATCCGCTCGCTGCTGCGCAGTGTCTCGTAGCTCGTCTTTACGTCCGTCAAGACCTGATTTTCGCTGGCTTTTTGGAGAAACTGTGACTGCGTAAGCCCGGCCTGAGTGCGGGCGATTTCGCCCTGATTCCGGTTAAAGATAGGAAGGGGAAGGCTGAAGAAAACAGCACCGAGGTTGTTTTGCGACAGCCGGGTATAGTCGAAAGTGAGGTTCCAATCGACCTTGCCGTTGGCCTTCGCCAGGCCCACCTGTCTCTCCGAGGCTGTCACACCACGACGTGCCGCCTGCAAATCAGGACGATTGTTCAGGGCCCGGGCTTGCAGGTCTTCCAACTGTAACGGCATCGGCTCGTAGACCAGTTGTCCGGAAACCTGGTAGTCGGCGCCTACCGCCTTGAATCCGAGATACTGACGCAGATTCGCCAGTGCCTGTTCGCGCACGATTTCGCCGTTGCTGACGTCGCTCTCGAATTGCAGTTGCTGCAGTTGGATCTTCAGCAAATCGTTGCGGCTCATCGCGCCGGCGCTTTGGCGATCTTCACTGACCTTAACTGTCTTCTTGTAGCTGTCGAGCTCCTGCAAAGCAAAATCAAGGTTCGACCGCGCCAGAAGAGCCGAAATAAACGCCTGTGCAACGCTGGCCAAAACGACGCGTTCCGCGTCGGCAACTTGCGACTCCGTTACTGCGGTCGCCGCTTTGGCCGCATCGAGACGATGCTGTCGCTTTTGGCCGCGCTCGAACAGATAGCCAACGCCTGCGTCGAACTGGACAGTGTTGTTCCAGTAATCCGAGTCGGTGAAAAGGCTGGGCGAAAACAGCGGAAGATACTGGCTATCCATCGAGAGCACAGGATTGGGACGAAAATTGGCGGTGATCTCCTGCGCTTTGTTCTGCAGGATGAGCGTCTGGTTCGCCAAAAGTGTGGGATTGTTCTGCTTCGCCAGATCCAGTGCCTGTTCGAGGGTGATGGCTTGTCCGGCGATTTTCGGCGGCACATAAGGCGCCTGATGCTGGTCCGACGGCGGTGTTTGCACCTGTGCGGTCATCACCCGCTCCGCTCCCGGAGCGTTGGGCAGCATCGTTTCGTTTTGAGCGCTCATCGCCCACGGCCAGAGCAGCACCGTCAGCCCAGTGATCATGGCGCATTTGTGAATCTTGAACCGCGAGGGCCAACAGAACGTCATTCGGTGACCTCCTCAGCCTCCTCGGGCAGGACGTCATTAGGACCAGCGATCCAAGCATAAAACGCCGGCAGCAAAACCAGGCTGAGGAAAAGCTCGGTTAAGAGGCCCCCGACAATGACGATGGCGAACGGACGTTGCGAATCGGACCCAATATCGTGCGACATGGCGGCCGGCAATAATCCAAGGCTGGCGACCAGCATGGTCATCATGATGGGCCGCAGGCGTCGCGTCGACCCGGTCACGACTGCTTCGTGAAGCGAAAATCCGCGGCTGCGCAGTTGGTTGATGTACTCAATCAGCACCACCCCGGTCTGCACGGAAACGCCAAACAGTGCGAGGAAACCCACTCCGGTGGAGACGGAAAAGTGTTCTCCGGTAAGCAGAAGCGCGACCAGGCCGCCGATCGGAGCCAGACCGAGATTCAGGAGCACAAGAAATCCCCACTTGAATGACCGGAACATGGAATAAAGGACCAGCATGATCACCAGAATCGTCAGCGGAATCACGATCGCGAGCCGGTGGTTAGCGCGCTTCTGGCTTTCATATTCTCCGGCCCATTCGAGCGTATAGCCCTGGGGCAGCTTTACTTCGCGGTTCACCTTCTGCATGGCCTGCTCGACTGTGGTGCCGAGGTCACTGCCGCGAACGCTGTACTTGATGGCGATATACCGCTGGTTCCCTTCCCGGTTGATCATGGAAGCGCCATCTTCAATCTTGATATCAGTAACTTCCTCCAATGAGACGCGCTCGCCGCTCGGCGCTGCGATCCGGATATTGCGAATGTCGTCGACCGAACGGCGGAACTGCTCCTGGTACCGGGGAACCAAATCGAAGCGCTGCTCACCGATGAGGATTTGGCTGACGGGATTGCCTCCGACTGCCGTCTGAATTGCGTCTTGAATATCGGCGGCATTAATGCCGAAGCGATCGGCTTTCTCACGATTTACCACAATGTTCACGTTGGGCTGACCCAGAACGCGAAAGAGGCCCAGGTCGGCAATGCCGGGGACGGTTCGCATGACTGCCATGATCTCCTCGCCCTTTTGCTCCAGGTCTTTCAGGTCCGAGCCGAAGATCTTCACGGCCAGCTCGCCTTTCACGCCGCTGACCGCTTCTTCCATGTTGTCGGCGATGGGCTGGGAAAATCCCCACGTCACGCCAGGAATCTTCTCGACTTCCTTATCCATGGCGTCGATGAGCAGCTCTTTGCGGCCACGAAATTGTGGCCGCCATTGAGAGCGCGGCTTGAGATCGACAAAGTACTCGGTATTAAAAAAACCGGTGGCGTCGGTGCCGTCATCGGAGCGCCCAACCTGGGAGACGACTTTGGTCACCTCCGGAAAACTGGCGAAGATCAGGCGGGCCTGGTCCATCACCTGGCCGCCAGTTGACGGACCGACACTGGGTGCCAGCGTTCCCCGCGCCCAGATCGAACCCTCGTCAAGATGCGGAAGAAATTCGGACCCAATCATGCCCCCGAAGGCGAGGTACGCTGTCAGCCCAAAGATCACAAGCGAGGAAACCAGCACGACACGGCGCCGGACAATGATCCACTCCAGAGTCCGTTCGTAGCGCGCCGTGATCCATTTCACAACCGGATTTTCCCAAGCGTGCACGCCCTTGCGAAACACGTACGCGCTGAGTACCGGCGCCATGATGATGGAAAACAATAGTGCGCCCAGCAGTGCGAAGGTGACCGTCCACGCCATGGGCTTGAAAAGCCGCCCTTCGACCCGCTGCAGGGTGAAGATGGGCAGATAGGTGATGATGATAATGGCGATGGCGTAAAAGACCGGCCGTTGCACCTCATGCGCTGCGGAACGAATGGTCTCGTCCATGGTGGCGTGGCCCTCTTTCGCTCCTTCGAGGCGGCGCTGGATGTTCTCCACCATGACGGCAGCGCCTTCTACGATCATCCCGAAATCCAGCGCGCCCAGTGACAGCAGGTTCGCTGGAATGTGGCGCAGATCGAGAAGGATGGAAGCGAAGAACAACGAGAATGGGATGGTGAGTGCCACCACCAGGGCCGAGCGCAGGTTACCGAGAAAGAAGAACAGAACCAGAACAACCAGGAGTATTCCCTCGGTCAGGTTGTGCAACACCGTGCGGGTGGTGAGATGAACAAGGTCGTCGCGGTCGATATGAGGAACAATCTTCACGCCCTTCGGCAGAACTCGTGTATTCAGGAACTCGACTTTCGCATCGATATCGCGCAGAACCGCTTCGGCCTCGGCCCCCTTGCGCATCTGCACAATTCCTTCGACGACGTCGTTGTTGTCGATGACCCGTCCATCCTCGTGGCGGATAGCCTTACCCAGCCGTCCCAGACGGATCTTCGCACCCTGCGTCACCACCGCGACATCGCGGATGCGCACCGGAGTGCCGTTTTTCGCCGTCAGGACCGTTGCGCCGATATCCTCCGTGTTCTGCATTAGTCCGACCGCACGAACGTTGTACGCCTGCTGCCCGTTCTCGATGAAACTGCCGCCACCGTTGACGTTATTGTTGGCCAGGGCCTGCTCGACTTGCGCCATGGTCAAGCCATACGCGACAAGTTTGTCGGGATCGACTTGCACCTGGTATTCGCGGGTCTGGCCTCCGAAAATCGACACCGCAGCCACATTCGGAACCGACATCAGGTGTTTGTAGACCACCCAGTCCTGCAGGCCTTTCAGGTCCATCACGTCGTACTGCGGATTGGTGCTCTGCAGTGTGTAAAAGTAAATCTGCCCGGCGGGACTGAAGTCTGGTCCGATTTGCGGATTTAGTCCCGGCGGCAGGTTGACCAGCGTCAGCTTCTCCAGGACCTGCTGGCGGTTCAGCAGATTGTCGGATTCATCGTCGAAAATAACGCTGATGAACGACAGGCCGGCCAGCGAAGTCGAGCGCAGGTGAGTCATGTGGCCGACGCCGTTGAGCTGGGTCTCGATAGGGATAGTGACCTGCTGCTCCACCTCTTCGGCCGCACGGCCGGGCCATTGCGTGATGACCCAGACATACTTGTCGGCCACATCGGGATAAGCCTCGACGGGCAAATTGTGAAATGAAATGATCCCCCAGATTAAAAGGAGTACGCCCAGGGCGAGCACAAGAGTGCGATTGCGCAGGGCAAAATTGACGAGATAGCCGATCATGCCCTGCTACTCCTCGACCGTACTGGACAGTTGCAGGGCATTGACGACGACCTTGTCTTGCGCTTGCAGACCGCCCACGACCTGGACCGTACCATCGCCGGCTTGCGGACCGAGTTGCAATGCCACGCGCTTGAACTTCTTGTCGCCAATGGGGACGAACACCCAGTCCTTGTCATGCAAGTGGACAACCGCGGTCGCGGGAATCACCGCACGCTCGATCAGTTCCTGCCCTTTGAATGTGGCCGTGACGAACATGCCGGCACGCATGATTCCCTGTGTATTGGGCAATTCGATCCGAACCTTGGCGGAACGCGTCGCAGGGTCCAGCACTTCGCTGATGTTGACGACCTTGCCGGGGAAAGTGCGGCCGGGATAGCCGCTCAGCATGATCGCTGCCGTGTCGCCAACATGCACGCGGGGCAACATGTCTTCGTATACATCGCACAGCGCCCAAACCGTGGAGAGGTCGGCGATGGTGAACAGATTGGGAGAATTATCGAGCGACTTCACACCTGTACCGCCGGTAATCTGCTGGTCGACGATCGTCCCGGAGATCGGCGCAACCACCGGCAGCAGCGGCGATGGATTATTGAGATTGCCGCCCAGTACTTTCACCCGCTGCGCCGCCGCTTGAACGTCCACTCTGGCCTTGGCGTCCGCGTCTTGCGCAGTCTCCAGGTCCTGGAGCGCGATCGCGCCTTTGTCATAAAGGAGTTGCGCGCGCGCTAGTTGTTTCGCCGTCAAGTCCCCGTCGGCCTTGAACTTCTGATAATCCGAGAAGGCCTGGGAGAGATCGGGGCTGTTAATCAGCAGCAGAGTTTGCCCTTTCCTGACCACATCACCCAACTTGGCCTTGATGTCGACGACGCGTCCGCCACCGAGCGAAACCACCGGCACGCTACGATTCACATCAGGGGCGATGACGCCATTCACGCGAAGTTCGTCCGGTACTTTGCGAAGTTGCACCGCCACAAGCGGAAACTGGTTTGCATGCTCGACGCTGAAAATATTGGGATCCGTACTGGCTTCAACCTTGGTCTCAGCCGCTTCGGTTTTCGGGCGCGAGCAGCCGGGCGGTATCAGAGACACCATCAGAAACAGGGACACGCCGATCACCACTTGCAGGATGCGGCGTCGAAAACATTTGGTCTTCATTGCGATGACTCTCATCAGGAGACGGGCTCAGGATGGCGGCCGGCCATGCGCCGTCGCCGCCGCCGGAACGTCCAGCCTCGTCGGTTAACAATGCGATTCCGCCGCTTGCGCGGCACTATTATCCGGGACCTGATTAGAGAGACGGCGGAGAGCGTCCCGCGACCGGCCTGTGCGAGAGAGAGATGACCCGAGCCTCGGGCAGATTCACCTGCCAAACCTGTAGCACCATCAGTGCGGCCAGCAGGTACAAGGCAAGCAATGCCGGAACTACTAACGAGGAGGAACTGGAATTGCCGTAGTGCCGCGGCGCTACCACCTGCTGAACACGCTTGGTGGCGTCTTCCAGCACCGCCTGCGTGGGGTGCAGATCGTCGCTCGCCGAGACTACCGGAAAGAGCACGATCAGAGCGCAGCCCAGCGCCAGCAGTGCCGTCGCGAAAGAAACTTGCGATCGGCTGGCAATCGCTCTATGCCTCATTGTGACCAGGCAAACCGAGAGCAACGCGAGCGCAAGCCACACGAGATTGAGCAACAGTTCCATCTCTACGGTTAAATGCAGTTTAACATCGCAAAGCCTCGCGAATGGCCCACGTTGCGGCGGTAGCGCGAATCACAAACGTGCCGCTATGATGGAAATCCCTGCTTCTTTTGCCAAGGATGGTGTGATGAACCGATTCCACCGTCCGCTGGTGGCAACCGTTCTGTCGATTGCCCTTTGCGGACCCTCAATTGCACAAGCCCAGCAAATTTCTTCGCAACGCACAGCCGATCAGCAGCAGAGCTACCGTAAGGCGATGGAGAGTGCCGATCAGCAGATCGCGAATGAAGTAAAAGCACATTCCGAGTTGATGAAGAATCTCGAATATCTGACCACACAAATTGGTCCTCGCCTCACAGGTTCACAGCAGATGCGGGAAGCGAGCGCTTGGACGCTGAAGCGATTTCGAGAATACGGCATTGACGCGCATCTTGAGACGGCAGAGATCGATCACGCGTGGACTCGCGGCGTGGAAACCGCCGAGATTGAGAGTCCCATCCATCGCAGCATAGGAATCCGTGCCTTGGGTTGGAGCAAGGCCACAAATGGGGAGGTGTCGGGCAAGGTAATCGCGCTCGATATTCGCAAGCCGTCGGACCTCGACGCCTATAAAGGCAAGTTAAAAGACGCCATTGTGCTCGCGCGAAAACCGGCGGATGTCACTCATCTGGACCCCGATCCTAACAACGCCTACGATGCCGTGATTGCGCCGCCTCAGGGAGTGCCCAAGGAGGGCGAAATGACCTGGAGCGAACGGACGCAGCTCATGCGCCAAATCGGCGACGAAGGGGCCGCCCTCATTCTGCTCGACAGCGGCAAGCCTGACAACCTGTTCAACATGACAGGCAGTCATCCCTCGTACAAGCCAAGCCTGGTGCCGACCGCATTCATCGCACACGAAGACTATGACCTGATTTGGCGGCTGCTGGCGGCTGGGCCGGTGACGCTAAAAGCTGATCTGCAAAATACCTTCAGCGACCAACCTGCACCGGCGTCAATCACCGTGGCCGAGATCAAGGGATCGGAGCTTCCCGATGAGCGCGTAATCATTGGCGGACACCTGGATTCGTGGGACCTGGGACAGGGTGCGCTCGACAATGGCACCGGAGCCATGGCTGTTTTGGAAGCGGCGCGCACACTGAAGGCCCTCGGTTGGAAGCCGCGGCGAACGATAACGTTTGTTTTGTTCACCGGCGAAGAGCAGGGCGGAATCGGCGCCGATACCTATGTCAAAAACCATGCCAGTGAGATTTCCAAGACCGATGGTGTGCTGATTCTCGATACCGGCACCGGAAAGGTATTCAGCATCGCGCTGGAGAATCTTTGGGAGACCGCATCCCTTATGACCGAGATCTATCGCCCCCTGCAGGAAGTGTTCGACATGCAGCCGCTAAGCACGCGTTACTTTGGAGCGTCGGACCATGTGGAATTTCTTAACAAGGGTGTTCCGGCATACTTCTGCCTGCAGGTTCCGGCGCACTACCGCGAGGCGCACCACAGCCAGACCGACACCTTCGACAAGGTGATTCCCGACCAGATCAACCAGGACGCTGCGATTATTGCCGCCTGGGCCTGGAATGTGTCGGAAATGGCACCGCCGCTGCCGCATCACTCGGAAACCTCGGAGCCGGACTAGAACTCGCTCTGAATCAGGATTCGGCGTTGAACCTGTGCTAAGTCGTAAGGCCACTATGAGATACGGCTAACCATTGGTTTATCAATAAGTTGCACCGAAACCATTGGTTAACTCATTGATTCTAAGGAGCCGTGCAAAGGTCCCTTTTCAAGGAGTTTCGGTTTTGCCGCTCTTCACGCTGCGGAAAATCGCGTCAAGAATGAGCTGATTTTGCAAGCCTTCTTCGCCGGGAATCTCGAACGGATTCCCGGACTCAACAGCATAGGCAAAAGCTTCAACTTGGGCGGTGTAGGCGCGGTCGTTAAGCACTTCCGACCTCTCGACAAGGTCGAACCCACGCCGGAATTCCAGCGCAACTGGATGCTCGACGTTGAGTGCATTTGCGGCGGAAAGAATACCGTCTTCACCGATGACTTCGAGCAGCGTCTGGTAAGGCGTGCGCGCCGAAACCGACATGGTCGCCAGGGTTCCGGAGGCGAACCGGAACAAGGTGGTGCCCGACGCCTCGACGACCCAGTGCGAGTCATAAGTGGCCTGCGCCATCACAGAATGCACCTCGTCTCTCAGGATGTATCGCAGCGTATCAAAGCAGTGCACGCCCACATCCGCCAGCGGCCCTCCGGTTGCCAACTGCGGATCGTTGATCCAGGTCCGCGCGCTGGTCAGCAATGGCGCCACAAACACGGCACGCGCAAGCACCGGTTTTCCAATATCTCCTTTGGAAATACGCTCCCGGAACCAGCGAACACTATCCTCGAACCGCATAATGTGCGCAACTCCCAGCAACACGCCGGCACTGCGAGCCGAATCGACCATTGCGCGTGCCTCAACGGCGTTCATTGCCATTGGCTTCTCCACCAGTACCGGCTTGCGTTGCCGAACTGCTTCCAGAACATCGGCAAGATGCATGGCATCGGGCGTGGCGATGAATATGGCATCCACATCAGGGCAGGCGCAGAGTTGAGCCGTTGAGGTGAAGGCATGCGCGATACCAAACTCGCGCGCCGATTCTCGGGCTCGTTCCGGATCACGACGGGAAAGAGCGGTGACTTTGCAATTGCGTGCGTTGGCGAACCCGGGCATCAGGCGTTTCACCGCGTGCAGTCCAAAACCGGCTATACCGAAACGGATCATGAATGGTCCCCATTCACAAAGCTGATGGCGCGCGTGGCGCCTGGTTCCAAGATAGCGTGAATTATGATGATCGTCTGCGCTCTTCAGGCAGGACACTTCCTTTGCCGACTTCACACACAGCCATTCGTTCGCTGTTTCTCGACGGCCCGGCCGGGCGCCTTGAGGCTCTGCTCAATATCGGCACGGCCAACGCGACGCACGCCGGATTGGTCTGCCATCCGCATCCCCTGTTCGGCGGAACGATGCACAATAAAGTTGTATATCACGCGATGAAAGCGCTCCATTCCTTTGGATTTCCGGTATTGCGGTTCAACTTTCGCGGCGCAGGACGAAGCGCCGGAGCACATCATGGGACAGAAGAAGTCGAGGACGTAAGAACCGCTTTGGCATGGCTAAAACAGGAGTTTTCCCTTCCCATCATTTTTGCCGGGTTTTCATTCGGCGCTGCCACAGGGATGAAGGCGAGTTGTCCCGACCCCGAGGTGCGCGCACTAATCTCACTCGGCACTCCGGTTGAGGCTGAGGGCCGAATCTACGCCTACAAGTTCCTGCGCGAGTGCCGCAAACCGAAGCTATTCTTGAGCGGCGATCACGACCAGTTCGGGCCCCATCAGGAACTGGAGGCGGTGGTAGCTAACGCTGCCGAGCCGAAAGAACTAGCTTTCATTCCTGGCGACCATTTCTTTGCGGGTCACTTGAACGAAATGCGTATGACTGTCGAGAGCTGGCTGCAAGAGCTACTGAATTCCGGCCCATAGCTTGCTCGCAGCCGCGCTCATCGATACGCATATAATCGTGCCGCCATGGCGCCGAAACTGCCCAACGAGCTCGACCCAGCCAAAGTCGCTTGGATGCGTCACCGAGCGCAAGAGATTTTCGATCATGCGTTGGGCGAATGCAGTATTCCCAAAGCTTTCAGTCGATGCGTCAAGTTCGATAGTGGGCAATTGCAAGTCGACAAATATGGCTACGACCTTCGCGCATTTCAGAGCGCGGTAATCGTTTCGATCGGCAAAGCCGGCCATAGCATGGCGAACGCGTTGTCGCAGGTCGTGGCCGCCGAGATCGGCGGGATCATTGCGTGTCCGAATGCACCTGAGTCTCCGGTGAAGGGGTTCCGCTATTTCTACGGCGGCCATCCACTGCCGAACCAGGATTCTCTGCGAGCGGGTACGGCGATCCTTGAGCTTCTGCAGGCATTGCCGCCTCAATCTCTGGTGCTATTCCTGATTAGCGGGGGAGCGTCCGCGATTGCGGAAAAGCCAATCGGTGCGGATCTGACATTGTCAGATGTAATCGAGACCAACCGCGCCCTCGTGTTGTCAGGCGCGCCAATCGCCCAGATCAACGCCATCCGGAAGCATCTTTCCGCCATTAAAGGTGGCCGCATGGCAAAAGCGGCCGCCCCGGCGACTCAAATGTCGCTGCTCGTCTCAGATGTTCCTGATCACGCGATTGACGCCCTGGCATCGGGACCAACCATGGCAGACAGCAGCACAGTCGCTGATTGCTATGCAATTTCACGGCAGTTCAACTTGGTCAGCAAGTTTCCGCAACGTGTGAGGTCGATCTTTGAGAACAGACAACTATCCGAAACTCCTAAGCCCGACGACCCCGCCTTTGCCAACAGTCGATTCATTACCGTCTCATCAAACCGGAACGCCGTCGAGGCTGCGACCATTCAGGCCAGGAAGCTCGGCTTCGCTGTCGAGGTCGATAATTCATGCGACGACTGGGATTACGCCAGGACCGGTGATTATTTGCTCGCCCGATTGAAAGGACTGCGACAAACATCGTCAACAGCCTGCCTGATTTCGGGCGGCGAGGTGACAGTAACCGTCGGTAACAAGTCCGGCGTGGGCGGACGCAACCAACAGTTTGCGTTGTATTGTGCAGAGAAGATCTCCGGCGAGCCGATCACGGTTCTTAGCGCAGGAACGGACGGTGTCGACGGCAACAGTCCTGCTGCCGGCGCAGTCGTCGATGGGACGACTGTCGCCCGGGCCAGGCGGCGCGGCCTCGATGTCGCGTCCGCGCTTTGCCGGTTCGATGCATTTCCGCTGCTCGACACGATCGGCGATGCGACCGTCATCGGGCCCACTGGAAATAATGTGCGGGACCTCAGGATCCTGTTGGCCTACTGATCCGGTTCGCGCTCGACCTGCGCGCTCAGCCACTCGAGGTATGGAACGCTACCTCCCTCGATTGCCAATTCGATGTGCTCCGGCATCTCGTAGGGATGGAGCTCAGCGAACGATGCCGCCAGAGCCGATGCCCGGTCAGCGGTGGTTTTGATGATGAGCAAGTATTCCTGCTCGCGTTCGATCGCGTCCCTCCATCGGTAGATCGAGCGGATCGGGCCGACAATGTTCACGCACGCAGCCAACCGACGCTGCACGAGCTGGTTGGCAATTTCCTCGGCTGTCTCCATCAGCCCCACGGTGGTAAGAACAACACGAGCCTCAGCCATGGCGACACCTCAGGGAACTTGTTCGTTGCTGCTCCGACTCTAGCACTCGTCTCGCAGTCGTTTGCTACCTCGACCCTCTATTAGTGAACTTGGTTCCTCAGGGACTTTCGCCTCGCCTTCGCTTGACCGTGGTTTGAAACGGACGTTCACTAGCTATGTTGGCTTGTATCCGATTGCGCCGAGAATTCGAGTAGAACTTTAAAGGGCTTCGGCACAATCGTAGGGCCCAGAGGAACTTGCGAGATGGCTACGGCAGGCACAGTCGGCAGGTGGTTTTATCACATGCGGCGCATTCTGGCGACGTTGTGCATCGGCCTGCTCGCTGTGTTGATCGGTTACAAGGTGGTCTTCGGCGCGAACGGCACGGTTGAGTGGCGCGCCAAGCGCGCCGACTTCCAGCGCCTGCAGCACGAGATAGAAATCGACAATCAAGTTCATCAGTCCCTGGA
>Ga0335085_10013110_pt1 | contig 12163 bp, 14 predicted proteins | sample Lox_Sample_45_FD_206712 | JGI IMG/M metagenome (GOLD analysis project Ga0335085, IMG submission 206712) | Soil microbial communities from Loxahatchee National Wildlife Refuge, Florida, United States - Lox_Sample_4.5 | ecosystem: Environmental > Terrestrial > Soil > Wetlands | place: USA...
GGCGGCGCTGGCGGATAGCCGCTCCCTGCGCCATGCCGCCCTCTTGCATAAAGTGCCGTACTACACCACTCTTTCAGGCGCCGTCGCCGCGGCGCAGGGCATAAAAGCCTATCTCGGGGGCGACCTCGAGGTGCGCGCGCTGCAGAGTTACTTCAGCGATCGGGCTTGAGGGTTGTTTGAGCCTTTCGAGCCCAACAGCCGCGTGGCGGCGCGAGTTTGGCCGGGGAGTCCATGGTCGCGGCGGGGTTAAAAAACCGGCCGTGGTCAAGGTTTTTTTGACCGCCCTCGGTTTGCAGGACTCCGGTGTCGCGGGTCTAAGTCCGCGGCCGGAGTCGAATTTCGAGTCGAAGCACGACGTTTGAGGATGGGAAGGGCTTGGCGCCGCCGAACAGGCATTTGGGCGCGCGCCAAGAGGAGACGAAACGATGGACAAGCTTCCGATGACCGCGGCCGGCTATGCGACGCTCGAGGCCGAGCTCAAGCACCGCCAACAGGTGGAGCGGCCGCGCATCATTCAGCAGATCACCGATGCGCGCACGCACGGCGACCTGTCGGAGAACGCCGAGTATCACGCAGCCAAGGAGCTGCAATCGCTCAACGAAGGCGCCATTGCCGAGCTCGAGGACAAGCTCGCGCGCGCCGACGTGATCGACGTGTCGAAACTGTCGGGCGACACCATTACCTTCGGCGCCACGGTGACGTTGATCGACGAAGACACCGACGAGAAGAAGGTGTGGCAGATCGTGGGCGAGCCGGAAGCCAACGCCAAGGCCGGCAAGATTTCAGTCACTTCGCCGCTCGCGCGCGCCTTGATCGGCAAGACCAAGGGCGCGGTGGTGGAGGTCAACACGCCCGGCGGCGCCAAGGCCTATGAGGTGAAGAAGATCGAGTGGAAGTAGCGGCGCGGCGAAACACCCGGCCGCTATAATACCGCCCCGTGCAGGGTCGCCGCGCGCACCAGCACGAAAATCGCAGCGCCGAGCACGAATAAAATCAGCGGATGCAATTTCGGCTGCCAGGTCAAAAGCCCGGCGGAGCCGAAGGCGACGAGCCAGGACAAGGGGCCGCCGCTGCCGATGCGCAGGATGGCGACGACGCCCGCGAGCACGAGCCCGATGCCAATCGGCGCCAGCCCCTCCTCGAGCGCGGTATGCCAGCGCCGTCCGCGATAGCGCCGCCAGGCCAGCGCGAAGCCGTAGCAAAGCATCGATGACGGCAGGAACAGCGCCAGCGTCGCGATCAGCGCGCCGATGATGCCGCCGACCTGCCAGCCGATCAGCGTGGTCAGCATCGAGCCGGGGCCGGGCGCGGCGCGCGATATGGCGAACAGATCGACGAATTCGCGCGCGGTCACCCAATGGTGGACGTCGACCGCCTGATGCTGGATGCCGGCGAGCACGCTGGTGCCGCCGCCGATCGACACCAGCGAAAACGGCACGAACACCGCGAGCAGCGAAAACGCGACGTCACTGCGCATGGGCGGAATTCCTCCACCAGGCCGCGAGCACCGACAGCGGCCCGACAATGACGACGACCAAGAGCAGCGACAGATGCAGCAGGCCGACGCCGACAAAGGTCGCAAGCAGGGCGATGATCGCCGGCGGATGGCGGGCGGCGCGTTTGGCGCCGCGCCCGACGATGATCAGTAATAGCCCGATCGCCGCGGCGGCGAGACCGTCCATCGCCGGCTCCGCATAAGGCACCGTCTTGAGCGCGCCATAGACGCCGGCAAGCGCCAGCACCGCGCAAAACGGCCCGCTCAACAGGCCGAGAAAGGCGACGACGGCGCCGGCAAGCCCGTGCAGCTTCTGCCCGATATAGACCGCGAGATTGGTGATATTGGCGCCGGGCAGGATCTGGCTCAGCGCCAGCCCCGACATGAACTCGTCCTCGTCGATCCAGCCGCGCAGGGTGACGACCTCGCGGTAGACCCAGCCGGTCAGCCCGCCGCCGAAGCTGAACAGACCGATGCGGAAGAAGACCAGAAAAAGCGCGACGATGGAGGATGGCGGTGGTGAGGGCTGCACGGCGCAAAGATAGTTCAGAGCGAAGCCCAAGTCTGCCGCCGGCATATCGCGGCTGCCATGCGCCGGCGCGGCGGAACCGTTTCAGACGCCCGGCGGAATGAGCGGCAGCAGCAGATAGGATTCGCGCTCGCCGCCGGCATAGACGGTGTTGGTGCCGGTGTTGTAGTCGGCGTGATAGTGCAGGTAGCCCTGGCTGCCGACGCCGTCGCGCGGCTGCACGTCGAGACGGATGCGCTCCCCCTTCTTGAACACCATGGAGGTCGGCCAAATCTCGACGTCGACCGGCACGATCTCGCCCGGCTTGAGGTAGAGCCGGCGCTGATGCCGGTGATAGGGGCGATAGGGCCGCGACAGCTCCGGATCGAGTTCGCGATGCGAGACGCGCAGCCAGCCCTTGGCGACCGGCACCGGCGTGCCCTGCTGGCCGGTCTCCATGACCTCGTTGCCGGCGGCGTCGAAATGGCGCAGCGTCAAGAATAAGTCCATGTCTTCGCTCGAACTCGACACCCAGAACCGCGCCGCGAGCGGCCCGGTGACCTCGATGTCGCGCGCCAGCGGCGGCGTCTCAAACGCAATGCCCATGCCGGGCTTGATGCCGCCGCCCATGACCTGCGAGGAGGCCGCCGAAGTCGAGCCCATGGAGCCCAGGCTCGACGCGGCGTAAGTGCGCGAGGCGGTCTGCTGCGGATTTTCCTCGACCAGCGCACAAGTCCCGTCCGCTTTCGACAGGTCGAAATAAAGCTTGGTCCATTGCGTGCGCGCGAGCGGCCACTCGTGCTCGTGTCGCCACTCGATTTTGTCGGCGCCATGGCGGATGGCGAGCTTGACCGGCGGCTCGTCCATGACGCCGTTGTCGATGCCCTTGAGCCAATAATCGAGGAAGCGGAGCTGATCGGCGCGCCCCTCCTCCGTGTAGAACGGGTGCACGTGGCTGCCGGTATGGATGCGCAGCTTCTTGTGCTTCGAGCCCGAGCGCATGAAGGCTTCGCTGTTGCCGCGCAGGTGCAGCCCGAAGCCGGTCCAATTGCCGACCGAGAAGAACGGCACCGTAATCTTGTCCCATTGCGCCTGCGCGCCGGCGAGCGCGCCGGAATCGAGATTTTTGCCGAGCCACAGATCGAGCGTGTTCACCTTCCAGGCGTCGGGCGAAGCTTGTGAGGCGCGGCCGAGCTTGTGGTGCATCAGATGCGCGGTGAACCAGTTGGTCATGAACACGCTGAGGATGCCGCCGTGGTAGAGCGCGTCGCGATAAAGGTCGGCGAACCCCTCCCAGGGAATGATGGCCTTGAGCGAGGGCGGGTTGAGATTGGCGACGAACCACTGGTTGATCGCGTAATAGGAAATGCCGAGCAGACCGACTTTGCCGTTGCACCAGGGCTGCGCCGCCGCCCATTCGATGGCGTCGTAGAAATCGACCGCTTCGGCCAGCGACCACGGCTCGCATTGACCCGGCGACTTGCCGCTGCCGCGCCCGTCGACGCGCACGGCGGCGCAACCGCGCGGCACCCACCAAGCCGGGTTGACGGTCTCCCAGTTCATCCAGTCGTTCGGCTTTTCCTCGAGCGTGTCCGGCACCACCCACAATTTGTCTTTCTGATAGGGACCGAGATTGACGATCGCCGGCACGCGCGCGTCGCCGCTCGGGCGAAAGACGTCGGCGACAAGCCGTGCGCCGTCGCGCATCGGCACTTCGACGTCCTTCTCGATCACGATGGTGTCGGCCGCTTCGCCCGCACGCACGTTCATCGCGACAACCCTTCGCTCATGCGCCCTCTTCCATCGGCACCATGGCCGCGTCCTTGGAGTTGCGCAGCGTCAGCGAGGTCTTGACGTTGCGCACATTAGGCGCGGCGGTGAGCTTCTCGACGAAAGCCTGGAACGTCTTCAAATCCGGCGCCACGCATTTCAAGATGAAATCAATCTCGCCGGAGAGCATCCAGCACTCGCGCACCAGGGGCTCGCCGCGCACGAACTCCTCGAAGGCGACGAGATCGACCTCGGCCTGGCTCGCCAGGTGCACCATGGCGAAGACGGCGACCTCGTAGCCGAGTTTTTTTTCGTCGAGCAGCGCGCGGTAGCCCTTGATGTAGCCGGCCTCCTCCAGCGCGCGCACGCGGCGCAGGCACGGCGGCGCGGAAATACCGACGCGGCGCGCGAGTTCCACATTGGTCATGCGGCCGTCGTCCTGCAGCTCTTTGAGAATTTTGCGGTCGATGGCGTCGAGACGGGCCGGCACGGAGCCTCCAGGGGAAAAATTGGCGGAACATCCATATCGCGAAATAAAGTTTCGCGAAAGATTATTGCGCACTAGCCTGTTAGTCCTTCGTGCCCGGTCGCCAACATTGTGAGTCTCCGGGTTGCATATCTTGCATAGCTGCCCCGGACGCCATACATCCTGAGCTGCGCAAAAGAGCCGGCGATGCAGCCGGCCGCGCGGGGTCCGGCGCCCGCCAGGGGGGCGTAAGCGAAGATGCCAAAAACCACGCACGCCAAGGTCGTCATTGTCGGCTCGGGTCCGGCCGGCTACACCGCCGCGATCTATGCGGCGCGCGCGATGCTCGAGCCGATCCTGATCCAGGGCGTGCAGCCCGGCGGCCAGCTCACCATCACCACCGACGTGGAGAACTATCCGGGCTTTGCCGACGTCATCCAGGGTCCCTGGCTGATGGAGCAGATGCAGAAGCAGGCCGAACACGTCGGCACCCGCATCGTCACCGACCATGTCGGGGCGGTCGACCTCAAGCAGCGGCCATTCAAGCTCACCTGCGATTCCGGCGACGTCTATCTCGCCGACGCGCTGATCATCGCCACCGGCGCGCAGGCGCGCTGGCTCGAACTGCCCTCGGAGCAGAAGTTCAAGGGCTACGGCGTGTCGGCCTGCGCGACCTGCGACGGTTTTTTCTATCGCAATAAAGAGGTCATCGTGGTCGGCGGTGGCAATACCGCGGTCGAGGAAGCGTTGTTCCTCACCAATTTTGCCGCCAAGGTTACCGTCGTGCACCGCCGCAACGCCTTCCGTTCGGAGAAGATCCTGCAGGAGCGGCTGTTCAAGAATCCCAAGATCGACGTGATCTGGGACACCGCGCTCGAAGAGGTGATCGGCAGCGACAGCCCGCCCAAGGTCGAGCGCGTGCGGCTGAAGAACCTCAAGACCGGCGCGGTGAGCGAGCGCAAGATTGACGGGGTGTTCATCGCCATCGGCCACACGCCCGCCTCCGAATTGTTCGCCGGGCAGATCGAGATGAAGCCGAACGGCTATATCGTCACCGGCGGCCATTCCACCGCCACTTCGGTGCCCGGCGTGTTCGCCGCCGGCGACGTTACCGACGACATCTACCGGCAGGCGGTCACCGCGGCCGGCCAGGGCTGCATGGCGGCGCTGGAAGCGGAGCGCTTCCTCGCCTCGCATGAACATCAGCGCGCAGCGGCGGAATAGATCATGGTCGCCACCAACCGGACGATGGACTGGGACAAGCTCAAGGTGTTCCACGCCGCGGCGGAAGCGGGCTCCTTCACCCATGCCGGCGAGCGGCTCGGTCTGTCGCAGTCGGCGGTGTCGCGCCAGGTGTCGGCGCTGGAAAGCGAACTCGCGGTGTCATTGTTTCACCGCCATGCGCGCGGCCTCATCCTCACCGAGCAGGGCGAGTTGCTCTACCGCACCGCGCATGAAGTGTTCATGAAGCTCGAGGCGGCGCGCACCAAACTCACCGACAGCCGCGAACGGCCGAACGGCGAACTGAAGGTATCGACCACGCCGGGCATCGGCGTGCATTGGCTGACGCCGCGGCTCGGCGAATTCCTCGACCTTTATCCCGACATCCATATCACGCTGATCACCACGGAAGAAGAACTCGACCTCGCCATGCGCGAGGCCGACGTCGCCATTCGCCTGCGCCAGCCGACGCAGCCCGACCTCATTCAGCGCAAGCTGTTCTCGGTGCACTTCCACGCCTATGCGTCGCCGGATTATCTCAAGCGCTTCGGCACGCCGCGCACGATCGACGAGCTCGACAAGCACCGCATCCTGCTGCTCGGCGGCAACGTGCCGCCGCATTTCGCCAATCGGCGCTGGCTGGTCGAGGTCGGCCGCGACGGCAAGGGGCCGCGCATGCCGCATCTGAGCATCAACAATGTGCTCGGCGTGTTGCGCGCCTGTCAGCGCGGCCTTGGTATCGCGATGCTACCGGACTATCTGGTCGAGGAGAATGGTGGCCTGGTACAGCTTCTCGGCGAAGCCGACACGCTCGCACTCGACGCTTACTTTGTTTATCCGGAAGAGCTCAAAGCGGTCGCGCGTATTCAGGTATTCCGCGATTTCCTCGTCGCCAACGCGCAGCGCTGGCATTTCTGAGTGTAACAAACTGAAATAATTCGGATTGCGATTCGGCATGGCAGTCATGCGGCCCACCGTGTTGCTCGCGTCGAAGCGGGGCCGCATATTGCGACCTCGCTGCAACGCTGGATGTTTCCTCCCAGAGTCACCGGCCTGCAGCATGTTCCCCTCTGGAATATTGCCGGTCCCCACACCGGCAAACTGAAACCGGGTCCCTTTTTGGGGCCCGGTTTTTTCTTGGGTTCTCGGCAGCGATCGCGGGGCGCGGCTTAACGGAAGCGCGCGATGGCGTAAGCAAGCGCAACGATCTGCGCGTCGCTCACCTCGGCGAGTACTTCCGCCATGGTGCCGTCATAGCCGTGGCGCGTATTGCTCTTGTACTCGCGCAGCGTCTTGACCAGATAGTCCTCGCGCTGATCGGCAATGCGCGGAATATTGTCGCGACCGGCCAAATTGAGCGTGTGGCAACTGTTGCAGCGAAACTGCGCAATGAGTGCCGCGCCCTGCTGCATGCGCGCCGCGTCGCCGGCATCCGCGGGCGGCTTCGGCGGCGGCAACTTAGCGATGAAATCGGAGAAGGCGCGCAGATCGTCGTCGGTAAACGATTTGGTCATTTCGTTCATGACCTCGACCGCGCGCTGCTTCTCGCGAAAGAGATAAAGCTGGATCAGCAGATAAGGCGCGGTCTGCCCGCCGAGCGAGGGGATTTCCGCGGTCTGCGACTGGCCGCTGTCGCCGTGACAGGCAAGGCAGGCCGCCGCGCGTTCGGCCATCGTTTCCGCGGCAAGCGGATGGCTCGCGGCGAAAACCAGCGCGGCCGCGGCGAGCAGATGGTGCGTCAGCGAATTTTTCATCGGCGCTCCAAATAAAAAAGCCGGGGGCCGCGGCCCCCGGCTGTTCGCGTTTTCCGTCAACGGCTGGCAGTGTGCGCCTTGCCGTAGCTGATGCGGTAGATGGCGCCGTTCCAGTCGTCGGAAACGAGCATCGAGCCGTCCTTCATCAGCTCGACGTCCACCGGGCGGCCGACATAGTTGTTGTTCTGCAGAAAGCCAGACAGGAAGACTTCCGTCGACTTCACGTTGCCGTCTTTCTTGAGATGCACGACGAGGATGTCGCCACCGAACTTCTTCGACCTGTTCCACGAACCGTGGCGGGCGAGGAAGATCGCGTTGTGGTACTTCTTCGGGAACATGCTGCCGGTGTAGAAGCGCAAGCCGAGGCCGGCAGAATGCGGTCCCGTCAGCAGGATCGGCGGCGTGAACTCGCTGCACGAATGGCCCCAGCCGAATTCCGGATCCGGCAAGTTGCCCTGGTAGCAATAGGGCGCGCCGAAATCCTCGCCGACCTTGGTGACGCGATTGAGCTCGTCCTGCGGCACGTCTTCCGACATCCAGTCGCGGCCGTTGTCGGAGAAGTAGAGCTGATGGTTGACCGGATTCCAGTCGAAACCGACCGAGTTGCGCACGCCGAGCGCGACGTTTTCGCGGCCGCTGCCGTCGAGATTGATGCGGCGAATCTGGCCGTGGTCCTTGTCATGCAGCACGTTGTTGCCCGGCTGACCGACCGGAATATAGAGCTTGTTGTCGGGGCCGATGGCGATGAATTTCCAGCCGTGCGCCTCGTCCTTCGGCAGGTCCTTGTAGATCACCGTCGGCTTCGGCGGATTGTCGAGCACGCTCTCCACATTGTCGATCTTGGAGATCTGCGACAGCTCGGCGATGTAGAGCGTGCCGTTATGGATGGCGAGCCCGTTCGGCCGGTAGAGGCCGGAGGCGACCGTCTTCAGCTCGGTCTTGCCGTCCTTCTTGACCACGGCGGTGACCTTGTTGCCGAAGCGGGTGCCGACGAAGACGGTGCCCTTGTCGCCGATGCGCAGCGAACGCGCATTGGCGATGCCCGAGGCATAGACCTCGATATGGAAGCCGGGCGGCAATTTGAGCATCGCCGTCGGCAGTTTGTCGGGCGCCGCCGGCAGCGGCGGTGCGGCGACGGGGGCGAGCTTGGCGGCGGCCTCGTTACCTTCGGGGCGGCCGATCAGCGGCGAGCCGGGCGGCAGTGCCGGCTTGGCCGGCGCGGAGGCAGGCGGTGCGGCTGGAGCGGCGGCAGGCGGTTGCTGCGCAATGGCCGGGACGGTCAACAGAAGGCCGGCAATCGTTCCGGCGAGCAGCGCGCTGCGCCGGGCGGTGACACGCGGAATCATCGAAGTCCTCCCTGATGCGGAGGCACTTGGCCCGCGAGGTCCGAACGAGAACGGCCCCGGAGCGCGCCCCCATCGCGTCAAGTCTCGCTCATTTCGCCCATGGGTGGCAATCGGGGGGTCTCGCAAATTTCCGTGGCGGGCAAACGCGGCTCAGGAATGCCGGTAGCTGTAAGGCAAATCGTCGCGCTGGGCGGCGAGCTGCTCGACGAGGCCGTGCTGCGGCGACAGGTGGCAAACCGGGTCGGCGGCCCGCGCATCGCCGGCGATGAGGAAGGCCTGGCAGCGGCAGCCGCCGAAGTCCTGCTCGCGCCGCTCGCAGCTTCGGCACGGCTGCTGCATCCAATCGGTACCGCGGAATGCCGCGAAGGCGGGCGAGGCGCGCCAAATATCGGCCAGCGAATGCTCGCGCACGCTCCAGAATTCGAGCCCCGGAATAACCTCGGCGGCGTGGCAGGGCAGCACGCGGCCTGCCGGTGTGACGTTGAGCGAGCGGCGCCCCCAGCCGCCGACGCAAGGCTTGGGGAAGCGCGCGTAATAATCGGGGACGACCGCGTCGATGACGATCCGCCCGCGGTGGGTTTCGCGCAGCGCTTCGACCTCGCGCACCGCGGCCGCGACCTCGTCGCGCGAGGGCATCAGCGCAGCGCGGTTCTTCAGCGCCCAGCCGTAATACTGCACATGCGCGATCTCGACGCGCGAGGCGCCAAGCGCGAGGGCAAGCTCCACCATGGCGCGGACGCGGCCGATATTGGCGCGATGCACCACCATGTTGACGGTGAGCGGCAGACCGAGCCTGACCACCTCGGCGGCGAGTGCGCGCTTGCGCGCCGAAGCGCCCTGATAGCCGGCGATGCGATCGGCGGAAGTCGGTTCGCTGTCCTGGATGGAAATCTGCACGTGATCGAGGCCGGCTTCGGCAAGCGCGGCAAGCGCCTGCGGCGCAAGACCGACGGCTGACGTGATCAAATTGCTGTAGAGGCCGGCCGCACGCGCCGCTTTGACGATGTCGGCAAGATCGCGCCGTGCCGCCGGCTCGCCGCCCGACAAATGCACCTGCAGCACGCCGAGCGCGGCAGCCTCATCGAACACGCGCGCCCAGGTCGCGGCGTCGAGTTCGTCGACGCGCGGATCGAGCGCGAGCGGGTTCGAGCAATAGGGACAGCCGAGCGGACAGCGATGCGTGAGCTCGGCCAGCAGTCCGAGGGGAGCCGGAATTTGCGCCGGCGCGTTCACGCCAACTCCAGCAATTTCTTCTCGACGAGGCCCGCGAGCAGCTTGGCGACGTCGGCATGGATGCGCTCGCGCGGCGCGTTGAAGCTCTTGACGAGATCGTCGACGATTTGCGCGAATGTCGCCTCGCCGGTGCAGCGCTTGAGGATCTCCGCCGAAATGGCGTCGGCTTTGAACACCCGCTCCGGCGCAAGCAGCAGCCAGCCGCCCTGCGCCTCATTGTGGGTGAGCCGCACCCCGCGCGGCAGGCGTGGCCGCGCGCTATCGGCGACGTCGCTCATTGTGGGTCCGGCACGAAAGCGCCCGGCGGAATGTGGCCGGGCGACACATAGGCATAGGAAAGGACATCGAGCATCGACCACAGCACGCCGCATTTGAATTCGAGCGCGGCGAGCACCTGCTGTTGCTGTTCCGGCGTCCTGGCGTTGCGCTTGACGTAATCGAGCGCGAAATCGGCGTCGCGCTTGGCCTGCGGCGGCCGCTTTTCGAAATAGCTAAGCGTCTCGCGCGTGACGAAGGCGTAATTCGCCAGCATGCCGGCCATGCGCTCGCCGATGATGACCGGCGAGAACAGCTCGGTGAGCGAGGAGGCGATCGCCTCGAGCAGTGTCTTTTCGCGCACGAACCGCACATAGGCGTCGACGGCAAAGCGCGTGCCGGGCAAGAGTCCGCGCAGCGAGGTGACGTAGTCACGGTCGAGACCGAGCCCATCGGTGAGTTTGAGCCAGCGGGCGATGCCGCCGTCGCCGTCCCGCTCGCCGTCGTGATCGACCAGGCGCGAGCGCCATTCGCGCCGCACCGCCGAATCCTCGCAGCGCGCGATCAGGCTCGCGTCCTTGATCGGGATCATCGCCTGATAATAGTAGCGGTTGAGCGCCCAGGCCTGCACCTGGCCCTTGCTGCATTGGCCGCCGTGCAACAGGCCGTGGAACGGATGCTGGCGGTGATAACGCTTGGCGCCGATGTCGCGCAGCGCCGCTTCCAAGTCCGCGGGCGAGAGCAGCTTCACAGCACGATCTCCATGCCGTCCTCGGCCACCTGCCAGCCGGCGGCCTCGACCTTACGGCGCTCGGGCGAGCCGGCGACGAGGATCGGATTGGTATTGTTGATATGCACGAAAATGCGCCGCGCAGCGAGCTGATCGAGCGCCTGCAAGGCGCCGCCCTCGCCGTCGATCGGCATATGGCCCATCCGGCGGCCGGTCTTGCCGCCGGTCTTCGTGCGCAGCATTTCGTCGTCGGTAAACAAAGTGCCGTCGAACAACACCACATCGGCGCGCGCCAAGCGCTCGCCCATGGCGGGCGTCACTGCCGCGGCGCCCGGCACGAAGACAAGCCGTGCGCCGCCGCGCTGCAATTCGACGCCGACATTGCCGGCGCTCTCGATGTCGGTCTGCGGGTCCTCGCCTTCGAGATAGAGCGGCAATTTGCCCGGCACCATGAACAGGCTCGCCTCGATGTCGCCTGCCAGCACAAAGCGCTCGCCCGGGTTCACCGCGCGTCGGCTCATCGCGCTCATGGCGCCGAACATGGCGTTGGCGGCGACCGCCGCGTGACTGGCCGGGGTCGCGTAAAGCGTGAACGGCGTGCCTTCGCGCAACGACAACAGGCCGGCGATCTGATCGATCTCGCCGCCGGTGAGCACGACGGCCTCGATCGGGCTGCCACGCAGGCCCGCGCGCGGATGCAATGCGGGCGTTGCGCGAAGCTGCGCGCCGAGGTCGGGCGAAGCGTTGATCAGCGTCCAGCGGCCGTCACCGGCGGAAACCGCGAGGCCGGTTTGCGTGCGCGCACGCACGCGCACATCGCCGGCCCAGGCCAGCGCGCAGACTGGACAGCGGCAATTCCATTGCGGAAACGCGCCTCCTGCCGCCGAACCCAGCACGATGGCGGTAAAGCGCCCCATTTAGCGGGCGTCGTCAGGCGCTCACGAGAAAATCAGAACTCGGCCGGCAAATAGCCGTTGATCTCGAGCCCGATGCAAATCTCGACAAGGGTGGGGGTTGTCCAGGTCATGGCGTTTCCTTTCAACCGCTCTTCGCCGGCGGAGAAGAGTAAAATATTAGCTGACTGATTCGGTTCTGTCAGCAGAGGCGTGTCTTTGGCACTTTAGCGCCGATCCGCCTGAGTTATGCCGCCTTTACGGGGCCGACGTGAGGCTCACGAAGATGTCATCGAAGGAAAAGGCGTATAACGGCGCGAGGAACCGGGCGGCGCTTGCGCAATTGCTATATGTTGCAGGGCACAGCAAAATGGAAAAGCCAGCCAAATCCGGGCTTTCTGTATGCAGTGCAAAATAGCCACAGTCGGTGGCTGTTCGTTTCAGTTTGTTGGGAAAAGCGTAACTAACGCGGGACTATGGGATATAGGATTG
>Ga0335085_10013111_pt1 | contig 12162 bp, 7 predicted proteins | sample Lox_Sample_45_FD_206712 | JGI IMG/M metagenome (GOLD analysis project Ga0335085, IMG submission 206712) | Soil microbial communities from Loxahatchee National Wildlife Refuge, Florida, United States - Lox_Sample_4.5 | ecosystem: Environmental > Terrestrial > Soil > Wetlands | place: USA: Florida...
TCAGTCTTCACGGCGTATATTCCTCGATCGACAAGCTGGCTTCGCTCACCTATCTCCAGCCGCGTTTCCGCAATTCTGCCGGCCGGAACCTGACTTACTCGCTCGTCTACGACAACGAACTCGACGTCCGCACATTCGCATCGAAACGCGAAGAAGCGTCGGTTCAGCTCTCGCAGACATTTTCCAAATCGCTGACCGGCCTGTTTCGCTTTTCCTATCGCCGCGTGAGCGTCAACAACATCGTGATTCCGGTCCTGCTGATTCCGCAGCTAGTCCAGCCTGTGCGGATCGGAATGCTGTCGGGGAATCTGGTGCAGGACCGCCGCAACGACCCGGCCAATCCGAGCCGCGGCATGCTGAACAGCATCGACGTCGGCATCGCCGGCCGCTTCTTTGGCTCGCAGCGCAGCTTCGGCCGGCTGCTGCTGCGCAACGCCACCTATTACCGGCTCACCAAATCGCTCATTCTTGCGCGCCAGACGCAGTTCGGAATCATTCAGCCTTTCGCCGCGCCAAATGGACTGACGGATATGGAATCCGTCCCGCTTCCCGAGCGTTTCTTCGCCGGCGGCGCCGATTCGCTGCGCGCGTTCGCCTTCAATGAAGCGGGTCCGCGCGATACCGGCGCGCCTCTTGTGCCCGGCGGGCCGGCATCCCAGCCCACCGGCTTTCCGCTGGGCGGCAACGCTCTGTTCACCAATAACGTTGAACTGCGCTTTCCCCTGATGGGCCAGAACATCCAGGGCGTCTTCTTTCATGACATGGGCAACGTCTTCAGTTCGCTCAGCGATATTTCTTTCCGCTATTCGCAGCGCAATCTCAACGATTTCAATTACACCGTGCAGGCTCTCGGCTTCGGCGTTCGCTACCGCACCCCGGTCGGGCCGATTCGCGCCGATATCGCCTACAGTCTGAATCCGCCTTCGTTCGACGGATTCAGCGGCACCCCGCAGCAGATTCTGCTCTGCAATCCCAACAATCCGGTTTCGCTCGAGCAGAGCTTTTGCCAGGTAACAAAGCAAAGCACCGGGCACATTCAGTTCTTCTTTTCGATCGGACAGACTTTCTGAATCATGCGCCGCCTGCTTTCCATCGCCGCCCTTCTCGCCTGTCAAATGCAGGGCGCGGTGGTGATCGACCGTATCGCCGTGATCGTGGGCAAACACGCAATTAAGCTCAGCGACATCGAACGCGACCTGCGGGTGACGGAATTTCTGAATCAGATGCCGCTCGACCTGAGCGGCGCGGCGAAACGCAGGTCCGCCGATCGCCTGATCGATCAGTCGATCATCCGCGACGAAATCGCCACCGGCGGATACAACCGTGCGACCGACGCCGATGCGGGCGGCATGCTCAATCAGATTCGCCACGAACGGTATGCCGGGTCTGATACGCGGCTTCGCCAGGCTCTTGAGCGCTACGGTCTGTCGGAAGACGATCTGCGCGCACAGCTGCTCTGGCAGATGACGGTCCTGCGCTTCATTGACGAGCGATTCAGACCCGCGGTGTTCATAACCGATCAGGACGTGCGCGCTTATTATGACGGGCACCTCGCGCAGCTTCGCCGCGAGAACCCCGCCAGCAACAGCTATCCCGCCCTCCAGCCGAAAATTCGCAGCCTTCTCGAAGGGGAGGAAGTGAATAAGCAGTTCGAAATGTGGCTGGATCAGGCGCGGAGCGGCCAGCACATCGAATACAAAGAGCAGGCCTTCGCATGACACGCAGCGTAAAAATCGTGCGCAACGTTCTGATAGGCGTCCTCGCTCTGGCGGCGGTCGTGCTTATCGGCGCGATAGTGGTGATCCACACGAGCTGGTTCCGCGGGTTCGCGGCGCAGAAAATCGTTTCGGAGCTCGAGGACAGCACCGGCGGGCGCGTCGGGATCGGCCGGTTCGATTTCGACCCTTCGACCCTCCGCGCCACCATCGATAACCTGGTGATTCACGGCAGAGAACCAGCCGGCGCTGCCCCGTTTGTGCGCGTCGACCGAATCGCGGCTGAGTTCCGCCTTCCCGATCACATCTCCTGGGTTGAAATCGACAGGCCGCAGGTCAACGTCATGGTTCTGCCCGACGGTATGACCAACATTCCGTCGCCGAAACAGCAGTCGAGCTCGAATACCAATGCGCTCCAGACGGTTGTCGATCTCGCCATCGATCGTTTCGACCTGAATAATGGTGTGCTCGCGTTTGAATCGGAGAGGCAGCCGCTGAACGTCCGGGGCACCAATCTGCGCACGCACCTGCTGTTCGATCATCGGAATCGCACATACGGCGGCGAGATCTCGCTTCATCCGCTTTACGTTGTTTCGGGGCGTAATACGCCGGTCAGCTTCACCATCACGCTGCCGATCACAATTGCGGGTAATCGCATCGACCTGCGTCATGCCAGTATTTCGAGCGGCGCCTCCCGGCTCTCTATCGAGGCTTCGCTGGCAAACCTCAAAGCCCCCCGCATAACTGCGCAGCTCAATGGCGCCATCGCGCTCGCCGATCTCAAAAGCGCGGGCCTGCCGATCGCAGCCGGCGTGCCCGGGCGTCCTTCACAGCTGGATCTCGTCACCGACGTCGCGGCCTCCGACGGCAGGGTCACGGTGAATGCATTTCACGTCATGCTTGGCCGTTCGAGTATCGACGCGTCCGGCGCTTCCAGCCAGGCGATTCGTTTCAGCTCGTCGCTCGACACGAACGAACTGGCGAGGCTCTTCAAAGCGAGCATTCAGACACCGGGGGTGGTCGGCGTGTCCGGCAATCTGCGATTGGAAACCAACGACCGCGATATTACGGTCAACGACCTGGACATCGCAGCTTTAGGCGGGCATTTATCCGGATCGGCAGCTCTGCGCAACTTCGAGCGCTATAACTTCGACGGCCAGCTTCGGGGATTTGACATAGCGAATGTCTTACGCGCTTTTCGGGAAAAGGCTCCTTACGATGGCGTCGTTTCCGGCAGCGTTACCGCCGGCGGCGACTTCAAAACCGCCGGCGATTTATTCGCCCATGTGCATCTCAACATCGCGCCCGCCAGGCATGGCAAGGCCGTCTCAGGACTGCTGAACGCGAATTACGACGCCGCGTCAAACGATGTTGCCATCGAAAAGTCCTGGGTTGCGCTTCCCCACACTCGGCTGGAGCTGAACGGCTCGCTCGCCAAAGGACTTAACATCTCGCTCCGAAGCCGCGATCTCAGCGACCTGCCGGTCGCCACGCCAGTCACACTCAACCGCGGCGAAGCCAGCCTCACCGCCACTTTAACGGGCAGTCTCAAAACGCCGCGCATCGCGGGACATCTTTCCGCCACTCACCTTGCGCTCGAAGGCAGACAGTTCGATTCATTCGCCGCTGACATCTCGGCATCCTCGTCGGGCGCAGCGGTTCGGAACGGAATCCTGCTGCGCGCGCCCATGCAGGCGTATTTCAACGCGTCCGTGGGGCTGAGCCAGTGGAAACCGTTGCCGCGCGAGCCTCTGAAGGCGAGTGCATCGCTCGCTGACGGCGATCTCGCGGACATCGTCGCGCTCGCGGGTGAGAATCCTTCCGGCTATTCGGGCACGCTGACGGCGAACGTGAATGTCAGCGGGACTATCGGGAATCCCATCGGCAAAGCCGGCGTGCAGGCGATGAATGGTCAGATCGCGGGCCGCAGTTTCGATCAGGCGAATCTGCAGGTCAATTTTAACGACCGCCTGGTCACGATACCGGCCGCGTACATTCAGGGCAGCGCCGGACGTGTCGACCTGAATGCGGAATTCCGCCATCCGCAGAACAGCTTCACCGCCGGCCAGCTACGCGCCTCGCTGAAGAGCACTCCGATCGATCTTGCGAAGACTGAGTCGAATGCGTCCGGCACGCTGCAGCTGAACGCCGACATTGCGGGCGATCTGAACGCGAAACAGGTGCAGCTCACCAATGTGAGCGCTGACGTGAACGCGCGTGCTCTGCGCTTCGACGGCACGAGTTACGGCGACCTTCAGGCCGTCGCGCGTACCGCGAACCAAACGGTCACATACACTCTGACGTCCGATTTCGCGGGGTCGAACGTTCACGTCAGCGGACTAACACAGCTAAACGACGATTATCGGACCGCAGCCGACGCCACAATCGCCAATCTCGACGTCGCGAAGGTTCTCACTGTCGCCAGGCGAACCGACATTCCGGCGCGTGGCACCCTGACGGGCTCGCTGCATGTGACGGGGACAATTCGCGATCCTCAGGCCGAAGCGAACATCGATCTCACGCGCGGCGCGCTCTATGACGAGCCTATCGACGAGCTCCGCCTCCGCGCCTCGTATTTGGCGCGCAGCATCGATGTTCCGGAGCTTCGCATCACCTCAGGCCCTTCACGCATCCAGCTTACGGCGCATTATGATCATCCTGCCGGCACGCTGACGCAGGGCAACGCCGCTTTTAACCTGGAGAGCAGCCGCATCGATCTGGCGCGCGTGCGCAATATCCAGGCGCGCCGGCCCGGTTTGACCGGAACGCTGCAGCTGACCGCCAGCGGCGACGGCGCCGTCATCACCGGCCAGCCCTATGTTCGATTGCGCGATCTCAAACTCAACCTCGCGGCCACTGGCCTTGCTGCCCAGGGCAAAAATTTCGGCGATCTCAAACTCACCGCCAATTCCGCCGCCGGGGACAAAGTCGAGCTCGCTCTCGATTCGAATCTGGCTGACGCGTCGATTCACGCGCGCGGCAGCACGGCACTGACCGCGGGCTATCCAGTCGATGCGCAGCTCACTTTCAACAACGTTCTTTATTCGCACTTCGCCAGTCTCCTTGGTACGACTGAAGCAGCGATTCGGAATGCCGAAGTCGCGGCCGACGGCAGTCTTAATGTAAACGGCCCCCTCCTCAACCGCGATCAGATTCGCGCCAGCCTGCAGCTCACGCGCCTCAATCTGACAGCCAATTCGCCGGCCGGCCGGAATCCGATTGCCATCGTCAATCAAGGCCCGATGCGAATCGGCCTCGATCGCGGCGTTGTGCGAATCGAGAGCGCCCATCTCAGCGGCGCGGGCGCCGATGTTCAGGCCGGCGGCACCGCTTCGCTAGTCGACCAGACGCTGGCTCTCACCCTGAACGGCAAGGTTGACCTCTCCCCGATTTCGAAATTCGATGAAGACATCTATTCGTCGGGGCAGGTGTCGCTCGCCACAACAATCCGCGGCAGCTTCTCGCAGCCACTGGTGAACGGACAGATGACGCTGCAGAACGCGGCGTTTAATTATGCTGCGCTTCCTGTCGGCATTTCCAACGCGAACGGAGAGATTCTCTTTAACGGAAACAGCGCATCCATCCGCAGTCTGACCGCCGAAGCCGGCGGTGGCAGGGTGACCATCACCGGATACGCCGGGTACGCCGGCGGCGCGCGTTTCGGTGTGCAGCTGAAGGCTACTCGCGTCCGGGCGCAGCTTCAACCGGGCGTGAGCGTGACCACGAACGGCGATATTCAGCTCGCCGGCACTTCAGCCAACAGCGTGGTCTCCGGGTCGGCGGTGATCCAGCAGATCACCTACAATCCACGAACAGATATTGGTTCGCTGCTTTCACAGGCAACGCCCGATCTGCAGTCCGCAGCTGCGCCTTCGCCGCTGCTCGAAAAAATGAAGCTCGATATCCGCGTTCGGGCATCGTCGGGTCTGCTGGTTCAGGCAAGCCTCGCAAGAAACCTTTCCATTAACGTCGACCTTCATGTGCAGGGCTCGGCTGCGCGTCCGGGCGTTCTCGGACGAATCACTATCAACGACGGCCAGCTTGTTTTCTTCGGCTCCACCTATACGGTGAACACGGGCACGGTCGCCTTTTACAATCCGCTGCAGATCGATCCCAATGTGGATTTCGTGCTGGAGACGCAGGCGCAGGGCGTCGATGTGACCGTGCGCGTCACCGGCCCCATCGACAACCTGAAAATGAATTACACCTCGAATCCGCCGCTGCCGTTTCAGCAGGTGATGGGTCTGCTCGCGGCAGGCCAGACGCCCACATCGGATCCCACCCTCCTGGCGAACCAGGGCACCGCGCCGTCGCAGTCATTTCAGCAGATGGGCGAATCGGCCGCGCTCGGCCAGGCTGTGGCCAATCCGGTGGCGAACCGTCTGCAGCGCGTTTTTGGTGTCTCGCAACTGAACATTGCGCCGTCGTTTCAGCAGGGTTCACAGACTCCGACCGCGCGTCTCACGCTTCAGCAGAGAATTACCAGCAACCTGACATTCACCTACACTTCCGCGCTCGACGACCCGAACGGACAGATCATTCAGGTGCAATGGACTTTCGACCCGAAATGGTCGGCCGTGGCGACACGCGATCAGAACGGCATCTTCAGCATCAACTTCCTGTATAAGCGCCAGTTTCGCTGATGCAACTCGTGCGCCCAGGCTTTCAGGCCTGCCCTGGGCTTCTGCACGGCGTTTAAGCCCCTGTGCTAAAACCAAGTCGGTGCTTTTGAAATTGCGCCCACTCCTTCTGCCGGTCGTCTTTTCCATCAGCCTCGCGGGACTCGCATTCTTAAATCCTCTCCGCCAGAACCCGCGCGCATTCGCCACCTTTCTTGGCGCGGCCGCGGCGTTATTCCTCTGGAGCGCCGCCTTGATCGTTTGCCGGCGTCCGTCCAGCCTGCTGTTCGCTCCAAAAAAGCAGCACTATGTACAGGCCTGCGCACAGGGCGCTGTGCTTGTCTACTGGGGATTCTACTGGCCGCAGGTTCCCGCGTTCGTGCCGTTCATCATCGCCCAACTGCTGTTCGCATACGCTTTCGACGCGCTGCTCTCGTGGTCGCGCCGCGGCAGCCATCTGCTCGGCTTCGCGCCCTTTCCGATCATCTTCAGCATCAATCTCTTTCTCTGGTTCAAACCCGACTGGTTCTTCCTGCAGTTCGCCATGATCGCTGTCGGCCTGCTCGTGAAGGAATTCATCCGCTGGAAACGCGACGGCCGCTTTGTCCATATCTTCAATCCATCGTCGTTTCCTCTGGCTGTGTTTTCGCTGGTGCTGATCGCGACCGGAACCAGCGATATCACCTGGGCCAGGGAAATCGCCGGCACGCAATTCTTCCCGCCGCAGATGTATCTCGCGCTCTTCCTGATCGGCCTGCCCGGCCAGTTTTTTTTCGGCGTGACTTCGATGACCATGTCCGCCGTTATCACCACATGGCTGTTCGGCCGAGTCTATTTCGCCATCACCGGCGTTTACTTTTTCTACGATTCATATATCCCCATCGCCGTCTTCCTCGGCATGCACCTGCTCTTCAATGACCCGGTCACTTCGCCGCGCACGCCGCTCGGCCGAATTGTTTATGGCTCTCTCTACGGCCTCGGCACGATTCTGTTTTACGATCTGCTCGGCAAAGCCGGACTCCCGACGTTCTACGACAAACTGCTGCCGGTCCCCCTGCTCAACGTTTCGGTCAAGGTAATCGACCGAATCTCCCGTGTTGTCGAAACCCGGGAGCCGGTACCTTCCCTGCCGCGCAATCTCGCATACATCGCCGTCTGGTCAGTCGCATTCGTGGCTCTCAGCGCGACCGGTGGACTCGGCGACACGCATCCGGGCCAATGGATGCCATTCTGGCGGCACGCCTGCGAACAGGACCGCCGCTACGCCTGTCCTTATCTCGCCGATCTGGAGCTGGACGCCTGCGATCGCGGCTCCGGGTGGGCGTGCAACGAAGCCGGCAGGATGGACATCACGCTCTCGCGCTCCGGCGAAGATCTGCGCCGAACCAGCGCGGCTCAGGCGCTCCAGCCCTTCACGCGCGGATGCGACCTGGGATTCCATGCCGCCTGCGAGAATCTTCACACACTGACGCATGGCGGCGCATTAATCAGCGCGCCGCCGGCTCAGCAGGACTGGCCCGTGATCCTCCGTGGAAGTAAGGGTGAAATCCGCCAACGCACTCCTGCACAACTCTCTGCGCTGGCTTGTCGTGAGGGATGGCCGGACAGCTGCCGCAAATCCAGCGACTGAAGACTACTTCTTCTTCCCGGCGGCCTGCTCTTCCCTGCGTGTACCAACCAGAAGTCCGGTCAGGCCGTAGTTGCCTTCATGACAGGCGGAGTCGAAGATCATGTGCTTCGCATCGTCGGCATCCTTGCCCATGTCAATCCGCACGGTCCAGGGTTTGGTCCACGTGTGAGGATCGTCGAACGTGATTTCGCGTCGCAGGCTGTTTGCGCCGGTGCGCGTGATGTGTTCGACCATCTTGTACGTCTTAATGTCGGATCCCCGGAAACCCTGCGAGAAATTCGTCGTCTCGACCACCAGCGTGTTGCCTTCCCAGTGGCCGCGCGAATCGCCCAGAAAAAACGTCAGATCCGGCGGCGCGTGCGGACGTCCATCCATGTAGATGATGCGATTACCGCCGCCGGCATGATCGTCTTCCATATAAATGCCAACCGATTTGGGCGACTGCACGATCTGCATCACCGTCCCCTGCGCAAACAACGTGTTCAGCGGAAGAAACGGCATCGGCACACCCAGGCAGCGCGGATTCTGGGGCACCGTTTCCGGATTATCGTTGACCGTTCCACCAACGCCAAGACCCAGCGGTCCGCCGCGCCCTCCATTCGCGCCCTGCCGCGCGCGCGCTTCAGCCGTCAGAGGTGGAATCCGTCCGTCCGGCGGATCGATGATCATCGACGTCCGCCTGCCGGTTCGCAGCACCGAATTGAACACCGCGTTATATGCGCCGCTGACATCCTGCGCGCCCTTCGCTCGCGTATTGCGTCCTGGATTGATGCCTTTCGCTTCGTTCGCGGCTTCAACTTCGGCGTCGGTCAGAAACTCTTTGTTGGCGTTCGCGGCGGAGCGCTCGAGCGGCTCGTCGTAAAGCACGAACCACGTTCCCTGCAGGTTCGGATCGCCCCAGGATGTGCGCGGAATTGCCGGCCCGGTTTTGGCAGCCGATCCCGTTTTCGTTTTGGATGCCGCTGCCGGCGTCTGACCCGTCAGCGAAACGACTGCCAGCGATGCAAGGGTGAGACTGCCTGCAGCAATCATCGGGATTAGATATCGCCGGTGCATATTCGATTGCCACAATATCACAGCTGGCGCGGCATGCGTCCCCGCTTGCGATACCGTCAGCCGTGATATAGGTAGAAGCGTCCCGAGGAGGTTTTACGAATGCGAAGGTGGGCCGGAAGCCTGGGAAAATTCAGCGCAGTCGCACTCGCGGCCGCGGCTGTGACGGCGGGCGTCATGACGCTGTTCTCCCAAAACGTCACACACGTCTCGGCCGCGGTTGAGCCAACCCAGGGCCGGATCGCCGGCAAGCCCGACTTCAACGGCATCTGGGAAGCCAACAACACCGCAAACTGGGACCTTCTGGACCACCAGGCGCGCCCCATGGTGGCACAGCCTGGTTTTGTGCCCGGTACAGTAGTTCCGGCGGCGCCAGTGCTTGCGCTCGGCTCGATCGCCTGGGCTCCCGGCGGGCTCGGCGTGGTCGATGGAAACGTGATTCCCTACCAACCCTGGGCTGCCAAACGCAAACAGGAAAATCTCGAACACTGGATCGATCGCGATCCCGAAATCAAGTGCTTCCAGGCCGGCATTCCGCGTGCCATGTATATGCCGTATCCGTTTCAGATCATTCAGAGCGGCACCAAAATTCAGATGATTTATGAATACGACGATGCCCAGCGCACCATCCATCTGAACAAAATGGAAGATTATCCGAACACCGCCTGGATGGGTTATTCAACCGGACACTGGGATGGCGACGCACTGGTTACCGACGTCAAATACTTCACCGACGGCATCTGGTTCGATCGTTCGGGCGATTTCGCCAGCAGCAAACTGCACGTTACCGAGCGGTTCACGCCGATGGGCGCCAATGCGATTCGTTATGAAGCCACCATCGAAGACCCGCAGGTGTTCACGCGCGCGTGGAAGATCAGCATGCCGCTTTATCGCCGCCTGGAGGCGAATCCCGTGCTGGCCGATTTCCGCTGCGTCGAGATGGTCGAAGAATATATGTACGGGCATCTGCGCAGGAATCAGCTGGTGAAACACTGGGAAGGCAAAACGATGAACGTGGATATTACGCGCAAGATCCCGCCCGGCGAAGAAGTCCACGAACGCTATGTTTCCGGTGATCCGCCCGCCAATACGAAGTAATGTATGCGATGCTGAAATATCAGGAGAATTTGATGCGCGTCCGTTACACTCTCGCAGCCGTCCTCGCCGCCGGCATTCTTTTCTTCGCGTCCCCCGCCCGGATGATGGCGCACCACGCCTTCGCCGCCGAATTCGATGCGAACAAGCCGGTACATTTCGTCGACGTCACGGTCACCAAGGTCGAGTTGATTAATCCGCACAGCTGGATCCATGTCGACGTGAAAGGTCCCGACGGCACCGTCGAGAACTGGGCCATTGAAGCGGGCAGCCCGAACATTCTTCTTCGCCGCGGCATCACGCGTGACACGCTCCGGCCTGGCGACAAGATCACCGTCGACGGTTATCAGTCGAAGGACGGCTCGCATCGCGCCAACGGCCGCGATCTGAAACTCCCTAATGGACAGCAACTCTTCCTTGGCTCGCAGGGCACCGGCGCGCCGTACGAAGTGCAGCGTCCCGGCATCGACACTGAGAAGTAGTCGGCCGTCGCATCGGTGGTTTTCACGAAGCGCCTTCGCGAGGGAGTTCGCCGGGGCGAGATCACCTGCAGCGTGCGCATCTGGATGCGCCCTCACGTCAGATTCGGCGCGCGTTATCCGATGGAAGAAGGACAGATCGAGATCGATTCCATTGAACCGATCGGCCTTCCCGACATCACGCCCCAGCTTGCGCGGGAGTCAGGCTTCCTCGGCGTCGTCGATCTTCTGAAGGTCGCCAAACATGGACGCGGAGAAAAGATCTATCTGATTCGTTTCCACTACCTGCCTCCGCCCGACAGGCGTACCGGAACGCGCACGCAAAACTGAAATCGGCCTGATCCATCGTTTTCGCATTGCAGTGGCTCGCCCTGACCATTGCGCCGCTTCTGCACGCACAAGCCACGGATGTGAGTCCGAAATTCGAAGTCGCCGCCATCAAGGCGAACCAATCGGGACGCCCCGCCCACTTCGGGCTCGAAATGCGCCACGGCCGATGGCCTTGCCGATCCCCTGATCGTCGCCCCTGAGTGGCTCGACAAATCTTTTTGACGTCGCCGCGAAACACCCACTGGGAACTGAGGATCAGGCAGACTGAAACCGGTACCAGTTATCTCTTCGCCGACTGCCCCAGCGCCGCCTTCTCCGGATGCAGCGTCAGCTTCTGCAGCCGCCAGTTCAGAATCTCGGCCACGTAGATCGTGTTCTCGGCGGGACACGCGATCTCGTGAATCCATCCGAACTCCTTCGGCTGCCTCCCTGTGCTGCCCAGCCATCCAAGCACCTTTCCATCGAGCGTCAATTTGTACACACGCCCCGGAAATGCGTCCGACGAATACAGGTACTGCGTCGGTCCCGGCGTGATGCAGATCGCCCACGGCGAACCCGCCTGCAGCGTTCCCGGCTGATTCGGACCCTGCGGCGGCTTCGGTCCCATCCACGTGCGCGCGTCCGGCGGCGCGGGCACATCGATTTTGATCTCGCGCTCCAGCTTCCCGTCCGGATCGAAAACCTGAATCCTCCGATTGCCGCGATCCGCGACGTAAATGTTCCCCTTCGCATCCGCCGCAATGCTGTGCGGCGTGTTCAGCTGTCCCGGTCCGCTGCCGGGCTCGCCAAACGACTTCATCCAATGTCCGTCTTTATCGAACTTCGCCACGCGCGAATTGATGTAGCCATCGCTCAGAAAGATGTTGCCCTGCGTGTCCCACGTCACGTCGGTCGGCTGGCGGAACTGACCGTCAACCGGCGGCAGTGGCGGCCGCGGATGTTTCCATGCCTCCGCGCCTTCATCCGACGCTTCCTTCTTGCGCCCGAACACCATCACCACACGCCCTTCGGGATTGAACTTGATCATCATGTCCGACCCCTTGTCGACCGCCCACAGGTTGTCGTCCTTATCCACGCGGATGGCGTGTGCGAACGACCACGCATACAGATTCTTCCCGATCTCGCGAATATATTTTCCGTTCGCATCGAATTCCAGAATCTGCGCCGCGGCAGCCGCATAGGCCGGCCCGGTCGTGTTGCCGCGCGAGAACACGAAAATGTGACCCTTGGAATTCAGCGCG
>Ga0335085_10013113_pt1 | contig 12158 bp, 7 predicted proteins | sample Lox_Sample_45_FD_206712 | JGI IMG/M metagenome (GOLD analysis project Ga0335085, IMG submission 206712) | Soil microbial communities from Loxahatchee National Wildlife Refuge, Florida, United States - Lox_Sample_4.5 | ecosystem: Environmental > Terrestrial > Soil > Wetlands | place: USA: Florida...
CAGGTTACCCTGCACGAAGCTGGAGCTGTTGCGCCCGACGATGAACGCCGTGGCGGAGGCGGTACCGTTCAGCTTGGCCAGGCCGGGGAACTGGTTTTCGAAAAAGGGCTGTGCGGGGATAGAGGCCGCCGCCTGGCCGGCCCGGAGCGCATTCGCAATCGCGTCATACGCCTGCGCGAACGACTGATTGGAGGCGGAATCGACCATCATGTAGGGCGCCGACGCGAGATTCACGGCCTGTGGAAGCCGGCGCGAGAACCGTCCAAGGTACGCGGCTTCGACGATGATGCCGCCGGGCAGCTCGCGCTGCAGGCTGAGATCGACGTTATAGCTGCGGCCCACCTTGGTGGCGGGGTCCACCTGGAACGAGAGGGTCTCGGTGTAGCCCGGGGGAGGAATTACGGGCGAGGTAACAGCCGTTGCCACGGGAGTGGGCAGGGTGCCATCGACGCCGACGCGGAAGCTGGCCAGACCGGGATTAGCCGCAGCGCCCGCGCTGGCGTTGCAGCCGGAGCCGCCCGCGCCGGTGGCACTGCAGAGCGGCGCCTGCACGATGATGTTCTGATCGAACCCGATGCCGAGCATGGGAATCTCGACGCTCTGCACGGTATTGGAGCGGTCGTAGACCATGGCGAAGCCGCCGCGCAGCACCGTCTTGTTGGCGAAGAGCTTCCCGCCGGGCTTCCACGCGAAGCTGGCGCGCGGCGCGAGGTCGCCCCAATCGACGTTATAGACCGGCACCTTCGCCTGTCCGACGGTGGCAAAGCCGAGCGTGGGATTGTAATTCTGCCCCGCCAGCGCCCCTTGCAGCCGGGACGCCATGTACTGCTCCGCGTTCAGGAGCTGGCCGCTCTCGGCGTTGATCATGACGGTTTGCAGGTTGTGCGCTTCGGTGGGCGAGGTCTGCCAGCCGTAGGAGAGTCCCAGGCTCAGGGTGAGCGAGGGGCTCACGCGCCACGAGTCCTGGAAGTAGAAGTAGGGGGCCCACTGAGTGGTGTGGTCGATGATGAACGTGCCGAGGGGAAGCGGCTGGAGGTTCTGGTCGCGCACCGCCAGCACGTTGACGTTGTCCACCAGGCCGAGCGAGGCGGCGTAGAAGCGGTCCCAGTTGGTCAGGTTCGCCGAAGTGATGCAGTTGGTGGTGACGCCGCCGCTGCAGGTGAGCGGCCGGTTCGCGGCCGGAATGCTCAGGTAGGACTGATCGCCATCCACGGTAGCTGCGATGGAGGCGAGCGAGCCGACTACCTTGTCGGCGCGTACGTGGGTGTAGGGCAGCTTGTTCAACTGCATGCCGAACTGGAAGGTGTGCTTGCCCCAAACCTTGGTCATGTCGTCCTGCCACTGGAAGTCGCCGTTGTAGTTGGCCTGATAGCGGGCGCGCTGGGTGTCCATGTCGATGGGCGAATCGAGAAAGCTGCTGACGCCGCTGCCGATGAGGAGCGCCACGGGACCGGCGGGAGTGCTGGAGCCCGGAGTGTTGAGCAGGCCGGCGGCCGCGGTGGGCGACGTCGCCTGGTTGGCATTGTTATCGCGCACGTATCCGAATCGCGCGATGTTCAGCCACGTGGGTGAGATCTGCCAGTTCAGCGAGGCGTTCATCACGGTGCCGCGCTGTGGGGTGATGACGAAGGATTGAGGCTGCCCGTTGACAATGCCGACGTCCCCGGAACCGGTGGTGATCTGCCGGAAGTAGGTGTAGCTGGCGGCCGCCTGGACGCGGTCCGTGAAACTGTGATTGAGGCGCACGACGCCGTAATCGCTCTGCACCGGAACACTGAGGTTGAAGAAGTAGCCGCTGGTGTTCAGCCCGTCGCCGACGCCCGAGAGGTTCGGCTCCGGCATCTTGGCCCACTGCGCCTTTACCGCCGGGCTGAGGCCGAGGCCGCGCGGGTCGCACGCGCTGTTGCCGTTGGAGCCGCAAACCGCGGTGGTGGCCAGGTTGAATTGCTGCACATTGCCGGAAGCGTCCTTGAACTGGAGGATGCCGGCTTTCAGGGTGTCGGTGGGAACGGTGCGCGTCACCTGGGCGACGTTGGCGAACCGGCGGCCTTCGTAATTGGCGAAAAAGAACGTCTTGTTCTTCTTGATCGGTCCGCCGATACGGCCGCCGAAGCGATTGTCGCGGATGGGGGCTTTGAGCTGGCCCGCGCGATTGTTGTCCCAGGTATTCGAGTTCAGCTCCGAGTTTTGCAGGTATTCGTAGAGCGCGCCGTGAAAGCTGTTGTTCCCGGTCCGGCCGACGAGCGTGACCTGTGCCCCGGACGCGCGCACCAGTGAAGAATTGGGTGTGAGCACGGTCACACGAAATTCTTCCACGCTATCGGCAGGAGTGGGCACCGCGGTGTTGCCGGCCACGACCTGCTGGGTAATGTCCAGGCCGTCGAGGGTGACGGTGTTCTGATCGTCGATGGCGCCGGCGGCCCGCATGGTCAGGTTGGCCCCGCCCACGACCACTCCGGGCTGGATATTCATCAGCTCGGTAGCGTTGCGCTGCAGGGTGGGGAGTCGCAGGATGGCGTCGGTTTCGAGGGTGTTGCCGATCTGCGCGTCCACAGTCTGGAGTTGCACGGTGGCGCTGGCGGCCACCTCGACTACTTCCGCGGCGCCGCCGACCTCGAGCCGGACCGGGACGCTCTGGCTCTTGTTGACCTCGACCACGAGATTCGGGAAGGATGCCGTGCGGAAACCGGCGAGTGTGACCGTGATCTTGTAATTTCCGGGCGTCAGGCCGGCGAAAACGTACTGGCCCGCCTCGTTGCTGACCTGTCTTACGGAGGCGTTGGTATCCATGTTGGTCAGCTCGACCTGAGCTTTTGGAACGACCGCCCCGGAGCTGTCCTCTACCGTGCCTGCCAGCACGCCCGTGGTCGAGGTCTGCGCCGCCATGTGGGGCGGCAGGACCGACACCACGGCGAGGGCCGCGAACAGCATCCACGCATTCCGGTTCTTCATTGAATCCCTCCTACCAGCGTTTTGAGTGTGAGTGCGCAGGGATAGGGTGGGCGCGCGCCACTGTGGGTGCAAGTGAGGAACCCCAACTGAACTCCTTATGTCCCTGCAAAACAAGCGGGCCTGGCACGCAGCCGCACAGTGCCCGGTGCGGCCGCGTTCAGACAGTATTTGGGCGATAGTACATTTAGCGGGCGGGATTTGTCAATGGTTTCCGACGGTTTGTCGCCGCAAAATGATAATGTCCTGGTTTGCGCAAATGTCCTATTGATGGCATCCAGGCTGGCAGTGCCGGCTGCGCACCGGAATCTCAGCACGATTCACGACGTGAAAGGCATCGATGACCGAGTGGCCTTGACCGCAACTCGACCGAGATCTACTGACCGGTACTGCGAGTTGCGGGGCATCCCTCCTCAGTTATGGATGCGGGTTGCCACCAGGAGCACGCCACTCCCGTCCGTAAGGGATGCGAACAGAGCGATATCGCCGTTATCGTTGATAGTGCCGCCATTGACGAACAAGGTCAGACTGGCTATCGTGCCGATGCCTGGGATCACGGCTCTGAGCCTCAACAAGAGGGCGCTCCGATTGAGCGAAAGCCCTTCACTCGAGACGCCAGCAACGAAGTTCTGCCTACACCCGGCAGCAAACTAAGGCACGGGCCAAAGACCGCCGTTGGCAGGCGCCTACCAGCACCGCCTCGGCTGCGGCTGACCGCTACGGGGTCCATGCGGATGCGGCGTTAGTGTCCGGGACGAACAGTAAGGTGGTAGGTCACATCCAGCCATGGGGGCGCGCCTGCCGCGAAATGAACTGTGTGTTTACCCGGCGTGAGCGGTGTCAGCATCAACCAATATCCGTCACTACCGTTGGGGTAGTACGTATCAGCAGCACCAGTTCCGTATGGGCCAATTCCGGGCCACACGAACCCCAATATGTTGTGGGAAGGAGTTGTAACGCTGAAAATCGGCGCTTGCGCCCGGTAGGCTGTCAAATCACGAATAGACACGCCATCGATCTCAGCATCGATTGGACCTGGGTCGTCTAAGTGAGCGGCAACAAGCTTCACCAAGTCTGCGTAGTTATGGACGTTAGGCTGATCTTGCGTCCCAATTCCGAGGTCGGGGTGCGGCCAGGGATTTGCGAGACAGTCACTCACCGGAAGAAAGGCGGCTGGGTAACCGTTCGGAAAGGCGCCCCGGTGGATGCAATCGAACCCGATGACTCCAAAGTAAGTATTGGTCACCGGGAAGAAAATCGAGACGCCGGTAGGAACCGTGCAGGATCGCACTGCCGTTCCTCCAAAACCGGCTGCCAGAAACCATACCGGTCCGGATTGACCTTGAGAGCAATCGACATCAGGTTGCGGCGGCATACCCGCGAGCTGAGGATTAGATTCCAGCGGAATCGAATAAACCCATTGCCACCATTTCGCGGTCCACTCTCCATAGGTCATGCCATATGGTGTCGAGCAGGGAGGGTGAACCTTTGGATTCCGATTGCCGAATTGATCGCTGCTTACACAATTGGGTGGGGCTCCAGGATTGGCAATTGCGGCGACTCGCGGAGCCAGGTTGTGCGGGCTTGCGGCAGACGCAGAGAATTGGGTTGGTAGAAGCGCGGCCGCAAAAGCGGCTGCGAGACGCGACATAGTGAAGTAGCTTTTCATCGTAACTCACCTTCTTGGCCGCGCAGAAAGCGGCCGGTCAACTTGCGGATGCTGTCTTTGCAACGAGGGCATAGTGCCAGTATCGGGCTGCCCAGTCACATATTGAGTGGGCAGCTGGTCTGCCCATCCGTTTGGCGCTGGAAGACCGAATCGGGTGATCTGGGATAGGTCCCTCCGCTGTACAAGAAGGCGCCTTCGCCTTCGGAGCCGTTTCCAGGCCCGCAGGGGTTCACGTTGGTGCTTGTAAAATCCGCAGCAGATGCGATTTCGCCGCGATTGTTGATGCTCCAAGGCTCAAAATCGAACTGGAAATAACCACCGCCTGGAGCAGGAGTACAGGAGGTCGCCACATTTGCGATCTTCTGGAATGTGTATTCTCCGGAAGCGGCCGAAGTTCTCGGCGTTGGGAAGACAAACACTGTCAACAGAAGCGCCGATGATGCGGCGATCCACTTTATCTTACAGAGCCCGCTGCTCTTGGACGCCCGTCCCGTGCTGGTGATGAGGAGCAACACAAGTGAAAGAGGCAATGCCACTACCCGGGTACTGGCGTCGAGTCGACGGAAAAAGTGTTTCGTCACAGTGAAACCTCCATCTGTTAATGCAAGAATCGAAGGGAAGAAGTATCACAATTCCTTCGCGTCCCTGGTGGCGCGCGAGTTTCCAAAAGCCAATCTAACTACGGCTATCAGACCGTGGCGACTTGTGCAGCGCTAACGCACAGTCAGATGGTACGTAACTTCGAGCGAGAATCCAAAGAACGCTCCGGGACCCGCAGCGGTTTTGAAATGTATCTCATGCCGGCCGGGGCTTAGCGGGGTGGACATCACCCAGTAGCCATCTGCTCCGGCAGGGAAATAGAGCCCTGCAGGGTGACCAAGGATATTGTTCGCCGGCACAACATACCAGAACTGAGGAGACTGCGCACGGTAGGCGAGAAGATTCACAAGTTGACGGCCGTCAATGCTGGCTTGAAGATATGGATTGTCCATAGCGCCGCTGTAATAGGTTACGAGCCTGGCCCATTCTCCCCAGGCAAAGCAACTCGGGAGCTTAGAATCCCTGAAGGGACCCACACCGTTACAGTCTCCGTCTCCATCTCCAAACGCCACATTGAAGACGGGAAATAGTATTGAAACACCGGCTGGGATCGTGCAGCTTCGCTCCACCGGACCGCCAAATGTTCCGGCCAGATACCATACCGGGCCGGTCTGCCCTTCCGCGCAGTACTGACCAGTCGTGTCGAGAATGGGATTGACTGGCGACGGAACCGACCAAATCCAACGCCACCAATTCGCACTCCACTCCGCATAGGACAGGCCGTATGGAGTGGAACAAGGCGGGTAAACTCCTGGGTTACCCTCATTACCATGTGAAATGCAATTCGAGATCTTCTCGGACTGCGCTGCACCTGCTATGGAGCGGCCGGAGGGATCTGCAGCACGGGCCGGGCCGACGGAAGTGACGGTGATCAGAAGGAATAACGACATCAGGAGATAGTCGTTGCTTCGATTCGAAAGGCGATTCTTCATGTGCGCACCTCGTAGAAGGCTTTATGTGACAACACCTTGGGTTGCCGTTGGCGCAAATTCACTCCCCTCCAGCGCAAACGCGGCGGAGAACGGCTAACCTAACGGCGCCAGCACAGGTGTGACCCCAGGTCCCAGTGGGCATCGGACTGACGCCTCTAACTTCTAGATGCAGGAATTTGGAGCAATAAGTATCATCCTGTGCCGCATCGCCAGTGAGGTTGCGAACAATTTGACCTCTTCCAGCAGGTGGACTTGGAGCAAGTTCTCCCATTTGCGAGACTGGTGATGGGGAATGTTGAGCCTGTCGAGGTTACGCAACTCCTCGCCGAATCGAGCTGCGGGGAGAGGGCGGCACTCGATTGGCTGCATGCAACAACAACGCCAAGCCGGTCGTGGCGAGCAGGCTGGAGAGAGCCCGTAACCACCGGATGCAATAAGGCGCCGTCGTCTCGCCTGGGTTCGGGCGATCATTTGTTCGTCTTCCTTCTCTTATTTGCCGCGGATCGGACCGTTTTCTTCTGAAAGCAGGAATTGAGCGCAACGAGAAAGATTGCCAGTGATGATACTTTTTTGACGAAATTCTTGCATGTAGAGATAACGGGGATTCCGGCGTCTGCCAACATTCGCCAGCAGGAAGCGAAGAGCGTTCGCGTTGGTAAATGGAGCGGCAGTCTGCACTCGGCAAACAACAAAAGGAAATAGTTCCGCTATATTATACGGGATTCAGTAGGTCTGTGTCGGGCCTTACTCAGTAACTGCGCCGCGGCTCGGCTTTCACCCACAATCCGCGCATCTCAGCCGGTACGGTTCGATCACTACGGTTGGTGCGGTACGCGAAGCACGGCAGATCCCGCACCATCGCTGAATCCTCGTCAGTCGTCATCGCTCAAACCGGCCGAGCCTTTCAGTTTCTCGCGCACAGCCGCCCGATATGACCATCCTAGCGTGCGTCATCGGTGAGGTTACGAACAGGCTGGCCTCTTCCGGCCGCCGTGGGCATGGAGTATAATTCTCCCATTGCGAGCGGGTGATGGGGAATCATGAGCCTGGCGAGGTTACGCGACTACTGGCCGAATGGAGCTGTGGAGACAGGGCGGCACTCGATCGGCTGCTCCCGATTGTCTATTCGGAGCTGCGCCGGATAGCCGCTGCTCATCTGCGCCGGGAGCGGCGGGAGCATACGTTGCAACCCACGAGTCTCGTGCACGAGGCCTATTTGAATTTGGCTGACCAGCAGTCGGTTGACTGCCGCACCCGCGCGGAGTTTTTCGCGATAGCCGCCAACGTGATGCGCCAGATCCTGGTAAATCACGCAAAGCGGCGCAAGTGCGCAAAACGCGACGCCGGGCACAGAGTTACCTTGGAAAGCGCCGTTGCTCTGGAATTTCCGAAAGTACTGAACCTACTAGAACTGGACAAGGCATTAGACAAGTTAGCTGAGCTAAGCAGACGACAGTGCCGCGTGGTGGAGATGCGATTCTTCGCGGGGCTTCGAGAGGAAGACATTGCAGATGTCTTAGGAATTTCCCTAATTACGGTCAAACGCGATTGGCGCGTAGCGAAGGCCATGCTGCGCAACGAACTGCGAGGGGCCGGACTCTAAGCGCAGCCAAATACCATGGACAAAGGTATCCAATGACGCCCGAACAGTGGAAGCGCATAACGGCGATATTCGGCGACGCGCTTCAGTACCATGCCGACAAGCGCACAGCTTTCCTCGATGCGGTTTGCAGCGGCAATGCGGAGCTTCGACGTCAGGTAGAAGCGCTGCTGGCGTCGGACCAAGACGGCGATGACTTCATGGCGCCAGCCAATCAACTACTTGCGATGCCGATTCCGGGTTCCACCGAGTCCCCGGCGGGTAGTTCGACCTCCGTACAGTTTCCAGATGTGATGATCGGCCTCCGCGCGGGCGCCTATGAAGTTCTCGACCGAATCGGCTCTGGTGGAATGGGCTCGGTCTACCTGGCCGGGCGCACGGACGGCCAATTCAGAAAACGGGTTGCCATAAAGTTCGTCCAGCCGGGCTTCGGCATTCCGGACTCACTGCGCCGATTCCGCAACGAGCGCCAAGTTCTCGCGGATTTGGAACACCCCAACATTGCCCGCCTGCTGGATGGTGGCGTCACCGACCAGGGAATTCCGTACCTGGTGATGGAATACGTGGAAGGTGTGTCAATCGACCGCTGGTGCGACGCGCGAAGACTTAGTGTGCCCGGCCGCCTGCGGCTATTCAGGAGCGTGTGCGCCGCAGTCCAGTACGCCCACGAAAAGCAGGTGATCCATCTCGATATAAAACCGAGCAACATCCTGGTTACATCTGAGGGGATTCCAAAGCTACTGGACTTTGGCATTGCCAAGGCGCTCGATCCGGATATCTGTTCGGCGACTCTGCAAACCCGCTCCGGAATGCGGCCCATGACGCCTGCATATGCCAGTCCCGAACAACTTCGTGGCGAGTCGGTTGGGCCGCCCAGCGACATCTACTCACTAGGTGTCGTACTGTACCTCTTGTTGACTGGCCGCTTGCCCGGCGAAGTCCGAAGCAATCAGCACGGGGAGATCGTGGGAACGGAGCAGTCCATCGTAAGGCCCAGCATCGCAATCGGGAGCGTCATCCGCAATGGAGCCGACCAGACAACGCCCGAGGTGGTGAGCGCCGCCCGTTCAGAGACACCGGCGGGCCTACGGCGGCGTCTCAGCGGCGATCTCGACAATGTGGTGTTGAAGGCTCTGCGCACCGAGCCCGGGCGCCGCTATTTGTCTGTGGGCGAATTTTCGGACGATCTTGGGCGGGTTCTGGAGTCTCGGCCAGTACACGCAAGGAAGGAGACTTGGCTCTATCGCGGGCACAGGTTCCTGAAGCGAAACCGCCCCGCTGCCATTCTGACGTCTGTACTGACATTACTGCTCGCCGGACTTCTGGGACTTGAGCGGTACGACAGCTCTGGCGGGAATTCGGCTCAGCCGAAGTCGCTAGCCGTGCTGAAGATTCAGAATCGGACCGAGGATGCGCACCTGGACTGGGTCGATGGTGCATTCCGCGAGTTGCTCATTGCGGATCTCTCGAGTGCGGAGAGCATACCGGTAGTCTCAAGTGACCGCATCCGCGACCTGATAAGCCGGCGGGTTAAGGAGGAAAGCCGCTTCTTGCCAAAGCAGTCTCGTGACGTCGCCGCCGAAGCGCTGGCAGATCTGTTCCTGAGCGGTACATTAACAAAACGAAGTGGGCGCTTGCGACTTGAGGTGCGAATCGAGGAGACGGCCACAGGACGCGTAGAATTCTCGGGCACTGCGGACGGACAGGACGAGAATGCGGCTCCAGCCATGGCTGCCAAAATCTCTGGAGACATACTGGCGCGGCTGGCTCCGCATAGTCTCACGATAAAGCCCACTGTTAGCCCTTCCCTGACGGATAACGTGGAAGCGTTGAAAGCCTATGACGAAGGGCTGCGAGAAACAGCGCTGTTCCACGCCAGACAGACGCACGCCGCGTTCCAGCGCGCGATCGACCTCGACCCCCAATTTGTGATGGCATACTACCACCTGGCCGACTGGATGAGGTTTTCCGGGAACATACCAGAGGGACGCCGGATCATCGCGCGCGCGGTGCAGATCGCAGAGCATCACCCAGTACCACGCCTCCAGAAGCTGCTACTGCAAGCTCTCCAACTACGGCTGGATTTCCGCCTGGATGAAGCTGCTGTGATCCTGGAGGCTGCGCACCGTGAATTCGCACGCGAAATCGAACCGCTTTACGAGTTAGCGATCATACGGGGAGCTGAAGGACAATTCCCTGAGGCTGCAAGGTTACTGGAGGAAGCGGTCCGGTTGGACAACCGGCATGCACTGTCTCACGATCAACTGGGATACTTTTACGCGTTCCAGGGAGATCTCACTCGAAGCATCGAATCGATCGATCGCTACGCAGCACTGTTGCGGCCTGGCGATGTCGCGCCGTCTTGCAGCCGCGCAGATGTATTCCTCATCAACGAGCGGTATGAAGATGCTGTCGCTCAATACAAGAGGATCAATTACAGGCCCCAGGCGGCAATAGCCGCCGCATTCGCGGGCGACTACGCGCCTGGCGACAGCATGGTCGAGACCCAGTGGAGGAATGGAAACATGCGGTATGAGGTCGCGGCGAGCCTCGCAGAGGCTCGCGGCCAACTGGTTCGTGCGGCGGCATTTTACGCGGAGGCGGCAGAGGGTTATCGAGCGTCGGGTCTGCTGCGAGAATGGTTCGTTCTACTGAAGCTGACCCGCATTTTTTTGGAGCAGCGGCAACCCGATGCAGTGTTGGCGCTGGGCCAGAAAAGCAACAGTCCTTGGGCGCCGGGCTTCCGCGGGTTGGCATACCTACTACTCCATCAAGATGCAAGCGCAGAAGTGGAGTTCGACACTCTGCGCGATGTCATTGCCCCGATGCTTGGCCCCTACATCGCGGACAAGGCGGTCGAGTTTCACCGCATGCAGGCAGCTTCGTATGCGGGCCACTTCGATCAGGTGATTCAGATGTGGCCCAGGCTGCCGCGTTCTTTCTGGAGCTTGTATGCGCTCGATGTGGGCCGAGCCTACCTGCGATGCAGTATGTATTCTGAGGCTGAACATCATTTGCAACTCGCAATAAGGGCTCAACTGGCTTTGTTCTGGAACCATGATATGGTGGCGCAGCATAGTCTGCTCACGTGGATGTTGGCGCAATTCTATATGGGCCAGGTGTTTGCGAAGACCAGTCGGCAGGGCAGGGCGAATGCGACCTACGAAGCGTTTCTGAAGCATCTCGAAGGTTCGCCGGCAAGTCTGCCGCAGATCACCGAGGCTGAGAGGTCGGTGTTGCGCTTGCCACGCGCCGAAAATGGCAAATTACTCTTTAGCGACGAATTCTCCGGGACCGCGGCGGAGCCGGGCTGGTCACTCGGTGGAACCGGAAGGTGGGATGTCGGCGAAGGCTTGCTCAAAGCCTCGGTTCAGGGGAGGGAGGCCGCGCAATGCGTGCATGCCCTTCAATTTCATAACGCTGTCTTCGAACTACGCTTCCGGCGCGACGGCGTGGTGAGTCTGGTGACACGTAGCGAATCTGGAGGGGCCTGCGGGGTGCGGATCGGGCCAGGCGTCACACGGCTCGGGGTTCCCAAACGTGGCGACGTCGCCGATCTTGTTGCCGAGGTTGAAACCACCGCCGCTCCCGGGACTTGGCATACACTGCGGATAGAGATCTACGGCAAGCATGTTACTGCCCGACTCGACGGACAGTTGATACTCACTGGCGAGCATCCGGGATTTGACGTCGATAAAACGGCATTCGGACTGAGGGTCGCACGTGGTGATGCCGCCTTCGATTACATACGGGTATTCGAAGTGCGGCCGAGGTAGCTGCGTTGCCGGGGGGCTGCTATTGGTCGCAGGATGAACTGTTCGGCCCGCGAGCTGGCGCGGTTTGTTCAGGCATCGCGGGGCCGAAGGTAAAAATCGAGAGCGGCTTCCGGATTCAGCCCGGCGGGCTCGCTGCCGGCCGCGGAGTGCGTGCGCCGGAACCGGTCTAAGAGAAGGGCTTCGAACTGGCGCACAAGATCGGGGTGGCTTGCCGAGACGTCGTGGGACTCGTCCGGATCGTGCTTCAAATCGTAGAGGCGGCGCCAGCGGGCCGCGAGCGGCTGAGCAGGGCGATACCAGTCGAGCCGCTTTCCGGAGCAGTAGATGAACTTGTAACGGAGGGTGCGGATGTACGCCTGTTCGGTTTCCAGGTACTCGGCGAAAACGTGAGTTCGTGGATGCGCGGCTCTCCCGGTCTCCAGGTAAGGGCGCAGTGTCTGGCCGTGTTGGAGAGGAGGGGGTGGCAACTCCAGCATGTCGATAATGGTGGCGGGCAGGTCAATGTGCTCCGTGAAGTCGTGGACGATACCAGGCCTGATGCGAACGGGCCAGCGAACCATCAGCGGCACCCGCAAGGCCTGGTCGTAGCCGCAGTGCTTTTCGAAACGGCCGTGCTGGCCGAGGAAGTAGCC
>Ga0335085_10013114_pt1 | contig 12158 bp, 6 predicted proteins | sample Lox_Sample_45_FD_206712 | JGI IMG/M metagenome (GOLD analysis project Ga0335085, IMG submission 206712) | Soil microbial communities from Loxahatchee National Wildlife Refuge, Florida, United States - Lox_Sample_4.5 | ecosystem: Environmental > Terrestrial > Soil > Wetlands | place: USA: Florida...
ATTCGCAGGTACGTATCGCACGCTGCAGAGGGCTGGACAACACCCGGGTGAAGGTGAGCCCGCGAAGGCGTTCTCTGAGATTACGAGCATTCCGCTCGCCCTGGTCCGTCAGAGGCAGGTCCGTTAAGCCAGTGTGCTGGCCGGAGATCGTCCAGGCGGTCTCGCCGTGACGGGCAAGGTAAATGATTGGAAGCCTTTCGATCATGGCCTTGCACTAGAATGGCCACTTCCAAGCGCTCTCTTCCGGCCGGTCGACACCCAACTCATAGGCGTAGTTACTGCAGGCGATCTGACGATCGAGCAGGGCCTCGCGGACGTGAGCTGCTGTTGTCCGGAAACGAGGCATCCGGTCTATGGCGTCGATTGCCAGGCTGAAGCGGTCTGTCTGGTTGCGAATGGCGAGTTCCAGTGGTGTGTTGATATTCCCCTTTTCTTTGTAGCCGCGGACGTGGAGGTTCTGTTGGCAAGACCGGCGGTAGGTCAACCGGTGGATCATCCACGGGTAGGCGTGGAAGTTGAAGACAACTGGCTTGTCCATCGTGAACAAGCTTTCGAACTCGCGATCCGACATCCCGTGCGGATGCTCGGACTGCGGCAGAAGCCTGAACAAGTCCACCACGTTCACGAAGCGCACCTTCACGTCCGGCAGGTGTTGGCGCAGCAGGGCGGTTGCCGCGAGCGACTCAAGCGTGGGGATGTCGCCGCAGCTTGCCATGACGACATCGGGCTCGGTCCCCTGATCGTTGCTGGCCCAGCTCCAGATGCCCGCGCCCTTAGTGCAGTGCTGAATGGCAGCGTCAATGCCCAGATACTGCGGGTGCGCCTGTTTGTCGGCCACAATGACATTAATATAGTTGAGGCTGCGTAGGCAGTGATCGGTCACTGACAGCAGGCAGTTGGCGTCCGGCGGAAGATAGATGCGTGTCACTTCCGGGCTCTTGTTGGCAACCACATCGAGGAATCCGGGGTCCTGGTGGGTGAAGCCATTGTGGTCCTGCCGCCACACCAGCGCAGTGATCAACAGATTCAGCGACGACACCTTGGCCCGCCACGGCAGTTCGTTACACTTCTCGAGCCATTTCGCATGCTGATTGATCATGGAATCGATGACGTGGACGAATGATTCGTAGCTGGCGAAGAAACCATGCCGACCGGTGAGGAGGTAGCCCTCAAGCCAGCCTTCCAGAGTGTGTTCGCTCAGCATTTCCATCACTCGCCCATTCGGTGCCAGCTCTCCTTCGTCGGCGTCTTCCGGAAAGGACTCCGCCAGCCAGCTCTTCTTGGTGACCTCGTACAAGGCGGCTAGCCGGTTGGACGTAGTTTCGTCCGGCCCGAACACTCTGAATTGATTCGGGTTCTTTTGCATCACATCGCGGAGAAATGGGCCTAGCGTGGGAACGTTTCCCGCCTCCGTCACTCCGCTCGTTTTGATTTCGATCGCATAGCGGCGAAAGTCGGGCATGTCGAGAGCTTTGCGCAACAGGCCGCCATTGGTGATCGGATTGGCGCTCATCCGCCGCTCCCGCTTCGGAGCCAGGGCTTGCAACTCGGGGACGAGCCGTCCCTCCTCGTCAAACACTTCCTCAGGCTTGTAGCCGCGCAGCCATTCCTCCAGCAGCTTGAGGTGACTTTCATCGGTCCGGACGTCGGCAATAGGGACTTGATGCGCCCGCCAGAATCCTTCCAGGTAATGCCCATCGACCTTTCGAGGCGCAGTCCATCCCTTGGGGCTGCGTAGGATGACCATCGGCCAGCGGGGCCGGCGGGCAACGCCGGCTCGTCGAGCCTCTTCCTGGATGGTTTGAATCTCCTGCACACAATGTTCAAGAGTGGCGGCCATCGCTTGATGCATGCTATCGGGCTCGGAGCCCTCGACGAAGTACGGAGTGTAGCCGTAACCGCGGAACAAATGCTCCAGCTCTTCGTGCGTAATGCGCGCCAGAATAGTCGGATTGTTGATCTTGTACCCGTTAAGGTGCAAGACAGGTAGCACCGCCCCATCGGTAATCGGATTGAGGAACTTGTTGGAGTGCCAGGACGTGGCCAGCGGTCCGGTCTCCGACTCGCCGTCCCCCACCATGACCACGCTGATCAGGTCCGGGTGGTCGAAGACGCTTCCGTAGGCGTGTGAAACGGAATAGCCCAACTCGCCACCCTCATGTATAGAGCCTGGCGTCTCTGGCGTGGCGTGGCTGCCGATGCCGCCAGGGAACGAGAACTGTTTGAAGAAGCGCCGCATCCCCGCTTCGTCCTGGCTCTTATCCGGGTAAACCTCAGAGTATGTCCCCTCGAGATACCCTTGAGACAGCACTGCTGGTGCGCCGTGCCCGGGTCCAGAGAGGAAGATGGCATTCAGGTCATACTTGTTGATCAGCCGGTTGAAGTGGATATAGGCGAAGCACTGGCCGGGATCCGAACCCCAGTGGCCCAACAGTCGCTCCTTCGTGTGTTCGGCCCGTAGCGGCTCCTTCAGTAGCGGATTATCCTTGAGGTACAACATTCCCAGGCATAGGTAGAGGCTGGCCCGCCAGTAAGCATCGATCTTGCGCAACTCTTCGCGGCTCAGAGGCGCTCCTTGAACCGTCGCACGGGCGGGGCCGTAAGCGGTGAGATCCTCGGCCTCGAGGACCGCTGTCGACTGATTACCTGAGCGTGGCATTGCTTTGTGTTCCTTTCCGCTTTCGCGCCGTATCAGGCGGCGCCATGATGGTCACTGTCATGCCGAGGACGAAGGCTCGCCGACGTTTCAATTGGCGGAGTAATCGGCGCCAGTAGTAGCGGATGTTCCACAAGATTCGGGCGGTTTAATATTCTGGGAGAAGGCCAACGGCTCCGTTCACTCGCAGCCGTTTGGGCCCACACCATTCGCATCAATGGCCACACTCGGTGTGAGATCGCCGCGAAATCGCCTGGCTCTTTGATAGGAGCGGCGCTCATTCTGCCGGGTTTCCCTACCCGTCATGAGCGGCCATGAGGGGTATCGACTCCCATTCGCGACGAAGTGCGGAAGGGTCCCCTCCAGGTTAGGCACCGCTCCGCAAGACGTGGATCCCGAGCTTTTGCATTCTCCACTGCAGCGTCGATCGCTTGATTCCCAGCCGCGCGGCGGCACCCTTCGGTCCGGCGACGATCCAGTTCGCCTCCTCGAGCGCGGCAAGAATCCGCTCCCGCTCCGCTTCATCGAGCGCGGTGCGCCTGGGGCGGCTCGGGAGTGTTGGAAGCGGGTGCGTGTGGCCCGCCACCGAGAGATCCTCGCTGGAGATCATCAGAGCTGGGCCGACCGTGAGAATCGCGGCGCGTTCCAGCACGTTCTGCAGTTCCCGGACATTGCCCGGCCATGGATACCCGACAAGCGCGTCCATCGTTTCCGGCGGGATCACGTCGATGTTCTTGCCGAGACGGCGGCTGAACTGCCGCACGTAGTGGCGAACCAACAGAGGAATATCTTCGGGGCGCTCGCGCAGCGGGGGGATGCGGATCGGAAACACGTTGAGGCGGTAGTAGAGATCGGAGCGGAATTGGTTCTCCCGGATCATTTCGTCGAGGTCGCGGTTCGTTGCCGCGATCAATCGCGCATCGGTGTGCAGCGTGCGAGTCGACCCGAGGCGCTCAAACTCGCGCTCCTGCAGCACGCGGAGCAATTTCGGCTGCAGTTCGAGAGGTAGCTCGCCGATTTCGTCCAGAAAGATCGTCCCATGGTTGGCGAGTTCGAAACGGCCCGCGCGGCTCGCAATCGCGCCGGTAAAAGCGCCCCGCTCGTGCCCGAACAGTTCGCTTTCGAGCAAGCTGCCTGGAATCGCCGCGCAGTTGACCTTCACGAAGGCGTTGGAGCGGCGGGAGCTCAGGTCATGCACCGCGCGGGCGATGAGTTCCTTGCCGGTTCCGGTCTCGCCGCTAATCAGGACCGTAGAATCCGTAGGGGCCACCGTTTCGACCCGGTGCAGAACGCTGCGTATCGTCTCACTCTTGAACACGACCTCCCCGAAATTCAGTTCCGTGCGGATCTCATCTTCGAGGTAGAGCTTTTCCCGGGCGAATTTGTCCCTGAGATCCGTAACTTCCATTGCGTTCTCTATCGGGATCGCCAGTTGGCAGCCGATCTGAGTTAGAAAGCCACGGTCTTCATTCGCAAATCCGGCCTCGCTTCGGCTTCCCAGTGTAAGCACGCCGACAGTCCCCCCGGGGGCTTTCAATGGAACATAGGCCGCCGACCGAATCGCAGCGGGCACCCACAAAGGTTCAGGCTCAAACTCTTCGCCCGATAAAATCAATGCCTCGCCGCTCTCCGACACTCGTTCCACAATCGCCTTCACGCCGCTGGGAAGCTCGCGGCCCTCTTCGATGCTCAGCCCCTCGGGGAAGTCGAGGGCATAGATGTACAGCTCCCGGTTTTCAGGGCCGGGCAAAGCGATCCCGACCGCGTCGCACTCCATTACGCGGCGGATGTTCGCGCAAATCTCGCGGAGCACCTCGCGGAGGTCGAGTTTCGAAACGACACGATTCGTCAGATCGAGCAGGAGCGCCAGCCGGTCCCGTGCGCGCTGAGCCTCCCGAAAATTGATCGTATCGTCCATCGCCAGAGCGATCTGGTTTGCGGCCAGGGTGGCGAACCGAACATCTTCGGGCGAATAAGCGTCGGGGCGGACACTGGCGATTACCAGGCTTCCCAAATGGCGGTGCGGGTCACTGAGGGGGATCGCGCAGACGGACTGTAGTCCAGCCTCGCGCATATAAGGGATCGTGGAAAAGCGCGTTTCCTGATCCAGGCTTCCCAGAACAATCGTTTCCTGATGTGCGTGCACCCAAACCGCGAGGATCTGAGACTCCGCGGTATTCTGTTCCACGCTCTCCGCATAGATTCTTTTCAGTTCTTCGCCCAGTTTCTCGAGACCGGGACCGGCATACCAATGGAATGTGGCCGAAGTTGCATCGTACTTCGAAAGGGCGTCGAACGAAAGAATCTCGCCGAGCTCGCGGACAAAAAGGTCGAACGGCTCCCGCTCGTCGGGTTCCTGCTGAGCGCGGATCAAGTTCGTGACCCGTATCAGCCATTCATAAAAATCTGCGCTTGAGCGGGCCACGGCATCACCGGTCTATCGTGCGCCAAAACGGGCTGACTCTCACGACTCTCTGACCCCCAATTCGTGCAGCGCTTCGCGCATCGTCTTCAATGCCGTCTCCTCTGACCCTCCGGCCGGTTGGTCGAGGCCGCGATCGTGGCTGATCCGGATTTGCAGCATCGCTTCGGGCTGGAAATGTTCATGAGTGTCCATCACCAGAGAACCCTCTTGCGGGATCACCTCAACGCGACAGTTGTTTCCAGCCTCCGCTTGGATCTTGTGCGCGAGCGAATCGAAGTAGTCTACGGCCACCCGCGCATCTTCGGTGTCGAAGAACGGCACCTCACACTTCTCGAGGGCGGCATATAGATCCACGGTGAACCCGGCCTGGATTGTTTGCTCCGTGTGCGGAGCGTTCTCGGGATAATGCGCCCAGACAACGTAATAAGGGCGCACCTCGTAATGAACCTGGTATCGAGAACAAATGTCGGGAATATCCGCTTTGGGAACTTCGGTTGCCATATGGTCAATAAAGCAATTCGAGGTCCACGGCGCCTGTTCGATGAGACCTGACTCCAGGGTTCGGTCTGTGTTCCGGAGAACAACTGGCAGAACAACCAGCACGTGAAAATCCGGACGGGATGGGTCTTGGGTTGTACGCTGACCAGACTCTCGACGTTTTCGAAGCTCACACGCTCAGCACCGGGCACGGTGAATCCCGCACCAGGCTATAAGTAAGGTCGCCTAAGCGCCCGGAACTTCCGCCCGGCGGCTGCCTTCCTACGATCAGGGCGTCCGCTGCCGAGCGAGAGACCGCCTCCAGGATCGCGTCTTTCACGCGGCCAGTTGCAATCTGGATCTCCGCCTCGCAGCCCACAATTTGGAGCAGCTCCTGCACTCGGTACAGCGCTTCGTCCTCGGAACCCTCCTCCGTCGCGTGGACTATTGAGAGACTGGCGCCCACGGCGGCCGCGTGTGACTTCGCGAGGCGCAGCACCCGCGCCGAATCGTTGCTCAGCCCGATCGCGCAAACCCACACCAGATGTTCCAAAGGCCGCGGAACCGCCGACTCCGCATGCTCAGTGGTCATGACCGGGCACCCGGCGTCGTTCAGCACTTTGGCCGTGGTTGAGCCCAGCAGCATGCGACGGAACCGGCTGGCGTGTGTCGGCATGATGATGAGATCGAAGGCGCCGCTTCGGGCGACCTCAGCGATCTCCTCCGCCGCATCGCCGGAACGCAGAACCCTCTCACAACCAGGGAGCTCGGTGTTCAGAAAGGCCGCGAGCCGCTCCTGGGCAATTCCAAAGTGCTCTTCGGCGATCTCCTGCGGCACACGCACGCACAGCTCGAATCCGTTGTGGCTGGCCAGGTCGCAAACGTGGATCATCGCCACGCGGGCGCCGAACAGGTCCGCGGCGCGTTTCACGTAAGGGGCCATTGCCACGCACGCCGGCGAAAAATCAACCGGAAAGAGAATCTTGGTGATCATCTACCGTGAGCGTACCTCCGATCGCATACCGAGGCGAGCCGTCACCGCTTCTCAACACATGCCTAGCTCCAGGGTTCGGCCGGTGTTCCCGATAGCGCCCGCTCAAGGCTGATCGCTGCACTGATCAGTGATAGGTGGGTAAGCGCTTGCGGGAAGTTGCCCAGTTGGTGGCCGTCGCGGCCGATCTGCTCCGAGAACAATCCAAGGTGATTGGAATGGCGCAGCAACTTGTCAAAGTATGACCTGGCCTTTTCCAGCTGATGCGCTCTCGCCAGGCACTCGACGAGCCAGAATGAGCAGCACGTGAAGCTTCCTTCTTCCCCTTCGAGACCGTCCTGAGTCTCGAGATTTCGATACCGATAAACAAACGCATCCTCCGCGAGCGTTTCCTCAATCGCCTTCATGGTCGAAAGCCACCTCGGATCCACCGGGCTGATGAAACGCATCAAAGGCATCAACAGTACTGAGGCATCCAACGCCTCCGAGTTCTTCTCCTGAACGAAGGCCGAGAGCTTTTCGCTCCAGAAATTGGTGTAGATGTCCTCGACGATTGCATCGCGGTGCCGGTACCATTGATCGAACGGGGCGGAAAGCGACCGCCGGTGGGCCAGGCGAATCGCGCGGTCGAACGCGACCCAGCACATCAGCCGGGAATGCAGGAAGTGCCTGTGCCCTCCACGCACCTCCCAAATCCCCTCATCTGGTTGATTCCAGTTCTCACCCAGCCAGGCCAGGATGCGTTTCGCATCCATCCATTCATCGTGCGGGAAGGCATGGGCATACTTCGAGTAGAGATACACCGCGTCCATGAGCTCGCCATAAACATCGAGTTGCAATTGGTTAAATGCACCGTTCCCGATGCGCACGGGTCTGGAGCTTCTGTATCCGCAGAAGTGATCGAGCTCTCCTTCTCTGAGGTCAGTGGAGCCGGCCAAAGAGTACATGATCTGTAGCGGTCGCGCGCGCCCTCTGCTCCCGCGGACCCGATGCTTCAACCAGCCTTCGAACGCATCCGCTTCCTCACGATAGCCGAGACGCAAGAAGTTACAGAGAGTGAGCGCCGCGTCGCGCAGCCAGACATAGCGATAGTCCCAATTGCGAGTGCCGCCGATAAGCTCAGGCACGCCGAACGTAGGCGCTGCGATAAGCGCTCCGTGTCGCCGGCTGGTTAGCAGCTTCAATGCCAGTGCCGAACGCGTCACGGCGTCGCGCCAGCGGCCTTTGTAAGCTGACCTTCCACTCCATTCCCGCCAATACGCGAGGGTGGCTTCCAACTCCCGATCCACCTCACCCGGGTCTATCGGTTTCTGTTCCTTTCGCGCCAGCTCGCCGAAAATGAAGACCGCGCGCTCACCCTTTTGAAGCGTAAAGGTGGCGACTGCACAGCCGGAACAAGCCTGCAGCGGCACCGTGGACCTGAGCAACATGGCACCCCGCTCGCTGTTTGCCGGTCTAAAGATAACCCGATCGTCTCTTTGGTCGAGTTCATGGCCGGATCGAGCGTAATCGAAAGCCGGCTGGCACATCAGGCGGAAAGGAATCTCGCCGTGAATGACTCGTACGATGCGGACCAGTTCTCTCTTCTGTGTGCTGGCGGTCAACGGCATGAAGTCAGTCACTTCCGCCGTGGCGCCATGCGACAGGAAACGTGTGATCAGAACATTGCTATCCGCGGCATACATCTGCTTGCTCTGCATGCCGCTGATTTGGGGGCGAATCGAAAATGATCCGCCGCGCTCGGCATCCAAAAGAGCTGCGAAGACGGTGGGGGAGTCGAATTCGGGGAAACAGAAGAAATCGATCGACGAGTCGATGCCTACGAGGGCGGCCGTACACAGGTTGCCAATCATGCCGTAGTTTTCGATAGGTTGAGACATCATCTCGTCTTTCCGTGGCTATTTCAGAAGGCAATTCCCATTCCAAGGTGTGCTGCCAGACGCGCGGTGCTTACAAGAACTGATCTGGAGTCTGTCTGTAATCCGAAATTGGCATGGGCCCTGCGAATTGCAGGGGAAGTGGAGGGCCCTCCGCACAGGCGGGACTTGAGGTGGTGAACGCGGCGTTCGGCATGACAGTCACGCGTAATATGGCTTCTCAACACATCGTCATCGGCGTGTTGCTGACTGCAGCGACGGTTGCCATTCATGGAAGCGGAACGCTGGCGGTCTTCTGGACATTGTTCCGCATCAGGTTGCATGCTGTGCGCCATTTCGGGTTTATGCACAACACCATTGTGCTGATGTCGGTGATTGTGGCGTTAATCGCTGTACATCTGACCGAAGTCATCTGCTGGGCGGGCTTTTATTTCCACGAGAAGTTGTTCCCTGACTTCAATACGAGCCTGTATTTCTCGATTGCTTCCTATACGACGGTGGGCTACGGTGACGTGGTCCTCCACGATCCAGGATGGCGGCTGCTCGGGGGCGTAGAAGCGCTGGCGGCCTCGCTGATGATGTGTTGGTCGACCGTGATTCTGATCCAGGTGCTCACGAAGATCTACACACGCCATGTGGACAAATGGGAAGAGGAAGAGTTGGTCGCGAGTGGGCGTACACACCATCCAGGTTCACGGCGATGAGCCGTGGCCGACCGACATCCCTAACTTGGCGTACCCCATTTCACAACTTTAAGATCCAGCACGGCGATGCTGTAGAAGACCGGCACCAACAGCAAAGTGATGAACGCGGCCACGGCCAGTCCGCCGATTTGCGCGTAGCACAGGGGCTGCCACAGCGGACCGCCATGGGTCGCCAATGGAAACAGCGCCAGAACCGTTGCCGCCACAGTGATCATCACCGGGCGCAAGCGCTGGATTCCCGCGTCGCAGAGCGCCTGCTCGAGCGGTTCACCTTTCTCGTGCGCCTCCTCGATGAAATCGAACAGGACAATCACGTGGCTGACGATGACGCCGATCAGACTGATGATTCCCAGGAATGCCATGAAACCGAAGGGCGCTCCCATCAGCGCCAGGCAGAGCAGTGCCCCCACCACTCCATAAGGCGCGGCCGCGAGGACCAGCAGCGGCTTTACCGCGTTGCCGAATTGCACCAGCAAGGCGGCATAGATTCCCAGGATCGAAATCATCAGCACCGATGTCAGATTTGAAAATCCGCTTTGCTGCTTCGCCCTTTCCCCTCCGATCTGTATGCGATAGCCGGGTGGCATGTGCTTCTCGAACTCCGCGAGTTGAGGGCCCGCCTTCTGAAGGATCTCCGAGGCCAGAACCCCGGCTTGCGGGAAGGCGTGGACACCGATCGTTCGGAAGTGCTCCTGACGCCGGATTCGCTCGGTCATCATTTTATTGACGACCGATGACACGGTTCGCAGAGGGACCTTTTGCGACCCTTGTGAGGAATAGACATAGAGATTTTGCACATCCGAGAGCTGTCCGCGTTCCAGGGCTGTTAAACGGGCGATGACAGGTATCTGCTGATTGCCCTCGCGCAGCGTGGTAACGGTGGTTCCTTGCATGGCCGTGTTCGCCGAGGCAGCGACGTCGCCATTGGTGATGCCGGCCAGGTTGGCGCGATCCGGATCGACCTTCAGTTTCACCTCGGGACTCTCCGGGAACCAGTCATTCTGCACAACGTGTACCCCGGGGATCGGCCGGAAAATATCCTCAACCGTTCCAGCCAGCTTCCGCAACGTTTCCACGTCCTCCGGTTCGTCTTTCGGATCGACATCCGACGTCCCGGAAATTCGCACTTCCACCGGATACTCCACTGGGTTCGTCTGCAGTTGGTGAAGAGTGACGTACGCGCCCGGGACCTCTTTAGACACGGCAGCCTGCAGTGGTCCGAAGAGTTCGGGCGTCGCTTCTTTGTCGCGCAGACGGATCAGGATTAGGGAATAGTTGCGCTGGGGTAGCTCCGGAGCAGCCGAATACCAGAAGCGCGGTCCGCCGCCTCCGATGAAGGTCGTGAGCGAATCCAGAAGCTCCCCGACTTTCTTGCGTGGGTGGGCCCGGGAATACTCGCTGGAAACGCGCTGCACGATCGATTCAACGCGGGATGCGGCTTCGTCCGTTGCGGAGAGCGCCGCGTTATTGGGCAGCCAGATGTCCACATAGGACCAGTATTGGACGTCATCGGGGAAAAACTGGGTCTTCAATCTGGAACCGACCATGAGGCCCGACGCGAGGAAGAGCAGCGATATGCCGAGCACGGCCCATCGCCAGCGGATCGCGCGTCCTGCAAGCCTGTAATACCCGCCGTAAAATCCGCGCGCGCGCCGCTCTTCGATTGTGGGTTCCGGTTTCTTCGGAGGGCGTAGCAAATAATAGCCCAACAAGGGCGTAAACATCGTTGAAACCATGCGCGAGGAGATGAGCGCCGCCGCCATTACGATCGGCAGGCTATGCAGGAAATCGCCCGTCGAGCCGGTGAGCATCAGAAATGGGAGGTACGCGATGATGTTGGTCAACGTCGCATAGAGGATGGCGCGTGCGAGCTTGGTAGGTCCAAGCCACGCCGCGATCACTGGGGGATTTCCAGCCACCAACTCCCGCTTGATTGCGTCGTTTGCAACTACCGGATTATCCACTAACAAGCCGAGCGCGATGATTAGAGTGGCGATCGAAACCTGCTGCAGGTCGATATTCACCAGATGCGCCATGCCAAAAGTCATGACAAGAGCGATAGGCATCGAAAGCGCCATCAGCACCGCGGAGCGCCATTCCCAAAAACCGATCAGGGCGATGAGCACCACCAGCACGATCGCTTCGTACAACGCCTCCATGAAGAGGTCGATATTTTCTTTCACCTGGAGCGGCTGATCCGATGTGCGTGCAATGATCAGATCCGATGGGAGAATCGCGCGCAGCTGGCTGAGTTTTTCATCGATCGACGCGCCGAATTTCCGGATCTGCTCTCCGGCCCGCATGTAAATCGCAAGCGTAATGGCGCGGTCGCGGCGCGGCTTCCCATCCTGGCCGAGGCTCGTGTAGAAATTCAGGTACTCCGGCGGAGCCTGATAGCCGCGGCTGATTTGAACGAGATCACGCAAATAGAGGGGCAAGCCACCCTTCGGCGGCGTAAGAAGGACATCGGCGATGGCGCCGGCGGCCTCAAACTTGCCGGAAGGGTCGATCTGGATCCGCCGCCCGCCCGCCTCGATGGAGCCTCCTGGCAGCGTGATGTTACGGGCATTCAGGATGCGGCTCAAATCCGCGGGCTGCAGTCCATAGGACGCCAGCCGTTCCTGCGAATAGTCGAGATAAACGGCCTGAGGCAGGACGCCCTTGCGTTCGACCTTCGAAGCCTCCGGCGCGCCGAGCAGCCCGCGTCCGATGAGGTCCGTAAAATCGTCGAGCTGCGCGTAGGTATATTTCGCAGTGGCAATCGTCGCCAGCTTCTGCTGCGTTTCGGAGGCGTCGTGAATGATCACCGGATATGACAGGTCGGGATCGAATTCGGATTCGTGCAATCGGGTTCTGCCGAAGTCTCTGACGAACGCGTCGATGCACGCATCGTTCGAATCCGTTTCGCCGTCGATGGCCATAAATCCCCGTCCGGTAATCAGCCGTGAGCGCCGGAGCACACCCGCGCGCTCTGCACCGAGCCGCAGTGCTTCCGTCGCCTCCGCGACACTCGTTTTGGAAAGCGTCA
>Ga0335085_10013116_pt1 | contig 12158 bp, 14 predicted proteins | sample Lox_Sample_45_FD_206712 | JGI IMG/M metagenome (GOLD analysis project Ga0335085, IMG submission 206712) | Soil microbial communities from Loxahatchee National Wildlife Refuge, Florida, United States - Lox_Sample_4.5 | ecosystem: Environmental > Terrestrial > Soil > Wetlands | place: USA...
CCGGAGATGTAGTTCACCGAGGAGTCGCCGATCAGATAGAGGAAGCCGTTCGACTGCCGGAGTCCGTGGAAGCCCACGCGGAGGAACGAGTCCGTCGAGACGAAGGCGCCCGCGCTGTCTGCTCCCGAGAAGTCCGCGGGGTTTCCGGCCGCGCTGAATTGGATGAGCGAGAGGGCGGGAGGCGTGGTCGGAGCCGCACCGTTTGCAATCCAGACGCGACCGGCATAGGTCTCGATCGAGGTCCCTTGGACGCCGAAGGGCATGAGCGCCACGGTCGCTTGCGCAACGGGGTTTGCCGCATCCGTGATGATGACCGTGGGCGGCGATGAATAGCCCGCACCCGAACTCGTGACCTTGATGGTCTGGACCCCGGAGCCCGAAAGCGTGTTGACGATCGCGGTGGCCCCGGCACCCCCGCCCCCCTCGAGCGCCACCTGGACGGTGCTGAGATTGTAACCGGAGCCGACGAGGGCGCTGAGGACGGTGACTGCCTGGACCACACCGCCGCTGCCGAGGGTTGCCGAGGCGATCGCCGTCGTAGTAGAGCCGCCGCCGCTGAAGGCGATGAAGACGACATCGTTGATGCCGTAGCCCGATCCCGCATTGGTGACGCTGATATTCGTGAGCGAGCCCGAGCTGCTGCGGGTGGCGGAGAAAGTCGCTCCCGTGCCGAACCCGCCATGCGCGGTCATGGTGGGGTTCGAGGTATAGCCGAGGCCGTCGCTCTCGATCGTGACGATGGGGCCGAGCGTCCCTGCTCGGTAGAGCAAGGTTCCGTCCCAGATGAAGTAGCCGTTGGGCTGAGGGGCGCAGAAAAGGATGTATTGTGAGCCCCACTGCGCCACGCCCATCTGCTGCGTCGGATCGAGGATCGTGCCAGCGGGGGCGATCGTGGTGACGCCCGAGGTGATCGTATTCACCTGGAGGACGCTGCCATCCTGCAGGAAGACCACCGCAAGCGGCGTGTTGTTGAGGTTGCCGAACTGGAAGTATTCGAGGGCGTCGGGGGGGCCGGTGTAAAGCGGCGGCCCTACGTCAGGGAGCGTGCGAAGGTTGCTCGGCCCCAGCGGCATGAAATTGTCGCACCATGCCATCTCCTGGTCCTTGATCGCGGGACGGGTGGGCTTGGTGTCGAGGCCGTTGAAGCCGTCGAAGGTGAGAAAGATGTAGTTTTCGGGAAGGCCCGGCTTTCCCTCTGGTGCCGCCGGGAGCGAGAACTGATTGCCCTCGGCCACGGATCAACTCCGGCCATACCAGTTGGACACGCTCCGCGGGTTGGACATCTGCCGCGCCCGCTTCATGAACTTCTCGTATTCCTTCCACATGCGATCCGCATCGGCGAAGCGCTGCGACCCCGTGAGGGCGTAATAGGCCGCGAGGAAGGGCACGCAATCGGTCCAGGGATAGGGGATTGCCTCGACATCGGTGTCTGCCATGAGCGTGATCGGCAGGCAGCAGCAGTCCACCTCCATCGGATAATTCGAGTTGGGGACGGGGTAGGTGTAGAGCGAGCCGGCGTCCCCTTGGCCGAACTGCGCGAAGCAGGCGGGGAGATAGGTGTAGCCGGCGTTGGTGTAGGTGCGCGCTCGAGCCTGATACTTGGAGAACGAGAGTCGCATGAGCGTATAGCGGAAGACGCCCCAGAGGATCGAGACCGAGTTCACCATCAGGACTTCGGAGATGCCCGTGGTGGAGCTGGCGACCAGAGCCGTCAACGCCGAGAAGGGATAGACCTCCTGGCCGGGCTCGGTCTGCGAGATGCCGGAGACGAGTGCGATGGCGGCCGCCCCCGTGCCATTCCCGCTGAAGGCCACGCCCGGTGCGAAGTATCCGGCGCCGGGGTTGATGAGCGTCACCGACGCGACCTGCCCCGCGCTCAGCGCGGCAACCGCCGTTGCCTGAAGGCCCTGGACGAAGGGGCCTGATGCCGGTGGGGCATCGGGCGCGGAAATGATGACATCGCAGGCGGTGTAGCCCGAGCCGGCGGATTGGAGGTTGATGACGGTGATCGGCCCATTCACGGCGGGAAGGGCACGCACGCATTGCCCTTCCGACGCGATCTGGTTCCGCGCGATGTTGATGTAGGCGATCAGCGAATTCGTCGGGTAGAGGTTACCCGCGGACCCCGTTCCCAACAGCGCTTGTGTCGCCGCGATATAGGTACTCAGTACGACGGCCAAGGCGACACCTCATCGGTCGCCCTCTACGCGGGCTGCAAGGTCACCGTGTCGTTGACGCCGCCCACCGTCGCCGCCAGCACGGCAAGAGCCGAGGGCGACGTGCCCGCGGGGCCAGGGAAGGCGACGAGGCTCGGCGGAGCCTGGAAGAGGCCGCCATCGATGATGAGGGCATTGTTGACCGAGATGCCGTTGCCGGAGCCGGTCGAGGCCGCCCACCAAATCTGACGCGGGACCAGGAGGCCGGTCGAGACGATGGGGCTGTTCCCTGCGGCAGCCGAGGAGGTGACGGTGCCGCCCGTGGCGAGGAGGCCCACCGGCGCGGTGTAGCCCGAACCAGGGGTCGTCACCGTGGCGCCCGTGACCGTGAAGGCCATGATCGCCGTCGCCGTGGGGCCGGAGCCGCCGCCGCCCGCGAAGCTGAGGCCGGGGACGGAGGTCAGGGGGTTGTTGCCCTCGTTCGTCAGCAGGACGGCGGTCACCGTGCCTGCATAGGAGAGAACCGCGGTCGCCTGCGCATCGGTGACGGAAACCGTGGGCGAGGCTTCGTTGAGGTCGCTCTGCTGCGGGATGATGGCGATGGCAGGAGCCGAGGCATAGCCCGCGCCGGGGTTGACGATCGTGAAGCCCGTGATGAGGCCGCCGGAGATCGCGCAGACCGCCGTCGCCTGGACACCGCCTGCCGGGGGCGAGGCGATATTGACGATGGGCGGAACCGCGTAGTTCGCACCGGAGCCGCCGGCGTTGATGTTGATCGTGACGATCGCGCCGCCGACCACCGCCGTCCAGGTCGAGCCACCGATCGAGGGCGTCACCGTGGGGGCGGAGGTGTAGCTGTTGCCGCCCGCGTTCACCAGCGCGCCGATCGGGAAGCCCGTGGGGTTGATGACGCGGTAGTTCGTCCCGTCGCTGTTCACGGAGTCGAGTGCGTTTTGCCCGTAGCTCCGGTAGGGCAGCCACGTCGTCGTCACGGGGTCGAGGAACTGCGTCTGCGAGTAGATGCCGGGGCTCACGAGGAACACGCCCGGCGGGATCAGGATGTCGCCGCCCGGAGGAAGCGTGACGCGATTGGTCCCCGCGATCTGCGGCTGCTCGTTGATCGAGACGGGATAAAGCGCCTGGGGAGGAAGGAGGCCCTGGCCGCGTGCGCCGATGTATTGCATGTCCTAGTTCCTCTCGCCTTAGAAGGCCCCGCCGGTGATGCCCTGGATCGAGGCATTGGCGCTGGGCTTCGCCGTGATGACCTGATAGCCGACGATCATGACGCCCACCTGCGCCACCTGCATCAGCGGGATCGTCGAATAGAACCCGGAGAAGGCGAAGGGCGCGTCCTCGCTCAGATACATGGCCGTGTACTTGGAGTTGACCATGTAGACCGTGCCCTTGGGGCACCAGTGGTCGAGGTAGAACGGCACGCCGCTGATCCAGAGGTTCGGGAAGCTCGAGCGCAGCGGCGAGTCCATCCCATAGGCTTTGCCGGGATCGACGAAGACGCTCTCGACCGGGGTGTTGCCGGAGTTCGTGGCAATGAAGGACGAGTTGAGCGTCGCGAAGTCGCTGGGGCTCATGATGACGGCATCGGGCGCTTCGCCGCCCGCCAAATCCGTCACCTGAATGAGGTACTGCGCCATATTCTGGCGCGTGAGCACCGCGCCGGCGCCCGTGAATACCTGCCCTTTCCAGAAGGAGTTTCCGGCGCTGTTGCGGTTGATGCCGCCGTAGGTCGAGATCGTGGCGCCGTTGTCGAAGCCGTCCACGAAGGACGACGGCATGAGCGGGTTCGCGGAATTGTTCGTGAAGATCGCGGAACCCATCTGCTGCGCCGTCACCGCATAAACGTCGTTCATGCGCACGTCGATGATGGGAACCACGGCCTCGGTGGCTTGGATGAGCGTCTCGCCGAGGACCAAGGGGACCGGCACGAGGAAGTAGGCGAGGTTGAAGGCGAAGTTCTGGACGCCGGGGATGACCTGCGGCTTGTTGAAGGAGCCGCTGTAGGAGGTCCACGCGCCCTGGACCATCGAGTTCCCCTGGACGGGTCCGGTGATCTGGTTCAGACCACCCGCGGCGCGCTGCGCGACGCTCATCAGGAGCATCAGCGTAGGCGTCGAGTAGTAAATCTGGACCGTGACACGGGGGATGAAGGCCCTGCGGGTCAGGCTCGTCAACTCGGTAAAGACCTGGGTCGAACTGCCGGGTACGACGCCCGTGCCGCCAAGAACTGCCATGGTTATCTCCTACCCGCGCGTGTCATTGCCTGTGCAGCTTGCGATTGCGGCGTGCCTTCATCTTCCGGGGCTTGCGCATTACGCCACCCTCCGGCCGCCGCGGTTCTCACGGAACCAATTGTTGATCTCGGTGTTCTGAGCGCGGCGCGCGAGCGTCTCGGCGATGCGCGAGGTCGGCGCCTTCACGGCCTCCGCCCAGGGGTTCTCCTTGGGCGGCTGGAAGAGATTGAGGTCGCGGCCCGCGTCGGCCGGCATGAACGGCTCGTCCTTCGGATGCGACTTCTCCCAAAGAGCGAGCGCCGCCTCGTAATCCACGAGACCGCGATCGACCATGAACTGCTCGATCTCCTTGATGCCGTCCGCGTTGAAGCCGGCCTTCTTGAGAAGCTTGTGGCCGGAGGCGAAGTGAGAGTCAGCCTTCCGCTTCTCCTCCTCGATCCGGCGGTCCTCGTCCTCTTTTGTGCGCGAGGTCCTGAGTTCGGTGACGGTCTTCTCGAGCGCCCCGATCTTCTCCTCGAGCGGCTTCGTCGCGTCGATCTCGGGGACGTTGACCTGCGGCCACTTCTCCTTCACGAGGTCGAGGACCTTGCGGCGGGTGCGGCCATCGGAGCCAAGCGCGTCGAGGAGCTGCTTGTGCGGGCGGAGCGCCGTAACCTCGGCGCGGAGTTTCTGCAGTTCGGCGTTCGGGTCTTCGTAAGCCATCGGTCAGCCTGCCTCTCTCGCGGGGATCAGACGTGCTTGATCGAGTTCTCGTTCTTCTTGAGCGCGCCGCCGGTGTGCGACTTGCGCGCGCCGATGTCGTTCTTGTCGAACTGCACGCGCGTCACCTGAGGATTTCCATCCTTCGGCACGGTGTTGATGTTTTCCTGGAAGATGTCCTTAGCCATGGCGGCCTCCTATGCTGCCGTTGGGGTGGGGGTCGGGCCTGCGCCAGCGCCGGCTCCAGCTCCAGGCTGGGCGCCCATCATCTTGGCGCGGAGCAGAGCGAGCATCGGGCTTTCCTGGCGGGCTTGATTGGTGATCTGCGACAGGGCGGAGTTGTCAACGCCCGGCGACGTGGAACCTGCGGGGATATGCTTGGAGAGGCGCGTCAATGCCTGCATGACATCCTTGCCGACTTCGGTCTCGACCCCGAGCGAGGGGAGCGCGCGTTCGAGAAGCCGGACTGCCCACTGCACCTGAGATAGACCCTGGGCCTGCAACCCGCGATTCGGCGATGGCTGTGTCGCTGAAAGCGGACCGGCTGGAGGCGCTCCGGTCGGGCTTCCTACCTTCGGCAGGGTTGCGGGGTTGACGGGAACCCCAGGGGCAGCGGGCAGAGCCATCGATTACTTCCGGCGGTGCTTGCGGCGGCGTGCCATGGGCTCTCTCCTGTAGAGCGGTCTCCGGGAGAACCACCAGGAGACCGCGGTTACCGCCGATCCGGCGACGGCGCCGTAGGCTGGGACCTTGGGTGTGCCCACTATGGATTGTGGGCGCGCTTTCCCTCGGAACGGTTTTGGTCGTATATTTGGAAGCGAGCGGAAATGAGGGGCTATGGCACCGATTTGGATGACCTCGAAGGAAGTCGCCGCGCGCTTGGGGATCACCGTCAAGACGCTCTACCTGTGGCGCCGCGAGGGGGTGGGGCCTCCCTGGCGGCGCGTCGGTCGCAATAGCCGCTCCGTCCGTTATCCCGTCTCGAAGTTCGAGGAGTGGTGCAAGTAACCGCTCCCTTTCTCTCACAATCAGGAGGCTTCCTTGGCGCGAGTCCTGTTCATCTCGACCTCGACGAACAACACCGACACGGTGATCGACTCCCTCAAATACCTCGGCGAGCACGAGATCGAACTGGTGCGCTACGACAAGCGGTGGAACGAGGTTTGCCACCAAGCGATCCTCGCCGATCCCAATGTGCGAACCCATCTGCAGATGGGGATATGGCCGCCGCCTGAGACGCGCGAAGCCTATCGGCAGCGGGTCTCCATGGACGCCGAAATCCTGAAGGTCGCCGCCACCTTTAAGCCCCACTCCATCATGTATATCTCGGCCTGGGAGGGCCTCTTCGTCCCGACGCACGAGACCCTGAAGAAGCTCGGCGAGACCGCGCCGGTGACGCATCTCTGCTTTGACGGATCAGACCCGCCCTGGTGGCCGCAGATGAAGGTGTTCGAGGAGAAGAAACTCTTCGCACTCACCGTTAACATCGATGGCGGCCCCTTCTGGCCGGGAGCCCCGCTGTGGTCCACGCTCAATCGCCCCGAATGCCCCAAGATCGCAGGACTGACGACCCTGACACCGGTCGATCCCCGGTACTTCGAGGGGGTGCAGGTCCCCTTCAATGTTCGGCCTTATGCGATTGGGTATGCGGGAAACGCCGGCGGCTGGATACGCTCGCAGCTCGTGAACCAGATGCAGAAGCACAAGGGTCACGTCTTCACCTACCGCGGCCGCGACGACCACATGGGGAGCTACCGCAATTACTGCGACTTCCTGAGGTACTGCCGCGTGGTGATCTCGGTGCCGTTCACGGGATCGAACGCGACGACGCATGTGAAGGGGAGGGTGGTCGAGGCAGGTTGGGCGGGCGCGGCGCTCCTCGAATGGAAGAACGACGCGACCCGGCACTGGTTCACGCCGCGGCACGATTTCTGGGAGTACGACTCGATCGAGGACTGCATGGATGCTGCCGAGTGGCTCGCGGCGCATCCGAGGCTATGCGAGGAGATGGCGCAGGCGCTTCGGAAGAAGGTGGTCGGCGAGCATCACCCCCGGCAGATTTGGAACCACATCCTGAATTGGCAACCGCCGAAGATGAGCAAGGGCAAGAAGGCTAGTGCTTCTTCCCACCCTTCGTCAGAAGCTCCGGGTGCTCCTGGATCAACTTCTGCTGCTGAGCCTGTTTCTCTTTCAGCCGCGCCCGAATGATGTCGGTCATGGGCATGGGGAAGAGATCGAGCAGGCTTTCGGCATCGACGGCGCCGGCCTTCGCGAGGAACGATACGAGTTGCAAGTGGTCCTCCTCGTAGATCGGAGATGAGCTATGGCTGTCAACGAGAACCTCGTAGTCGTCGGGGAGCTGGGACAGCAGAAACTCGTCGTTTTTTTCTCCCCAATACGCCTTGGCCTCCTTGGCCGCCAACGCCTGAAACGACTTGTCCGCGAGGTCGGCGCAGTTGCGCTCTACGATCAGGGCGCGATCGCGGAGCCGGGGCGATGCGGTACGAATGAGCGTCTGCGCATGCACGCCGGCACGGACCCCTTGTTCTCCCTGGCCCGACAGGATGTTTTGGAAGCCCGCGACCTCATCCATCATCTTCATGATGTGGTCGATGTCCGCAGACCACTCCTTCGGTAGCTCCGGCGTCAGGTCTTTGACATCGGCGCCGGCCTCGACCGAGAAGTAGCCCGCCTCGAGCATCGCGTCATACGCCTCGTCGGTCATGCCGGAATGGCCGATGAAGGCGTAGCGGCGGTCATATTGCAGCGACATCAGTTTCTTAACGTCCTCCAAGCGATCGCGGAGGAGATGCTGCAGCTTCATGAGATCGTCCATCTCCGAGCGGCCCCAGAAGAGACCGGGCATGTCGTTCGGGCGGATCAGGCCATAAGGCAGGACATCCGGCACGAAGAGGTTCTCGTGCTGGTTCTCGCGCGGCCAGATGAGGATGTCGGGCTCGGCGATCTGGATCGTGGTCCAGTCCTCGGTCTCGTCGTTCCTGACCCAGAGTTCGTGGACCTGGATGAGTTCGGAAATGATGTCGGGGGCGACCTGGGCCATGGCAGGGCCGGTCAGCACATTGACGAGACCTCCCGGCTGCTGCGTGTAGGGCGGGTCGGTCTGCACCACGGGAGGCGAACCCGCAATCAAGACCTGATGGGCTTGGGTATCGGGGCCGGTGGTGGTCGAGTTCTTCTTGGCATAGGCGATGGCGCGCTTGTAAAGGTCGGCCGCGCCGGGCATCCGCGAGATGCGCCGCCACAATTCGCTGGGATTGAGGAAGGTGGTCTCGTTGAGCGCCTCCTGATCCTCGAAGTTCTCCCGGTTCTCCTGATAGACGCCGAAGGACCAGGGCATCACGAGGCGGCAGTTCAAGCCGGTGTTCGTGTACATGAGTTTCGGGATGCAGGCTCCGTAGGCGAGGGCGATGAAGGTGCCCATGGAGAACTGGAGATCGATGTCGCGGTGCCGCCATGTCTTGGTGATTGCTCGGGCTGCCGCCGCCGCCTTTTCCAGGATCGACTTGTCGTAGGTGTGCGTGAAGTCCATCTGGAAGCGCAGATTGCGCGGGCTGAAGATGTAGCTCGCGAGGCGATCGACGTGATGGCCCATCCGATTGAGGATGGAGATGTTGCCGTCCGGCGATCCCGTATAGAGCCAGGATTTGAGTTCGCTGCAGCGGGCCGCACGGGCCGCGGCGCTATTCCGGCAATCCTCGCTGATCTTGACCGCCCAGGGGATCAGCTTTTCCCTCTTGTCCGGGAGGATCATGCGTTGCCCCAGGACGGCTTCATGCCTCTGACCGTGGGGACTTGGGAGCGGGGCGCGGTATCGGTAATCGCGGAGAGCACGGGCTCTCCCGTGGTGCGATCCCGGCCGTTCTTCGCATCGATCAATTTAGCCGTGGGCATCGCGGCCCATTGCTGAGCGCCGAATGCTTCCTGGGCCGCTTGCTGATACTCGGTGACCGCGTTCTTCACGGGGATCGCCGCGACATCGCCCTCGCGGAGGTTATCCTTGATGTTGGTGACCTTGAGCGAGGGATCGCCTGCCATCTGCGCCCGGACCTCGCTCGACTGCTCGATCATGCGATAGGTCTGGTCGCCGGATTTGCCGAGCGCGCTGCGGATCGTGACCTTGCTCGGAACGAAGTCGGGATCGCCGCCGACATAGGAGCCGCACTTCGGGCAGAAATCGGGGAGACCCTCGCCGTTCTCGACCTTCAGCCGGTATTGCTGGCCGCAATCTGGACACTGGAGCTTGTAGACGACGCCCATGTCACCACTGCCATCTTCCCGCGCGGCGGCGCGCGGCTTGGGCCATCACTCTAGCATGGCTCTGTCGGTTGAAGAAATTCTGCACCAGGGACTGCGAAAACATCTCCTGCAGATCGGCATGGGTTAGGCTCCTGCGCTTGGCCTCGTTCTCGCGCGTGCGCTGCTGCGCGATCAATGCCTTACGCTCGGAGTCCTCCCAGGCTTTGAGGGCCAAGGCCAAGGCCATCACCCGATCGTCCTTGCTGGTGCCCTCGCCGTGGATGCTGTCGCCGTCGCGGACGATCTTCGCCATCTCGTCGAGCGTCTCGGGCGAGCGCACCCTCAATTGCTTGACGTGCAGGAAGTCTCGGAGCCGCTCCATGATCTGCACCTTCCGCTTGGTCGTGGTCTCCCAATGGAAGGCGGTGGGGTGGCGGGAGAGGGTGTCCTCCTTGGCCCAAAGATACTGCCGGACGTGCTGGAAGATGTTGTCGAGGCCGCGCTCGCTCGCCTGCTCCTTCAGGTATCCGGCCTTGAGGAGGAGATCGAGGGTGCGGAATTCGTTCCAGACGGCGTTGCCGGGGCCGTTCAATTCCAGGAGCAGGCGGGCGTTCTTGTAGGCGCCGCAGAGGTGGGCGATCACCCAGGCGAATTGGTAGGTGGTGAGGTCGGTGGTACAGAACTCCGCCACCTGATCGATGCCATCGGCATAGCAGCGGATGATCTGGGCGCAGTAGCGATCCGCGGTGTCGCTCGAGCCGTAGGCGGGGTCCGCCCCAATGCAATAGACCGCTCCCTCCTCGGGCTCCTCCCAGACGCGGAGCGTAGCCTTCCGAACGAGGGTCACGGGCTCGAGCACGGTTGCCAGGAAATCGTCGGTCATGAGGTAGCGGTAGCCCTTGGGCTTTTCTTGCGCCGCGTCTTTCCTGGCTGCCGTCAGAACGTCGGTGCCGAAGAACTTCGCGCCGGACATGAGGAAGGCGTCGTCCTCGGTCCAGGGCAACTCCTGCATGATGATGTCTTGGCCCACATGCTCGCGCTCGTCGGCATCGCGACCGGGATCGTACTGATGCCGCCACCACGCGAGTTGCTCCATGGTGACATCGTGGCCGTATTTCTCGCGCACGGTATCGATCTTGGCCTGCTCCTCATCGGTTGGCGGAGAAGTGCCGTAGCGATCGAAAAGCGGCGACCCTCTCTCGATCGCGTAATCCTCCTTGGCCCACCAGCCGATGAAAATTGCCACCTTCGAGAGATCGTCGGCTTTCGCTTCCTCCCACATCTGGTAGAAAATATTGAAACTGCGCGCCGTGGACTCGAAGATGTAGAGGCGGTTCGGGTTCTTCTCCGCCAGTGAGCGCTCGAAGGCGCGCAGACCCTCGACATCGCCCCAGGACGAGACCTCGGTTGCGCCGCAGCAGCTTATGCCGCGGGATCGGCCAAGGCCGCCGGAACTCTTGGTCTTCTTGATGCCGGCGACGAAGTAGGAGATGCGCGAGCCGTTGAGGAATTCGCAATGCGTGCGGTTATGATACTTGACGCCGATGCGATGCGAGAGCGGCAGACCCGCCAGGAACCGCTCGATCTCCTGCCGGGCGTCTTCCTTGTTGCTGTCGGTGTCGTAGACGAGCGCGATGCGGTTGCCGGGATGGATAAAGGCCCAGAAAACCAGGAGCGCGCGGACGATGGTGCTGATGCCGAGCTGGCGGGCCTTGAGGCACACGAAGAAGTGCTTGTCCTCTTCGAGACCCTTGAACACCTCGGCCAGGAACCGCTTCTGCGAATTGTAGAGGACGAGCGAGGAGCCGCCTTCGGTTTCCTTCGAGTCGATCTTCAGATGCTTGATGAAGTCGTTCAAGCCCTGCTTGAAGACCTTGACCCTCTCCTTGTCCCAGCCGGACATCAGAGGCCGACCGAGGCGTGTTCCGCCCTACGCAAGAGGGCGAGAGTTGTTGGGTTAGTTTGGTAAATCTGCACAAAGAGCCTTGGCACAAAAGCTCTGTGGGTAATCTCCGCCAGTTCCCTAAACAGAGGATTGCGGAGGATCAATTCGGGCGGCAAAGATTTCACCGGCATCAGGCTCGCTACGCGCACGATCGCCGGAGCCGCGAGAAGCATCGGCACGGCGCGCAGAAGGTGACGGCGAGTTATGGACATCAGCGGCGGCCGAGACCGGGAGGCATGGTGACGCCGCCCGTGCCTGAGAGTTCAAGCCACGTCTTCGCGCGATTGGTGAGTGTCTCGAAGAAACCGCGGTTGTCGGTGTGGCTCTCGACGGCGAGCATGGTGAGGGGCTCGCCCTCAGGCGGGACCAGCACCGCGAAGTGCGCGATCTCCTGTCCTTCGAGTGCCGTCAGGACCGCAATCTGCTTTTGCAGGAGCGCGATGATGGTCTGGGGCTTGTTCATTGCTTCCCGAACTTCCTACCGAGTTTCGGAGGCGCCGGCGGGTTGAGCCACTCCCGGATATGCGGCTTGATCCGATCGGCGAGGATCGCGGCTTCCTCCTCGCTATCGCAGCCGGAGATCATGATCTGCACGGCCCACTCTTTGGCGCGCGTCGGGTGGAAGTCGGGATACCGGCCGGTGTTGATCTCGATCGCGATTTGCGCGGCCTTCGGTCCCTTCTCCAAATACCGCCGAAAGCCGCTGGCGAAATTCTTGACGGTGCCGCGCACCTCTACCTGATCGACGCCTTCCTTCTCGTGGATCGTGACCTCGCGGCTCTCTATCTCCGCCCGGACCTCACCATCCGTTGGGCTCATAGAGGACGATCCGGCTTCCTTCGGCGCTGACAT
>Ga0335085_10013117_pt1 | contig 12157 bp, 12 predicted proteins | sample Lox_Sample_45_FD_206712 | JGI IMG/M metagenome (GOLD analysis project Ga0335085, IMG submission 206712) | Soil microbial communities from Loxahatchee National Wildlife Refuge, Florida, United States - Lox_Sample_4.5 | ecosystem: Environmental > Terrestrial > Soil > Wetlands | place: USA...
CCCTGGTCGGTGAAGCAGCGGGTGATGAGCCGTGTCGGCCATCTGTCCAATGAGGCGCTCGCCGAATTTCTGGCAAGCGAATATGATGGAGAAGCCGAGTTCCTCATTCTGGCCCATCTTTCGGAGAGGAATAACCACCCCGAGATAGCGCGAATGGCGGCCGAACGTGCCCTCGGCGAGCAACGCAGTTTTCTGCGAAACCATCTCCTGCTTGCGGCCCAGCAGGAGCCTCTCCCTGCGGTTCGACTGTAATTTTCCGGGATTGGACGCGGTAATACTATCCCGGACTGATGATCCATGACCCAATGCACTGATCCCGTCATCGGGAAAATATTGGCAGGCTGGCGCTACGATATCTCCGGCCTGGCTCCGGAAATGTGCGGCGACTATGAGGCCCACCTGGCAGCATGTCACTTCTGTCGGTCGCGCCAGCGCCTGCACCGCATTATCGATATCGGCCTGATGGTGCTCGCTTCGGTTTCCATGGGAGTATTCCTGCTGGCGTACGGCGTGATTCGCCACTTCGACCCGCCGCACGCCTTCCTGATGGAGATCGGCGCGCTGTGTGGCTTTCTGCTCTCCATGCTCTTGTGGCTTCTCGTTGCCATAGCTACGCCTGTGCCGCTGGTGGTCAAGGATGCCGCCTTGCTCGGTGCGCGCCGCATTCATGACAAGCTGCCGGAGGAAATCAGGCAGAAGATACCGGAAGACCTGCGAGTGAAGATCTCAGGTCAGTAGGCCGGATCCTTGGGCCCCTGGCACCGCGTGTGGAAGAATCTCTAGTCATTCATTTATGCCAACCACCAAGCGAAACATCGGCGCGGTCAACGAGAAGATTGTTGAGGCCGCGGAGATCGAACTGGATGAAGCTGTCCAGCTCGCCATTACCCGCACGGAGCTCGCATGTCAGCGCACGCTGATGGCCTGGATACGCACCGCGTTGGCGCTGATGGCTGCCGGCATCGCATACGACAAAGGCTTCCGCTTTCTGCACGAGGCACGCCTGGAAGAGGGGACGGCGTGGGTCCAGAGCGCTCATGTCGTGGGCATTACCGTGACCGGCGTCAGCACCTTACTGCTGGCCCTCGTCACCATAAGTTATTTCCTGAGCATTCGTTCGCTGGCCGCCTCGCGTCGCAGTGGTATTGTGCAGGCGCTTCCCACGGTCGTGGCAGCGTTGCTGGTGATTGTGCTGGGTTGCTGCATCCTGACGGTTCTTGTGATCACCAGTCCTTAACGGAAGCCTCGCCCGCCTTGTTGTAATCTGAAATCACAGGCTATGACGTACGAGACCGCGATTCAGCAGCTCTACGACCTGGGGCACGAACTTGCCTCGACGCCGTCACACAAGTTCGACCTGGCGTACGTGCGCGAGCTTCTGACGGCCATGGGCAATCCGGAGCGCCGCTTCCCCAGCGTGCTGATCGCAGGCACCAACGGGAAAGGCTCCACCGCGGCGACGCTGGCGTCGATTCTTCACGCTGCTGGTTACAAGACGGGGCTGTACTCTTCGCCGCATCTGGTGAGCATCAACGAACGCATTCGCGTCAACGGCGAGGCGATTGCCGATGTGGAATTCAGCGAGATCCACGCGCGAGTTGAGCAAGTTGCGCAGGACCTGCTGCGCCGGCAAAAGCTTCCCTGGCATCCCAGCTTCTTCGAAATGCTGACGGCGATGGCCTTCGAATACTTTGCCAGCATTGCGGTCGACATCGCGGTGCTTGAGGTCGGCATGGGAGGCCGGCTGGATGCCACCAACGTTGTTGATCCTTTGATCTCGGTTATCGCCGATGTCGCGCTCGATCACCAGAAGTATCTGGGCAACACCATCAGTGAGATCGCACGCGAGAAGGCCGGCATCATTCGCGCCCATGGAGTGGTGGTCACGTTGCCACAGCATCCGGAGGCCAACGACGTGATCGGCAATGCCATCCTGGAGAAAAACGCCCGCGGTGTGAGCGCTGTGAAATATGTTCCGCCGGTCTCGCCAGGAGCGCCGGGATTCCTGGCAGAGCAGGTAACTCCGGTGCGGGGGCGCAATCGCTATCCGCTCACGGTGATGGGCGAGGAGATCATTGTGGACTCGCCACTTCCCGGGCGGCATCAGTTTCGCAACATCGCGCTGGCGATTACCGCAGCCGAAGAGCTCGCGTCGTTCGGGTTCGCCGTCAAGCCGAAGCAAGTTGAGCAGGGAATTCGCGAAACCCATTGGCCGGGCCGTTTTCAAGTGATCGCTCCGTCGCACGCGACTGGCAATCACGATCTGGTGCTCGACGTGGCGCACAATCCCGCGGGAGCGTGGGCCTTGCGCGCCGCCCTGTCGGAGAACTTTCCCGATCGGCCGCTGACCTTTGTGTTCGGCGCGATGCGCGACAAGGCGATCCAGGAGATGGCGGAGATAGTGTTCCCCATCGCCGAGAAGATTGTCCTCACCCAGGTCAACAACCCGCGCGCGGCTACGATCGTCGAGCTCGTGGACGCTGCCTCGCGAATTGGCTCGGATCTTCATGCCGATCGATCCGCCGCCGCCGCGCTGGCGACGGCAAGGGAGGTGACGCCGGCGAATGGGGTGATCGTGGTGACGGGTTCAATCTTCCTGGTTGGCGAAGCCATGGAGATTTTGGGACTGAAGGCATAGCCATGTCCTACGGCGAACATCCCAAAAGCGCTGACGAACACGGTCGCGGAACGCAGTTCACCCGCCGGCGTTCGTATTTCATCTTTGTGCCGCTGACCTATCTCTGTACTGCCGTGATGGGTTCGTTGGCGCTGCTCTCATCGCTGTTTGAGCGCGACGGCCGAATGCAACATTGGTTTGCGCAGCACTGGGCGCGGATGGTCCTGAAGATCCTCTTCGTTCGTGTGCGTGCCACCGGCCGCGAACGCATCGACTTTAGCCGTCCTGCGGTTTACGCTGCGAATCACCTTTCGTCGCTCGACATTCCTTTGCTCTATGCCTGTCTGCCTTTCCAATTCCGTATCATGGCCAAGCGTGAGTTGTTCTCGTATCCGTTCCTGGGATGGCACTTGCGACGCTCGGGCCAGATATCCGTGGCGCTCGGCGACGCGCGCGCTTCGCTTCGCAGCCTGAACCAGGCCAGCCAAACGCTGCGCGAAGGGATGCCGATGGTCGTTTTTCCCGAGGGCGGCCGCTCTCCCGACGGACGGTTGCAGGAGTTCATGGGCGGCGCGTTCTATGCGGCGCTGAAAGCGCAGGTGCCGGTGGTGCCTATCGTGATTCTCGGTGTACGCGAGCTGCTGCCGATGAACAGCTTCCACTGCCTCCCGGGTGAGGTGGATCTTGTTTTTTGCGATCCGGTCTCCACTGAAGGCATGACCCCGCGAGACATGGACAAGCTTTCGGCCAGGGTGCGGCAGGTGATAGAAGAGACCATCGCAGCTCGGACAGCGAACGAAATCGAGCCGCTCAACTCAGTGCAGGCAGCGAAGTGAGCCACAAACCTCGTATTGCGATTCCGGCCCCCAACTCGGCTCGTCCCGAGTACGTCTTCCGCTCCTTGCCGCAGTACGAGCATGCGGTGCGCCGGTCGGGCGGCGAGCCGGTGGTGATACCCGTGAAGGCTACACCGACAGAGATAGCTCAGGCCATCAAGTACTGCGATGGCGTGCTGCTTCCGGGAAGCCCGGCCGATGTCGATCCCGAAAAATATGGCGCCGAGAAGCACGAGAAGACGGCGCCGCCCGATCCCTTCCGCGACAACACCGACGAGCTTCTCCTGCAGGATGCCTACAACATGCGCAAGCCGGTGCTGGGCATTTGTTACGGAGTGCAATCGCTGAATGTGTGGCGCACCGGCACGCTCGACCAGGATCTTCCCGACGGCGTGAACCATCGCGCAGGACGGAAGGTGGCAGAAGCGCATCGCATTCAGATTGACGCCCACTCGAAGCTGGCAGCGATTCTGCGCAGCGCGGGAGCCTTGAGCGGGTCTGAGGAACTGATTCTGCCGGTCAACTCAAGCCATCATCAGGCGCTCGAGGTGGTCGGCGACGGACTGCGCCTGGCGGCTTGGTGTCCCGAGGACGGCGTGAAGGAAGCTGTCGAAAGCACGTCTCCCAATCACTTCGTGCTGGGTGTGCAATGGCATCCCGAGCGCGACTTCGATGAGGTGATTTCGTCGCAGGCGATCTTTGCGGCTTTCGTGCAGGCCGCTGCCGCCTGGCACGCCAGACTCGCCCAGCGTCAGGGCGATTTCGAATCCGTGTAAATATCACGGTTGCCAGCCTGCGCTGTTTGTATTTGTCCGCCGCAGCGAAGAAACTGCAGGTCCCTCGACTTCGCTCGGGATGACGCGGGCGTTACAGGGTGTGCGCCGCACCGCCTTCATCGTTTACCCTGTTGTCTTATGCTTGATCTGGCCTTTGTTCGCGATCATCTACCCCTGGTTGAAGAGAAGCTGCGCCAGCGCGGGATGGATCCGGCAGCGGTTCTGCAGGACTTCCAATCTCTCGACGTCGAGCGGCGAGCCGCCATCCGTGAATCGGAAGAGCTGAAGGCGCGCCGCAATCAATTGTCCGATGAAGTCGCTACGCTTAAGAAACAGAAGCAGGATGCGACTGCGCTCATTGAAGAGACCAAAGAACTGCGCGAGAAGATCGCCGGTGCTGAACAGCGTGCGGAAGGGCTCGACACGCGGATGCGCGACATCTTGGTCGGCCTTCCCAACCTGCCGCAGGACAGCGTCCCCGTGGGCAGCTCGGCTGACGACAACGTTGAGGCCCGGCGCTGGGGAACGCCGCCGCAGTTCGACTTCACGCCCAAGCCACATTGGGAGCTCGGCGAGTCGCTGGGCGTGCTCGACCTGGAGCGTGCCGCCAAGATCACCGGCGCACGCTTTGCGGTGTATTGGGACCTGGGCGCGACGCTCGAACGCGCGCTGATGAATTTCATGCTCGACCTGCACACCCACGAGCACGGCTATACCGAAGTCCTGCCGCCGTTCATGGTCAACGCCGATTCCATGTATGGCACCGGGCAGCTTCCCAAGTTCGAAGCCGACTTGTTCAAGGTGCCAGTGGACGATGGAAAGAACTTCTATCTGATTCCCACCGCCGAAGTGCCGGTTACCAATCTCTATCGCGACGAGACGCTCGATGCCGCTCGTCTGCCGATCTCGTTGACCGCTTATACGCCGTGCTTCCGAAGCGAGGCGGGATCGTACGGAAAGGACGTGCGCGGCATTATCCGGCAGCATCAGTTCCAGAAGGTCGAGCTGGTGAAGTTCGCCAGGCCGGAGCAGTCAAACCAAGAGCACGAGAAGCTGACCCGCGACGCAGAAGAGGTGCTGCAGAAGCTCGGGCTGCACTATCGCGTGATGACGCTGTGCACCGGCGACATGGGCTTCTCGTCAGCGAAGACCTACGACATCGAGGTGTGGTTGCCCGGGCAGGGGCTGTTCCGCGAGATTTCTTCCTGCTCGAACTTCGAGGCCTTCCAGGCGCGGCGCGCCAACATTCGATACCGCCCCGAAGGCGCTAAAAAGACGGAACTGGTGCACACGCTGAACGGCAGCGGGTTGGCCATCGGGCGGACGTGGGTTGCGATTGTCGAGAACTATCAGCAGGCCGACGGCAGCGTAGTAATTCCGGAAGCGCTACGCAAGTACGTGGGAGCAGACAGGATCACGCCGAAGAAGTTCTAGTCACTGCTGTCATCCTGTCTATAACGACGTTGGCGTTGTCAAGGCAGACGGGGGCGGCGACTGGTTCAACGCCATCGCTTGCAGTTGATTCTTCACCTGCGTCCGGCTGCGCACCGGATGATGGCGATGCAACAGCAACTGCCGCACATCGCGCTCCTCCTGGTTGGGCACCCATAACCGCGGAAAACGCTGCTCCAGCAGCAAGTTGAGAAGGTGCTCGGCGTCGCGCTGATCCGTCTTCTGCCGCCGCACCACCGAGGCCCGAATCTGCGCCGCATCGCCCATCCACAACTCGTGTCCCTGCTCCGCCAGCAGTCTCTCGAACCACTGCGTGTAACCGCAGGCTTCCATACCCACCTGCGCCGGCTCCCCCAAGGATGCATAGAACCCACGTGCTTCCTCGGGATGCCGCAGGCGCCGATAACTTACTTCTGCCGTTGACTTGTCAAAGATCGCCAGTTGCTGAAACCCAGGGTGAAAGTCACAACCCATAATCAACATCGCGTTGGCTTCTTCCCCGAGCCCCTGGTTGTTGCAAACTCAGAGTACTCGGCCGATCGAGCCAACGTCGTTATGAATCAAGGAGGCTTTAACCGCCGCAGACCTGCTTTTCATGGCCATTCAAAGCCGCCTCGGGAAGCCAACAAAAAAACAGATCCCTCGCGGACTCACGTCCACTCGTGATGACAAACATAAGGAGTTTCCGCCCAGCGCAGCTAAGCTGCGCGCCATCAATACCTCACAGCGCCTTCGACATGGTAATAAAGTGCACTGGCTGCGTTGCCGACTTGATCACTTCAGCCGACTCGATACCGGTGGGCACGAATCCCAGCTTCGTATAGATCTCCGACAACTCCGGCCGCACGTTCACAATGCGAATGTCGAGCACCTCGCAGTCGCGCGCTCGCGCATACTCTTCCACCTCGCCCATCATGCGTCTGCCGATTCCCGACTTCTGCTGCGGCGGATCCACAGCCAATGTCCCGGCATAGGCGCGTTCGCCAGTGATCCTTACAAATACGCACGCGATCAATGCGCCCGCGGATTCAAGCAGCAGGAACTCGCCGGACTGCATCATCTCCGACAAGCCAGCGGCATCGATACGTTCGCCAGTCTTGAAAAACTTCTCGACGGCGAACGCACGGTTGATAAGCTCGACGATAGCCGGAATATCTGCAGCAACGGCTTTCCTCAGGGCGAACTCTTCCGACGGCATCACCTACAGCACCGCCGTCTCGTGCAGGAGCTCGCCCTTCGCAAACCGCGCCGGACTCAACACCTCGACGTTGTCGATGACGCTCGTTTTTCCTGTAGTGATCAGGTCAGCAAGAATTTTTCCCGTCGCAGGAGCGTGCATCACGCCGTGACCGCTGAATCCGTTGGCGCAGAAGAAGCCTTCGACTTCTGGTACCGGCCCGAGGATGCTGTGATGGTCGGGCGACATTTCATACAGTCCCGCCCAGGCGCGCTTGGGATTGATCGCCAGATTCTCGAAGCAAGGCACGCGGTCTGCCGCGCGCTCTAGGATCTTTTCAATGAACGACGGCACGAAATCGGTTTTGAAGCCCGTCGTCTCCTCCGGATCGTTCCATGCCAGGAGAAATCCCAGGCTCTCAGGACGGAAGTGGAAGCCATTCGTCATGTCGATGACCATCGGGATCGCGTGCGAGACGCCGTCATACGGTTCCGTCGGTACCAGCATGCGCCGTAGCGGCTCGACCGGCAGATCGACGCCCATCATCGCCGCGACGTCGTGCGCCCAGGCGCCGGCGGCATTCACGACGGTCCGCGTGCTGACTGGCCCGTGGGAAGTCTCCAACTCAAAGCCGCCTGACGCATCGCGCCGCATGGCCGTCACCTCGGCATGGCGCCACAGCTTCGAGCCTCGTTCGCAAGCCACGGTCGTAAACCCGACCATCACGCTGTAAGGATCGACGAAGCCATCAGTCGCGCAAAAACTGCCGCCCAGGATGTCGTCGTTCCGCAACTGAGGCACGCGCTCGACGATCTCATCGCGCGTTACCATACCTACCTTCGTCAGCCCCAGCGACTTCTGCAATGCCTGGTTTGTCCTCAGATATTCCAGATGCGCCGGCCTGGTTGCAACGAACATATATCCCTGCGGCCGGTACTCCGAGGGCTGGCCCAGCCGCTCCTCGAACGCTGCATAGAAGGGAATGGAATACAGCGACATCTGGATGTTGGGCCGAGTCGCGAACTGCGCCCGCACGCCACCCATGCTTTTGCCGGTCGATCCTTTGCCCTGGTGCGATTCACGTTCCACAATCAGGACGTTGTTGCATCCTGCTTCCGTCAAGTGCCACGCAATACTTGCGCCTACAATTCCGCCGCCGATAATGACTACGTCTGCCGTTTGCATGAGAAGTTCGTCCCGGGCAGCATTGTAACGATTCGAAGGGGTGCCGGCAGTGATTTAGGGACGAAGTTGCTCAAACCCTGGTTCGTAAACAGAACACGATTGTTAACATCCCCATCAGTGAATCGTCTGGAGTGTTCTAATGCCGACCTCATCCGTGGTTCAGATCCTTACCGCCTCGATTGCTCCGGTCATCGTCATCTCCGGAGTTGGCCTGGTGCTGCTGAGCATCACCAACCGTTATGGTCGCGCCATCGACCGGGCCCGCGCCTTAATGGGAGAGCTGGAACGTAGCGACCCCAACAGCGCCCGCGTCAAGCATCTTGAGGAGCAACTGCGGCACACGCATCAGCGGGCCCGGCTGCTGCGCGCGTCCATGACCTTTGCTTCGGCAAGCATCTTCTTTGTCTCGCTGATGGTGGTTTCGCTCTTCTTCGAACAGGTATTCACGGCGCAGCGCGACTATGTCGCCCTGCCACTCTTTGCTCTATGCCTGGTATGCCTGGTGGCGTCGATGTATTACTCCATTCGCGACATCACCGTCTCGCTGGGCGCGCTTGAGCTGCAGATCGAAAGTGCCGAGCGGCTGCGCGGAGTGTGGCCTCTGCAATAGGATTCACAGCGTTTCCCGGCGCTGCACGATGGTTACCCATCACACCTGCCCTGTGACTGACCTCACTGCGCGTGTGGTTATCCGCTCTTAACCTTAATAGTCCCGTAACTTGGACTGTGTGCGCAGGCTTGCCGCGAACCATGAACTGTCCCCAGCCAAGATCTCGCACCATGCGGCCCTTCAACTGCTTGCCCGGAAAGGAACTCACGATATGCCCATACTGAACGCCTTCTCCAAAGCCGTGATTCGCGACTTCAGCATCCAGGAGCTGGAAGATGCCGCTCGCCTGATGCGCGGATACGATCTGGTCGCGCTATGCGCCGCCGGCTCCGGCCACTCTGGCGGAACGCTCTCCATGATGGACATCGCCGCCGCCCTCTACTTAAAGGTCGCGACTCACGATCCCAACATGCCCGACTGGCCGGACCGCGACCGCATCATCTGGTCCGGCGGACACAAGGCCCCAGCGCTGTATCTCGGGCTCGGCTTCTCCGGATACTTCCCGCTTGAGGATGTGGTCACCCTCCGCAAGCTCTATTCGCCGTTCCAGGGGCATCCGCATCGGCTGAAGCTGCCGGGCGTGGAAGTATCCAGCGGCTCGCTCGGCCAGGGACTAAGCATCGCGGTCGGCATCGCGCTGGCCAACAAGCTCGATGGCCGCAAGAACGCCGTGTTCTGCATCATGGGCGACGGCGAGCAGCAGGAAGGTAACGTCTGGGAAGCGGTGATGGAAGGCTCGCACTACAAGCTCGACAACCTGGTCGCCATCATCGATCGCAACCGCCTGCAGATCGACGGCTGGGTGAAAGACGTGATGAATGTCGAGCCGCTCGAAGAGCGCTACAAGAGCTTCGGGTGGGAAGTCATCGTGTGCGACGGGCATAACATGCCGCAGGTGGTCGACGCCCTGCGAATCGCAAAGAAGATCCCCGTCTTCGGCAGGCCGACGGTCGTCATCTGCAACACCGTCAAAGGCAAAGGCGTCAGCTTCATGGAGAGCGCGGCCGGCTGGCATGGCAAAGCCCCGAGCTATGACGAGATGGTGAAGGCGCTCGACGAGCTTGGGCTGAAAGAAACCATCGCCTACGACGCGCTGCTCAAGAAGGCCGCCGAGTATCAGAAGACGGTCGAGGTCACGCTTGATGACAAGATGCCGAAGTTCAGCAACGACTATTGGTGGAACAGCGGCAGCACCATGAAGGTCGCGATGGAGCCGACCCGCAAAGGCTTCGGCAAATCGCTGCAGACCAACGGTAGCGACGACCGCGTGGTGTGCCTCGGGCTCGACATCTCCGGCTCGATCACCATTAGCGACTTCTACACGGCGAACCCGGAGCGCAAGGACCGCTGGATCAGCATGGGTATCTCCGAGCAATCAGCGACTGCCGCTGCTGCAGGTCTGGCGCGCGAGGGCAAGCTGCCGGTCCTCGGGACCTATGGAACATTTGCTGCCGCGCGCAACCTCGATCAGATTCGCGTTTCCGTCTGCTATGGCAATTTCAACGTGCTGATTGCCGGCGCGCACGGCGGCGTTTCCGTCGGCCCCGATGGTGCAACCCACCAGGCGCTGGAAGACCTGTTCGCCATGTGTGGGCTGCCTAATATGGTGGTCGAAGTTCCATGTGACTCCATCGAAACCCGCAAGGCGACCGACTACCTCCTGCTCGAACACGAAGGGCCCAAGTACATTCGCTTCGCGCGCGAGGCCACGCCGATCGTTACCAAAGAGGACACGCCGTTCGTCTTCGGCAAAGCGAATGTCATTCGCCTGCGCCGCGAGGCCGACAAGATGATCGACGCCTTCGATACAGTGCTCGCGTCGCGGTATATGGACGAAGGCGAAGACCTCAGCATCATCGCCTGCGGTCCCATGGTGCCCGAGGCGATGCGCGCTGCGTACATCCTTAAAAAAGAATTCGGCTACGAGACACGCGTGCTCAACATCCACACCATGAAGCCGATCGACGCCGCGGCCATCCTTCGCGCCGCAAAAGAGACCGGCGTGGTGGTCACCGCCGAAGAGCACCAGATCGGAGCGCTGGCGTGGCGCGTGAGCAGCGTCCTCACCGAAAGCCCCGAGCTGTACGGCACGCCCGTCATCACCGGCGCCATTGGCGTGAAGGACCGCTTTGGCGATTCCGGCGCGCCATGGGAGCTGATCAAGGAGTTCGAGGTCAGCGCCGAGCACATCGCGCACAAAGCCGCGGAGCTGGTCACCATCGCGAGAGCGAAGAAGGAAGAAGCGGAGTTGGTGGGGGCAAGATAGCGGCGCTGCCAACTTTGCTGAGCCATGTCGGGCCGGAATGAGCTTAGGTTCCTCCGGCCCGATTTCTTGATTTGTGATCCCGAGCGTAGCGAGGGACCCGCCCTTCGCTGGAAGCGCGAAGCCTCTTCAGTTCTGGTGCTGAACTCTGCTTACGACGCTTAAAGCCCGCAGGGCATGTAATGACAGCCCAGCACGGAGCATAGCGGAGTGCTGGGTAACCTGTTGTGTTAAGAGACTCCAGAGTCCCGTAGGGACAGCAGGGTTTTTGCGATCTCGTCGTAGGTGCGCGGTGATAATTCGAGCCAACATTAGATGATCAAGTCAGAGGATCCTTGTCGCCCGTGAAGGGGCTCGGGATTTTCAAAACAACTTTTCCCGGGGGTTCCGCTCCGCTTCACCCTAGGCCATCATTACAGGCCCTTCGGGCTCTGAGCGTTGCGACAGTACGTCGCCGCATAACTGGCCGCCGCTTTCCCTACAGCCACCCCTTCGCCCGCGCCAGGCGCGCGGCCTCCACGCGATTGGCGGCGCCCATCTTGCTGATCGCCTCGGAAAGATAATTCCTCACCGTTCCCTCCGACAGGTTCAACTCGGTCGCGATATCGGAACTCGCCATGCCTTCTCCGGCAAGACGCAGAACCTGGCGCTCGCGCTCGGTCAACGGATCGGGCTCTTCCGTCCACGCCTCGGCCGCGAGTTGCGGATCGATCACCCGCAACCCGCGATGCACGCGGCGAACCGCATCAGCGAGTTGCTCCGCCGGCATGTCTTTCAGCAGATAGCCTGACGCACCCGCGTCCAGCGCACGCCGCAAGTATCCTGCGCGGGCGAAGGTCGTAAGGATGATCACGCGCACCGGCAGTCCCATGCGCTTCAAATCGGCCGCGACTTCCAGGCCGGTCCTGGTAGGCATTTCGATGTCGGTGATGAAGACCGATGGCCGATGCTGCTGAATGAGCTTCAGCGCTTCGTCGCCGGAACGCGCGCGGGCAACGACTTCGATGTCGTCCTCCATCTCCAGCAACGCAGCCAGCGCGCCGAGCACCATGGTCTGGTCTTCGGCGAGCAACACTCGTATCTTGTCGCGCTTGGTAGCGGGCACGGGATAGTGTAGCAATTAGCACTTAGCAATTAACAACCAATCTATTGTTGATGTGATGCTTTGTACCAGGGCACGACTTCAGGCGTGCCAAGTAGCTACGCTCTGGATTCGGGCTTTAGCCCCTGCAAACAAATAG
>Ga0335085_10013118_pt1 | contig 12157 bp, 15 predicted proteins | sample Lox_Sample_45_FD_206712 | JGI IMG/M metagenome (GOLD analysis project Ga0335085, IMG submission 206712) | Soil microbial communities from Loxahatchee National Wildlife Refuge, Florida, United States - Lox_Sample_4.5 | ecosystem: Environmental > Terrestrial > Soil > Wetlands | place: USA...
CCGCTTCCGAATTGACCGGCGCCGCGCGGATGTGATTAAATCCGCACTCGGCCGGGCGGTTAACTCAGCGGTAGAGTGCCACCTTCACACGGTGGAAGTCACTGGTTCGATCCCAGTATCGCCCACCATCGGATCATCTGGCCGGCAAGAGCCGGTGCAACCCGCCGGCCGCGCGACGCCATCCTGTCCGCGCCGTGCGGCGCGAAAATCCCGATTCAATCTGGAGATTGCCAACATGTCCGGACACGGCCACGTCGACCCGTCCAACAAGAAGGTCGCGCTGCTCATTTCCATCCTCGCCCTGGCGCTCGCGCTGTCGGAGACCCTGGGGAAGAGCGCGCAGACGGGCGCGCTAAGCTATAACGTCGAAGCTTCCAATCTGTGGACTTTTTTCCAGGCGAAGACCATACGCGGCACCACCTTGCGCACCGCCGCCGAGGCGCTCGAAGCGGAAATGGCGGGAGTTTCCCGTCCGGAACAACGCGACGCCATGCAGCGGCGCATCGCCGACTGGAAGGCGAACGCGGCCCGCTACGAATCGGAACCGCAGACGCAGGAAGGGCGCAAGGAGCTGGCCGCGCGCGCCAGGGCAGCGGAGAGCAGGCGCGACCGCTCGCTCGCGGCCTATCACCATTACGAGCTGGCTTCGGCGGCGCTGCAGATCGCCATCGTGCTCGCCTCGGCTGAGATCATCACCGGCGTAGTCCTGCTCACCTGGGTCGCCGGCGGGCTCGGCGTACTCGGAATCGCGTTCTGCGCCCTCGGATTTTTCGCGCCGACCGCAGTCCACCTGTTCTAGCGCGCTCCGGTCTTCCGGTCCGGCGCAGGCACGCGCCACTGAGCGATCGGCGCCGGCTTCACGCGCGGGCCGCCCGGCCGGTCAATCCGCCGTGGTGCGATAGCCCGCGGTGACGTGCTCCGGGGCGATATTGCTGATGCGCCAGCGGTGCGCGTGCGCTTCGTACTCGAACAGCAACGGTGTGGCGTTGGCGATGTGCTGCTCCAGCAGATCGGCGCCGAGACTGAAAACCAGCACGTAGAGCGGGCCGCCGTGGGCGACCACCAGCGTCGATGACTCCGTGTCGAGGGCGTCGTGCAGACCGGCCTGGGTGCGCGCGACGAAATCCTGCAGGGACTCGCCGTTCGGCGGCTCGTTGCGCCAGTCCAGGTCCTGCGACGACTGTCCGATCAAATCGCCGAACCATCTCTCGCGCAGCCTCGGTTCAGCGATCAGCGGCGCCTGCACGACCTGCGCCGCCGCCTCCGCGGTCTGCCAGGCACGGCGCATGTCGCTTGCGAGTATGCGCCCGACCGGATGCGGGCGCAGATATTCGGCCGCGCGCCGCGCCTGCTCCAGCCCGACCGAATTCAGCGGAATCTCGGGCGGCTGATAAACCCGCCGCGCATTGCCTTCGGTTTCGCCATGGCGCAGGAAGATGAAGCGGCGCGCGCGCGGGCGCAGCGGCCGGGCCACAGCCACACGCCGGACTTCGTCCAGGCCATGCTTTGTCAGACGGGATTGCCAGGTCTGCGATGGCTTGTGCCCGCTCATGAGGCTGCCTGATCCGAGCCGGCGCGCCGTGCCGGCGACGCTGCCCGACGCGCGCGCACTCCGGATCCTATTCCTTCTCCTTGGTGACGACCACGCTGTTGACGAACAGCACGCTCGGGAACGTGCGATTCAGTATCTTGCTGTGAAAATTGTTCATGACCATGCCGTTGTCGAAGCGGACGACGTCGCCTTTCTTCGCGGCAATCGCGTTCGCCGCGAGCCACAACGTCTTCTTGTTCTGCGTCACCTCGAGGTAGGTATAGGGCGGCGCGTCGATGGTGCTGACTACCTTGGCCTTTTGCGGCAGCTGCGCTTCGGGCGCGCCCTTGTCTTCCTTCTTGGTGTTCACGGCGGGATGCCCCGCGGGAAGCGGTTGTGCCGCGGCGGCTGTCGAAATGAAGGCAAGCGCGAACAATACTCGGACGGATTTCATCGGCAGGTCACTTTCCGGATCTGGTTTTGGAGCGGGTCATTATACTTGGCCGCACCGGCGGCCGCCATCGCGCGGCGGCCTGCGCCTTGCGCGCGACACCGGCGGCAATTCAGGTCTTGCCCGGCTGTCGCCATTCGAACGCGGCGCGCACGTAATCCTCGCCTTCTTCGAGGAACTCGACTAGCTTGATGAGGCGGCTGTTCTCACCCATCATCACTTCGCACAATTGGCCGGGGACATAGGTCTTGTTCTCGAGAATCATGACGGGGTGATCATGCGACTTGAGCGCATCGGGCAGCATGATGGCGCGCAGGTAATCGTAGGCGAACGATCCGGTCGATGACGCCCAGGCGTCGGCGTGGTGCTCCCCGGCGCCGAGCACGCGCAGCCACACCGATACCGGGCGTTTTGAGAATATGCGAATGCCGCATTGCAAGCCGACGTTCGCGTCCATGCGCCGGACGATGCCCACCCACCAAACCTTCTCGCCGGCGATCTGCACGCCGCACAGCTTTCCCGGCTCCGCCCACTTGCCCAGCTCGGGCGGAATCTCGGCGCCCAACCCCCATTCGCTCTGGTCCTTCTGCACCCAGGTTTCGGGAGTGGATTCAATTTCCTCCGCCATCAGCTTCATGATGTTCGCCGTCTTGGCCTTCAGGTCCATGTTCTCGCTCAGCGACACGCCGGAACCCAGTTCGATCCTGGTGACGCGCTGCGAGATGGGCTTCAGGCCGTGCACCACGCTCACCTTGGCGGCGGTCTTGGTGCGGGGATAGCGCCGGTGCGGCGGTGTCGGGCCGAGATAGGTCTCCAGATGCTTGATGACGGTGATGATCTGCGCCGGCGAGAACTCCTTGCCGAAGCGCAGTTCGTCGCTCAGCATGTTCTTTTCGCTCAGACCCCTGATTTCGGCCAGTTTCGACAGAGCCTGGCCGCCGCCGAAGAAGCGCTTGTAGGCGCCGGCTGCCTCCTGAGCCGGCATGTGCTGGGGCGGCCCGCCGGCGGCGAGATTGACGACGAAATTGCAATCCGCCCGCGGCACCCGCGACCACTCGGCGGAGATGGCAAAGCGCGCAAGGATGCGAAATGCGAGCTCGAGCTGCGGCGGCGAAAACTCGTGCGGCGCGGCCAGGTTGAGCAACACGACCTTCAGCAGCTCGGCGCGCACGGTGGTGTGCACTTCGCGCGCATACGCGACGACCGGAACGACATCGAACTGTTTCAGCTCGGCGATCGCATACAGGCGGTACAGCGGCGCCCAGGCCTTCGCGTCTACGCTGACATAGCGCAGATGGCGCAACTTGAAGCGCATGCTCGCCGCGCGCAGCGCCCGCGCCAGCGCGAGCGGCATTTCACCTTCCACGCTCTTCGCGTTCTTCTCGCCGTGCTCGAAATCGGCGATGCATTGCGCGTAGCCTTGCGCCAGCCGGCCCCAGTATTCGCACAACGCGTCCCAGATATTGCGGGTCGCGCGGTCCTGCTGGTGAATCTTCGAAAAGAACTGATTGAACAGGGGAACGGCCCGCGCGCCCGCGGCAGCGTCGAGCAGGCGCATGACGGCCAGCCGGTCGTCGCAGGCAAAGCCCGGTGTCTCCTTCACCGACGCGATCCAGTGGGAGAGCTGCTCCAGAGTTTCGACTGATGCTTCTTTGGGCAGGCCGTCGACAAGCTCCTGCGCCGCCTGCGCGTCACGCAGCGGATGGTCGGGCTTGCCGCCGAGCTTATTCAGCCAGTCGAGCATGGGTCTCTTTCCGGCTCATTCCCGTGCAACCGCCGCGCGCAAGCGCGTTTTCATTCCCTGACCAGGACTACCGGGCACCGCGCCAGGTGCACGACCTTGGCCGCGACCGAGCCGAGCAACACCCCGGACACCGCGCCCATGCCGTGCGTGCCCATGATGATCAGATCGCATTTCAGCTTTCTTGCCTCGCTCACCAGGCTCTCGGCCACCGGCCCGACCATGATGTGCGTGACGAACGCGAGCCCGGCGCGATCGAGCAGCTTCTTGGCGCCGCGCAGGGCGTCCTCGCCCTCTTCGCGGTAGTAGCGCTGCAGCGCTTCGTGCCCGACGGGTTTGATCAGTCCGCCCAACGTCGGAACCGGCAGATGTACAAACGCGAGATGCAATTCAGGCCGCTGCCGGTACGCCGCAGCCTGCCGGATCGCCGCCTTGGCGACCTTGGCCGAATGCGACGATCCGTCTACTGCGATCAGGATTCTGCTCACGTCGTTCTCCTATTCAAAACCGCCGCGCATTCCGCCGATGCGGGCGCGGGATGCTCAGATGATACACAACAAGCCTTGACGGATATGCTCGCCTAGATTGGCCGTCCGCGCCAGGCCGGCGACGCCGAAGGCAGCGACCAGCGCGCCGGCCGCCAGCCTAAGGCGCCGATTGGCCGCAAGATCGCGCAGGCGCGTGGACGCAACGCCGACGGCCAGCAGGCTCGGTAGGGTTCCGAGGCCGAAAGCCAGCATCACCGCCGCGCCACTAGCCGCCCCGCCGCTGAGCAGTGCGGTCGCGAGCACGCTGTAGACCAGTCCGCAGGGCAGCCAGCCCCACAGCGTCCCGAGCGCGAACGCCTTGGCAGGGGTATCGGCCGGAATCACGCCTGCGCTATAGGGCTGAACGCGCCGCCACAGCCCTGCCCCAAGCCCTTCCAACAGCGCGAGCTGATTGCCCAGTCCGGCGAGATACAGGCCCAGGCTGACCAGCACCAGGTTGGCAAGCACATAGAGCAGCATTTGCACGGGCAGGACATGGTTCAGCAGGAGACCGGCACCGCCGATCGCGCCCACGATCGCTCCGGCGGCGGCATAGCTCGCGATGCGCCCTGCGCTATAGGCCAAGTGCAGATCCCAGGCTCGCCGCTGGCGCGGCGCCTGCGCGGCGAGCGCGCCGACGATGCCGCCGCACATGCCGACGCAATGCACGCCGCCGAGAAGCCCGATCAGGAAGGCGGCCGCGAAATGGGCCTCCATGGACTAGATTACCTTGGAATAACTCGCGCGCCGGCTTGCCTGGCGCAGGTACTTGTCGAACACCATGCACAGGATGCGCACCAGCAACCGGCCCCTGGGCGTGACGACGATCCAGTCGCCGTCTATCTCCACCAGTCCGTCCCTGGCATATTCGCGCAACTCGGCCAATTCGGCGGCAAAATAGCTCTTGAAATCGATCAGATGCGCGATGCCGATCGCTTCCATCGACAGTTCGAAATGGCAGGAAAGCGCCTGGATCACGGCGCGCCGCACCAGATCATCGGCGGTGACCTCGACGCCCCGCATCACCGGCAGCAGCCCGTTGTCGAGCCGGTCGTAATACTCTTCGAGGGTACGCACGTTCTGGCTGTAGGTCGGGCCGATCTTTCCGATCGACGACACACCCAGCCCGATGAGATCGCAATCGCCGTAGGTCGAGTAGCCCTGGAAGTTGCGGTAAAGCCGGCCCTGGCGCTGGGCCACCGCGAGATCGTCGTCCGGCTTGGAAAAATGGTCCATGCCGATGTATACATAGCCCGCGCCGAGCAGCGTCTCGATCGCCTTGATCATGAGCTGCAGCTTCACCTCGGGTTGCGGCATATCGGCGTCGAGGATGCGCCGTTGCGGCTTGAACACCGCCGGCAGGTGGGCATAGTTGTAAAGGGCAATGCGATCCGGCGAGCACGCGATCACCTGCTTCAGCGTCGCGGCGAAGCCCTCCAGAGTCTGCTTCGGCAACCCGTAGATCAGGTCGATATTGACCGACTTGAAGCCGTGCTTGCGCGCCGCTTCGATCACCGCGACGGTCTCTTCCACGCTCTGGACGCGGTTGACGGCGCGCTGCACCTCGGCATTGAAATCCTGCACCCCGACGCTGATGCGATTCATGCCGAGCGCGCCCAGCAGCGCCACTTTCTCCTCGCCCACCTTGCGCGGATCCACTTCTATCGAATACTCGCCGTGCTGGTCGAGTTCGAAGCTCTCGCGTATCGTCTGCATCAGTTCCCTGAGTTCCGCCTCGCTCAGGAAGGTGGGCGTGCCCCCGCCCCAATGCATCTGCGTCACGCGCCGCCTGCCGCCCAGCTCGGCGCTCTGCAGGCGGATCTCCCGCCCCAGATATTTCAAATACTTAGCTGAACGGCCATGGTCCTTGGTGACGATCTTGTTACAGCCGCAGTAATAGCAAATGGTGTCGCAAAAAGGCAAGTGGACGTATAATGCGAGCGATCGGGTCATGCCGCCCACGTTTCGTTTTGCCAGCCAGCTGCGATACGCAGCCTCGTCAAAGGCCTCGACAAAGCGGTCTGCGGTCGGATACGACGTATAGCGCGGACCGCTGACATTGAATTTTCTCAGCAGCCGGGCATCAACCTGAAGGTTGCTCTGGGACGGGTACATGCGCAAAGCTGTTACGTTCATCGGTGAAGTCTGCCCAATTCCAAGACGGGAATGTTGATGTGGATCAAACCAATTCTCAGCTGCGCGAAGTGAAAATGAGCGCACCCAAGCTCGCCCGCGTCATCGACATCCATGCGCTGAAAAATGCCTGTTCCAATTGCAGCTTGCGCGAGATGTGCCTTCCGGTTGGCCTGAGCCAGGACGAGATCGAAAAGCTGGACCAGATGGTCTATACGCGCAAGCGCGTCAAGCGCGGCGACAGTGTATACCGTTCTGAAGAGAAATTCGGGTCTCTGTACGCCGTGCGCAGCGGCTTTTTCAAGACCACCCTGGTCATGGAAGACGGGCGCGATCAGGTAACCGGATTTCACATGGCCGGCGACATGCTCGGCATGGACGGCATCGGCGCGGACCAGCACTCCTGCAACGCGGTCGCCCTCGAAGACAGCGAAGTCTGCGTCATCCCCTACGGCCGGCTCGAGGAACTGTCGCGGGAGCTGCATGTGTTGCAGCAGCATTTCCACAAGGTGATGAGCCGCGAGATCGTGCGCGAACATGGCGTCATGCTGCTGCTGGGCAGCATGCGCGCGGAGGAGCGCCTTGCCGCATTCCTGCTGAATCTGTCGCAGCGCTTCACCTCGCGCGGCTATTCCGCGTCGGAATTCAACCTGCGCATGACGCGCGAGGAAATCGGCAGCTATCTCGGATTGAAGCTGGAGACCGTGAGCCGCACCTTTTCCAAGTTTCAGGAAGATGGCCTGATCGGGGTGCAGCAGAAGAACATCCGCATCCTCGACAGCGAAGGCCTGAAGAGCGTGCTCGGGCGCGAGCCCGGCTAGCGCGACGCAACCGCGGCGAGCTACGTTTCGTTATCGCGCGGACGCGCGCGGCAGTTCGGCGCCGTCTCCCTGTGCGCAAGAGACAAACGAGGGAGCAACCTCCCCTCGCGCGATTCGTAGCGGGATCCGTCCGCTGGATCTGAATGAGCGCCTCAGCGGTACACCAGCACCGGAATCTTGCTGTGGGTCAGGACCTTGTGCGTTTCGCTGCCCAGCAGAATGCCCGACAGGCCGGTGCGCCCGTGCGAGGCCATGAAGATCAGGTCGCATTTCCCCTTCTTCGCCGCATCGATGATGCCCTCGTAAGGAGCGTCCGCCATCGTCACGCCGCCGCGGTAGGTCAGGCCCGCGGCGCGCGCCGCGGTGGCTATCATTTCAAGGTATTTCTCCCCCGCCTCGCGCGCATGGCGCTCGAATTCCTTGGGCGTGGGCATGTCCGGCGGAATGTAGTCGCCGAAATAGTATGGCTGGAACGGCTCGACCACGTAGCAGCCGGTGACCTGCGCGTTGATGCTCTTGGCGAACGCCACGCCGGGCTTGATCGCCTTCGCCGATAATTTCGAGCCGTCGGTTGGAATCAGTATGTTCTTGAACATGATGCCTCCGTCGAAGAGTTGGTCAGCCGCGCGCCGTCGGTTCACCGCGCTTGTTGCAGCCCGGCGGCCGCTCCGCCTGCGGCAGCGTGCAACGGTTCACCTCGAACGGCGAGCGCTGCAGCAGACAGGTTAGCGCGCTCGATGCCGCGCCGAAAGCCCAGAACAGAAAAAAACCGATCGAGTAGACCCCGATCCGGCTCAGTTCCACCGGCTCGCCGAACACGTGCATCTCGCGCGGATCGAACAGGCTGAACACGATGCCGTCGGCAACGGCGGCGACCAGGAACGCCGGCCACAGGATCCACATGAGTCGTTGCGCCATCGCTAGCCCTCCTTCGAATGAGACCCGTCCGTCGCCGGCCGCTGTTCCCCGCCCAGCGTCAGCACCGGCGCGCCAGGCAGCGCCCAGCCGCCGGCGAGGCGCCAGCCGCTGCGCTCGAGCACCACATGCCAGTGCCCGGGCGGCATTGGATTCAAGCGGCCCTCGTATACGCCCGGCCGGACCATGGCCAGGTCCACGCTCTGATCCATGCCGGCGCGGGTCGGATGCGCGAGCCTCAGGGTGAGCGGGCCGTCCCCGGCGCCGCTGAGCAGCACGCGCACGCGCCCGTCGGCGAGACGGAGCTCGGCCGTGATGCCGCGATGCGCAGCGGCCTCGCTGCGACTCAGAACCTTGTTGATGGCCAGTCCCTGCTTGTAATAATCGTCGGCCACCAGGCCGTCGTCGCTGCGCACCGCCAGCCAGGCGGTGATGAGGCCGGCAACGACGACCGTCGCCGGACCCGCCATCAGAATCCAGGGCCAGGGTTCGCGGTACCAGGGATTTGCGCGCGCGCCGTTCGCGTTCATTTGCCCGATTGCACCAGAAAGATCGAGCGCTCGTGCGCGGCGATGGCTGCGTCGTCCGCTGCCGCGACGTCGAACTCGATCTTGTGAGTTCCGGCCGCGAGTTTGCCCATGTCGACGCGCAGGCGCACCGGAACCATGCGCGTAGCCGCGCCGGGGATCTCGATCGAGTCGCCTTCGGCGACCTGCAGCGTGGGCGCGCCGCCGGCGCGGATGACGAAGCGGTGCGCCACCTCCTGCGTGTTCATGATCTGCAGCCGGTAGGTGTTCTCCACCCAGCGGCCTTCGACTTCGCGCGACAGGCTGCCGCGGTCGCGGATCACGTCGACCTTGAGCGGCACGCGCGTATAGAGCGTGACCGCTATCGCGATGATGATGGCCCACAGGATCGCGGTATAGGCGAGCACGCGCGGCCGCAGCGAGCGCGCCAGGATCTGGCTCGGCGTGAGCCTTTCGCGCAGCGCGTTCTCGGTGGTGTAGCGGATCAGGCCCTTGGGGTAGCCCATGCGCGCCATCACCTGATTGCAGCCGTCGATGCAGGCGGCGCAGCCTATGCATTCGTACTGCAGTCCGTCGCGAATGTCGATCCCCGTCGGGCACACCTGCACGCACAGGTCGCAGTCGACGCAATCCCCGAGCCCGAGCGCTTTCGCGTCGGCGTTGCGCGCGCGCGGCCCGCGCGGCTCGCCGCGCCCGGGATCATAGGTGATGATCAGGGTGTCGGGATCGAACATCGCGCTCTGGAAGCGCGCGTACGGACACATGTATTTGCATACCTGCTCGCGCATCCAGCCGGCATTGCCATAGGTGGCAAAGCCGTAGAACAGGACCCAGAATATTTCCCACGGACCCAGCTGCGGCGCGCCCGGCGTCGCCGCGGCGGCAACGCCGGTGATCGCAGCACCAAGCTCGTGGATCGGCGTGAAGTAGCCGACGAAGGTAAACCCGGTCCAGAGCGACAATACCGCCCACAGTCCGTGCTTGGCCGCCTTGAGTCCGAACTTGCGCGCGGACATGGGCTGCTGGTCGAGCCGCATGCGCGCGACGCGGTCGCCTTCGACCTTGCGCTCGATCCACATGAAAATTTCCGTATACACGGTCTGCGGGCAGGCGTAGCCGCACCACAGGCGCCCCGCCACGGCGGTGAACACGAACAGCGACAGCGCGGATATCACCAGCAGCGCGGTGAGGTAGATGAAATCCTGCGGCCAGAAGACGATGCCGAAAATGTAGAATTTGCGCGCGACCAGGTCGAACAGCACCGCCTGGCGCCCGTTCCAGACCAGCCACGGGCCGCCGTAGTACACCAGCTGCGTGAGAAACACGAGGGTCCAGCGCCAGCGCGCGAACCAGCCACTCACCGCGCGCGCGTAGATCTCCTTGCGGACTTCGTAGAGCGGCTGCTCGACTAGTTCAGGCTTGGCCAGTTCGGATGCTATCGGTCTGTCATTCACCGGTATTCGTCCCGAGTCCGCTCATCGCGGCGGCGCCGTGGCAAGCCGCTGCAGCGGCCCGGCCGCGCTCACTTCGCGCCGGTCTTGGCTGGCGCTGCGCCCGTGACCGCCGGATTCGACACGCTCCAGACATAAGCAGCGAGTATATGCACTTTGGCATCGCCCAGGAGTTCCTTTTGCGCCGGCATGGTGCTCATGCGGCCTTTGCCGATGGTCTCGATCAGCGAAGGCTCGTCCGCGCCGTAGAGCAGCGTATATTTGGTGAGGTCTTCCGCGCCTATCGCCGGGTTGCCCTTCGCCTCCGGGCCGTGACAGGCGACGCAGGTTGTCGCGAACTTTTCCTTGCCGCGCGCAGCGCGCAGCGGATCGAAGGTCCTGCCGCTGAGCGACATTACGTAGTGCGCCATGTCCTTGACGCCGTCGTCGCCCAGCACCGGGCCCCAGGGCGGCATCACGCTCTGGCGTCCGTTGGCGATGGTCTGCCTGATGGTTTCCGGCTCGCCCCCGAAGATCCAGTCCGCGTCGGTCAGGTTCGGATAACCCTTGCCGCCGCGGGCGTCGGACGAATGACATTGCGCGCAATTGTTCAGGAACAGCTTCTGGCCGACCGCCATCGCCGCCGGGTCGGCCGCGAGCTGCTTCAGGTCGGTCTTCGCATACTTTTCATAGATCGGCGCCGACAGGGCTTCGGCCTTGGCGACCTCTTCCTCGTATTGCTTCTTCGAAGTCCATTGGTAGGAGCCGCCGAAGGTGCCGAGGCCTGGATACAGCGCAAGGTAGACCAGGCCGAACAGGATGGTTACGTAGAACAGCCAGATCCACCACCGCGGCAGCGGGTTGTTCAGCTCGACCAGGTCCTCGTCCCACGCATGTCCGGTGGTCTCGGCCTGCGAGCCGGACACCTTGCGCGTGCTCATCGCCTTCAGCAGCACGCCGCACGCGATGATGCTCGCGATCGTGATGATGCTGATATAGACGCTCCAGAAACCGCCGGTGAAATCGCTCATTTCCGTTCTCCGAATCCGATTCCTTCGTCCTCTTCCTCGAAGGGCAGGCGCGCCGCCTGCTCGAACGCCGCCTTGCTGCGGTCGCTGTAGGCCCACAGGACTATGGCGACGAATGCCGCGAACGCGATCACGGCGACGATCGAGCGCAGGATATTGATGTCCATGGCTACCTCACCGCCTTGAGCGCGGTGCCGAGCACCTGCAGGTAGGCGATCAGCGCATCCTGCTCGGTCTTGCCCGCAAGCGCCTTGCTCGCGCCGGCGATGTCCACATCGGTGTAGGGCACGCCGACGCTGCGCAGCGCGCGCATCTTGGCCTCGATGTCATCGCTGCGCGCCGCGGTTTTCGCCAGCCAGGGATAGCCCGGCATGTTCGACTCGGGCACGAGGTCGCGCGGGTTGTTGAGGTGCGTGCGGTGCCAGTCGTCGCTGTACTTGCCGCCGACGCGCTGCAGATCCGGGCCGGTGCGCTTGCTGCCCCACTGGAACGGATGGTCGTAGACGAACTCGCCTGCGACCGAGTAATGGCCGTAACGCTCCGTTTCGGCGCGGAACGGCCGGATCATCTGGGAATGGCAGTTGTAACACCCTTCGCGCACATAGATGTCGCGCCCGAGCAGCTGCACCGGCGTATAGGGCTTCAATCCGGCCACCGCCACGGTGGTGGATTTCTGGAAGAACAGCGGCACGATTTCAACCAGGCCGCCGACCGCGACCACCAGGATGATCAGCACGATCATCAGTGCGCTGTTCTTCTCGATCGTTTCATGAGTGAAATTCATGATCTCTGTCTCCGCTCAGGCGTGCGCCGCGGCAACGGCGGGGATCGCTGCGTCGACCGCCTGTTGCCCCGCCACCGTCTTCCACACGTTATAGGCCATGACGAACATGCCGGCGAGGTACAGCAGGCCACCCAGCAGGCGTATGGTGTAGAAGGGATAGGTCGCCTTGACGCCCTCGACGAAGGTATAGGTCAGGGTGCCGTCGTCGCTGACCGCGCGCCACATCAGGCCCTGCATCACCCCGGCGATCCACATCGCGGCGATATAGA
>Ga0335085_10013119_pt1 | contig 12157 bp, 20 predicted proteins | sample Lox_Sample_45_FD_206712 | JGI IMG/M metagenome (GOLD analysis project Ga0335085, IMG submission 206712) | Soil microbial communities from Loxahatchee National Wildlife Refuge, Florida, United States - Lox_Sample_4.5 | ecosystem: Environmental > Terrestrial > Soil > Wetlands | place: USA...
CCGCCTTGTTGCGCGGACCAATACTGCTTGAACGGCCCTGTTCGCTGTCCCAACGGCAGCCGCTCAGAGGATTCGCGGGAGCACGTCACGCCCTCAGGTCTTGAGGAGCTTGACTCCAAGGGTCATCGCCCAGACGGCGAAGCACGTCACTTGCACCAACGCCAGCATCGGTGTCTGGTAGACCGCAAGCGTCAGCAGACCCGCCGAGCCACCGATCAAGCCCAGTACCGCCAGCCAGTTCGGCAGTATGCCGCTCTTCCAAGCGAGCTTCCCGAAGAGCAATGAACCGAGACCCCAGCTCATAAGAGCCGGGTCGGAGAGAAAGAAACTGAGGTTCCACCAGATTGCCGCCTGATACTCAGCCTCGCCAGGCACAGGCGGCCTTCCCGCGGCCGACAGCGCCATAAGGGCTCCGATCGAAGCGAAAGACCCGAAACCGAGCAGCGCAATGCCGACAGCTGACAGCAGGGCGCCTGCCGACGCAAGGACTGCGCCCTGGGCACGCAGCGTCTGCCCCACTGCGACGACGAAAGGTATGGCGATGACGGCCCAGGTCACGAATAACACTGCGACCGCGATATAAGCGCCGCGATGCTGACTGAAGAACTCGAGATACGTACCTGGCTTCGGGGGTGTTTGCGCAGATGCAAAGACGAGCACCAGGGACAGCAGGCCCGTGAGAATGGCGACAGCTCCAAAGCCGCGCCGATGATCCAAGTCTGTCGGCCCCATGGCGTTCACTGATTGTGAAAAGGTCCGTCCTGTGCCGTGCCCCGACCCCCTAGCCAGGGATCGCCTTCATCTTTCTCGTCCATTCGTTTCGCTCATGCTCGCGTGCCCGCGTTGCACGCGACCCTGTCCGTTGCAACGTCGTTTTGCAATCGTGGCTGCTACTTATGCAGGCTTTGTGCGGCCACGCCGGAGTCCGCATTTCTACTGCCTCCGCTCGGCTTTATGAGCACGCTTCGTCCGGATATATTTGGCTCACCCGGGATACACACCAGATGACTCAGACGTGACTCACATGCTGCCCATGTCCGACGACGCGACCATTGCCGCGGTCTCGAAGGGGACACACACGACTCAGGATGTCGTGAAACGGCTCTACGATCTGGAGGTCGCGGCGTTGCAGGCAGAGGCGCGCGTGAAACATTTCATCCCGGTTATCGCTGGCCGACGAGTCAGGGAGCGGCTGAGAGACAGTAAGGCTTCGCACTGACCGTCAGCTTGCGAATAAAACTCTGCAGCTAGCCGCAGGGCGAACGCTCGGAGCCGTTCGCCAATTTCCACACTTCCGGCCACTGGGATGGCGACGGCACTCAGATGGCGGCGACGGTGCGGCGCGTGGTCGAGCATCCCCAGCGAGTTCGTTCTGCGGAGCCTCGCGGCACAGCCAGTTGCATGACGGCGGGGACCGGCTCATCGCGTCGGACTCTGCCCTTACGGCCAGACCGGGCGCTCCGTGTCTGGAGGCTAGGGTCGGAATCGAAGGTCGCGCGTAAGATATTGTTGGAGCAAGTGAAGCGAATTCCCCTCGGCCTCGCCTACCCCACTAGCATACCCCACGCCGTTGAAGTTCTGAGCCCAGAGCGCGTTCTTGAAATGCCGCCCCGATTTCTCCGCTTCAGGTTTAGGGGAATTCTAACCCGTATGACCTTCTGATCTGCTTCTGAAAATCCGTCTGGCCGCCGTAACTAGGATGCCTGATCTTAATCACGTCTCTGTTGCCAGCTACCCGGCGCCCAACATTTGCAGCGTCGTTGCCAATGCAAATCAACCGCGCCGGTCGCAGCATTAGCACCAGTTGAGCCAATATATCCTCCCCCACCGCTCTTTCCTTGGCGTTGTGCAAGCGGTTGCTAAACGGGTTCCCAGACTCGTGCGGGTGAAAGGGAAATACGTTCCAAAGAAAAAGCCTGTCCTCAACGGACGAAAGAATCTCCCAAATCACTGACGCCGTTCGTTCACCGACCGCCTCTCCCCGGGTAGGCCGCGCAGCGGAAATTCTCCAACGCGACGTGTGAGCAACAATGTGAGCGTCATCTGTGAGAGCGAGCCCAGTGCGCCGACCGCCGCGGTATCCGAGATCGCGGCCGATCCAGATGCTCTCGATGTCAACCTCAATTGCAGCATTCAGCATCGCAAGGAGCGTCGCTTTGCGAATCTGCGGTGCGTCAGCGACGTCATGCACCGGGCACCTGTCGGCGTATGGGTTGAACACATCCCCGATGCGAATTAGCGAGACCGCTCTTATAAATCCCTCGGGAGACATCCTCATCTACCCCCCGTAGCGCGGAATTCCAAACTCCGACTCGATCGATCTCCAACTATGAGGCCGCCATCATTTTCGCGAAGCTTCCGGAAGGCCGCATAGCCTTGGAGGATCGCACGCTCCCAGAGCGACAAGGGGCAGCGCGCCACTTCGTACCCCGCAACAAACTTTTCGACCGACTTGAGGAGGTCAAAGGAAAGTTTGTCGTTACCGATAAAGAAGCCGAGATGCTTTGCCTGCGAAAAGATCCAAGCTGTTAGACCCTCCTCGACCACGATCGCCCTGCCACCGTCCTCCGTTTCGTCGTATTGCGGGTCGCTTTTTCGCTTTTGCTTAATCAACGCTCGAAAAACCGGTGACCAGTGCAGGATGGCCGCATGGGCGAGATGAAATACATCATGAAAGCGATATCCGTCCGGGTCGGCAATGTTGTCAGTCAATGGATCGCCCACAAACACGCCGTTTAATTGCAAGTAGCTCTTGCCGCTCTTCCGCAGCGTGAACCTGACCTCGAAGTGCTGCGGAATTCGCTCCTCCTCATCAAAGCCCTCGTCAAATGTCGGCAGGGCCGCCAGGTCTGGTGGTAGGAAACGGCCGCGAGTCTTCCGCGCGTTGTACTCGGCGATCTCCGCAAAACTCATCTCTGAGGCCTGTACCGCCTGGAGATAAAAGGCAGCAAACGTCTCCAGCAACGATCGAGCGTTCGTTTGATTTCCTGCGATTGTCAGAAGACCGGCCGCGGCGTCGCCGAGTTTTAACAGAGCAGGGTCGAGCTCCGGCGGAGGAACGGTGCGCTTTGCAAGAGCGATCGGCCAACCGGGGAGATCGTTGGCGGCGACCGCCGTCTGATGCTCGTTCTGAGCGATCGCGTTCGCAAAGATCTCATCCACCGGTAACTGCAGCCTGCGCATAATCGCGGTTAGATACCAAAGCGCGTCTCCAAATTCCTCGATCGCCGCGTCTCTGAAACCCGTATAGACATCCTTCTCTCGATGATGCTTCTTCGAGGCCGCCATTACGCTACCTACCTCACCAAACAAGCCGAAGAGGACCGGCGCCAGCTCAGGCGGCATTTTGTCGGTCGGGTCGACAAGCTTGAGGTAGTCGGCGAGCGGCAAGGTATTAGGCGATTTCTTCAAGATCCCTGAACCTCATATCACAGCGGCGGATTTACCATTCGCGCGGTTGCCCGGTGAATCCGCTCTCGCCAATTCCTTCGATCCACTTGACGAACGCCGCAACCATTTCTGCAGGGAACGCATTCTTGTGCCCCCTCTTTCCGCAGAGGTCGGTTCCGGCGAAATTGCGCAGTCGCTTCGGAATGAGGGGCCCGCTGCCGCCCCAATAGACGTAATGGTCGCTGATTAGCACGCGATTCGTTTGGGTGTCATGGCTGATGTTGGCCCGATTGGGCGACCCGTTTGGCAAGCTGTGGTGGGAGTCTTCTTGCCGCCACCGGCCCTCGCGGTCGCGGTGATAGATGTTGTCCCCAAACGCCTGCTTTGTGCTGCCCCTGAGGCTCGGCCGCTTTTCGCGGAAGCGAGGATCCCTCCAGTATTGATTGAATGTCAGCGCCTCGGTCACTCGCATCGCGTAGACGATGTGACCATCGCGACCAGCAGTCTTCGAACCGGTGCCGACGACCCAGTCGCCCACTTCGGCGGACTCGCGTATCTTGGGCTTGCATGTCGCGAGCGTACAGAATCCAAAAAATGGGTTAGGGGCAAACCCGTAGTCGCGCGCGACTACGTAGGAGTGCAATCTCACCTTATGGATCTCGCGGGGACTCTCAGCACTTGTAGCGTTTTATCGGGCGATTGCTACGTCGCTTCCCCTGGACCTCGTACCAGTCGCTCGCCTTCCCAGTGATCGCGTCGACGATGCTCTCACCGTGCCACCCGACCATGGCGTCTGCGTATTTTTCGAGTGCCTCAGGAACGGCGCATTCGTTTGCGCCCTGCTCCCATACACCTACAATGCGCTTCTCCGCTTTGGCTGCGTACTCGATCTCCCAATTAACCCATTTGCTGTCCTTAGTATCCGGGGTGACGTAGACAACCAGGACGCTCGCCCAGTTGATCTGATCGCCGAGCATCTGCTTAATGTAATCCTCTGATTTGGCGTCGTTCGGCTTATCTGAGGTAATTGAGGAGTCTCGGACCTCAAGGCCATTTTTCTTCGCTATCGCCTTCAAATCCTTGAGTCCGGCATCGTCCTCGTGAATATGACTGATGAAGACATTCTTAACGTCTTTGGCCATACGCACCCCCTCCACTGGGTTGAGCCGTTATATGCTAGGTCTTCGACAGTGACAATCGCAGGCACGTTCGGATAGCAACATGCTTCCGCCTGTACTCGAGATTTACGTCGTGTGGCATCCCGGCGATGCTGCAGGGCGGCAAATCTGTGATGAATTCCTAGAGCACTTCCATGGCACGGCCTTTTCGGGACTAATCGGGGGCGCCATCGAAGTCTATGCACGGAGCGCCGGGTGGAATTCCTCCGACGATGCACCCCGGCCGATCGCTTTCACTGCGAATGAGGCACCTGGCAGCCTCCGACCCGCGCAATATATTGCGGTCGTCCCGATACTCGCGACTGATTTGGCGGCCGTAGTCCAGCAAGAAGGCTCCGCGTGGCGTCGATTCGCGGAGGGAATCATGGCGGCTAAAGCCCAACACAGCGGGCGAGTGGGGGTCTTCCCGCTGGTTTTGAGCCCCAGCGCCGTTGACGGCACTGTCCTCGGAGAAATCTTTGCATCGGTTCAGAGGATTGCTGCTAACCCGGTGAAACGCCGAAGTCGCTCCGTTGCCGTGACCTGGCTCAAGGGGTAGCTCAGATGTTGGCGTACGGCGAGTCTCAGCGTCTCACCGTCTTCATTAGTCACACGAAGCGGCATTCCTTGACTGAACTCGAGAATGTCGAAGCGCTCATAGCATCGGTGCGACAGACAATCGCCAGCACGCATCTTGCTGACTTTTTTGACGCCAGCGACCTGCAACCCGGCACCGACTGGGGGAGCGAACTGAGGAATCAGGCCTCGACGAGCGCTTTACTGGCCCTACGTACCTACCTCTACGCCAGCCGAGAATGGTGCCAACGCGAAGTGCTCATAGCGAAGCGCGCGGGCATGCCCGTAATAGTCATGGACGTGTTGGACCAGCCTGAAGAGCGCGGGTCCTTTCTCATGGATCACGTACCGCGTATCCCGATCGGCTGGAGAGCTGGCCAGTGGAACCCAGAGGACATCCATCGCGGCTTGAACGTTCTGGTCGATGAGTGCCTAAAGCGCGCGTTGTGGCGGCGTCAAGCTGACCTCGGTCAAGAGGAACTTGACCTCGGAATCGCTTGGTGGGCACCACACGCGCCGGAGCCAATCACGTTGGCCAAATGGATGGAAGGCGAGCGCGCCGCGGGAAGGCTGGCAGATTCGGGACCGGACTTGCGAATATTGCACCCAGACCCGCCCCTTGGGGCCGATGAGAAGCTAGTGCTGCAGGAGCTCCTAGATCTAAGCGGGATCCGACGCCGGATCGATGTAATGACACCGCGAATCCTCGCGGCACGCAGCGGCTAGGGCACAGCGATGAGCGCTCGCAAGAAACGAGCCGATCTATTGCCGCCCGGGTCGCTAACGAACGTCTGCCTTGGAGTCTCTGTTTCTGAGAGCGCCGACCTAGCTCGACTTGGTCTTACCGAGATGCACTTCCGGCTGACTCTTGCGGAAGTCGCCCGCTGCGTTCTCGTATCCGGCGGGTATCTCGCGTATGGCGGCCATTTGGAGCCACAGGGCTATACAACGTTTCTCGTTCACGAGCTCGAGCGGTATGGGCGGAGGGACCGAGCACTCAAAATCTGTCTGGCGTGGTCCGAACATCGCAAGCTCGCCCTGAGCGCGCTTGCAGCCGAGAAAGACAATCTCGGTCTACTTGCGGAGCTCGTATATCTCGACCCGAGCGGGAGCCCGGTGGGCGTCGACACGGAGCGTGGGGAAGAGCCTCCTCAAGACCTCGATGCAGAGACGATCCGAAGAAGCCTCACTGGCCTGCGGCGGTATATGGCTCGAACTACGCAAGGCCGTTTACTAATTGGTGGGAGACGCACGGATTTTCAGGGCGATATGCCTGGCCTGCTCGAGGAGGCGCTTTGCGCCGTTGAGGCGCGTCAGCCACTCTACCTCGCTGGCGGGTACGGTGGGATTACGCACGACATCGCCGTAGCCCTGGGCGTTGACGACGCAAAATGGGTTCCAAACCTTAACACCGGGCACACTGACGCTCGGGTGCTAGCCGCGATGGAAAAGTTGATCCACGCCCTCCGTTCATCGAGGGGCCAGAGTTTGGAAAACGGCCTGTCGCGTGAAGAGAATCAACAACTGGCCACGTGTCATCGGCCAAGCGAAATAGCAACCCTTGTTAGCCTCGCATTGGGTCGGAGATTGGGGCGCAGCAGTGGCGCCGAGACGAACGGCTAGCTCGGACTCTCGCGCGAGGTCCGACACTCCGAATGAGGCTGGCGCGTGCGACAGACCGCGCTTATGACCAGATACAGACCGGGCGGTCACCGATCTTCGGAGGTCAATACTCGCACCTTGCTTGAGGAATGCCCCGCGGGGACGCCAATAGACCCGAAGGGACAGCCCGAAAAGGGCGCCGCCTAGGGACAGCCTCGAGACCGCATCCTCGACGTTCTTACACGACAAACGCGGTTTCGGAACTGACTGATTTGCCTGAAAGCGAGTGAAAATTTGGTCGGAGTATTTGGGTGATTCGACCACTACTCCGGCAAAACAACATGAAGTATTGGGGGTAAAAACCCACAAACCCCCTCTTCACATTCACCTGCAACACCCGCAACGTGGTCAACGCGACTCTGTCAACAGTACTTAACTGCCGTCAAGGGCGAATAACATCGGGTCGACCTCGCCCTTCACCGAGACTCCCATGCAAGACCGCGTCCTCTACTCCATCCAGGAAGCTCGAAAGCTCCTCGGCGGCATCTCGCGCAACAGCATTTACAAGCTCCTCCGAACCGGGGAGCTCGCCAGCGTCGTGATCGGCTGCCGGCGGTTCATCTCGTCCGCAGCCATTGCCGAGTTCATCGCCAGGGCGACCACGACCGTCAGCCCTTCGCTAGCCTCGACACGATCGCGCCTGGCGGGCCAATCCCTCCTCCCCTTGCCGCTACCCACCTCGCGCCGAAGCCGGGCCCAGCGGACTCGGAATTGATTCCATGCGCGGTGGCGTACTGCTGGCCAGAGCTCGGCACGCTGTCCTGCCGACATCCTTGGTGCGTCACTCAGCCTCACCGACAGAGGCGCGCCCGATCGGCGACTACGGATTCAACGCGTCAGTCGCGCAGCGTGCACTGCATGCGTGGGGAGGATTTGGGGTTAAGGGCAGGATAGCGGGGTGTCCGCGTTTGCAGCAGGTCGGGCAGATCACATGACCTGCCGCAGTGCCCGATCGCCGCTGCCTTCGATAACCATTCGGCTCTCGCCGGAAGAGAAGGAATGGTTCGCCACACTCGCTCGTTCGCGCGGCGTGTCTGAGTCGACGCTCGCGCTGTCCACCATCCGCTCGATTGAGGATTCAGGGTGCCTCGACCCCCAAGCAACCGGGCCCCGGGCGCCAGCGACCGATCGCATCACCATCCGTCTGCGTCCAGGGGACGGACAAGCGATCGCCCGGCGAGCAGCCGAGCGAGGGATGAAGCCCTCGAGCTACCTGGCTGCTCTGGCGCGGGCCCATCTGGCCGCGAACCCACCGCTCTCATCGGACGAGCTCAAGGCGCTCAAGCAGAGCGTTGCCGTCCTGGCTGTCCTTGGCACCCTCCTCGCCCAGACGGCCCGTAATCCCGCACTGAGCGGCCCGGCCCTCGAGGACGTCCGGCAGACCGTGAGTCGCATACGGGCCGCCGTAGCGGCGCTGGAGCAGCGGACCCAGGAGTTCACCCGAAGGGCGCTCATCAGTTGGGAGACGCAGCGTGGGTAAGCGGCCTTTTCGCACGCCGACGGACGCGTGGCCGATCCTGGACGTCGTCAGCCACGGACGACGCGGGCCGATGCCGTCGAAAGGCTTCACCGATGCCCAGATCGAGCAGATCCGACGCACTGTCAGGCGGGTGCCTGAGGTCATGGTCAAGGTGACCGGCGGCGGCCGCAAGATCGGCGCGGTCGCTGCGCACTTCGCGTACGTCAGTCACCAGGGGGAACTCGACCTCGAAACCGACGAGGGTCAGCGCGTGTCCCGAGAGGGCCAGAAGGAGCTCCTGCGGGGCTGGCATATTGAGCTGTCGTCCGGACAGTACCGGCAGCCGCGGTCTGCAAGCGCCGGGGCACGCGGGATCAAGTTGGTGCACAACATCACACTCTCGATGCCGGCGCCGACGCCACCCAAGGCCGTACTGTCCGCGGCCAAGGCCTTCGCCCGCGAGAAGTTTGGCGCAAAGCACCGGTACGCGATGGCTCTCCACACCCATCAGCAGCATCCGCACGTGCACCTGGTCGTTAAGGCGGAGGGCCACGACGGGCGGCGACTCCATATCGACAAGGCGATGCTGCGGGAGTGGCGGCGAGACTTCGCACGAATGATGCGCGAACAGGGCGTCGCTGCCAACGCGACTCCGAGATCCATGCGTGGTCAGACTAAGCGAGGCACCAAGGATGTGTTCTACCGGACGCGGCGGCACGCGCGTTCCTACGCGCTGCGGGAGCGGTTCGATGCCGTCAAAAGAGAGCTTATCGCGACTCGAACCATTGCGGACCCCGCGCGGGCGCGACTACTTGAGACACGGAAGGCCGTCGTCGACGCCTGGAACACCGTCGCCTCGAAATTGGAAGCCCAGGGGGACGTCCAGCTCGGCGACGAGGTCCGCTACTTCGTGCGTCATTTGCCACCCGTGCTGACCGACCGCGAGCGCCTGGCGGTAGAGATAATTCAGCGCGCGAGGGCAAAGAGACCAGACCAGACGCCTGAGAACGATCGGCCACGCGATCGCACAACGGAAAGGGCCCGTTAGCGCTAGTCGCAAAGAACGAGTAGCCAGAAAATCGCACCGGCGGCGCCAACAAGAAAGGTGATGAGCGACGCGGCCCCGATCGCTACGTTCGTCCTGAACAAACGCCGCCCCCTGATCGGGTCGAACAGGCGCATTAGTTCATCCCAGGTCGAGTCGCCAGATCGCAGGCGGCCCACCGCGTCCCGAAAATCGAATGCAAGAACGGTGGTGTAGGCAAACCCGCGCATCATTGTCACGCCCGCCAGAATGAGCCCAATGAGGAAGGTCGCTAGCAGTATTTTGACAACAGGGCTCCGCGCGTAAGGGGACTCACTTCCGATCATCGCCAAGCAGGCTATCGCGGCACTTCCGTTGGTTATCGTCAGAAAGTCCTGCGCACGCGTTCCGGCTGTCGTGACCATTTGCGTCATGAGAGTCGCCATTTGCTGGATAACGGCTTCCTGCTGGTCGGTGGTGCCTCTGCGCGGCGTCTCTTGGTTCATAGTGGTAAGCGTTGTCGGCGCTACAGGGCCGTGCACGTCCCGATTGCGATGTATGGCGTATTGGATCCCTCCGGCAACTGCTTGCCGTCAACGCCAACGTTTCCGGGCATGCCGACCTGAACGTACCCGACGAGGCTGTCGCTGATAAAGCGATGGTTGGACACGTTGAAGCTGAAGCGTTCACCGACGGGGCTTTCGCACCATAGAACACCGAATTGGCTGAAATCAGTCTGACAGGTGTAGTGAGGCCAATGGTCGTCGCCAAAGTCCCATACCGCCCACGCACCGCTCACCGGAATGGAGACCCCCGGCATCGCCTCATGTAACGACTTGTCGGTTCGCTTGAGTATCAGCTTTTGGCCGGCCGCGAAGCTGGCCGAGTGCCACGACTTAGACTGGCGACTGAAGGCGAATCCCGTCGTCTGATCGACGATGCAAAGGAATGGACCCGCCGGCGGCGCAGCTTCAGCCGCTGGCAGCACCGCGGACAGGCCAACGATCAGGACAGCGAGTCGCTTCACCATGGTGTCCTCCTTGGTCCATACAGTAGCCTTGGCGAGCTTTTCCTGCAGCATGAAGCTGGCCCGCACATCCAGTCTCCTTCGCGCGCTAGCGCTGTATAGACCGGCCTCAGCAGGGGCGGTCCCCTAGGCGCGCTACGAAACTCCATTCTGCGCCTGCAGCCTCCGCAGCGTCCGGCTCTCGAGCGTCAGCGGTTTGATGGTAACGGCACGGCTAACTCCAACGTGGAGGCACCGCCCGCGGTCGTTACGCGGATGCACCCGAGGCGGGAAGCAGATAGGGCACCGCAGAGAATCACAGCCGGCGTAAGATTGCGTGCGCCCGTGCGATTCACCTGCACGGGATGAGACAACCGGACGAGGACCGCATGAACACACCTCGCAGGGACAAGCGACACATCAAGTCGGCTGGCCCGCACATTGCCAGCGCACTCGCCCCGAAGGAGTTGCTGGCATTGGGCAAGGCGATCGACGTCGCGATGTCTTACGTTGGCGCTGGGGAGCAACGCACATTGAGCCTTACGAAAGCGAAGCTGCGCGAAGCCTTCCTTTGGAAGGCGAAGAACCCGGGAGCAAAGGCTGCGATCACGAGAAAACGTAGAGTGGCTGCACGCAAGGCTGCAGCGTCGCGCAAACGAGGTCGGCGAGCATAAGACGCACGGGGTGGGAGACTGAGAGATGGCTCTAGTGAAATGCACGGAATGCGGCAAAGAGGTCTCGGACAAAGCCGCTGCTTGTCCAGGGTGTGGCGCCCCCATCGCCCCGGTCGCTACGCCGCAGGTTGCTCGTGTCGCGCGTCAGGGCGGCAAGTGGGAGGCCGCCGGCTTCGTGCTTATCGTCATCGGCATAGTTCTCGGCATTGCGATAGACCCGCGGCTGGGTTGGCTTGCAGGGGTTGTCGGACTTGTTGTCTTTATCGTCGGGCGGTTCAAGTGACCGCACTCCAGCTTGCACCTCCTTTCCGTCCTCATTTCTTCAAATCAGCGACCTCCTGTTCGAGCTTGCGAACCCTGACCATCGTCTCGCGCAGTTCTTTGCGTAGGCCCGCTGAAGATGCGACGCTGCTGGAAACCGCGCGAAACGTAGTAGCCCGGTGATCCGCCTTTCATGAGCGCAGACGGGTAATGGGTTGTTGGCTATTCCTCGTCTCTATGCGCCATTTGCCGGGCTCAACCATTTCGGGGTCAATCTTCGAGGTAATTACCGCGGATTCCATGACCAGAGCCGCGCTGATGGACGGATTCAGTACCTGCTTCGTCATGGCAATGTACTGCGAGGCGACCAGCCCAAGCACGATGGGCCAGTGAATTTCTTGCAGCGGTCTCTCCTGCCGGCGGAATAGTGGTTTGACCGGCGGGCGCGCCAAGACATCTCGGGTTTTCGGCCAGAACCTCATCAGCGCGGCCAAAGGTTGAAGTTGGGGTTCGACGCCCGGCCGCACACGTAGCTTTCCGAACTCGCCGCCGCTGCCCACTACGCTCGCTACGTAAGCAGCTATTTCACCCGTGTTTGGCAGGTCAACCTCTTTGACGCCAGCTCGCAATGCAGCGCCGGCAATTAGGGCGGCCAGGGGCAACACGCTTCCCGATTCTGGAAAGAGAAAGACATTGATCGAGTCGCCGTAGAGAAAGATTTCGCCGGGTTTCGTTGACACGACTGCAAGACTGCGGGGCGCGGCGCCCGATGGTGCACCCGATGTAATGAGATTGAGTGCGGCGTTTTGGGCAGCGAAGCCGGCAACCGCGCCGACAACGGTCATCAGCTGTTAGCGCCGACTTGATACTAACCCACGTCGCCGAAGTAAAAGTGGACCACCTGAGCGAGGATGGCGGTTTTTTCAGGACCGCCCATGCTGACTCAGG
>Ga0335085_10013121_pt1 | contig 12156 bp, 8 predicted proteins | sample Lox_Sample_45_FD_206712 | JGI IMG/M metagenome (GOLD analysis project Ga0335085, IMG submission 206712) | Soil microbial communities from Loxahatchee National Wildlife Refuge, Florida, United States - Lox_Sample_4.5 | ecosystem: Environmental > Terrestrial > Soil > Wetlands | place: USA: Florida...
GCCTCGAACTCCTCCGCCCAGTCGTCGCCGGGCAGGAACCCGCTGGTGACGGTGCGCAGCACGGTGCTGCCGCCCGCGCGCCCCTCGATCAGGAACTCGTAGGCGATGAACCGCCCGTCCGGCGCCTGGCCGCTGCGGTAGGCGAACCGGCGGGCCGGTTCCCAGGCGGTCACGCCGAGCTCGGGGGCGTATTCGCCGAAGACGGTCCGGACCGTGCCGTCCGGTCCGGGCTGGACCTCGCTGCGACCCATGAACCAGGAGTCGATCCCCGGCCCGGAGGCGATCGCGGCCCAGGCCTCGTCCGGGCTCGCGGGCACCTCGGCTTCGCTGCGGTTCTCGAACGGGCGGCCCATCAGCCCTCCTCGCTCTGGGTAGTCGTCGTGGTCGTGACGCTGGGGTGGATGGCGATGACGAGATGGTGCTCGCGCCCGCCTTCGGCCTGCTCGTCGTGGTACTTCGCTACCAGCGAGGTCACCGCCTGGAGCAGTTCGCCGGTGAAGGCGGCGCGATCGGATGCGGAGGCGAACCGCACCCGGCCCTCCATCGCGAACGTGGCAAGCTTCTTCTGGGCCCGTTCGGCCCCGGTGAGGAGGTCACCGACATCACGCACGAGCTGCGCGGCCAGCGCCAGCAGCCAGCGGGCGGACAGCCGGTCCGGCGCCCGGGCCGGGTCGGGGGCCACCGCCGCCAGCGCCGACGGCGAGATCACGTAAGAGGCCGCCGCGGCCCGGAGCAGCCGCTCGGTCACATTGCCCTTGCGCCGCTCCTCCACCAGCTCCACCAGCCCGTGCCGCTCCAGCGTGCGCAGGTGGTAGTTGACCTTCTGCCGTGGCAGCCCGACGGCGGCGGCGAGCATGGAGGCCGACGCGGGTTCGGTCAGCCGGGCCAGCAGCCGGGCGCGGGCCGGCTCCAGCGCCGCCTCGGCGGCGGCCGGATCGGCGATCACTGCTACATCGATCATGCGGCTAGTGTCCCATCCGACAAAACTTTTTGTCAAGAATAATTTTCTTTTCGGTTGAGACGCGTTGAGGCCAGCGGGCATGGGAGCTGGCGCCGACGTGGGGGGCGGGCAGGCGTGAGGGCAGGGCCGACGGGAGGCCGACATGGGGGCGGGCAGGCGTGAGGGCAGGGCCGACGGGAGGCCGACATGGGGGCGGAGCCGACGGGACGGGCGGGACTGGCGTGGGGTGGGGCCGATGGGGCAGGCGGGACTGGCATGGGGTGGGGGCGGACCCCACGGGGACGCAGAGCGGCATGGCGGGGCGCAGGAACAACGTCAGCCTCCATGGCACCAGCAGTGCCGGGGTCATACTGCATGGATGCCTCGCTCATGTCGTAAGAACTGCATGAACGAGGCAACCATGTCGTATGGACGGGCGGGCCGAGGCGGCGAGCGGGCATCAGCGGTCACGGGAGAGTGCCAGGAGCGCACCGGCACCAACAGGCGCGGCCAGGGCCCGCGCCCCACACCTGCTAACAGTAACTGGCGGTGGTGGTGGGCTGTGTGGTGTCAATGAGGTGGAAGTGATAGGCGGCCGGACGGGATGGGAGGGGAGGGGCGCGCGGGCGCGGGACGCGCGGGGGGGCGGGCGCGGGACGCGCAGGGGGCAGGTGGGTGCGTGGGGTGCGTGGGGGAGGGTGACGCTGGGGAGGGAGAAGGTTAGCGCGGGGGGAGGGTGGCGCGGCGGGTGAGTTCGGCTTCACCGGCGGCGCGCATCTGGGCCAGGGGGGCGGGCGTGAGGCCGGTCATCAGCTCGACCTGGCGAGCGGCCTGGTGGAGGAGCAGGTCGAAGCCGCTGACGACGACAGCACCGGATTTGGCGGCGGCCTGGGCGAGGGGGGTAGGCCAGGGGGCGTACACCACATCGAGCACCGCGGCGGGGCCGGGGCGGGAACCTCCGGTCCGTTCGGCGTAAAGATCGGCGGCACCGGCCGGCACGGTGGAGACTAGCAGGTCGCCGTCCCGGACCTCGGAGTCGAACGGCCGCAGGTCCGCCTCCATGCCCAGCCGGTCCGCGGCGGCCAGCAGGTTGCCGGCCCTGGCCTGGTCACGGACCAGGACGACGGCGGAAGCCAGGCCGGTCGCGCGGAGGGCGGCGAGGGCGGCACAGGCGGTCGCGCCCGCGCCCAGGATGGTGGCGCCGGACGGTGCGGTTACCCCGGCTTCGGCCAGGGCCGCCACCATGCCGGGGACGTCGGTGTTGTAGCCGTGCCGCTCCCCGCGCGCGAAGACCACCGTGTTCGCCCCGCCGACTTCGGCCGCGAGCGGCTCGGTACGGTCCAGTAGGGGCAGGACCGCCCGCTTCAGCGGCATGGTCAGCGACAGCCCGGCCCACTGGCGGCCGCAGGAGGCGATCAGGGCGGGCAGCCGGGTCTCATCGCATTCGATCGCGGTGTAGGCCCAGTCGGTCAGGCCGAGCGCGGCGTACGCGGCCGTGTGCAGCACCGGTGACAGGGAGTGCTCGATCGGCGATCCGAGCACCGCGGACCGGCGGGGATCGGGCATCGTCAGCCCTTCGCCAGGTTACGCGCCAGTTCCTGGCGGAACTGCTCGAACTGGGCGGGGCTCGAGGTGTAGAGGGTCTCGCCGGTCTTCGGGTTCACCGTCACGAAGTACAGCCAGGGGCCGGCCGCCGGGTGCAGTACGGCCTGGATGGCCGCGGCGCCCGGGTTATCGATCGGGCCAGGGGGCAGGCCCGTGTGCTTATAGGTGTTGTACGGCGACGGGCTGGCGAGATCCTTGTTGCTGGCGAGGATGCCGTATTTGCTCAGCCCGTAGAGCACCGTGCTGTCCAGCTGCAGGGGCATGCCGTGCGCCAGCCGGTTGTAGATCACCCTCGCGATCTTCGGGTAGTCGGAGAGCCGGCCGCCCTCGGCTTGGACCAGGCTGGCCATGGTCACCACCTGCGCCTCGGTCAGGTGCACGTGCCCGGCGGCGGCGGGCAGGTTGACGGTCGTCGCCTCCTGCTTGAAACGCTGCACCATGCCGGTCAGCACGCCGAGCGCGGTCTCGTGCGGCTGCACCGCGTAGGTCGCGGGGAACAGGTACCCCTCGGGCTTGCCGTTGGCGTAGCCGGGCAGGTGCAGCTGCGCCGGGTCCTTGAGCACCTTCCGGTACGCGCTGAGCGGGATGCCGGACTTGGCGCCCAGGTAGGACACGACCTGGCTCAGCCGCCAGCCCTCCGGGATCGTCACCTTGATCTGGACCATGTTCTTCGGGTTGACCAGGATCGCGTAGGCCAGTGATGCCTGCATGTGCTGGCGCATCCCGTAGAAACCGGGCAGCAGGCCGGACGCACTCGAGCTGTGCTCGGCCGCCAGGACGAACGCGCGGGAGCTGGCCACGACGCCGAGCTTCACCAATTCGGGTGCCAGGCTGGTCGCCGTGTCACCGGAGGTGACCTGAACCACGACCGAACCTGTGCCGCCGCCCGAGTAGTCGGCCGGGTGGTACTTGTTCATGTAGAGGCCGTAGGCGTAGATGCCGCCTATCGCCAGCGGGACGACGATGACCAGCACCGCGACCAGCGGCGCGATCCAGCGGAACCTGCGCCTCGGGCGATCGCCCCGTCCGCCGCCGCGGCCGCCCCTGCGGTTGCGGCGAGCCCGGCGGGTACCGCGGCCGGGCTGGCCGTGCTCGTAATCGGCGTCAGCCTCATCGCCGAAACCGGGGACGAACCGGTCGCCGGCCGCATACTCGTCCTCGTACTCACCGCCCGAGCCGCCCGGGTGCTGGTCCGGTCCGGAGTACGCGTCCTGGCCGGAATACGGGTCATGACCGGAATACGGGTCATGACCGGAGTACTCGTCCTGGCCGCCGTATCCGGGGCGCTCGGCATACTCGTCGTGCTCGCTGTACTGGCCGTGCTCGCCGTACTCGCCGCCTTCGCCGGGCTGGTCCCGGGGGCGGAACTCGCCGGGGTCGTAGCTGGCCTGCACGGGCTGGCCAGGATTGCGCTGGCCGGCTTCGGGACGGGAAGCCCGCTGGGTCCTGCGCCACGGCGAATCCGCGGGCCCGCGCGGGTACTGGGGCCTAGCCGTCCTGGGCTCCCCGTACCCGGGCTCGTGGTGCACCGGCTCGTACTCGGGTGGCAGCGGCCTGAGGTGCTCATCCGGACGCCAGCTTCCTGGATTCCGCAGCCCGAGAGGATCCCCGGACCCGCGTGAATGCCGTGGCGGCCGCGGGCTCTGCGGCCATCCGTCTCCGTTCTCGCTCACGCGCCGGCTCCGTCGCCGACCCGGACGAGATGGCCGGCCGGGCGGCCGGTGGCGCGTTCGGCGTCCAGGGCGGCTTGCAGCAGGACGGCCGCCGCGGCGGCGTCGACCACCTGGCGACGGGCGCGGGAATCCTTACCGCCGCGGCGCAGCGCGTCGTGCGCCTCGGTGGTGGTGAACCGCTCGTCGACCAGCCGCACCGGGACGGGCGCGAGGCGTCCGGCCAGATCCGCCGCGAACTCCCGGGCGCCGGCCGCGGCGGCGCCCTCCCGGCCGGACAGCGACGTGGGCAGCCCGACGACGACCTCGATCGCGCCTTCGCTGACGGCCAGCCTGGTCAGTTCGGCCCGGGCCTGCGCGGCCTTCGCGCCCGGACCCGACGCCAGCACGACCAGCGGGGTGGCCAGAACGCCACCCGGGTCACTGCGAGCGACTCCGACCCGGACCGAACCCACGTCCACTGCGAGCCGGACCCCCTGCCTGAACGTAAGCTGACTCACCGGGAAGGCCTCGGGGCAGGCCCAGGCTGGACGCGACCCGGAACCGAAGACCCCGGAAGGTCGCAGGAGCATGCCAATACGTTACCTACCCGACCCGACTCTGTCCCGCGTTGTCTCGCAAAGCCTCACGAACCGCGTCAAATGCCTCATCTATCACGCTGGGATCGCTGAGCGACGCGCCGCCGCCCTGGGCCACGTCCGGCTTCCCGCCGCCGTTCCCGCCCAGGGCCCTCGCCGCCCTTCCGACCAGAGAACCCGCCGACAGGCCGCGATCACGGCCCGTTTCGTTGACCGTGATGACCACCACCGGCTTGTCCGCGGGCACGCCGATAATCGCCACCACCGCGGGCCGCGCGCGCGGCATCCGGCCGCGCACGTCGAGCGCTAGCTTGCGGATATCGTCGGGTTCGGTGCCGTGCGGCGCCCGGTGCGCGACCAGGGCGATCCCGCTGATGTCCTCCGCTCCGGCCGCGATGTCCCCGGCCGACTCCAGCAGCCGGGCCGCCCGCAGCCGCTGCAGCTCGCGCTCGGCGTCCCTGAGCCTGGTCACCACGGCCGAGATCCGTTCCGGAAGCTGCTCGCGCGGCGCCTTGAACTGCTCGCTGAGCTGGCTGACCAGCGTGCTCTCCCGGGCAAGGAAGCGGAACGCGTCGATGCCCACCAGCCCCTCGATCCGGCGCACGCCCGAGCCGATGGACGACTCGCCGAGCACCTTGATCAGGCCGAGCTGGCCGGACCTGGCCACGTGCGTGCCGCCACACAACTCGCGCGAGTAGTCGCCGACCTCGACCACCCGGACCTGGTCGCCGTACTTCTCGCCGAACAGCGCCAGCGCGCCCATCTGGCGCGCCTCCTCCTGGGAGGTGTAGAACGCGTGCACGCCCAGGTCGTTGACCAGGACCTCATTGACCTCGTCCTCGGTGTCCCGCAGCACCGATGGCGGCACCGCGGCCTGCGCGGTGAAGTCGAACCGCAGCCGGCCAGGCGAGTTCTCCGAGCCCGCCTGCGCCGCCGACTCGCCCAGCGCGCTGCGTAGCGCCCGGTGCACCAGGTGGGTCGCGGTATGCGACCGGGACAGTGCCCGGCGGCGCTCGACGTCGATCTCGGCGAACGCGGGCGCGCCCACCGTGATCTCGCCGGAGCTGACCCGGCCGCGGTGCACGATGAGGCCGGGCAGCGGGGTCTGCACGTCGCGGACCGCGAACTCGCCGCCGGCCACCGTGATCGTGCCGGCGTCGGCGAGCTGCCCGCCGCCCTCAGCGTAGAACGGGGTGCGGTCCAGGACCAGGTCGACCTCGGTGCCCGCGCCCGCCGCGGGCACCGGTACGCCGTCGACCAGCAGGCCGAGGACGGTCGCCTCACCGGAGATCTGGTCGTAGCCGGTAAAGGTGACCGCGCCGGACCGCTCGAGCATCTCCGCGAACGCGGTGATGTCGGCGTTGCCGGTCTTCTTCTCCGCCGCGTCCCGCTTGGCGCGCTCCCGCTGCTCGGACATGAGCCGGCGGAAGCCGTCCTCGTCGACGGTCAGCCCCTGCTCGGCCGCCATCTCCAGGGTGAGGTCGATCGGGAAGCCGTACGTGTCGTGCAGCTGGAAGGCCTGCGTACCGGACAGCTCGCTGGAGCCCCGACGGCGGTTCTCCTCGACGGAGGCGTCGAAGATCGCGGTTCCGGTGCGCAGGGTGCTGGCGAACGCCACCTCCTCCGCGTCGATGACCATGTGGATGTTCGCCGCGACACCGCGCAGCTCCGGGTACAGCTCCGACATCGCGTCGAGGGCGACCGACGTGAGCTCGTGCATGAAGCGCTCGCCCGTCGCCGGGGTCGCGCCGGTGCCGCCGCGGTGGCCGCCGGCCAGCACGCGCAGGTTCCTGATGCTGCGCCGGACGATGCGGCGCAGCACGTAGCCGCGGCCCTCGTTGCTCGGCAGGACGCCGTCCCCGATCAGCATCACCGCACTGCGGACGTGGTCCGCGATGACCCGCAAGGCCACGTCGGCGCGGTGGTCGCGGCCATAGCTCTGCTCGGTGAGTTCGGCCGCCCGGTCGAGGATCTTCCAGGTGGTGTCGATCTCATAGAGGTTGTCGACACCCTGCAGGATGGAGGCCATCCGCTCCAGGCCCATGCCCGTGTCGACGTTCTTCGACGGCAGCAGGCCCTCGATATCGAAGTCGTCCTTGGCCCGGACCTTGCTCAGCTGGTCCTGCATGAAGACCAGGTTCCAGACCTCGAGGAAACGGTCCTCGTCCGCGACCGGGCCGCCGTCGCGGCCGTATTCGGGGCCGCGGTCGTAGTAAATCTCGGAGCACGGGCCGCCCGGTCCGGGCACGCCCATGTGCCAGTAGTTGTCGGCTAGGCCGCGGTGCTGGATCCGGTCGGCAGGCAGGCCGATCTCGTTCCGCCAGATCGCGTACGCCTCGTCGTCCCCGTGCAGGACCGTGGCCCACAGCTTGCTCTCCGGGAAGCCGAACCCGCCGTCCGCCTCGGACTTGGTCAGCAGTTCCCAGGCGTACTTGATCGCGCCTTCCTTGAAGTAGTCGCCGAACGACCAGTTGCCCAGCATCTGGAAGAACGTGGCGTGCCTGGTGGTCTTGCCCACCTCTTCGATATCCAGCGTCCGGACGCACTTCTGCACGTCCGCGGCCCGCTTGTAGGGCGGCGTCCGCTGGCCGAGCAGGTAGGGCTTGAACGGCTGCATGCCCGCGATGACGAACAGCACCGTGGGGTCGTCGGCAACCAGGGAGGCCGAGGGCACGATGGTGTGCCCTTGCTGCTCGAAGTACGCAAGGAAGCGGCGGGCGATCTCGGCCGACTCCATCAGTGGCCATCCTCGGGTAGTGCGTCGTGGTCAGTTGAGCGGTCTGCTGAGAGGGTAGAGCCCGCGGGCGCGGGATGCTGAGCCAGGTAGAGCTCCATGCCGTCGCGCACGTCTCGGGTGAACCGGTAGGTTTCCCTGGCCATGGCGACCGCGCCGCGGCGGGCCTGCCGGCCGGCCATCCGGGTACCGGCCCGGGTGTCCGCAAGCTTGAGCGTCCCCCCGGGGGTAAGGCTGGCCGATACGCGCCGGCCGACGGCGGCGACACGCCGGTAACCCCAGATACCGGTCACCGCGCCCGCGGTGAGCCAGAAACCCCGGCGGATCATCGCGGCGCCTCCCGTCCGGTCAGTGCGTCGCGTTCCACCACGCGGCCGGGTAGCGTGCGCCGCGACGTCCGGCGCAGGCTCACGGCGTGGCGCACCCCGTAGGCGAGCGCGCCCAACCGGCCGACCGGCCCGCCCGCGATCGTGCGGCCGAGCCCGGCCAGCGCCGTTACCTGGCCGGCGAGTTCGCTCATCCCGGTGCCGAGTTCGTCCATGCTGGCCGTGACGGATTCGGCCCGGTCGAGCTGACGACCGGCCCGGTCCACGGCCTGCTGCGCTCCGTCCACGGCCAGCTGCGCCCGGGCGAGCAGCACGTCGCCGCGCTCGCGCACGTCGGCGACCAGCTTGCTGCTCTCGGACAGCAGCCGTCCGAGCCGGAACAGCACGAACACGCCGACGCAGACCAGCAGGGCCCAGAAGACGGCGGCGATCAGCGCGGCCAGTTCGGCCGCGTTCATGCTCATGCCGGGTCCTTCCGTGTCATGGCTGCTCCTTCCCGGTCCCTTTCCCGGCCTAGCCGGGCTTTTCGGCCTGGCCGGGCTTGTCCGCCTGGCCGGCCTGGCCGGGTTTGTCGGCTTGGCCGGCCTGGTCGAGGATGGCCCGGATGCGCTCGGCGCGTTCGGCGACGCGAGCTTCCAGACCATGCCGCGACGGCTCGTAGTACCTGCGGTCCGCCACCGAGTCGGGTGCGTAACGCTGCGGGACTATGCCACCGTCGAAGTCGTGCGGGTACAGGTAGCCGTCGCCATGGCCGACCTTGCCCGCCCCAGGATAGTGCGCGTCGCGCAGGTGCGCGGGCACCGCGCCAATAAGCCCGTTCCGGACATCGGCGTCGGCCGCCCCGATGGCCTTGATCACCGCGTTGGACTTGGGCGCCAGCGAGATGTGGATCACCGCCTGGGCCAGGTTGATCCGCGCCTCGGGCAGCCCGACAAACTCTACGGCCTGGGCTGCGGCCACGGCGGTCTGCAGCGCGGTCGGGTCGGCCATCCCGACGTCCTCGCTGGCGTGCACGATGAGCCGCCTGGCGATGAAGCGCGGGTCCTCCCCCGCCGCGATCATCCGGGCCAGGTAGTGCAGCGCCGCGTCGACGTCGCTGCCTCGCATGGACTTGATGAACGCGCTGATCACGTCGTAGTGCTGATCGCCGTCCCGGTCGTAGCGGACCGCGGCCCGGTCCACCGCGCGCTCCAGCGCGGGCGTATCGATGCGGCCGCCTTCGGGCAGGCCGAGCGCCGCGGCCTCCAGGTAGGTGAGCGCGCGGCGGGCGTCGCCGCCGGCCAGCCTGACGAGGTGCTCGGCAGCGTCCCCGTCGAGGGACACCGCGCCGCCGAGCCCGCGCGGCCCGGGTTCGGCCAGCGCGCGGCTTATCACCTCCCGCACGTCGTCGTCGGACAGCGGCTGCAGGGTGAGCAGTAGCGACCTGGACAGCAGCGGGGACACCACGGAGAAGAACGGGTTCTCGGTGGTCGCGCCGATGAACGACACCCAGCGGTTCTCCACCGCGGGTAGCAGGGCATCCTGCTGGGTCTTGGAGAACCGGTGCACTTCGTCAACGAACAGGACCGTCTGAGCGCCGTTCATGCCCAGCGTGCGGCGGGCGCCGTCGACCGCGGCACGCACGTCCTTGACCCCAGCGCTGACCGCGGAAAGCTCCACGAAGCGCCGCCTGGTCACCTGGCTGACGACGTAGGCCAGCGTGGTCTTGCCGGTGCCTGGCGGCCCCCAGAGCAGCAGCGACATCGGCGCGTCGTTGTCGATCAGCTTGCGGAACGGCGTGCCGGCACCGGTCAGGTGCCGTTGGCCGATCACCTCATCCAGGGTGCGTGGTCGCATCCGGACGGCGAGCGGCGCCGCCGCGGTCGCGGCTGCTTCTTCCGCCTCATCGAACAGGCTCTCGGACTGGCCCGTCTCTGCTCTGGCCATCCTCCGACCTTATCTCGGCAGGCGCGCTCGTTATCCACAGGAAGACCGCCGCGGCCCGAGTTATCCACAGGTTTAGGGGCTACCCGTCGGCTGCAGGTTCTGCCCTGCAGCCTAAGCATCATGCCGAACGAAATGCCTCCGCAGTCCAGTGAACTGCTGGCGATCCAGGGTAGAGCCATCGCCTGCCGCCAGGGCGTCGGCGCGGACATCAATCCGCGCGCAATGCGCACGCGGATGAGCAGTGGCCGTTGGCAACGGCTTCAGCGGGGCGTGTACGCAGCCTTTTCCGGAGAGCCCACACGGGAGACGGTGCTCTGGGCAGCTCTGCTCCGGGCCGGACCGGGCGCCGTTCTGAGTCACCAGACGGCGGCCGAGCGGCACGGGCTCATCGACGAACCCAGCTCGGTCATCACCATCACGGTCCCGGCTGCTAGGCATCCGGCGCGAGCGAGGATCCCAGGTGTCATCATCCATCGGTCGGACACGATTCTGCGGACCAGGCACCCAGCCATGCTCCCGCCATGTACCCGGGTCGAGGATACGGTGCTCGACTTGATCCAGCTCGCTCCGACCTTTGACGACGCGTACGCGTGGATCTGCCGGGCCGTAGGCCGGAGGCGCACTACCGCCGACCGGATACGCCAGGCCATGAACGACCGCAAGAAGATGCGCTGGCGCCGGGAGCTTTCCGTGGCGCTCGACGATGCCGGGGAAGGCGCCTTGTCGCTGCTGGAATACCGCTACGTTCGCCGGGTGGAACGTCCGCACGGGCTCCCCACGGCGCGCAGGCAGGCTCGGATCAGGCAGCGCACCGGCCACATGTACCTGGACAACCTGTACGAGGAGTACGGGGTGTGCGCAGAACTCGACGGGACCGCAGCGCACCCCGCCGACGAGCAGTGGCGGGACAAGCGCCGCGACAACGCCATTGCGGTCCAGGGCATCGTCACGCTCAGGTTCGGCCTGCTCGATCTGGGCGATCGCCGGTGCGCGACGGCTGCTAACGTCGCCGCAGTGCTACGCCTGCGTGGCTGGGCAGCTTCGCCGCATCCCTGCCCCCGCTCGGACTGCCGGGTCGCCAGGGCGACCTCATGATCATGGGCAGTTCCGGTCGCTATCCGGTCGAAACTGCCCATGATCATGAAACCAGATGCGGGCGCTGGTGGTCAGGAGGCTGGTGTGGCTAACGGCGCGGGGGTGGCGGGGGTGGCGGGGGCCGGGGTGGGGGATGCGGGGGGTGGGGTTGGGGCAGCGTCGATGCCGGCTTCGCGGCGCTGGGCGGGGGTGATGGGGGTGGGGGCGCCGGTGAGCGGGTCCAGGCCGGAGGCGGCCTTGGGGAAGGCAATCACGTCGCGGATGCTGGACGCCCCGGCGAGTAGCATCACCACGCGGTCCCAGCCGAACGCGATGCCGCCGTGCGGCGGCGGCCCGTACTTGAACGCGTCGAGCAGGAAGCCGAACTGGGAGCGGGCCTCCTCGGCGGACAAGCCGATCACGTCGAACACCGCCTGCTGCATCGCGGACTTGTGGATACGGATCGACCCGCCGCCGATCTCGTAGCCGTTGCACACGATGTCGTACGCGTCGGCCAGGGCGCCGCCGGGCTCGGCGGTGAACTTGTCCGCCCACTCCGGCAGCGGCGCGGTGAACGGGTGGTGCACCGATGTCCAGCCGCCCGCGCCGTCCTCCTCGAACATGGGCGGGTCCACCACCCACAGGAACGACCAGGCCGACTCGTCGATCAGGCCGCACCGCTGGCCGATCTCCAGCCGGGCCGCGCCGAGCAGTTCGCGGGCGGCTGAGGCGGGGCCGGCCGCGAAGAACACGCAGTCGCCCGGGGCGGCACCGGTCGCCAGGGCCAGGCCAGACCGCTCCGCCTCGGACAGGTTCTTCGCCACCGGGCCGGTGATCTCACCGTCCGCGCCGATCAGCGCGTAGGCGAGCCCGCGGGCGCCGCGGGAGCGGGCCCACTCCTGCCAGCCGTCGAGCTCGCGCCGCGACTGGGCGGCACCGCCCGGCATCACCACCGCGCCCACGTACTGGGCCTGGAACACGCGGAACCCCGTCCCGCCGAAGTACTCGGTCAGGTCGGTGAGCTCGACGCCGAAGCGCAGGTCGGGCTTGTCCGAGCCGAAGCGCGCCATCGCCTCGGCGTAGGTCATCCTGGGCAGCGGGGTGGGCACCTGGTAGCCGGCCAGCCCGGACCACAGCCGGAGCACGATGTCCTCGGCCACGGCGATGACGTCGTCACGGGTCACGAACGACATCTCGATGTCGATCTGGGTGAACTCGGGCTGCCGGTCCTTGCGGAAGTCCTCGTCCCTGAAGCACCGGGCCAGCTGGTAGTACCGCTCCAGGCCGCCGACCATGAGCAGCT
>Ga0335085_10013123_pt1 | contig 12155 bp, 12 predicted proteins | sample Lox_Sample_45_FD_206712 | JGI IMG/M metagenome (GOLD analysis project Ga0335085, IMG submission 206712) | Soil microbial communities from Loxahatchee National Wildlife Refuge, Florida, United States - Lox_Sample_4.5 | ecosystem: Environmental > Terrestrial > Soil > Wetlands | place: USA...
GAGAAGGCGGACGAGCAGGCCGCGAAGAAGCAGCAGAACTGCGCCAACGCCAGGCAGAACATCCAGATGCTCGAGAGCGGCCAGCGCATCGCCCGCTTCAACTCGGCCGGCGAGCGCTACTTCATAGACGACGCGCAGCGCGCCACCGAGCTCACCGAGGCTCGCAAGATAGAGCAGGAATCGTGCGGTAACTAGCGCCGCCGGGCACGGCGCGCGCGCAGCCTCCTCGCCTGCTTCGGGTCCGCCGCCAGCGGGCGCAGGATTTCGATCCGGTCGCCCTCGCAGAGGCGGTGCTGCGGCGGGATTGCGCGCCCGCCGAGCCCGAGCCGCAGCTCCGCCGGCCCCGCATGCCGCGGCGCCAGGCCGCTTCGCTCGACGGCATCGGCCGCGGTCGCCCCTGGCGCGAGCTGCAGCGTGACGCGCTCCTGGCGGCTCGCGGTCGCGTAGACCACCTCGACCTTCACCCTACCCCCCGGGGACCGACTGCGCACGCCGGCAGAACGCGTCCACCGTGCTGTCGGCGATGCGTGCGAAGATCGGCTCGAGCAGCGCCGCCGCGACGCGGCTGGAGAACTCGTACTGCACGGCGAACTCGACCCGCGCCGCCCGCTCGCCGAGCGGCGTGAAGCGCCACTGGGCCTCGAACTTCCGGAACGGGCCCTCGACCAGGCGCATGTCGATCGAGCGCCCGGGAACGAGGGTGTTCTCCGTGGTGAGCGACCGGCGCAGCCCCTTCGCGCCGAGCACCAGCGTCGCCACGCTGCGGCCCGGCGAGTGCTCGCGCACCTGCGCCGCCGCGCACCAGGGCAGGAACCCGGGGTAGGCCTCGACGTCCACGACGAGGTCGTACATCGCTTCCGCGCCGCGCTCGACGATCGCGGAGCGCGCCACTCGCTTCATGGGAGAATCCGTCCCGGCGCATGTCGATCGTCCAGAACCGCAAGGCCTTTCACGACTACTTCGTAGAGGAGCGATACGAGGCGGGGCTGGTGCTGGAGGGCTGGGAGGTCAAGGCGGTGCGCGCCGGGCGCGCGCAGATCTCGGAGGCCTACGTCGTCGTGCAGCGCGGCGCGCTCTGGCTGATCGGCGCGCACATCGCGCCGCTCGGCAGCGCCTCGACGCACGTCACCCCGGACCCGACGCGCACCCGCAAGCTGCTGATGCGGGCCGAGGAGATCCGGCGCCTCGTCGGCAAGGTGGAGCAGCGCGGCTACGCGCTGGTGCCGCTCGACCTGCACTTCTCCAAGGGGCGCATCAAGCTGCAGCTCGCGCTCGCGCGCGGCAAGCTCAAGCACGATAAGCGTGCGTCGGAGCGCGAGAAGGAGTGGCAGCGTGAGCGGGGCCGCCTGCTGCGCGCTCGCTGAGCGCGAGCCAGGTCGACACCACGGTGTCCGGGTTGAGCGACAGGCTCTCGATGCCCTGCTCCATCAGCCACGCCGCCAGGTCGGGATGGTCCGAGGGGCCCTGGCCGCAGATGCCGACGTACTTGCCCTGCGCGCGGCAGGCGCGGATCGCCATCTCGAGCAGCGCCTTGACCGCGGCGTCGCGCTCGTCGAACGCGCCCGCGACCAGCCCGGAGTCGCGGTCAAGCCCGAGCGTGAGCTGGGTGAGGTCGTTCGAGCCGATCGAGAAGCCGTCGAAGTGCTCGAGGAACTCCTTCGCCAGCAGGCAGTTGGAAGGCAGCTCGCACATCATTACGACGCGCAGGCCGTTCCGGCCCCGCTCCAGGCCGCTCTTCTTCAGGAGCTCGAGGGTGCCTTCCGCCTCGGCGACCGTGCGCACGAACGGCACCATCAGCTCGACGTTGGTCAGCCCGAGCTCCTCGCGCACGCGCCGCATCGCGGCGCATTCGAGCTCGAAGCAGTCGCGGAACTCGGCCGACACGTAGCGCGAGGCGCCGCGGAAGCCGAGCATGGGGTTTTCCTCCTCGGGCTCGTAGCGCTCGCCGCCGAGCAGCTTGCGGTACTCGTTGGACTTGAAGTCCGACAGCCGCACGATCACCGGCTTGGGCCAGAACGCCGCCGCGATGGTCGCCACGCCCTCGACCATCTTCTCGCGGAAGAACGTCTTCGGGTCGGCGTAGCCGCGCGCCGCCCGCTCCACCTTCGCCTTCAGCTCCGCGGGCAGGCGCGGCCACTCCAGGCATGCCCTGGGATGCACGCCGATCTCGTTGTTGATGACGAACTCGAGCCGCGCCAGGCCGACCCCGGCGTTCGGGATCTGGGCGAAGCCGAAGGCGAGCTGCGGGTTGCCGATGTTCATCGCGATCTTCACCGGGAGGCGCGGCAGCTCGCCGAGGTCGGTGGTTGCGACCTCGAACGGCAGCGCGCCGGCGTAGACGTTGCCGGTGTCGCCCTCGGCGCAGGACACGGTGACGACGCCCGCGCCCGCCAGGCTGTCGGTCGCGTCGCCGCAGCCGACCACCGCCGGGATGCCGAGCTCGCGCGCGATGATCGCGGCGTGGCAGGTCCGGCCGCCGCGGTTGGTGACGATCGCCGCGGCGAGCTTCATCACCGGCTCCCAGTTGGGATCGGTCATGTCCGTCACCAGCACGTCGCCCTTGGCCACGCGCTTCATCTGCGAGGCATCGGCGACCACGCGCACCGGGCCGGCGCCGATCTTGTGGCCGATCGCGCGCCCGCTCGCGAGCAGCTTGCCGCGCTCCTTGAGCCGGTAGCGTTCCTCGACACCGGCGCGCCGCGCCGAGCGCACAGTCTCCGGCCGCGCCTGCAGGATGTGCAGCGTGCCGTCGGCGCCGTCGCGGCCCCACTCGATGTCCATCGGCCGCCCGTAGTGCTTTTCGATCAGCAGCGCCATGCGCGCGAGCTCCAGCACGTCGGCGTCCGAGAGCGAGAAGCGGTCGCGCTCCGCCTCAGGCACCTCGACGGTGCGCACCGCCCGCCCGTCCGCGGCGCGCTCGGCAAAGACCATCTTCTGCTGCTTCGAGCCGAGCTGGCGGCGCAGGATCGCCGGCTTGCCGGCCTCGAGCATCGGCTTGTGCACGTAGAACTCGTCCGGATTGACCGCGCCCTGCACCACCATCTCGCCCAGCCCCCACGACGCGGTGATGAAGACCACGTCGCGGAAGCCCGACTCGGTGTCGAGCGTGAACATGACGCCGCTCGAGCCCAGGTCGCTGCGCACCATGCGCTGCACGGCCGCCGAAATCGCGACCTTGCCGTGCGCGAAGCCGCGGTGCGCGCGGTAGGAGATGGCGCGGTCGTTGTAGAGCGATGCGAACACCCGCCGGATCGCCGTCAGCACGGCCTCGACGCCGTGCACGTTGAGGTACGTCTCCTGCTGGCCCGCGAACGAGGCGTCGGGCAGGTCCTCGGCCGTCGCGGAAGAGCGTACGGCAAACGAGAGTTCGCTAGAGGAAGAGGCTACAAGCTCTTGATAATAAGAACGTACATCCCGATCGACCTCGTTCGGGAAGGGCTGCTGCTCGATCCAGCCCCGGATCTCGGCCCCGCAGCGCGCCAGCGCCGAGACATCCTGCGGGTCGAGCGACGCGATCCGCGCCTCGATGCGCTTGTCCAGGCCATCCCGCGCCAGGAAGGCCTCGAACGCCTGCGCCGTGGTGGCGAAGCCCCCCGGCACCCGCAGGCCGGCGCGCGACAGCTCCCCGATCATCTCGCCGAGCGACGCGTTCTTGCCCCCGACACGGCTCAGATCGGCCATGCGCAGGTCCTTGAGCCACGCGACGTGCATACCCTGCTATTTTATCGCCATGGGTCAGCGCCGGACCGTGTTCTTCGTCTCCGACGGCACCGGCATCACGGCGCAGATGCTCGGCCACAGCCTGCTGACGCAGTTCGAGGGCCTGGAGTTCGACCAGATCACCCTGCCCTTCATCGACGGCCCCGACAAGGCGCAGGAATGCCTGGAGCGCATCGAGCGAGAGTCGCTGAGAGGCAACGGCCAGCCGGTCGTCTTCTCGACGCTGGTCAACGGCGAGCTGCGCGAGGTGGTGCGGCGCGCCAACGCCCTGTTCATCGACTTCTTCGAGACCTTCATCGACCCGCTGGAGGCGGCGCTGGGCGTGAAGTCGAGCCATTCCGTGGGCCGCTCGCACAGCGCGCGCGACCAGCGCGGCTACCAGACGCGGATCGAGGCGGTCAACTTCGCCATGGCGCACGACGACGGCGCCTCGCACCGCGAGCTCGGCGAGGCCGACGTGATCCTGGTCGGCGTGTCGCGCAGCGGCAAGACCCCGACCAGCCTGTACCTGGCGCTGCAGTTCGGCGTCAAGACCGCGAACTACCCGCTGATCCCGGAGGACTTTGCGCGCATGGAGCTGCCGCAGGTGCTGCGGCCGTACCGCGCCAAGCTGTTCGGCCTGACGATTGCGCCGGAGCGCCTGCAGCGCATCCGGCACGAGCGCCGCCCCGGCAGCCACTACGCCGACCTGGAGAACTGCCGCTACGAGGTCGAGCACGCCGAGCGCCTGATGCGCGCCGCCGGCGTGCGCTGGATCAATTCCACCGCCAAGTCGATCGAGGAGCTCGCCACCACGATCCTGCGCGAGCTAAGGATCGAGCGCCCCGTCTACTGAGCGCGTCAGCCCTGAATGACCCGCTTTCGACCCATAGCGCACTCGGCAGGCTGAGCGGGCAGAATTGGGTTGCCATGAGTCTTTCCCAGAGCGACTTCCGTGGAAACGTCGACCGCTTCAGCGGATTTGCCGACGCGTATGACAAGTACCGCCCTAAACCGCCGGCCATTCTCGCGTCAGTTCTTGTGCGATTGGCTCAAGTTGTTTTTCCGAATCGAGTCGTCGATTTGGGTAGCGGCACAGGGCTTTCGACACGCTATTGGGCCGACAAGGCGCACGAAGTAATCGGAATCGAACCTACCACTGATATGCGACGTGAGGCCGAACGGCAAACTCAGGCCCGGAATGTCTCATATCGGGAGGGTCTTTCGCATCAAACAGGCTTGCCGGACCGCTGTGCACAAATTGTCACCTGCGGGCAAGCGCTGCACTGGATGGACCCGCAAGCGACGTTTGACGAGGCGGCGCGGATCCTAGATATCGGCGGGGTCTTCGCCGCCTATGACTACGATTGGCCGCCGACGACGGGAGCATGGGAAGCCGAGGCTGCATATGCCGGATGTATGCAGCGCGTGCGGGAACACGCAAAGTCGGTGAAATCCACGTTGCCGGTTCGACATTGGGACAAAGCTCGGCATCTAGAACGTCTGCAAGCGAGCGGCCGGTTTCGATATACGAAGGAGTTGGCGATTCATCATCAGGACCAGGGCAATGCGGAACGGTTCATTGGCCTGCTGCTCAGTCAAGGGGGCGTGATGACGCTGCTCAAGGAAGGCGCGAGCGAGGCTCAGCTCGGCATTGATCAGTGCCGGGCGATCGCGGCGCAAGTCTTGGGCGAGGGCCCGCAAACCTGGTATTGGAGTTCGAGAGTGCGTCTTGGCGTTGTGTAGCCGGCGCGGTCCGCCTGATGTCCGCTCCTCGCCGATAGCGGTCATTCAAGGCGACCGCATGTCGCCTCTGCACGCCGCCTCGTAAAGACAAATCGCGGCCGCAGCCGCAACGTTCAGCGATTCCGTGCCGCCGGCCATTGGAATTGTGACCTTCAACGCCGCGCGAGCCGCTAGCGCAGGGCTCACCCCCTGACCTTCGGAGCCGAAGATCCAGCCGATCCGGCCCGCTAGGTCGGTATCCCTGGGCGCTGTGCCGCCGCGCGCGAGGGTGCAGGCGATCTTGCCGGCAAATTTCCCGATCGCGTCGACCAGATCGGCGTGCTCCGAGATCTCCATGGCAAAGTGCGCGCCCATCCCCGCTCGCAGCACCTTCGGCGACCAGGCGTCGGCGCAACCGGGCCCGAGCACCGCATGCGCGACGCCGAACGCAGCGGCACTGCGCAGGATCGTGCCGACGTTGCCGGCGTCCTGAATGCCCTCGAGGAAGACGCAGGTCTTCGCGCCGCGCAAATCGAGCGTCGTTGCGGGCAATGCGATCTCGGCGGCGATGCCGGCCGGTGCTTCGGCGTCGGCGATGGAGCGAAATGCGGCGTCCGCCAGCACCGCTGCCGTCCCGACTCTCTTCGTGAGGACTTCGAATCTCGAAGCGGAGGTCCTGGCGAGAACAAGCGCTTCGATTTTCCAGCCGGCATCCAGGCAGGCAGTGACGAGGTGCTCGCCCTCGATCACCGCCCTGCTCTCTTCACGTCGCGCACGCGCGTCGCGAATCAGCGCGCGCCAGCGGCGCACGCGCGGGTTGTCGCGCGAGGTGATGATGCTCAATCGAGATCCAGCCTGCCTTGCACCGGCATGAAGCTGCGGCGGTGGATCTCGCAGGGGCCGAGCCGCCGCAGCATCGCGAGGTGCTCCGGCGTGCCGTAGCCCTTGTGGCGGTCGAAGCCGTACCCGGGATAGCGCGCGTGCAGCGCGAGCATTTCGGCGTCGCGCGCGGTCTTGGCGAGGATCGAGGCCGCGGAGATGGGCTTGTGCAGGGCGTCGCCGTCGACGATGGCGCGCGCCGGGCAGCCGAGGTCGGCCGGGCAATGGTTGCCGTCTATCCAGATCTCCTCCGGCGCGACCGCGAGCGAGCGCACCGCCCGCTGCATGGCGAGCAGCGAGGCGCGCAGGATGTTGAGCCGGTCGATCTCCTCCACGGTGGCGAAGGCCACCGCCCAGGCGCGCGCGCGCTCCCTGATGCGCTGCGCGAGCTTCTCGCGCCGCGCCGGCGTCAGCAGCTTGGAGTCGGCGAGGCCGTTGACCCGCCGCGCCGGGTCGAGGATCACCGCGGCGGCGTACACCGGGCCGGCGAGCGGGCCCCGCCCCGCCTCGTCCACCCCGCAAACCACGGCGCGCCGCATGCCCGGCTATTCTGCCTCAGGCGCTAGCGGCGCGACGCATCGACCACCGCGAGCACCGCCTCGGCGGCCTTCTGCGCCGTGTCCTGCCGCAGCACGCGGTGCAGCTCGCGAAATTTCTCCACCTGGCGGCGCTGCGCCCCCGAGTCGTGCAGCAGCGCGAGCAGCGCCTCGGCGAGCCGCCCCGGCGTCGCCCTGTCCTGCACGAACTCCGGCACCAGGCGCTCTCCCGCGAGGATGTTGGGCAAGCCGATGTACGGCAGGTAGAGCATCCGGCGCATCAGCGCCCACGTCAGCGGCGACTGCCGGTACACGATCACCATCGGCGTCTTGAACAGCGCCGCCTCGAGCGTCGCGGTGCCGCTCGCGACCAGCGCGAGGTCGGCGGCCGCCAGCGCCTCGTGGGAGTGGCCGAACAGCAGCGTCAGCGGCAGGCCGCCGGCCTGGTGGCGCCGCAGCGCCGCCTCGAACATGTCGCGAGTCGCCCGCGACGCCGTGGGGCAGACGAAATGCGCGTCGGGCAGGTCCTGCAGCAGCCGGCGCGCGGTCTGGACGAAGGTATCGGCCATGTAGTGCAGTTCCGAGCGCCGGCTTCCCGGCAGCAGCGCGATCAGGCGCCGCCCGGGCGGCACCCTCAGCTCGGCGCGCGCCCGGCCCTTGTCCGGCTCGAGGGGGATCACGTCCGCGAGTGGGTGTCCGACGTAGGTCACCGGCACGCCCGCCTTCTCGTACAGAGCCGGCTCGAACGGGTACATCGCGAGCAGGTGCGTGACCGAGCGTGCGATGCGTCGCAGGCGCCAGCCGCGCCAAGCCCAGATCGACGGGCTGACATAGTGGATCGCGGGGATGCCCGCGTCCTTCAGCGTGCGCTCCAGGTCGAGGTTGAAGTCCGAGGAATCGACCCCGATGAACGCCGCGGGCCGCTCGGCCAGCAGACGCGCGGCGAGGCGCCGGCGAATGGCCATGATTTCGCGGTAGTGCCGCAGCACCTCGGCATAGCCCCGTACCGCCAGCTTCTCCATCGGGACCTGCGACTCGAAGCCCCGCGCCAGCATGCGCGGCCCGCCGATGCCGAAGAACGCCAGCTGCGGCCGCCGCGCCTGCAGCGCGGCGATCAGGTGCGCCGCCAGCAGGTCGCCGGAGGCCTCCCCGGCCACCATGCCGAAGCGCAGCGCTGCGTCGGCCGGCACTAGCGGATGATGCCGCGCTTGGAGGCGCCGAGGAACGCAAGCACCGCCGCGACCTCGGCGCAGGACACCGCCTGCGCCTCCAGCTCGCGGCGCACTTCCTCCTGTCCCAGCCCGCTGCGGTAGATCGTCTTGTAGGCGCGCTTCAGCGCGTCGATCGCCGCGGCCGGGAAGCCGCGCCGCCGCAGGCCCACGCTGTTGATGCCGTAGGGCTGTGCCATGTTGCCGGCGGCGCGCACGAACGGCGGCAGGTCCCGGTCCAGGTAGGTCCCCATGCCCGTAAAGCTATGCGCGCCGATGCGCACGAACTGGTGCACCAGCGTGGTGGCGCCGAGCGTCGCCCAGTCCTCGACCTCGACGTGCCCCGCCAGCTCGCAGGCGTTGGCGAAGATCGTGTGGCTGCCGATGCGGCAATCGTGCGCGAAGTGCACGTACGCCATGATCCAGTTGTCGCTGCCGACGCGCGTGACGCCGGCGTCGCCGGCGGTGCCGCGGTTGATGGTGACGTACTCGCGGATCGTGTTGCCGTCGCCGATCTCGACCACCGTGTCCTCGCCCGCGTACTTCTTGTCCTGCGGCGGGCCGCCTATCGAGGCGAACTGCGAGATGCGGTTGCGCCGCCCGATGCGCGTGCGCCCCTCGATCACCACGTGCGGCCCGATCCAGGTGCCCTCCCCGACCTCGACCTGCGGCCCGACGATCGAGCAGGCGCCGACCGCGACGTCCGCGGCCAGGCGTGCCTCCGGCGCGACGATCGCGGAGGGGTGGATCATTGCTCGCCGGCCGAGCGCACGGTGCAGAGGATCTCGGCTTCCGCCGCCAGCGCCTCGCCGACCCGCGCGCGGCACTCGAACTTCCAGATGCCGCGCTTCGAGCCCTGGATCGACACCTCGATCTCGAGCTGGTCGCCCGGCTCGACCGGCCGCTTGAAGCGCGCGTTGTCGATGCCGGCGTAGTAGTAGACCGACTTGTCGTCGGGCCGGGTGCCGAGGGTGCGGAACACCAGAATCCCGGCGGCCTGCGCCATCGCCTCCAGGATCAGGACGCCCGGCATCACCGGGCGATGCGGAAAGTGCCCCGGGAAGTAGGGCTCGTTCGCGGAGACGTTCTTCAGCGCGCGGATCGACTTGCCGGGCTCACAGGACAGGACGCGGTCGATCATGAGCAGCGGATAGCGCTGCGGCAGGTGCGCGAGCACCTCGTGGATGTCCATTTCCGCCATCGTCGCCTTGCCTCCCCTATCTGCGCCGGCGCTTCTCGAGCGCCGCGACGCGCCCGGCGAGCTCCGCCAGGTGCCGCAGTTGCGCCGCGTTGCGCGTCCAGGACGCGTTGTCGTCGAACGGGAACATGCCGGTGTAGGTCCCGGGCTTGCGGATCGAGCGCGAGATCACCGTATCGGCCGAGACGTGGACATCGTCGCAGATCTGCAGGTGGCCGAGGATCAGTGCGCGCGCGCCGATGGTGCAGCGGCAGCCGATTTCGGCACTGCCCGCGACGGCGACGCAGCCCGCCATCGCGGTGTGCGCGCCGACGCGGCAGTTGTGGCCTATCTGGATCTGGTTGTCGAGCTTGACGCCGTCGCCAATCACGGTGTCGTCGATCGCGCCGCGGTCGATGGTGGTGTTGGCCCCGATTTCGACATCGTCGCCGATCAACACCCGGCCGATCTGCGGGATCTTGATCCAGCGCCCGTCCTCGGGCGCGATGCCGAAGCCGTCCGCCCCGATCACCGCGCCGGAGTGCACGATGGCGCGGGCGCCGATGCGGCAGCCCGGATAGACCGTGACGCGCGGATACAGGCAGCTGCCGTCGCCGATCGCGACGCCGTCGCCGACGACGCAGCCGGCGCCGATCGAGACGTCGCGACCCAGCACCGCCCCGGGGGCGACCACGGCCGCCGGATGCACGCCCGGCGCCTGCGTGGTCGCCGGGTTGAACATCTGCGACACGCGCGCGAAGTAGGCGTACGGGTTCTCGCACACGATGCGCGGCAGCGCGGTGAGCCCCTCGCTTTTCGCGCCCAGCACCACCGCCGAGGCGTGCGTCGCGGCGAGCTTGCCGCGGTGCCGCGCGCCGGAGAGGAAAGTGATCTGCCCGGGAGCGGCCCGCTCCAGCGAGCCGACCTGGCGGATCAGGACCTGCGGGTCACCCTCGACCCGGCCGCCCAGCCGCGATGCGATCTGCGCGAGCGTGAACGGCCCGGGCATGTCATTTGCTTGGGGCTGGCGTCTTGCCTTCCATCGCCTTGATCACCTTGTCGGTGATGTCGATGCGCGGATTCGCATACGCGGCTTCCTGGAAGATGATGTCGTATTTCTCCTGCTCGGCGATCTGGCGGATGACGCGGTTGGCGATCTCGATCACCTGCGCCAGCTCCTCGTTGCGCCGCTGGTTGACGTCCTCCCGGTACTCGCGCTGCTTGCGCTGGAACTCGCGGTTGAGGTCGTTGAACTCGCGCTCCTTGTCGCGGCGCTGCGACTCGGACATGGTCACGCTGTTCTTCTCCAGGTCGTCCTGCATGCGCTTGAGCTGGTCGGCGTTGCGCGCCAGCTCCTGCTCGCGCTTGGCGAACTCGGCCTCGAGCTTCTTCTGCGCCCGGATCGCCGGCGCCGAGTCGCGCACGATGCGCTCGATCTGGACGACGCCGATCTTCGCTTGGGCGAGCGCCGCGCAGGGCGCGCCGATCGCCAGCGCCGCCGCGGCGGCGGCAATCAGGTTGCGTACGACGGGTTGCTGCGACATCCGTGCCTCAGAATGCGGTTCCAAAGTTCAATTGTAACCGCTCGCTGCGGTCGCCCGGCTTCTTGTTCAGGGGGTTGCCGAAGGAAATCTTGAGCGGACCGAACGGCGAGTTCCACGCCACGGCGAGGCCCGCCGAATAGCGCAGGTCGCCGAGGTCGACCTTCTGCCCCTCGGCGTAGGTCTGGCCGGCATCCAGGAACAGCGCCAGGCGCAGCGACTTGTCCTGCTCGGCGCCGGGCACCGGGAACTGCAGCTCGGCGCTGCCCAGGACCTTGCGCGTGCCGCCGAGCGCGTTGCCCTGGGAGTCGAGCGGGCCGATCGAGTAGGCTTTGTAGCCGCGCACCGAGCCCGGCCCGCCGACGTAGAAGTTCTTGAAGAACGGGACAGGCTTGCCGCCGAGGCCGCGCACCAGGCCGGCGTCGCCGCTCAGGGCCAGCACCACTGTCTTGGTGATCGGGTGGAACCACTGCTCGCCGACGTCCAGCCGGTAGTACTCCAGGTTTCCTCCGGCCAGTTCGGCCGAGGCGCGGGTCAGCGTGCCGCTGGTCGTCAGGATGGCGCTGTCGCGGCGGTCCCGGGCCCAGCCCGCCGTGCCGGCGCCGTAGGTATAGCGGTCGCCGAACTGCTGCACGAAATTGATGTAGCTCAACGGGCTGTCGCTGAAGGTGCCGATCTTCACGGTCTCCAGCACCAGGCCGAAGTTCACGCCGTCGGTCTCGTTCAGCGGGTAGCCGAACTTGAGGCCGCCGCCGATGGTATCGGTGGTGTAGGGGCCGACGGCCAGCGAGGAGGCGTCGACCTTGCGGGTGTAGAGATCGAATCCCTGGCTGACGCCGTCCACCGTGAAGTAGGGATTGAGGTACGAAATCGAGTAGGTGCGGTTCACCTTGCCGCTGTTCACCTGCACGGAGAGGAACTTGCCGCTGCCGAAGACGTTGGCCTGCGAGATGGACCCCGATAAGATCACCTTGTCGACGGTCGAGAAGCCCGCCCCTAGGAGCAGCGAGCCGGTCGGCTTCTCTTCCACCGAGAAGTTGACGTCGACCTGATCGGGGCTGTCGGGCACAGGCTGGGTCTCGACGTTGACGCTCTTGAAGTACTCTGTCTTGTCGATGCGCCGCTTCGAGAGCTGGATCTTAGAGGCGTCGTAGTACGCGCCCTCGAGCTGGCGCATCTCGCGGCGGACCACCTCGTCGCGGGTCTTGGTGTTGCCCGTCACGTTGATGCGGTGCACGTAGACGCGGCGTCCCGGGTCGATCACGATCGTGAACGCCACCGTGCGCTTCTCCCGGTCCACCTGGGGCACGGCGCTGGCGTTGGCGAAGGCGTAGCCCTCGTTGCCGAGCCGGTCGGCGATCGCCTTGGTGGACTCGGTCAGCAGCTCGCG